>JRYH01001220.1_pt1 | contig 12825 bp, 11 predicted proteins | sample 235351 | NCBI WGS metagenome assembly JRYH01 (sample SAMN03074221, study PRJNA261480) | activated sludge metagenome | biome: Wastewater Treatment Plant; feature: Wastewater; material: Activated sludge; isolation source: activated biomass of a wastewater treatment plant treating wastewater... ... | reverse complement strand
AAAGCACGTTATAGGGAGGGCTTCCGGGAAAATTAGCTCCGCTGTTCAAAGGATGGGCGTCTGTCTCCATCCGGCGGAATGCTGCAGCTCCTGGCCAAGCAGGTCGCGGATCCGCTGGATTAGCCGATTGATATCGTAAGGCTTGCCGAAAAAGGCGTCGGCGATGCCCGTTATGTCCGGCTCGGGCGTGTTCGCGGACACGACGATCACCCGGATGTGCGGGTGGAGGGAGCGCACCGCCTGTGCGAGCTCGAGGCCGCTTCGCGATCCGGCGAGTTCGATGTCAGTCACGATGAGGTCGATGCGCGCTCCGGCCGCAAGGACTGTCTCGGCCTCGTCCACGCTGGCCGCCTCGCGCACGCGCAAGCCCGCCTGGTTGAGCTCCATGGCGAGCGTGAAGCGCAGAAGCGGCTCATCCTCGACGACGAGGATGGTAGCGGCCGGACTGCCCGGGGCGAGATTGCTAAGTTCTGGAATGGTCATCGGTTTCACCTATCCGCCAACGTTGGGCAGGCAGGGGGAGTTCCGTGGACCAGATAGAGAATTTCGCCGTCACGAAAGGGGGCGCGCGGCAAAGGTCGGCGTGGGCGAGCCGAAAGGCGTCAAGAAGAATGGCGGGGAAGGTAGGAGGGCGCGGAGATGACCTCTCCGCGCCTCTACAATCGTTCAGTGGCCTTCGACTTCGTTCGAGGGATCGGACTGGAGCAGTCCATAATTCTCGATCCCGATCTTGCGGATCAGGTCCAGCTGGGTCTCGATGAAATCGATGTGGCCTTCCTCGTCCTCGATGAGCTCCTCGAACAGCTCCATCGTGACGTAATCTTTGACCGAGTGGCAGATGTCACGGCCGCGGATGTAGGTCTCGTGCGCGATCAACTCGCCCTTGAGATCGCACTCCAAGACCTCCTGAAGGTTCTCGCCGATCATGAGGGGCGCCACATGCTGCAGGTTCGGCAGGCCCTCGAGGAAGATGATCCGGCTGATCAGCTTGTCGGCGTGGTGCATTTCCTCGATCGATTCGGCCCGCTCCTTCTTGGCGAGCTTCGTGAAGCCCCAGTCATCGAGCAACCGGTAATGAAGCCAGTACTGGTTCACGGCACCCAGCTCGAGCTTGAGAGATTCGTTCAGGATGTCGATGACTTCGCGTTTACCCTTCATGGGAGCCTCCGTCTGCCGAGATGATGGAGAGGAGACCCAGTGGCAGATCCTCGGCCATTCCCGGAATAGTTTAGAACCATTCTAATTTTGTAGTCCGGGCGCACGAGAAGGTCAATGCCCCAAAAGTGGTAGCCACGGGCAAGGTAGCGTGTCCGCGGGTTTGCGAAAACTTTCAAGGCTGCGTAATCAATTTTGGCTGGTGTCCACAGGACAATCGCATCACGGCTAGGGGCGAGCGCCGATCGCACGGCCGGGGAACGTCAAGAAGCGGCCTCTCCGTGTTCCAGCGGGAACAGCGCCATCGGAGGCGCTCCGACGCGTGAGCTTCGCCGAGGCGCCCGACTGGCACACAAGGCAGATGATGGACAGCGGTGACCGCGAGCATGGCGACGCCGATCAGGCGGTCGTCGCGGATGCGCCCGCGGAACCGCCTCCATCGACAGCGAAACTGAACGCGCGGTTGAAGAGGAAACTGTAAGCGCTCCGTTCCGGGTCTTGGTGTAGCGGTCAGGGCGGGCTGCTGCGCCGTGTATGTTCAAGTGGCGGTCTGAGAGCAGCGCCCTTGTCGAGCCCTCTCTTACATGGAAGTCGGCGTTCAGAAATGTCGACTCGTGTTCAGACCCAAGCGGCGCTTCGGCGCACGAATCACATGCTGCGGTGAAAGGTCCTTCGCGCGTCATCATCGCGCCATGACCGTGACAGGATCGCATGGGACGTGATCTTTTTCACAAGGCGGCATGGGCGACGGAATAAAAAGCGCATCCAGGCTCTGCGGCGCTGGACGTCGCAATGAGTTCAGCGCACAACACTCCCATTGTCTCATTGGAGAGGGATATGACGAAGAGGATCGCTGCCGGTAAGGCGCCGACGGCAGAAGCCCGTCCGGGCAAGATCATCCGCATGGCGCCCAAGATCGCCTATCGGAACCTCTTTCACGATCGCATGAGCCTGATCGTGACATTGGTCGGCATCGTGTTCTCCGTCGTTCTGGTCGCCATCGAGGTAGGACTCTACAAGGGCAGCGAGAGCAAGATCGCCACCGTTCTCGACAAGGCCCCCGCCGATCTCTGGATCGTGCCTTTCGGCACCAAGAGCTTCGACGATCCGTCGCTGCTGATGGGGCATGAGAAGTATGCGGCTCTCTCCACTCCGGGCGTGCGCAACGCCGAGGACATGATCGTGAGCTTCGCCTCCTGGCGGAAGCCCGAAGGCGGCCGCAAGTCGTTCATCCTCGTCGGTCTCGACTGGCCCAACGGCGGCACCCGGCCCTGGAGCCTCGTCGAAGGCACCGTGAACGATCTCCATGCTCCGAACGCCGTGGCTGTCGACCGGTCGTACTTCAAGGACCTCGGCATCGAGGCCCGCGGCGACTACGCCGAGATCAACAACCAGCGCATCAAGGTGACGGCCGTGACGGAGGGCATCCGCTCGTTCACGACGCTGCCGTATGTGTTCACGCCCATCAACACGGCGCGCAAGTTCGTCGGCGCCAGCGCCGCACAGGCGACCTACGTGCTCGTAACGCTGCAGCAGGGCGCCGACGTGGAGGCGGTGCGCCGCTCCCTCGAGGAGCGGATGCAAGGTGTCGAGGTGCTGACCCATGACGAGTTCACCCGCCGCAGCATCAACTACTGGATGTTCTCGACGGGTGCCGGCCTGGCGCTGATCACGGGTATGGTGCTCGGCGCCATCGTCGGCGTCGTCATCGTGGCGCAGACGCTCTACGCCAGCACCAAGGATCATCTGAACGAATTTGCGACTCTGCGCGCGCTCGGGGCCTCGGCAAGCTATATCCACGCCGTGATCCTCATCCAGGCCATGCTGAGCGCAGTTCTTGGCTATGCGGCCGGCATGCTGCTCGCGATGCTGGCGATCTACCGTCTGTCGGTGCGTGTGCCCACGCTCACCATCGTCATGACACCGAAAATCGCGGCCTACCTGTTCGCGCTGACGGTTGGCATGTGCATCTTCGCCGCCATCACGGCCATCCGCAAAGTCACGCGCATCGATCCGGCCGGCGTCTTCAACAGGTGATGAGTTCAGTGCGGATGATTCGTTGCTGGAGCGGTATGGCGTGATTGGCGCGTGCTGCCGCGTTTCTTGTGACAGATGTAACAGGCGCATGAAGCCGCTGCCGCTAAGATCGCGTCGGCACCGGTCCGTGCGTTGCTTATTCAGGAGACCTTGCTGACATGTCCAAGGCTGCAAAAGCGTCGGACGGGCCGCGCCCGCTGCTCGAAGCGCGCGACATCGTGAAGACGATCGGCACCGGCGCGGGCGAGCTTCACATTCTGAAGGGCGTCAGCATGGATCTGCGGCCGGGTGAGTTGACGCTTCTGATGGGCCCGTCGGGAAGCGGCAAGACGACCTTGCTCTCCATACTCGGCTGCATCCTCTCGGCGACCAGCGGCGAGCTGCATCTCGCGGGCCATCAGGCTGTCGGGCTGTCGTCGGAGGAGCTGGCGGAGATCCGCCGTCAGCATGTCGGCTTCGTGTTCCAGAGCTACAACCTGTTTCCGACCTTGACCGCGCTCGAGAACGTGCTTGTCGCGCTCGATGTCCGCGACGCGCGCTCGGCGGACCCCATGGAGACGGCGGCGGAAGCGCTGAGATCTGTGGGGCTCACCCACCGCATGCACGCCTATCCCTCGAAGCTGTCGGGAGGCGAAAAGCAGCGCGTCGCCATCGCCCGCTCGCTGGCGGGGCGCCCATCCGTTGTGCTCGCCGACGAGCCGACCGCCGCGCTCGACAGCGAGAACGGCAAGGCCGTGATGGAGCTGCTTCAGGAAGTGGCCAAGGACCCGACGCGCGCCGTCATGGCCGTCACCCACGATCACCGTACGCTCCATTACGCAGACCGCATCATCACTATCGAGGACGGCCGTATCGTCAGCGACGAGCGCTCGCCCAGCTCGGGCGGGCCCGACGGCTCGGCCAGAAACAAGAACGTTGCAGCCTAAGGAAGATCACGCGCCATGCTGAAGCCAATCAACCTCATCCTGCTTCTGGGCGTCGCCGGTGTCGGCGGCTATTTCGCCTACGACAAGGTGAACGAGAGCGCGGCAGAGGAGCCCGTGGCGATCGAGATCAAGGACTACGAGGTCGCAGCGCCGGGCCGCGTAGAGCCGAAGTCGGGCGAGATCCGCCTCGGCGCCACCTATCTCGGACGCGTCGACGAGGTTCTGGTCGCGGTTGATGACCGGGTGGAGGAGGGCGAGCTTCTCCTGCGTCTCGACGATGCTGAAGCGCGGGCCAAGCTTGCGTCCGCGGAAACCGAGGCCGAGGCGCTGCGCGAGGATCGTGAGAAAGCCTTCGCCTCAGGCCGCGAGGACGTTCGCAAGGCCGAGGACGCGATCTATTCGGCCGAGCGCGCGGTGACGGGAGCCCGCATCGAGCTCGATTATGCCATCTCCGCCAAGCGCAGTGGCAGCGGCAGCGATAGCGCCGTGAGCGATGCCCGCAACCGCTTGAAGGACGCCAACGATCGGCTCGAGCGCGAGCGCATCGCCTACGTGAAGGCGCAGTCGAAGCCCAATCTCCCGGCGCCGAGCCGTGCTGAATCCGCGGTCAGCGCCGCCCGCGCAGAAGTGCGCATGGCCGAGGCCCTGCTCGACAAGACGCGCATCCGCGCACCCGTCGCCGGCACCATTCTCGAGGCCAACGCCAAGGCCGGCGAGGTCGTCGCGCCTTCGCCGGAGCGGCCGCTCGTCGTCCTCGGCGACATGAGCGTCATGCGCGTCAAGGCCGAGGTGGACGAAGGCGACGTCCGGAAGATCAAGCTCAACCAGACCGCCTACGTAACGAGCATCAGCTCGGGCGGCGAGAAGTTCGAGGGCCGGGTGACGAGCATTGCGCCCACGCTCGGCGCGCCGCGCATCGGTCCGCGAGGCCCGTTGCGCCCGACGGACGTCGAGGTGATGGAAGTGACCATCGAATTGCAGGGCGCCGATCCGGCGGAGGCTCTCAAGCCCGGCATGCGGGTCGATGCCTTCTTTCGTGGGAGCTGAGGCGCCGACGCCAGCCGCAGTCCGTCTCCCTTGGTCCGCCGCCCGGACGCGTGCGGCGGCTGGGGTCTGTCCGCCGTTCCAGGGGCTGCCGGCAACCTTCCATTCAGCATGAAGTGGGGAACAACCCCCGCGGCGCGGTTTTTTGTAGCTGACCCGGGCTGTCTGGTTGACAGCCTTGAAAAGATTGGGAAGGTTGCGCGCGGACCAGCATCCGCGCGCCGTTCCGAGCGGTTTCCGCCTCTTGTGGCCTGTTACCCTGGCGCAGGGCGCACGATGCGGGACCAGCTCTAGAGCCGCCCTGGTTCGAGTGATGCGGGTACGGCTCTGAAATTTTGTTTCTGATAGTGCGTCTTTTCGGACACTCAGGCTGCTATGGCCTTGCCATGACCAGGTCCGAAAGCACTGTAAGAGATCTTCGAAGGCGCCGACCGGGTGACTTCGATCCCGCCGACGGACGCAATCTCCGCGTTTCGAGACTGGATAACTGCAATCGCGATAGGCCGCCGGCTCGGTCTGGATGTAGATTATCTCACCGAATCGCGCGTAGTCCGAAAGAAGCAGTCGTCTTGCTGCCGCGTGGCGTCTCCCGCCCGTGGCCGAGGCCGTAAAGCGGAGCTAACCGCCATGACGCAGGTCACGATGAAGTCGCCCGCCATTGCCGATACGGATGCCGAGGGTGCCATTGATACGAGCGATGTGCCGCGTGTCGGCGCGCGCGAGCTGGCCTTGGCCTTGAAGATTCTGTCTGCCGGCAACGGCCTTCTTCTGCCTGCGATCACCCTGTCCGATGAGGATCTGCGCCGTGTGGAGCAGGATTTTTGGCAGATCTCGCCGCGGGCCCGCGTCCGCAAGGTTGCGGTTCTTTTGCGCTTCCGCAGCTTCCTTGCCGCCTGCCAGACGCGCCACGTCAACGAGCTGATCTCCCGTCATGGGCAGGCGGCGCTGATCCTCGCGCTTGAGGCCGCAGCGAAAATGCGCCTCAACGCGAAGTGGGGCTTCAATCCGGTCAAGATGGCCCGCACCATGAGCGAGGCGCTCAGTGCGGCGGCCGAGGGCTACCCGGGACAGCCCGCCGCGGTTTGATCGCGCAGTCTGATTTTCCGCATCAGGGCGAGAGGCTGGACTGATAGAAATCCAGCACGGCATCTGTCATGCCCGTCACCGTGAACTTCTCTTGAACGACTTGGCGCAGCGCCGCAGCCTGCGCTCGTGCGCGCTCCGGGTCCGCTAGCACTCGTTCCATGGCGCTCACGAGCGCGCTCACCGAGCCGGGCGCGATGAGCGCGATATCCGTGCCGGCGACGATCTCCGGAATGCCGCCGACCTGCGTCGCGATCAGGGGCTTTCCTGCCGCGCTGGCTTCGAGAACCACGTATGGGAAGCTCTCTGCGCGCGACGGTACCACGAGACAATGCCCGAGCGGCAACGCCTCCCGCGCCGGCATAGAACCGGCGAACGTGACGTAGACGTCGAGGCCGCGCCGGCGCGCTTCGGCCTTGAGTGCCTCGCTTTCGGCGCCGGATCCGACGATGACGGTCCGTATCGGATGCGTGGGGACGATCCGTGCCATTGCTTCGAGAAGCACATCGACGCCTTTGAGCCGGCGCAACTCGCCGATGAACAGGAAGCTTGCGGCATCGGGCGCCGGAGCATGCGGGACGAAATCTTCCTCGCCGACCCCGTTCGGGATCACGCGTCGCGGCGCTCCACCCTCGCCGGCGAGCCGCGCATAGGCTTTTCGAGCGAAATCGGATTCGAAAATGAGCCCATCGGTGATGGGACCCATGATCCTCTCGAGCACGCCGAAAATCTGGCCGGCGGCAGTTCCCGGCTGATAGTGGAGGCTGCCGCCGTGCGGCGTATAGAACGCCTTGGGGTGCATGCGGCTCGCCTTGAGCCAGGCTTTGGCCAGCCGCGCGTAGGCGCCGCCCTTGGCGCCATGGCCGTGCACGATCTGAGGATCGGCCGCACGCAAGACCCTCGTGACGACGCGCACGGTCGAAAGATCGCCAAGCCCCGGCTTGCGGCTCATCGGGATCAGCGCCAGGCCGAGCTTGAGCTTCGGCTCGATGTCCGCCAGACGCTGGGCCGTGAGCGCATCTGCCGAGATCTTGTCGGCCACGATGCCGACCGAATGTCCCCGCGTCGCCTGCTCGCCCGCGAGATCCACCACATGGCGGAACAGGCCGCCCACTGGCGCGCGCATGACGTGCACGATGCGCAGCGGAGCCTCGTTCATGCCGGCACGCGGAGTGGCCATCAGAAGAAGCGCTCGTTGATGTAAACGACGTCACCGGGACGCATCGGGAAATCCCCCGGCACGTCGATCTGGCTCGAGAAGCCGTCACGGCGGCGCGTGATGCGATAGCTGCGCAGGCTGGCGCGCTCGGTGTAACCGCCGGCGATGGCGACGGCGGTCTCCACCGTCATGCCGGACACGAACGGATACTGCCCGCCGTTGCGCACCTCGCCGTAGATGAAGAACGGCCGGTTCTCCAGGATGTCGACGGTCACCTGGGGATCGCGAACGAATTCCCTCCCCAAGCGGTGAGCGATCACCTGCTCCAGATCGCGTGTGGTTCTCCCTCGTGCGCGTACGCCATTGATCAGCGGCACGGAAATCATGCCCTCGTGATCCACCGTGTAGGCCCGCGAAAGGTTCGGCTGCCCATAGACGAAGACCCGCAACTTGTCTCCCGTGTCGAGCCGGTAGGCCCCGTCTGCATCCGCAACTCCAGCGCCGTCATAGGCGGCGGTATGCACAGTAGCTGTCCCCCACGCGACCTCCGCCGTTGGCGCATCCGCATAGACGACCGTTTCGGCCGGCTGGCCCGTGGTGCCGAGCGCTGCCGAGACGACGGTATCCGGATCGTGCGCGCAGGCGCCGAGCGCAAGCGCGGCGCCGCATGGGGCAAGGCGGAGAAGGAAGATTATGACGCCGAAGCGCATGGCGGACCGTTGCGAGAAAATGAGAGCAACGGGGAGTGTTAGGGGCGCACGGTTAAGAAAATCTAAGGACTTGCTCCATTACAGGAAACTTTAAGGAAACTCTAACATGCCGTGGCGTATCCAGAGTGGAGATCGTCGGCGGATGGAAGCGATATGGGGTCCCTCATCGCGAATACGGATGACATAGATCTGGGCGTCCTCTGGCGGGCCGCAATGCGGAGCCTGCCGAGCTTGGCCGTGCTTGCGCTGGCGCTTGGCTCTGCAACGTACGGCGTGCTCGGGCTTATCGCGCCGCGCTACGTATCGGAGGCGCAGCTCGCCATCGAGTCCAAGGGCACCGCCGATCCCTTTGCTGATCCCGTGCGTGGCAGCTCCGACAACGTCGTCGTGCGGATGGACAAGGAAGCAGTCAATACGCACGTGCGCGCGCTTCAGTCGGTCGATCTTGCTGAAGCCGTAATCCGCGACCTGAAGCTGACCGAGCGGGCTGAGTTCAACGCAGCGCTTGGTGCACCCGATCGCCTTTCCGCTCTGTTGCGCCGCATCGGCATCGGCGCGCCGCGAGCGTCGGAGACTGACCAGGACCGCGCGCTCGATGTCTTCTTCAAGCGCCTCGAGGTTTATTCGCCGAAGGAAAGCCGCTTCATCGGCGTGCGCTTCACGTCCATCGACCCGGAGCTTGCGGCCGCCGTCGCCAACCGCATCGCGGAAACCTACCGTGAGAGCCTGTCGCGCCAGGCGCTGGTCCAAACCGACGAGGTGCAGAAGGCGCTCGAGCCGAAGATCGCGCGCCTCGCGGAGGAAGCTGCCGCTGCCGAAGCCGCCGTCGAGCAATTCCGCGGCGAGGCGAACATCTTCAAGGGCGGACAGCAGGCCACGGGCCTCAACGAGCAGCAGCTCGCCGAGCTCAATGCCGAGCTGTCGCGGATCCAGGCCGTGCGCAGCGAGGCGGAAGCGCGCGCAGCCCAGGCGCGCGAGATGCAGGAGCTTGGCAGCGCCGAGACGCTCGCCGACGTGCAGCGCTCGCCGCTTATCCTGAGCCTCGTGCAGAGCCGTGTGCGCGTCGAGCGGCAGATCTCCGAGCTTTCGGCGACGCTCCTTCCCGGCCACCCGCGGATGCGCCAGCTCATGGCCGACCTCAAAGGGCTCAAGAGCCAGATCGAAGCCGAGGCGGCAAAGATCGTGGAGGGTCTCGGCAAGGAGGCACGGGTTGCCGCGCTGAGGGAAGAGGCGCTTCAGAAGAGCATCGCCGATATCAAGGCCCGCATCGTCAGCGCCGGACCGGAAGAAGCGAGGCTCAGGAGCCTCGAGGCGGACGCGCGCTCGAAGCGCACGGAGCTCGACCGGCTGCGTGCCCAGTTCGAAGCCAACCGCGTGCGCACGAGCGACAGCCGCGCGATCCCTGTCGAAGCGCAGATCGTCTCGAGTGCCCGTCCATCGGGCACGCCGGTCTTCCCCAGGAAGGCTGCGACCGCGATCCTCATGGCGATCGCGACGATGATGATCGGGCTCGCTCTCGTCGTCACGCGCGGACTGCTCCGCGATGCGCGCACTGCTTCGCAGCCGGGCGGCCGCCCGCCGCGCAATGGCCGGCGCGACCGGCGTCGGCGCGATCGGCACCAGCCCGCCGTGCCGGCGTCCGCTCCCGCGCGCCGCATCCCCCACGCCCATCCGGCTCGCGAGACGGCGACCGCATCCGCCGGCGCAGCCGTTACGCCGGGACCGGAGGATGAGGATCAGCGCGACGCAAAGTCGTCGTCAGACCCGGCCGGCGCGAGCCTCCTGCTCGAGGACGCCTCGGAGGACGTGCCTGCCGAGGGCAGCGGCATCGAGAAGGTGGCGACGGGCGCAGCCATGGCCGCCCGCATCGGCGACCTGCGCAAGGGCGCGACCTCCGGCTTGCGGACGCTCTTTACGGGTGCCGCCGACGTCTTTTCCCTGGCCGATGAGGCGGCCGCCATCTCCCGCACGCTCGCCGATGCGGGCAGCGCCGTGATCATGGTCGACTGGAGCCTCAATGGCAGCGGCATCGCCGAGCCCTTGGGCCTTCCGACCTGGCCCGGCTTCGCCGAGTTGGTCGATGGCCGAGCCCGCTTCGAGGACGTCGTCCGCTCTCTGCGCGACAGCGATGTTCATCTCATTCCCTGCGGACGTGGAGCCGAGGATCCTGGCGAGCCGCTCGACGGCGACAGCCTCAATTTCCTGCTCGACGCATTAGACGATGTTTACGAGCACATCATCGTCGTCGCCCGTACAGAGCCGGCGCGCCGCCTGTTCGAGGCTATCGAGGGCCGTTTCGACTGCGCCGTCACGCTCGTCGGCTGCGAAGCGGAGAGAAGCCGGATCGCGGGGCAGGGCAGCGGAACATTCCTCGGCTTCGATGTCGAGGGCATCGCCCTCTTCACGCTGGATCAGTCCGAAGGCCTCTCACGCTCCGGCGATAAGCTCGAGCGCGTCGGCTGAGTGAGGCTGGTCCATGGGGGCGGGTTAACAGGATTTGAACGATCCGCCGGCTTAGCTGGAGTGCTTCCGGAAAAGTGGGACCCGGTCATGGCGAAGCCGTGCACTTAAGGTATCCGATAAGAAGCACGAGGAAGCAAAAGCCTAGAGCCGTTCCCCGGTTCCACTTAAATCGGAACGGTTCTCGCCTCCCAGTACGAGCCGAGGCAGATCGGATATGCGCCGCACGACCACAGCGCTGACGCGAACCGCGCTCTCGATCCTCCACTATTCGGGGGTCGGGGCGCTGCTGGCGCCGCTCGCGCGCGGCAAGGGTGTGATCTTCACCCTGCATAGCGTCAGGCCGGAGCCGCCGCAGGCGTTCGAGCCGAACCGTATCCTGAAAGTCACGCCTGATTTCCTCGACGCCGCGATCACCACGGTGGAGGCCGCCGGCTACGATATCATTTCGCTCGACGAGGCCGGCGCACGCCTCAAGGCGGATACGCCGGCGCACCCATTCGCTTGCTTCACCTTCGACGATGGTTACCGCGACAACCGCGATTACGCCTATCCCATCTTCAAGCGACGCGGCCTTCCATTCGCGATCTATGTGCCGACGGCCTATGCGGACGGCGAGGGAGAACTTTGGTGGCTCGTGCTCGAAGCGGCAATCCGTAAGGCGGGCCGTGTGCGCGCCATGCTGGATGGCGAGGAGCGTACCTTCGATACCCGCTCGCTCGCCGGCAAGGAGCGCGCATTCGCGACGATCTATTGGTCGCTGCGGAACGGTGCCGAGACGGATCTGCGCGCCGCAGTCCGCATGATCGCCACCGATGCGGGCCTGGAATGGGCCACGCTCTGCCGCGATCTGATCATGGGCTGGGATGAGCTGAGAGCGCTCGCTGCCGATCCGCTGGTCACCATCGGCGCCCATACCTGCCGGCACTTCGCCGTGGCCCGCTTGCCGGAGGAGGAGGCGCGGGCGGAGATTTTAGAGAGCGTAACGCGCATCGAGCGTGAGCTTGGCCGGCCGTGCCGCCATTTCAGCTTTCCCTATGGCGATCGGGCGAGCGCTGGCGAGCGGGACTTCGCCATCGCCGCAGCGCTCGGCCTGGAAACGGCGGTCACCACGCGCAAGGACGTGCTCCGCGCCGCAAGCTCCATGACCGGCCTGCCGCGTGTATCGCTCAACGGTGACTTCCAGAAGACGCGCTACGTCTCAGCATTGATGACCGGCGTGCCCTTCGTTATGCGCGATGCCGCTGAGATGGCGCTCGCTGCCACACGCAGGCTCCGCGGTGGGGCCCGCACCAGCGGCGCCCGTGCGGGCTCCGCTACGCGTCCGGGCGCTGCATCCATCTGACGAGCCACATCGCCGGCAGCACCCAGAGCAAGCCGGCCACCGCGTAATAGACGAGCTCGGCCGTCTTGCTCACGCTCACCTGCAGCGCGATCGCGACCAGCATGGCACCGAGTGCGTAGACGGCAAGGAAGACGAGCAGCGCCACGGCGCCGATGAGCTTGCGCATGCGAAGAGACATGGGTGGCGCGAATTCCCGGAGGTTTGCGATCTCTTGGCGCGGACCGCGCAGATCGGATCCAGCGCCTGACATCGTATTGATCGGAGGCTCGCTTCGCCCTATCACACCTTGATGGCTTCAAGGGAAAAAAGCGCATGGCGGCCGCCGGGACCATGAACGGATCAGCAGCAGCGTCTGCCTCGCGCGATGGCGCGGTGCGGCTCTGGCTCATTTTCGTTGCCGGTCTGGTGCTGGCCATGATCACGGTCGGCGGCGCGACGCGGCTGACCGAGTCCGGCCTGTCGATCACGGAATGGCAGCCGATCCTCGGCGCCATTCCCCCGCTGACCGATGCGCACTGGCACGAGGCCTTCGCGAAGTACAAGGAAATCCCTCAGTACCATCTCGTCAACAAGGGGATGTCGCTCGAGGAGTTCAAATTCATCTACTGGTGGGAGTGGGGCCACCGCCTTCTCGGCCGCCTCATCGGCCTCGCGTTTGCGCTCCCGCTTGCGGTGTTCTGGTTCGCGGGTGCTCTGCGCCGCGGCTATCCTCTGAAGCTTCTCGGCGTGCTGGCGCTCGGCGGCCTGCAGGGCTTCATCGGCTGGTACATGGTGAAGTCGGGTCTGATAGAGCGGGTGGATGTCAGCCAGTATCGGCTCGCGCTGCATCTCACCGTGGCCTTCCTGATCCTTGCCCTGCTCGTCTGGCTGGCGTTCGAGCTGAGTGTACCGGAGCACGAGAGCGTC
>JRYH01004669.1_pt1 | contig 12869 bp, 14 predicted proteins | sample 235351 | NCBI WGS metagenome assembly JRYH01 (sample SAMN03074221, study PRJNA261480) | activated sludge metagenome | biome: Wastewater Treatment Plant; feature: Wastewater; material: Activated sludge; isolation source: activated biomass of a wastewater treatment plant treating wastewater... ... | reverse complement strand
CGGCGTTGAGATTGCGCGCCCGCTCGAATGCGGCGCGGTCGCGGATCAGAAGCCCGTTGCCGGCGCTCAGCGACGTGCTGACGGCGACCACGAGCGGTACTGCAAGGCCAAGCGCATGCGGACAGGCAACGACCATTACCGTCACCATCCGCTCCAAGGCGAATTCGAGCGACTCGCCAAGAAAAAGCCACGCGACGAGCGTGCCGAAGCCGACGGCCAGTGCGATGTAGGTTAGCCAGGAGGCCGCACGGTTGGCGATGTCCTGCGTTCGCGACCTTGTGGCCTGCGCCTTCTTCACCAAGTCGATAACCTGGGCGAGATAGGTTGCGTCGCCAGTGGCAGTCACCTCGATGGTCACGGCGTTGGCACCGTTGATCGCACCGCCGATCGCGGTGGCACCCACGGTTTTTGAGACGGGGCGGGATTCGCCCGTCAGCATCGCCTCGTTGAAGCCGGAGGATCCCTCGACGATGCTGCCGTCGACGGGAACTTTGGCGCCCGGTCGGATGAGTACCCGGTCGCCCGGCTGCAATGCGGAGATGGGGACCTCGTGTGTCGTGCCGTCGGCGTCAATTTTCGTGGCACTATCCGGAAGCAGCCGCACCAGTTCTTCGAGCGCCCGCGACGCACCCATGACGGACCGCATCTCGATCCAATGACCGAGGAGCATGATGGCGATCAGCGTCACCAATTCCCAATAGAAGGATTCCCCGGGGAAGCCGAACGTCGTCGCGGCCGAGAAGAAATAGGCCGCTGAGATCGCGAGTGCGATCAGGGTCATCATTCCGGGCTGTCTCTTGCGCAGCTCGGACGTAAAGCCGGTAAGAAAGGGCCATCCGCCATAGACGTAGGCGACGGTCGAAAGTGCGAAGAGGACGAGCCCGTCGCCCGGGAAAGCCAGCGCGTCGGCAATGCCCAGCCAATGCTGGATCATCGGCGAGAGCAGCAGGACAGGCGGCGTCAGGACCAGCGTGACCCAGAACCGGCGTCGGAAATCGGCGACCATGGCGGCATGATCATGACCTCCATGCCCCGCATGACTGGAACCACCGGCGGTGACGACAACAGTTTGATCCTTGGAAACGCTGCTGAGCTGACCTTTGCCGGCGTGGTGGTCATGATGGGTGTGGTGACCGTGATCCGTGTTCATGGCGATACGTAACCTGTAAGAGGTTGAGGGTAAGCAGCACTTGCGCTGCGATGAACAGATCGACGGCAACTAGAGGAGACGAACCTCACCGTACGCGTGACGCTCGACATGAGCGATAAACGACTCCGCTGGCTCGGCCCGCGTGCAATCGATGGCCGTAGCCGTCTCGTTGTCAAATGCTGTGTTGCTGTTGCCGCGCGCGATGGGACGGCTGCGCTCGCCTCGACGGACGGACACTCGATCAGACGGATAACATTTATCCCAAAGTCGGCGGAGGTGGTGAGCGGGGTAGCTTCAGGCTGTTGCAGGTTCATACGATCGAGAATCCTGAAGCATTTTTGCAGCGCGAGGACAACTCACAGCTCCACTCCGGCCGCGCCCGAACCGGACGTACGGACGGCGATGAGACGGAAAAACACATGATGAGCACCCGATCGGAATCGCTCGAGCGCGAGTTGGCTCTCCGATCTTGATGTCCCTCCTAGTCTATACCGACCCCAGATTAAGGCTCGGATCTGTATCCCGACGTTTCTAAACTGTTACAAATTATTGCGTGTTGAGGACGATCAACCATTTGCGGGCTCGCGCTGCTAGAAAGTCCACATATCGGGCCGAGGCTGACGATTGACCTTTCAGCGAACGAGCCTTCGCCCAACAGCCGATCAAGAAGCGCAAGGCAGGCAAGAATGTCTGCCTGCCTTGCGCATGATGGAGAGAGAAAAATGACCAGCCTGACCCGTTTCCTCTCGATTGCGACAGCAATGCTCGGAGTCATCGCCATCGTTCCCACGGCAGCGTTTGCGCAAACAGCCCAAGAGCATGAGCAGCACCATCCTCAAGGCGCGACCGAAAATGCTGCGCAGCCCGAGCCGGCGCCGGTCGACAAGGGTCAGAGTCACTCCGAGACGCAGAAAGGCGGCATGATGGGAGGGGACATGATGGGCCGCATGATGCAGGGTGGCATGGGGATGAAGGACGGCTGCCCCATGATGGGCATGATGGCCGGAGCAAACGCGACGCCCGAGATTGAAGACCGTGTTGCCTCGCTCAAGGCCGAGCTTGCCATAACCGACACTCAAAATGACGTCTGGACCGCGTACGCAGCGGCATTCAAGAAAGATCTTGAGAGCATGCGCACGGCCCACGAGACGATGATGAAAACGATGGGCGCACAGTCCCCGGTCCAGCGGCTTGATCGGCATTTGACCATGATGGAAGGACGGGTCACGGCGCTGAAGGAGGTCAAGCCGGCATTGGCCAATCTCTATGCGGCGCTCGACGACAACCAGAAAAAGGCGGCCAACAAGCTCCTCACCGGAATGGGGTGCATGATGTGAGCGCTGCGCGCTGTTGCTGCCTCAAACCGCAATTCCGGAGCCGCGCGACATGGAATCCTTAGACCTGAGAGGCCGGAAGGCTTTGGTCATCGGCGTCGCAAATGCCGAGAGCCTCGCCTGGTGGGCAGCCAAACATTTTCGCCAAGCGGGCGCCGACCTTGCCATGACCTATCTGAACGACAAGGCCAAGCCCCATGTCGCACCTCTGGCCGAGGAGCTTGGAGCGGATCTTCTCCTACCCTGCAATGTCGCCGTTCCCGGCCAGCTCGAAGCTGTCTTCGACGCCGTCAAAACCAAATGGGGAAAGTTGGATATCGGCTTTCACGCCATAGCCTGGGCGCGCAAGGAGGATCTTCACGGACGGCTGACGGACAGCTCCGCTGAAGGCTTCTCCGAATCGATGCTGATCTCCTGCCACTCCTTCATTCGCATGGCGCACTTTGCCGAGCCCTTGATGACCGATGGCGGTAGCCTCACCACCTTGAGCTACTACGGCGCCGAGAAGGTCGTCGATCACTACAATGTCATGGGGCCGGTCAAAGCGGCGCTCGAGGCCTCTGTCCGCTATCTCGCTCATGAGCTTGGACCGCGACGTATTCGCGTCAACGCCATTTCGGCAGGGCCGATCAAGACGCGTGCAGCGTCTGGCATAGCGCATTTCGACGAGCTACTCGCGGACGCTGCAGCCAAGGCCCCGCTGAGGCGCACCGTCGACGCTTGCGAGGTAGGACGCGTCGCGGTCGTCCTGGCGAGCGATTACGCAGCGTCGATCACAGGCGAGGTCGTGCATGCCGACGCCGGATTCCATGTCGGCGGAATGGTGCTTCACTGATGAACGCTGCTGTTGCCGACCTATCGTTGAAATGAGGAGTTTCATGCACCCGCACAATGAAAATGATGACGGACAGACCGCCACCGCGCAACGAAGCTTCTGGAGGTCGCGCGCGTTTCTTGTGTTTCTCGCCTTTGCCACTATGGCAGCAGTTCTGCTTTGGAGCGAGCACCGGGCGCACTTTCTTGGTGTCCTCCCCTTCCTCTTCATCTTTGCGTGCCCGCTCCTGCACATCTTCGGCGGGCACGGCTCCCACGGACTTCATGGCGGGCATCGGTCCGACAAGAAAGGTGAACGGTCATGAGCGAGAGTGCGCCGGCCTATGGACTTTGGGGACTTGTCCTCATCAATTCCGTCGTCTTTATCGCTTTCGCGTTCAGCTTTTTCAAGCCGCAGACGGCACGCGATTGGCGCTCGTTCGGGGCCTTCAGCGCTTTCTTAGTCGCCTTGTTCACGGAGATGTACGGGTTTCCGCTCACGATCTATTTCCTGTCCGGGTGGCTCCAGAGCCAGTACCCGAGTATTGACTGGCTCTCGCACGACGCGGGGCATCTCCTGGAAATGCTCTTCGGCTGGAAGGCGAATCCGCACTTTGGGCCGTTTCATCTCCTCAGCTTCGTGTTCATCGGCGGAGGGTTTCTTCTGATATCGGCCGCATGGCAGGTACTGTATCAGGCTCAGCGAAAGGGTGAGCTGGCGGTCACAGGTCCCTATGCCTATGTGCGGCACCCCCAGTATGTGGGCTTCATCCTGGTCTTGTTCGGCTTTCTCCTCCAATGGCCGACCCTGCTCACTCTCGCCATGTTTCCGGTCCTGGTCTGGATGTACGTCCGCTTGGCTCGCGAGGAGGAGCGCGAGGCTGCAGCGACGTTTGGAACGGCGTACGAGAGTTACGCGGCGGCAGTGCCTGGATTTCTTCCATCGCTCCGCGCACGAGCTGTCTAGCGGCCAATTCATCTTCCATATCCTGCCTGAGACACTGTAGACAACCGCGTCGTTCCCAGCGATACGGAAGGTTGCTCAGGTGGCTTGGCGAGCCTCTGTGGAAGATGAATTGGAGGAACAGCAGCTCGATGTGTTTTTCTGCTGAAGCCAGTTTGACGGCTGCTGCCGCCCTCATACCTGCTGGAGTGATTGGGGTCCACCGAGCTTATCGCACTAATCCCAGCTACTTGGCATTCGCAGCCCTGCCGGTGCTCTTTGGCCTCCAACAGCTCTTTGAGGGGTTTGTCTGGACGGCGGGCAGCCTGCGTAACGACGCGTGGATTGAGCGGTTTTCCCTAGCCTACATGTTCTTTTCTTGGCTGGCGTGGCCGGTGTGGGTCCCGCTCATGACTTACTTCATGGAGCCATGCAAGCGGCGCTACATCTACCTATTTTTCGCCATCCTGGGCGGGATGGTCGGGGCAATGCAATATCTTCCGTACTTCGCCCACGACGGCTGGCTGGTGACGACTTTTCTTCCTCATGCCATCGCCTATCAAGGAACCGTGTTGTTCGATTTCATAATGCAGCGAGAACTGACCTATGCGGTCTACCTTTTCGTTATCATCGCTCCCCTGGCTACGTCGTCCGATCGAAATGCCCAGATATTTGGCCTCCTCATTTCCGTCGTGGTGATCGTTGTGTTCCTCTTTTTCCGCTACGCATACATCTCCGTTTTCTGCTTCGGAGGGGCGTTGGCGTCCGTCTACATCCTCCACGTGATATTCGCGCAACCCCCGGCTCAGCCGGTAGAGGCCCACTCGGCGCGCTGGTGAGCCGGCTGAGACAACGGGACACGCGCCGCCAGTGGTTTGAATTGGACGCTTAGCCTCGCGCCGCGAACGCCCTCTCAAGGGCCCGTTTGCTAGTGCGCCGACCCGCGAAATAATTTGTAACAATCGAGAAACGTTAGGAACGGGCGGAGCTGGTTAGCTTCTGTTGCAACGCGACTCGGAGAGTCTTCGTCCAATGCTGAGAAGAATGCAGGGAAGAGCGGGCTTGGCGCCGGCGGGACTTGTCGCCGGCCTGATGGCAGTCTCCTTTCTCGTCGCTCCGGCTCAGGCGCATGAGTGGCCCTGGCGGGACCGCGTTCTTCCTAACCCCTATGCCGGCAGAGACCCTTCGGATCCTGGTTCAGCAAGTTCCCGCCTTGGCTACCAGCCAACAACCCAAGAGCTCAAATCGTATCGGCCCGTTGACCCACTCCCGTGGCGAGACGTGAACAAACGTGTGAGTCCGAGCGCCGGTTCGACAAAGGGACACCAGCACTAGGTGCGCACTGCATCGAACGCAGACGGGGGGTGCAGCGCGGGGGCGCTGCAATTGCCAACACCGGGGGAAGTAGGCGAGTGCAAAAACGAGCAGTAATGATCGCAGCGGCTGCAATAAGTTCTCTGGCGGGCTGTGCGAATTTCTCTCCTGACGGTGGGATGTTCACCGTCCAGGCAATTTCGTCGGATGTGCTCGCCAAGGACGTTACGCGCATCTCGACAGAGGATGAAGCGCGTGCTGCGCGCGAGCGCGTTCGCACGCTGCTCTCACAGACATTGGATGCGGAAACGTCAGTTCAGATCGCCCTGTTGAACAATTCCGGCCTGCAAGCCGCTTTCGCCGAGCTCGGTGCGATGGAGGCGCAGAAAGTCAGTGACAGCCTGCCGCCAAGCCCAACGTTGTCATTGGCACGTCTTGTCACCTCAGGTGAGCTTGAGATCGAACGACAGGTTCTTGTCAACGTCCTGGGCCTCCTGACCTTGCCCAGGCGCCGGGAGTTGGCCGAGGGGCGCTTTGAGCAGGCCCAGTTGGAGGCAGCGGAAACCGTACTGAGGCTCGCCGCCGATACCCGCCGTGCCTACCACAGAGCCGTCGCATCGGCCCAGGCCGTGGCGTTTCTGGATGAGGCTAAAAGAACCGCGGAAACATCATCCGAGCTTGCCAAGAAGCTCGGCGAGACCGGGGCTCTGAACAAGATTGGCCAGGCCCGGGAACATGCGTTCTATGCAGAGCTCGGCGCGCAACTGGCGTCAGCGCGGCTGCGCAACGCCTCGGATCGTGAGCGGCTGACCCGCCTCATGGGCCTGTGGGGAGGGGATATCAATTATCGCCTGCCGGGCAAGCTCAAGCCGCTGCCGTCGGTTCGAAGCGCAGGCGAGATCGAGGCGGAGGCGGCGAGCAAGCGCATCGATCTGGAAATTGCGCGGATGGATCTCGACCTCCTGGCAAAATCCTACGGCCTCACCCACGCAACCCGCCTCGTGAACGTGCTCGAGCTGCGCGGGATGTCCAAGTTCGAGCGCACTTACGAAGGCGCCGCCGGCGGCGGTATCGACAAGGATAAAGCCAAGTGGCGGGGCATTGAGGTCGAATTCCAGATTCCGCTCTACGACTTCGGCAAAGCGCGAACGCGCGAAGCCGAGGAACGCTACATGCAAGCGGCGCATCGCCTGGCCGAAAAGGCCGTCAATGTCCGCTCGGAGGTGCGCCAAGCCTACACCAGCTATCGCGGCACCTACGACATCGCTGTGCACTATCAGAATGAGGTTCTGCCGCTCCGGAAGATCATCTCCGAGGAGACGCTTCTCCACTACAACGGCATGCTGTTCGACCTGTCGCAAATCCTGATTGATGCGCGCGAACGCATTGCCAGCAATATCGCGGCGATCGAGGCCAAACGCGACTTCTGGCTGGCGGCGACGGATCTGCACGTCGCCGTTGTTGGCGGTGGCGTATCGGACGGCGCCGGAGAGAGCAGCCGGGCTGTTGCGTCGGCGGCCGGAAGCGGGGGCGGGCACTAGCCTCGGGAGAAAGTGACGATGAACGCCAATGATCATGACGTGTCTCGCCGGAGATTTCTCAGGACCTCCGGGCTGGCGCTTGTCGGCGCAGCTGCGGTGAGCGGGCGTGCTGCGGCGGCGGCGATCCCCGAAGCGCCAACCCAGTCTTCGCCCCTGATGCAGCCGCCTCTCGTCCCAACGTCAGGCCCAGATTATCAGCCGGTCGTGACGCTCAATGGATGGACGTTGCCATGGCGGATGAACGGGGATTGGAAGGAGTTCCATCTCCTCGCCGAACCGGTCGTCCGCGAGATCTCGCCGGGCATGAGGGCGCATCTGTGGGGCTACAACGGCCAGTCGCCCGGCCCGACGATCGAGGCCGTCGAAGGCGACAAGGTTCGCATCTTCGTGACCAACAAGCTCCCCGAGCACACAACCGTCCACTGGCACGGCATATTGCTCCCGAGCGGGATGGATGGCGTCGGAGGTCTTGTTCAGCCGCACATCAAGCCGGGACAGACGTTCGTCTACGAGTTCGAGCTCAAGAAGAGCGGCACCTTCATGTACCACCCGCATGCGGACGAAATGGTGCAGATGGCCATGGGCATGATGGGCTTCTTCGTCGTGCACCCGAAAGACCCCGCCTTCCGTCGCGTCGACCGGGACTTCGTCTTCCTGCTGGCGGCATACGACATCGAGCCGGGCGCCTATGTGCCGCGCGTCGCGGAGATGACCGAATTCAACATGTGGACGTGGAACAGCCGCGTCTTCCCTGGCATCGATAATTTCGTCTGCGCCAAGGGAGATAAGGTCCGCATACGCTTCGGCAACCTCACCATGACCAATCATCCGATCCATATGCACGGCTATGACTTCAAGGTGTCGTGCACGGATGGCGGCTGGGTTCCCGAGGAAGCCGCATGGCCCGAAGTCACCATCGACTGCGCCGTCGGCCAGATGCGAGCCTTCGATTTCGTAGCGGACGAGCCAGGCGACTGGGCGATTCATTGTCACAAGTCCCACCACACCATGAACGCGATGGGGCACGATCTGCGCAACTACATCGGCGTCGAGAAGCGTGACATCGCGGCAAACATCAAATCTGTCGCGCCAGACTACATGCCGATGGGTACGGCCGGCATGGCCGACATGGGCGAGATGGAAATGCCCCTGCCAGACAACACGCTGCCGATGATGACCGGCTTCGGTCAGTTCGGGCCCATCGAAATGGGCGGCATGCTGTCGGTCGTAAAGGTCCGGGAGGGGCTTCAGGCGGGCGATTACAAGGACCCCGGCTGGTACAAGCATCCCGAAGGGACGGTTGCCTACGAGTGGAAGGGTGTTTCCCCAACTGATGTGCCGAAAGCCCCTGGCGAACCCCTCAAGGAGAGCCAAGGCGAGATCGAATTGAACGTCGTCAAGCCCGGACGCAAGGGCGACCACGACCATCACTGACAGGAGAACACATGCTTCGATTCTCTTCCCTTGGCGTTCTTACGGCGATCCTACTGACCCCCACGTCTGTTTGGTCGCACGGCTCCTTTGCTGCCGGCGAGCCCGGCGATCCCAGCAAACCGGCGCGCACGATCGAGCTGAACATGATCGAAGGAAGCGGAATGATGGGCTACAGCGTCAACCGCGTCGAGGTGAAGAAGGGCGAGCAGATCCGTTTCAGGATCACGAATGCCGGTGCGCTTGCGCATGAGTTCATGCTCGACTCCATCGAGCGTAACGCCAAGCACAAGATCGAGATGCAGAAAAACCCCGAAATGGAGCACGACGATCCCAACGGAGTACGGCTCGAACCCGGAAAGGTTTCAGAGATCCTTTGGAAGTTTGAAAACGAGGGGACTTTCGAATTCGCTTGCCTCATCCCAGGACACTATGAAGCAGGAATGCACGGCACCGTGGTTGTGAAGCCCTAGACGGAGGAGAGTTCTTAGAGATGATGAAATCGCTCAAAGCATCGGTTGTCGCAATCTTGCTGCTTGCATCTCCGTCTCAGGCCCTGGCCGATGAAGTTGGCGCATTGGTCAACGGCCAAGTCACGAAAGTCAATCCGGATACAGGCAAGTTGACCATTAAACACGACGCCATACCGAATCTCGATATGGATGCCATGACCATGGTCTTCAAAGCAGGCGACGGTGTTAACGTGGGTGACGTAAAGCCGGGTGATAAAGTTCGCTTCCGCGCCGAGAAGATCAATGGTCAGATTACCGTTACACAAGTCGAGAAGGTGAAGTGATACAAGGGATGAAACCGGTAGCGGAATGCCGCTACCGGTACATGCCGGCTCTATCCACCGGCGTGCAATCGACGAGATCCGTGCCATGAACCACAGTGGCGACCCTGATATCGTGAAAAGCGACCCCGGCAATAGACTGACCGAAGCGTCGGCGGAACATCATGTTCTGCTCGTTGACGACGACGCAGAGCTGCGCCAGCTGGTCGCGAAGTTTCTGCGTGCAAACGGCCTTCGCGTGACGACAGTCCGCAGCGCACCGGAGACGCGCCACGCCTTGTCCTCGATTCCCATAGACCTGATCATCCTGGATCTCATGCTGCCCGGCACGTCCGGCCTCGATCTCTGTCGGGAAATTCGTAGGACGTCGATGATACCGATCATCATGCTGACCGCGAAGGCCGATGAAGCCGACCGGATTGTTGGCCTCGAGATCGGCGCCGACGACTACGTGACCAAGCCCTTCAGCCCGCGCGAATTGCTCGCCCGTCTCAACGCGGTGCTGCGCCGAATAGCGGTCGACACAGGCGCACGCAATCGAACCGCCGTGCGGGAATATCAGTTTCAGGGTTGGATCCTTGACACTCTGAAGCGTGAGCTAACCAATCCAGAAGGCATTCTGGTCGATCTCAGCACCGGCGAGTATGATCTCTTGTTGGCGTTCGTGGAGCAGCCGCAGAAGGTACTGTCCCGCGAGCACTTGCTCGACGCCGCGCGCAACCGTATCGCCACCGGGTTCGACCGCAGCATCGACGTCCAGATCAGCCGCTTGAGGCGCAAGATTGCCCCGGGCGACGACGACCACGCCATGATCAAGACGGTGCGGGGAGCCGGTTACATGTTCTTACCGACGGTCACGTGGTCATGAGGCTCTTGCCGCGTTCGATCGCGGGACGCTTTCTCACGCTTCTCTTTGCCAGCATCTTTATTCTGCACTTGGGGAGTATCGGCCTCTATCATCTCGCGCTGAAGGCAGAGCTCGACATTACGAACGATCGACGCCTTGCGGAACGGCTCGCTTCTGTGAAGCGCGCGATTGCGCGCGAAGCGCCAGACAGACGGGAGGAGCTTGCGCACGCTCTCTCGGGAGGCCCCCTTGAGATCCACTGGAGCGAAGGGAAATCCCCGCCCACACGAACCGGCATCGCTGCCGATACCTCGCTCCTCAAGGAGAAGCTGATTGCCGCCGCACCTGAGCTCGCGGCGAACGACATCGCCATAGCGGCAGCCACTCCTCTACCCGAGCACGCGTCCGCCACGCGGTTCCTCCTTGTCTCCATGCAGCTCGATGATGGAAGCTGGGTCGAGGTCACCGCAACGCGCAACATCGAGCCGCGGACAGGAATCATGCAGATTGCTCTGTCCACGACTATAATGGTCCTCGGTGTTCTCGCTGTCGCCGCCTTTTTCATCCGGCAGCTCACCCGGTCGCTTCGGTCTCTGGCCGACGCCGCCAATCGACTCGATCCAAACGCCGGCGCATCCCCGATCGAAGAAAAAGGACCGAGCGAGGTGAAAGCGCTCAGCATCGCGTTCAACGACATGCAACGGCGCGTCAGACGTCTCGTTGAGGACCGAACGCAGACGCTCGCGGCCATTTCACACGACTTGAAGACTCCCATCACACGCATGCGCCTGCGCAGCGAGGAGATTTCCGACCACGAGCTTGTCCGCGCCATAGCAACCGATCTCTCCGATATGGAAGCCATGCTCGACAGCACGTTGGCTTTTCTCCGCGGGGACCAGATCGCCGAGGAGAAAAAGCAGATCGATCTCGGTTCTCTGCTCGAGACCATCACGACCGACCTCACCGATCTCGGCCATGACGTTGCCCTCGTCGCAACGGCGCCGGTTGTCGTGCGCGGCCGCCATCTCGCGTTGAAACGGGCGTTCTGGAACCTCACCGAGAATGCGGTGAAATATGGTGGGCGCGCGAGAGTGACGCTGCAGCCGAGATCCGGTGGCGCCATCGTTTCGATCGACGACAACGGACCCGGAATTCCTGACGACGAAAACGAGGCGGTGCTGCGCCCGTTCTACCGGATCGACAACTCGCGCAACCGAGAGACGGGAGGTGTTGGCCTTGGCCTTACTGTCGCCCACTCCATCATCACGTCCCACAATGGCGAGCTGACGCTTGCAAACCGCGACAAAGGCGGCCTTAGCGTGACGGTGATCCTGCCAGGCTAACGGCTAATGCCTCGCTGGTCCGGGGGCCGCGCGTCAGCGATGGGCCAGACCCGCGGTCTGGATCGACAAGCGGCTCAGGCGCAGCGAGAACCATGTGAAAATGACCACATCGATCAGCGTTGCGATCGTGGCCTGCACCATTACGATGACCTGAAACACCGACAACGTACTTTGCCCCCGCATCCAATCGACAAACGCGTAGACCACGACAAAGAGGGGCAAGAGCGAGACCAGAATTTCGATCATGGAATGGGTAACACCTCCGCGCGGCTGGGCGAGAACCGCACGCGCCTGTAGCGCGACGTAGGCCAGCGCGATGACGCCAACCCACGAGACGTGCCACATGGCAGCATCCGCGGCTTCGATTTGCGGAGAATGTCCCCACCAGAGCACATACCAGAGCAGACCGGCAAAAATGATGGGCGCGCCGTGATTGAGGAAGAATCCGATCGCAGCGTGCATTGCACGCTGCCACGCGGTGGCGCCGTCGCCGGATTTGGTCGCTGTCACTGGCTAACCCTCATAAACTCAGATTCCAACTCCGGCTTCTTCGCATTCGGTCCGCATCGACCCGCTCGCTGCTAGCGAGCCCTGCCGCCACAGCAGCCGCCGGGCTGGCCGCTCTTTTGAGGGGCGGCTCCGTGCTTTGCATCGCTTGTCGGAGCAGCGTGCTGCTTATCAGCCGAGCTCACGCTGTACTCCTTCGAGTGGTGGCCACCACAACATGCGTGACCGTGGTTGCCATGCTCAACATGACCGCTTTCGACCGTAACCTTAGACATATCCATTCTCCTCGTTCTTCGCAGCCTAATGGCCCATCACGAGATGGGCCTCTTGTTAAATACGCATCGGGAACGTGTGCGGATTGCATTTCACATCATCCGCCGTATGTGTTCGTGAATGTTCGCTCTTGGGCTGCGTCGCGCATACGGCGTGCCGTTTCCCAGAACGCTGAAATTTCGGCGATCAGCTTTCGTTCCTGTGCCATGAGCGGATGATCATCGCGCATGGCGTGACGATTGCTGGCTACGGCATCCGCGAGCACGCCGAAGGCGCTCATCCACGGCATGAACCGCTCCGACCAAAGATAGGTCCTCACGCGCATGGGATGTAACCATTGCATTGAATGCGCGAACCACGGGTTCGCGAAAGCCTTGACCCATGGGCTCACGAACGTGCGGTAGAGATTCTCGTTGAACTCTGAAACCTCACGGACGCGCTCGAACGCACCGCGCGGATACTCGAAGTGCAGATCCTCGACGTTGCGCGCCTCGAACCGCACCGCATATTGATCCTTCGCACAATCCGGATCCCCGGTCGGATTGTCGATCTTCATCTCGTAGAGGCCAGGCGCGAGCGC
>JRYH01014792.1_pt1 | contig 12872 bp, 7 predicted proteins | sample 235351 | NCBI WGS metagenome assembly JRYH01 (sample SAMN03074221, study PRJNA261480) | activated sludge metagenome | biome: Wastewater Treatment Plant; feature: Wastewater; material: Activated sludge; isolation source: activated biomass of a wastewater treatment plant treating wastewater... ... | reverse complement strand
GCCGACCAGTCAGGCCCGGTCGGCCTCTACACCCCCCAAGACATGCTTTCTTTCTCAGGGTGTCGAGGTGTCGGCAGCGCCGGCCCCCGACGCGGCACAACACACGCTTCAGGTTTGGAGGGATGATCGATGCACACGCCGAGCCGGGTCTCCAACACGCTTCTCGTGCTTCTCGCGGCGGGCTCGACGATCGCGTCGGCCGCGCCGTTGCAGGTCCCGGGCGATTTCCCGACGATCCAGGCCGCCATCGAGGCGGCCTCGAGCGGGGATGAGATCGTGGTGGCGCCCGGCACCTACACCGGCCCGTTCCGGATCACCAAGCAGATCGTCGTGCGCAGCAGCAACGGGGCCGAATCGACCGTGCTCCGCGGCGCGGGGGCCGACCCCGTGGTCGTGATCGAGTCGGCGAGCGGGCCGGGCGGGACGCTCTCGGGCTTCACCGTGACCGGGGGCGACGGGCAGAACGGCGGGGGGCTCTTTCTCGCCGGCGAGGTCGCGGTGCTCGACTGCATCGTGGCCGAGAACAACGCCCGCAACGGCGGGGGCGCGTTCGTCATGGGCAGCCCGCTGCTGAGCGGGGTCCGCTTCGTCGAGAACAGCGCCACCTCGGGCGGCGCGGTCTTCGCCGGGCCCGACTCCCAGGCCCTGATCGACGGGTGCGAGTTCGACCGCAACACCGCGCAGCTGGGCGGCGGCGTCTTCCTGAGCCCGCCCGCCGCCGGCGAGACCTTCGCGGTCATCGGCAACGCCTCCTTCGACAACAACGCGGCCGAAGAGGGCGGCGCGATCATGGCGGTGATGGCCTCCTTCGAGGCGGACGGCGCCTCGTTCCGCCGCAACGCCGCGTGGGTGGACGGCGGCGCGGTTCGCCTGGTCAACTCCCCCGCGTCGAGCCTGAGCAACTCGGAGTTGCGGGACAACCAGGCGGACGACCGCGGCGGCGCCGCGAGCGTGGGCGCGGGGTCCTCGCTGACGGTCGAGTCCTGCGAGATTCAGGAGAACGACGCCTCGCACGGCGGCGGCGGGTTGGACGCCGAGCAGGAGGGGGTTCTCGCGGTCGGGAACTCGTCGCTGTGGGGCAACTCGCCGGCGGACATCGGGGGGAACTGGCAGGATCTCGGCGGCAACTCGTTCGATCGCCCGCCGTCGTGCCGGGCCGATCTCGCGCAGCCCTACGGCGTGCTGGACATGGCGGACCTGATGGCGTTCGTCGGCCGCTTCTCGGCCCAGGACGCCTCGGTTGACTTCGTCGAGCCGATGGGGATGTTCGACCTCGGCGACATCATCTTCTTCGTGAACCAGTACCTGGGCGGGTGCAACAACCCGCAGTAACCACGGCCCGGGTGTGGGAATGGGATCGTGCCGGCACAATGAAAAGGGCCCGCCGAGGAGGCGGGCCCTTTGCTCATTTGATCAGGATCGGTCTCGCTTCGAGGAAGCGATCAGAGCCCGCGGCGGCGGCGGACGGCCAGGCCGACCAGCCCGAGCCCGGCGAGGGCGCCGGCCTGCGGGAGCGGGATCACGACGAGCATGTCCTGATTGGCATAGGTCGACGGATTGCCGAGGTTGAGCACGCGGACATCGCCCAGCCCGCTCCACGACCCGCCGAGGACGGCGGCGTTGGCGGCGGCGAGGAACGCGGCGGCCTTGGCGCGGGCGTTCGCGGTCGCGTTGAACGCGGTCTGCGAGTCGATGCCCTCCTCGAGCTCCCAGATGGCGAGCTGGAGGCCGCGCTCCGAGTCGTTGTCGTTGGTGAACCCGGCGAGCGTGCCGTGCCAGAAGTTGCTGAACAGGAACGCGGTCTGGGCCGAGAGGAGGTCGCCCCCGTTGCCCGCGTCACCGTCAGAATCGAACTGGCCGCCACCGACCGCGCGGTCGTTGACCCGGACATTGTAAGTGTTGCCCGGGGCGATGTTCTCGGTGAGCTCGAGGCAGAAGGTCTGGAAAGTGTCGCCGGCGGTGAGGCCGGTGCCGGAGATCCCGGAGATCACCGTCATATCGAACGCGCCGCCGTTGCCGACGCCGCCGCCGTCGAACCGGATGGACCCATCCTGGGCACTCGCCGCGCCGACCAAGGCTGCGGCAACGATCATCGAAATCCCACTCTTCAAACGCATGACATCTTCCCTTTCGAAGGACTACGCAACTCAACCCCGCGCTCGGCACCGAGGCCGAGGCGCGTCCCAGCACAACTTGGTGAACGGGGCTCCCCCCTCCTCGGGCGAGTCCTTCACCGCATGCACAAGGATACCGGACTTGAACGCAACAGATCAATAGGAATCACGCCGGATGTTTGGGGATGGGCCAGCCCCCCGATTGGGCGGTACTGCAAACCGCTGTCCCGGAAAGATTTAGGGGTGAGATCCAATCAAATTACGAATCACGAGGATTTGGTGAATCCCCGGTTCCGTGCCGAGCTCCCCTCCGTTGAGTGGGCAAATCCCCCATTTAACAAACAAAACCCACCCCGAGGGGTGGGTGAAGAGTGGGCCTCAGATCGCACGAGGGGTCAGCGGCGACGCCGCCCGATCACCACCGCGAGCCCCAGCCCGGCCAGCGGCCCGGCCGCGGGGAGGGGGATGCAGGCGAGCACATCCTGCACCAGCCCGCCGGAGAAGTTGTAGAAATTCAGGACCCGCACATTGCCCAGATCGGTCCAGCCGGAGGCGTTGGCGAGGTCGATGTAGTCTTGGGCGAGCTGCTCGATGGCGGCGTCGTTGACGCCGTTGTTGGAGTAGCCGAAGACGCTCGAGATCTCGTCCTCGAGGGCCCAGATCGCCAGTTGCAGGGCCCGGGCGGTCTCGGAGCGGAGAAGCCCGTTGGAGTCGGTGATGCCGGTGCTGGTCTCGTTGAAGTTGTAGTTCACCAGGGTGCCCCGGCAGAACTCGCTGAACAGGTAGGCGGTCTGCGCGCTGAGCGGGTCGCCCGGGATGGCGGGCTCGCCGAGATCGGTGCCGCCCCCGATGGCGCGGGTGTTGATGTTGACATTGAACGAGTTGTTGATGTTGACCGATTCGTCGAGTTCGAGGCAGAAGGTATCGAAGTAGCCGTTGGCGTCGGTCTTGACATTGGTGAGCCCGCTGGTGACCTGCCAGCGGAACTCACCCCCGTTGTTGATGGCGTTGGGCCTCGAGCCGTACCCGGCGACTTGGCCGTCGTAGGCGAAGACCGCCGCCGCGGCCGACGCGATGAACGCCGACGCGAACACGCAATGTTTCATCTCGCTTCCCTTTCCACTCTCGGTCGGAGGACCCTCGGTCGCCCGCGCGTCCACGCGCGCCGACGCGGCGCCTGATCAGCCCACGCCGCGCCTCTTCTCCTCGGGCAGGGTCCTCGGACCTTCGCCTTTGAGCCTAAGTGACACCGGATTCTCGAACAACATACGGAGGCTCTGCGAGGCACCGATCGAGCGGAACTGGGGCTCTCCCTCGGCGTGTGTATCCAAGCGAATGAAAAAGGGCCCGCCAGTTGGCGGGCCCCGAAGAGGTGAATGGAATGGGGGATCAGAGGGCGTTGCGGCGGCGGCGGACCGCGACGCCGGCGAGGCCCAGGGCGGCGAGGGCGCCGGCCTGCGGGAGCGGGATCATGACGAGCATGTCCTGGGCGTTGCCGCCGCTGGCGCTCCACATGTTCAGGACGCGGACATTCCCACCCAGCCCGGCGTTGACGAGCTGCTGCGCCAGCACATCGACATAGTAATTGGCGAGGGCGCGGACGCGGCTGTCGCTGTCGGTGTCCTCGATCGTGCGCTCTTCCTCGAGCTCCCAGATCGCGGCCTGGAGCGCCGCGGCGGTGAGCTTGCGGTTCATGTTGGCGCTCATCCCGCCGTCGCCGGAGTTGTCGTAGTCGTAATTGGCGAGGGTGCCGCCGACGAAGGCCGCGTAAAGGGCCGCCGTGCGGGCGTCGAGCGGGTCGGGCGAGGGCCCGCCGGCGCCGCCGTCAACGGCGACCGTGTTGATGTCGAAGGTGTAGGTCTGCCCGACGGCGACATGCTCATTCAGCTCCAGGCAGAAGCTGATGAAGGTGCCGAAGTTGTTCGGGCCGGCGACCGAGCGGAGCACGAACTCGCCGCCGCCGTTCCGACCGCCGTAGGGGGCGGTGCTCTCGAACAGGACGGCGCCGTCCTGGCCGAAGTCCGCCATCGCCGACCCCGCGAGGGCGGCAACCGCGATGCTGGTGATCAGTGTCTTCATGTCTCTTCTCCGTTCTTCGTTGATGATGGCGCGGCAAGAGCGCCGACTCGATGCAGCCCTGACAGAACACATATCAAGGTGTGCCAAGATCCTCCCGGAAACACTCCCCTGAATAGGCTAGATCATTCAGGGGGTGTCATCAAGCAAGCAAGCGCGGATGCGGCGTAAATTCACTGTTCTCGGGCACTTCCGCCCGCATTTTCCTGCGTCTGCCGCTGGTAATCGGACCATGCGGCTACGACAGCAGGGCGGTGACCTCGGCGTGGACCGCCCGGAGCGTCGCATCAAGCCGCTCCGGGGAGGGCGACCGGCGCATCAGGCCCCGGGCGGCGTCCAGATCGCCCTCGCCGGCCTTCAGCCGGGCGAGCCAGATCAGGGCCCCGGCGTGGTCCGTCACGCGGTCGAGCACCCCGCGGAAGACCGCCTCGGCCTCCGGCAGCCGGCCCTGCCCGGCCAGGGCCTGCCCCCTGGCGAAGTCGATCCAGGCGATCGCGATCCGGTTCGGGCCGTCCGCGGGACCGAAACGCTCGGCGGACTCGGCGGCAAAGGCGACCGCGTCGGCGGCCCGGGCGGGCTGGGAGGCGAGCAGGGCCGAGAGCGAGACATAGGGTGCGATGATGTCGGGGTAGGCGGCGATCAAGGCCCGATATCCCGCCTCGGCCTCGTCGAATCGCCCGAGCAGCCCGTCGGCCTCGGCGGTGACCCAGCGCCACTCCGGGTTGTCCGTGGAGCCGAACGAGTCCGCCAGCCCCAGGGCCCGGGCGGCGTCGGTCGCGTCGCCGCTGAGCTTGCCGACCCGGTTCCACCGCTCGGCGCACCGCAGGGCGGTCGCCTCGCTCTCCGCGAGGGTCAGCCACTTGCGCCGGGTCTCGATGAGGTCGGCGGGCAGGGCGTCGGAGGCCTGGAGCAGGGCCCCGGCCCAGGCGGGGTCGGTGGCGTGGGGGGCGAGCAGCCGGTCCGCCTCGTCGGCCTGCCCCGCGCCCGCGAGGGCGGCGAGGTAGGCGGTCAGCCCGGCCGTCGGCCCGGCGGCGGACTCGGCCAGGAGTCTCGGGCGGTGGATCGCCAGGCGGTTCAGGGCCTCCCGGGCGTTCCCGCGCAGCGCCTCCATCCGGCCGATCAGGACATCGGCTTCAAAGGTATCGGGGTGGGTGAGGTCGGCGAGCTTCCCGGCCTGGGCGATCGCCTCGTCGAACCGGCCGGCGGCGCCGAGCAGGTCGATCGCCTGCCGCAGGGGCCTGGGGTCGGTCGGCATCGCCCTCGCCGCGGCGAGGGTGGTCTCGATCGCGGCGGGCCCGTCTCCGAGTTCCATCTGGATGGAGTACCGGAGCCTCCAGGCCGCGAAGACCTCGGGGTGCTCTCGGCAGTACTCCTCGAGCTGGGCGAGGATCTCGGCGTCGGAGATGGCTCCCGAGGCGTGGCGCGTCGCGAGGTCGGAGAGCGAGCGGAGTTCGGGCGCCGCGTCCGCCGTGACGGCGCTGGCGACGAGCTGCGAGAGCCGAGCGGTCCGCGTGCCGCCCGAAAGCGCGGCGATCTCCGGCGCGTCGGGCAGGGCGGCCTTGGCTTCGGCGAGGAGGGCGGCGATCGCGTCGCTGTTCTGGGAGGCGTAGGCGGCCTGGACGGCGCGCACCCAGTCCCTCGCCTGGCCCGACGCGCGGGCGATCTCGGCGAAGCGGTCGAGCGCGAGGTCGGGGCGGCGGTTCTCCATCAGGAAATCGGCGATGACGCGTGTGCGGTCGCCCAGCTCGGACTCCTCGGGGAGGCGGGCGAGCAGGGCGAGGGCGCCGTCGATGTCCTCGGCGGTGGCGATGGACTGGGCGGCCTGGCGGAGGTCCGTGGGGGTGAGATCGTCCGACGCGAGGAACCGTTCGATGGCCCGCCTCGCCGCGGCCGGGTCGCCGCTGCGGGTGTGGGCGTCGGCGAGGGGGAGGAGCGCGCCGCGGTCGCCCATATCGGCGAGGCGGGTGAGGTCGTCGATCGCGTCGGCCCAGCGGCGGAGGCGTTGGAGGAGGACGACGCGGTCGCCCCGGACGGCCGTCGGGATGTTCTCGGTGGCGAGGAAGGTGTCCATCACCTCGTTGGCGCGCGAGTCCCGCCCGTGGTCGAGGAGCATCTCGATGAAGGGGCGGAAGGCGAAGGCGCGGGAGGCGGGCCCGACCGCTCGGGCGTAGAAGCCCGCGGCCCGCTCGATATTGCCGGCGATGTCGGCCTCGCGTGTCGAGGTGTGCTCGGCGATGGCGCGGTAGGCCCGGGCCGCGAGGATCAGCGCGTCGTAATCATCCGGGCTCTGGCGGAGCAACTCGCCCAGGTCGAGCGCGACCTTGGAGAGCGCTTCGCCTGTCGGATCGCTCGCCAGGGTGATCCGTGCGTCAAAGAGCCTCCAGGACTGGGCGGACTCGCCCGTTGCCTCCCGGAGTCGGGCGACCGCGGCCCGCGCCAGGTCGAGGTCGTTCCAGACGGAGATCGTGCTGAGCACCGCCATCTGCGCGGCGGCGGACTCCGGGAAGTCGTCCGAGAGGCGCCGGAGCTCGGGCGGGGCCGCCGCCCGGTCGAAGGACTCGAGGAACTGGATCAGCGCAACGCGGTAGGGGAGGGACTCGGGCCCCGATCGCTCGGCGATCGCGGCGTCGAGCATCGCGCGGGCGTCGGTTGCCCGGCCCGCGCGGCCCAGGGCGAGGGCCCGGGCGAACACGAGCTCCGGGCTCTGGGCTTCGGCGCCCGCGGAGGCCAGCAGCTCAAGGGCGAGGTCGGCGTCGAGCCGCTGCACGACCCGGCCCAGTTCGATCAGGCCGATCGCGTCGGGCCTGTTCTCGAGGTCGATCAGCGACCGTGCCCGGGCCAGGCCCTCGGAGGTGCGGCCCGCGATCAGCAGGGCCCGCGCGACGCGGACGCGCACGCCCGGGTTCTCCGGTTCCTGCTGCTCGGTTTCGAGCATGATCTCGAGCATGGCCTCCGCGGCGGCGCTGTCGCCCGTGCGCTCGATGCGGCTCATGGTCCGGTCGGCCTGTTCGAGGGCGGGGATGGTGTCGCGGTTGCGGACGGCGCGGTAGGCGTTGACCGCCTCGTCGTACTGCCCCAGGCGGGTGAGCACATCGCCCAGGGCGCGCCAGGCGCGGTCCCGGGAGACGCGGGGCGCCTCGGCGGCGTCCTTGAAGGCGTCGCGGGCGGCCCGGAGGTCCCCGATGCGTTCGAACGCCAGGCCTTGGGCGTATCGCATCAGCGCGTCCATCTCGGGGTCGGTGGTCTGGATCTGCTCCAGGCTCGCCAGCGCGTCCTCGGCGCTCCCGGATTCGACGCTCGTCATCGCGGCGAGAAGCCTGGGCCAATCCTCGTTGCCCGCTCCGGCGTCCGAGGGCGCGTCCTCGGCGTCCTGGGGCTGGGTTGGCCCGTCGAGCCCGAGCAGGGCGGCCCAGCCCGCCGCGTCGGGGATCTCCCCGCGCCGCGCCGGGCTGACCCGGGCGGCGAAGGCGCGGGCTTCCTCGACCCGGCCGGCCCACCAGGCCCGGATGGCGGCCTGGATCGCGAGCCCGGGGCCGATCCGCTCGTCCTCGATCGCCCGGGCGAAGTAGTCATCGGCGAGTGCGCCGAGGGCGGGCCCATCCGTGGCGGCGAAGGGGGGTGTGGGGGACTCGTCGACGACACCCTGCAGGGCCCGGAGCCACTCGACGAGGTCGGCGGCCTGCACGGGCGAGGCCGGGGGGAGGGCCGCCGCGGATCGGGCCGAAGCGATCGAGGCCTCGAGGTCGTCGGCGAGCCATTCCATCTTGGAGCGGCGTTCGAAGTAGAGCGGGTCGTCCCGGAAGCGTTCCTCCTGGGCTCGGAAGGTGGCGGCCTGCTCGGCGGGGGAGCGCCCGGCCTCGCTGAGGGCGGAGACCAGGAGCAGGTGCCCGTCCAGCAGGTCGGGGTGGGCGGCGGTGAGCGCCTCGGCGGCGGCGACGGCGTCCTCGGCCCGCCCGAGGTTGATCAACGCGACGGCCCGCAGCGTGAGCGCCTTCTCGTTGGAGGGGTCGACGCGGAGCACGCGGTCGGCGGTGTCGACGAGTTCGGTCAGGAACCCGGCCTGGGCGTAGATGTCGAGCAGCGCCTCGAGGGTCGGCAGGTGGGCCGGTTCGAGGTCCGCGGCCGCCCGCAGGGCCGAGATGGCACCGCGGATGTGCCGCGCGTTGGGCATCTCGACCTCTTTGCGGCTGAGGCCGAAGGCGAGGAGGGCCTCGTGGTCGTCCTGGTGGGCGCGGATGTACCGGCCCAGCAGGGGGATGGCCGCCCCGTGCTCGCCCGCGCGGTGGAGGGCGAGCCCCTGCTCGCGGGCGCGTTCCAGGTCCCGCTGGGTCATCTGTCGCTTGACGACGATCGCGCCGCCGACGAGCCCGCCGAGCACGAGCAGCGAGACGGCGAGGAACGCCAGCCGTCGGATGCCTCTCTTGGTCATTGCGTGGCCTCTTGTTCTTCCCTCAGGTCTTCACGATGCGTCGGACGGTCTCGAGGATGATCCGCAGGTCCCCGATGAAGGACTGGTGCTGCACATACTCCAGGTCGTAGCGTATCCACTCCTGAAAGTCGGTCTGCGGCATACGCGTGCGGCTGACCTGCCAGAGCCCGGTGATCCCGGGGCGGACGCTCAGGCGGATCTCCCGCCACGCGGGGCAGTACTGGTTTTCCTTGTCCGGGCTGGGCCTCGGGCCCACGACGCTCATGTGCCCCAGGAGCACATTGATGAACTGGGGCAACTCGTCGAGCTGGAACCGCCTGAGGAAATGCCCCACCCGGGTCACACGCGGGTCGTTCTGGATGAAGAACTGCGGGCCGTCCGCCGCGTTGGCGGCTTCGAGCTGGGCCTTCATCTGCTCGGCGTCGCGGCGCATCGTCCGGAACTTCAGGCAGGGAAACTCCCGGCCCCCCAGCGTCTGCCGCGCGTGCGCAAAGAAGAAAGGCCGGCGGTCTTCGACGAAGATCGCCAGCATGATCAGCGGGTAGAGCGGCAGCGTGCCCGCGAGCACCGCGAGGCTGAACGCGATATCGAACGCCCTCTTCAGGGCCCGGCGGGCCGAGCCCCCCGAGACCAGGCTGGGCAGGGCCCAGTGCGGCGAACGCACGAGCGTCCAGTCGACGGGCCCGGGGTGGCGCGCCCCGGCCGCGTGCGGCGCATCGGGGATGATCACGGGCCCGATGACGACTCCTGAATCGGGGATCTCGACGCCGGCCCCTATCCAGGCGGGGCCGTGGATCCGCGCCCCGGGCGCGATCGAGGCGGACTCATCGACCCAGACGCCGCGCTGGTATTCGTACAGCCCCTCGAGCACGGCGTTGGGGTTCTGCCACCGGGTCATGGCGGCGTCGAGCCAGCGTTCGGCGTCGGCGGGCGCCTGGCTGTCGTGCACCTCGCCCTCGACGGCCATCGACTCGACCGCGCCGGCCTTGACATGCGTGCGGAGGGCCTGCCGTGCGGCCGAGAGCGTCGGCGCCGCTGCCCAGAGGGCCGCGACCGCCGGGTCGCCCGTGATCCAGACACGGTCGCTGCGTTCGAGCGGTCTCTTGTAGGACCTTCGGAACCGGACGCCGGCGGGCCCGGCCTCGACATGCTCGGTGTAATCGGCCGAGTCGTGCATGAGCACGCGGAGCCTCAGGGCGCGGGGCGAGGCCCAGTGCATGCGTTTGAGGATCTGCGCGATCGGGAGGTGGACGAGTTGCCGCTCGGAAAGGAGCAGATAGAGCGCCGGGCCGTGCCGCTCAAGGGCGGCTTCCGAGCCCGGGCGGACGACCTGGATGCACCGGGAGGCCCAGAAGAGGTCGTGGAGCGAGGCGATGCCGCAGCCCCAGAGCAGCGGGGGGGCGGGCGGTCGGGCGTCCGTCGCGCCCGGTTCGGCGCGGGCGGTGGGTTGGCACGCCGCCGGGTTCATCGTTCCGGGGTCTCCCCGGGCGTGGTCTCGTCGGCGCTGAGCATGGGCGGGAGCACGGAGGCGTAGGCCCGGTCGGAATGCCGCCGGCTCACGCTCGAAACGGGGGAGAACGAGCGGATGAAATCAACCGTCTCGGCCTTATTGAACACGATGCCGACACTCGAGGCGCCGAGGTCGCGGAGGCGCTGCGTCGCCATGCGGAGCAGCCGCGACTCGAGCCCGCGGGCCGCGACGAGGAGCATCTGGTCGACGACGGGGACCATCGCGGCGGCCTCGATGCTGCCGAGGATCGGGCCCGTGTCCAGGAGAACGACATCGTACTCGGCGCGCGCATGGCGCAGGAGCCTCTGGAGCACATGGCGGCAGAAGCTGTCGGAGGCCGACTCGGCCTTGGATGCGGGGACGAAGTGGATGCGTCCGCCCTCGATGGGGACGATCAGGTCGTCGAGCGAGGGCTCGGGGCCCGAGGCCTGGTCGCGGGGCTCGATGTTCAGCATCCGGGAGAGCCCGCGACCGACCAGGTCCGCGTCGATCAGCAGGACGCGGCGTTTGGTCATCGCGAACGAGCGGGCCAGCAGCAGGGAGATCGTGGTCTTCCCGTCGCCGCTCGACGGGCTCGTGATGCCCGCGACCAGGCATCCCGCGGGCGTCCGCGCGTCGAGCATCACGCGGATGAAGTGCAGCGAGTCGCGGATGTCGACATTCGAGGTGTGCTCCTCGGTCTCCTTGAACTCGGGGACCATCCCCAGGAGCGCGAAGTCGCGGGCGCTCGACGACACATCGTCCGCCACACGGAGCCGCGGGAAGACCAGCCCAAACCCCGCGACGAGCCCGGCCCCGGCGCAGGCGCCCATGAGCAGCCCGAGGGCCGCGAGCTGGTTCCGCCGGTCCGTCGAGGGCCGGAGCGGGCGCTCGGGTTCCTGCGCGACGCGGACGCGCCCAACGATCTGCGACTGCTTCTCGACGCGCAGGCTCTCGAGGCGGCGCTCGGCGTCCTCGAACCGCTGGTGGGCCTCGTCGGCGCGCTGCTGGACCGCGAGCACATCGAGCCGGGCTCGCGCGATGTTGCGGATCTGGGTCTCGGCCTCGGAGCGGAGTTTCTCGAGATCGCTCAGGCGGGCCCGCAGCGTCTCGCGCCGGTCCGCCCCCGCCTGCGCGGGTTCCTCGCCGACCAGGCCCCGCAGCTCGGCCTCCCGGGACTCGATCAGGGCGTCCGTGGCCCGCAGGTCGGCGGTGAGACGCTTGCATTCCCGATGCTCGGGGGTGAACCGCTGGAGCATGGTGTCGAGCGTGCGCTGCAGGGCCATCCGCTCGCGTTGGAGCGCGGCGAGCTCGGGGTCCTCGGGCAGCAGGACCGGCGCCTCGGTCCCCATCTCAAGGGCCCGCAGGCCCGCCCGCACCTCGGCGATCTGGTCCTCGATCTTCGTGAGCTCCTCGAGCTTCGCCTGCTGGGCGGCCTGGAGGTCCTCGACGCCCGCGATCGAGAGGGCGCGGTCGAGCGCGAGCCGGCGATTGTCGTCGCGGGCCTTGAGATACTCGTCGCGCAGGCGTTCGAGGTTCTGCTCGCGCTGCCCGAAGGTGGTCGCCTCGTACTCGCTGCGGATCGCCTCGTAGGACTCGATGATCGACTTCGCCGCCGCCCGGGCGAGCGAAGGGTCATGGTCCGACACGGACAGGATGATCTGGTTCGTGCGCTTCGGGGTCGAGACCGCCAGCGACTCGCGCAGGCGGATCAGGCCCGACGACCCCGTCGGCCAGCCCGAGTCCACCATCGTGGGCCGGCTCAGCGCGTTGGTCAGCACCCGCTCGCTCTGAAGCTCGCTCGACTGCTGGGCCACGAACGCCTCGAACGCGGGGAGGCTCTCGTTCAACTCGTTCTCGTACAGCAGCGCGGGGAGCGTGGGGGCCGCTTCGAGCACGGCCGTGCTCGTGAACTTCGGCTTGGTGGCCATGTAGCCCAGGACGGCGCCGGGGAGGCCCAGCACGACGGCCGCGGCGCCCGCGAGCAGGTAGCGGCCCCGCAGGGCGCGGTGGACCATCATGAGCGGGTTGGGGCCCGCCTGCTCGGGGGAGAACAGATCGGGGGGCATCCCCTCCGCGGTCTGGGGCAAGGGTCTCACTGCAGGCCCCCCTCAATCAGGAGTAGGACATCGTTGACGAGCGTCAGGGCCGTCTCGACGGCCTCGCGGTGCTCGGCCTCGCCCATCGCGGATTCGGTGATCACCTGGACCTGGGCCGACCCGAGCCGGGCGGTCTCCCGGAACTGCCCGGCCCGCTCGATCAGGGTCAGCTCGGGCCCGAAGCTCGGGCCTTTCGGCGCCGGGAGGGCGAAGAAATTGGTCACGCGGATCGAGTCGGTGGACAGCCCCTGCTCGCGCGAGAACCTGTACTCGGCGGCCTGCGCGTCGACCTCGGCGATGCGCACGGGCAGCGTGGTCTTCTCGCCGAGTTTCCATCCGTGGGCGGGGTAGCAGACCGGTGGGTAGTGCCCGATCATGTCGCGGACATCGCCGCAGTGGACGATCAGCAGATCGAACCACGCCCCCGTCTCCGCGTGGGTGTAACGGCGCTGCATCAGCTTGTTGGGCTGGAGGAGGTCGACCGCGGCGGGTGTGGGGGGGATGTCGATCCCGAGCCAGTCGCCCTGCTGGTGGGGGATCCCCTCGATCTGGGCCGCGACGCGGTCGAAGTAGCCCTGCACCTCGGGCGACTGGCGGAACGGGGCGACGGGCCCGCGGGCCAGCATCGCCCCGAGCAGCACCGCGGAGAGAACGGGCGGGAGCGC
>JRYH01006398.1_pt1 | contig 12882 bp, 12 predicted proteins | sample 235351 | NCBI WGS metagenome assembly JRYH01 (sample SAMN03074221, study PRJNA261480) | activated sludge metagenome | biome: Wastewater Treatment Plant; feature: Wastewater; material: Activated sludge; isolation source: activated biomass of a wastewater treatment plant treating wastewater... ... | reverse complement strand
GACAGCGACGTGCCGCCCTTGAAGGTCAAGTCGGCCGACAGTGGCGAGTTGAACAGGGCGCGCAGCGTCCACACCACCCACACGTCCTTTTCGAGCAGGTGCGCTGGGCGGCCACTTTCGGCGCGCCCGTGTTCGAGCGCTTCGCGTCGATCTTTCTTGGTGAGGGAGAAGAAGTGCTCAGCCATGCACGGCTTCCGTGCCGATGGCTTTCGCCATCCAGTCGGGCAGTGTTGCGCGCGCCGAGGTCAGCGCTTGCCACTCGGCACGGGGCAGGGTGCGACGAAGTGCTGCCAGTGATTCATGGGCGTGGTTGGGTCCGATCCAGGCCAGCGCGCGCACGGCGGCACCGGCCGGCCGCGCGCCCAGCGCCAGCATCCAGCGCGGTGCGTGTTTGACGAGCACTTCCGAACGCCCGAGCTTGAGCTTGCGGGTACGGCCGGAGGTCAGGTAGACCTCGCGAATGGGTACTTGCTGCGTCAGGCCCAGGGCGTTCGCTGCGCTGGCGCCATGTGGCACGACGATCTCGCCGTTTTGCCGGGCGAGCGCCTGGACGACTTTCTCAGGAGCAGGAGCCCGCGAACCGAAGCGGCTGGCGACCGGCGCCGCGTAGGCGCCCCGAGTGATACGCAGCAGCTTGCCGGTCTTGGCCAGACGCGAGAAAGCCTGATCCACTGCCGATCGGCTGCCCAAGTGCAGGAACTCCTTGGGCGACAGAACGCCTCCCTCGGGCAGGGCGCGCGCTTGTTGGAGGATGGTTTCGGGCAGCGTGTTCATGGCGTGGCTCTCAAGAGTGAGAAATGATACTTCATTTTCTGACATCATGAGTGTGAAAAGATGCTGTCGATAGCGGCGGGAACGGATTGACGGATGCCTGTGCAGTACAGTGCAGTGCTGTGACGTGGGGCCTGCTGGCTGCCGCCAGGCCCTTGATGGGCCAGGGTTTTTATGCCCGGGCGTTCCAGAGCGAAGCCGAGCGAGCAGATCGCGCCAGCGGTGCTCGATGGCTCCATGAATAGCTCCTGTTCAACGGGCAGCATGACTTTCAGGGTGGCGGCAGGCGTCATGGCATGATCCGGGCCCTGGATCGAATGCCCCAATAGAAATCGAAATAAACGAGAAGGATGAATCGACGACATTTCCTCCTGCTCGCCGGCCTGCAGTCGGCCTGGCTGCTGACGGGCTGCGGCCGGCGCAAGCCGGCCGTTTCCGCGCTGCCATCCGGTGCGCGCGTGCTGGCACTGGGAGACAGCCTGACGGCAGGCTACGGCGCAGCGCCCGAACAGGCTTGGCCGTCCGTCCTGGCGCAGCTGACGGGCTGGGAGGTCGAAAACGAAGGCGTCAACGGCGACACTTCGGCGGCGGCGCTTCGGCGGCTCGAGGATCTGCTGGCGGCGAGTCGCTACGATGCGGTGCTGGTCGCCATCGGCGGCAACGACATGCTGCGCGGCGTGTCGCGTCAGGCAACGAAGGACAACATCACCGCAATCGTGCATCGGGCGCTCGCGCATACGCCTTATGTGGCGCTGGTGGCAACGCCGGCACCTGCGCCGTTGCGTGCGGCGGTCGGTTCGCTCAGCGATGCCGATTTCTATGGAGAGGTCGCAGCGGCCGAGAAGGTGCTGCTGATTCCCGGGGTGTATTCCAGCGTCCTGTCGAGCGCGGCTTTGCGTTCGGACCGGATCCATGCGAATGCGAAGGGGTACGCGACGGTGGCGGATCGGCTGGCGGAGCAGCTCGGAGCCGCGGGCTGGCGTTGAGGCGGCGCCGACTCCTCGGGTTTCAGGTGCATGGATCGGCGACGGACGGTTTATTCGGAGTCTGCGTGCGGTTTGCACCTTGACTTTCAGTTGGCATCCTCAGGCTGCGTGCTCGGCTGGCCCCTTCATTTCGCATGCTCAGTTTGTGCACTCAAGGGGTGAAGACTTCGTCGAGAGCGGGTGTGGCGCGGATACGGGTGGCCGTGCCGGCATCTTCATTCGGCAGTTCGATGCGCAGCCAGCTCTGCAGCGGTCCATCGATTCGCCGGCAGTCGTAGCTCATCCAGTCGAGCGTGCGGATCTCCAGCTCGATGGGCGGCAGGTCGGCCAGTTTCTGCAGCCGCTGTTCGATTTCCGCCATCGGCCAGGCGTGTCGGTACAGTCCGGCCGTCACGTGCGGAATCCATTTGTCACGCATCAGTGACTGTACCTCCGGTCGCCAGAGTTCGTGCAGCGTGCGCAGGCCGGTGCCGCTGCCGCTTACCGCGAGACAGGGAGCCGACAGGAAGCTGAATGCTCCACCGATCTGCAGGCGAAAGGAGGACGGCGCAAGATGCGTGATCGTCCTGATCTGTACCTGCAGTTGCGCTGGCGTGAAGTCTCCGGGGCGGTGTGCCTCGCGTACCGGAAAGCCGCAGATCTGGATGGTGATGTGCGGCTGGCGTTCATCGCCCGGCAGCAGCAATGGATACAGGGCGGTGCGCATTTCGTCGAGCCGCCGCTGCACACGGGCGTCGTTGATCGGGATGGCCCAGACGGCAAAGCGCGGCCGGCCCAGATGCCATTCGTGAAAATCGCGTGCCTCGCTGGCGAGTGTGCGCCCGTCCGGATGTCCGGCCGCCGGGAGGTCACGCCAAAGGTTCAGTGTGTCCTCCGTCCCGCCGCCGTTTCATCCGGGTGACGCGGCACTTTGCTCATCGATGGGCACGACCGTCATCCGCTTGTTTTGCGTGACGGTCGGACAGCAATGCGTCGGCTCCTGGCAGCGGCCACGGCAGGCAGACGTGGCTTGCGTGCGCCGGAGCCAGTGGCCATGAAGCGCTGTCTGGCAGGGCATTTCGTTCGGGCGGCAGCGCGTGTCGGGGCTGGTGCTGCAGGCTGCGTTGTGGTTCGCGCTGCGGTTCGCGTTCCGGCGAGCTTGGCAGCCCGCGCTGCAACCACAATGCCGCCGACAGCCAGCCGCCGTGCGTCACGACGACGCGCGCCGGACCCGGATCGAAGCGGCGCACGCGCTGCAGCAGTTCGCCGACGGATTCCCCGCCGCCCGGCTGAAAGGCGACGAAGTCGGCTTCCCAGCGCCGGAATTCCTCCTCGGGCAGCGACGACCAGGGTTGTCCGTCCCAGCGTCCGAAGTCGAGTTCGGTCAGCGCATCGTCGATGTGGTGTTGCCATCCGAGACGGGCCAGCCAGCGTCCGACTGCGCGGCTGCGCGTCAGCGATGACGTGATCACGATGTGTGGCAGTCGCTCGCGCGCGGCGAGCGAGCGGATCTGTGCCGCCAGACGACGCACGCGTCGGGCGTCCACTGCCAGATCCGTACGCCCGATGCAGCGCGCCTGTGCGCCGAAGGCGCGCGGATGGCGCCACGCGTGCAGATACGGTGTCGACGACGCAGACGTCGCGACTGGCGTCAGCTCTGACATGGCGGCGGCCTGGGGCGGCGATCGCGGCCGGGACGGCTTCAGGACGGCAGGCGGGGCCACGGCAGGATGGAAGGAAAGGGCGGCAGGGCAAGGCGCGGGTTCACGACAGGAGTGGCCAGCGGGCGGCGAAGGCCAGCAGAACCAGCACTTCACCCAGTTGTTCGGCAGCACCGAGCGTATCGCCCGTCTGACCGCCCAGACGGTGCCGTAGCCAGATCTGCAGCGCGGCCGTCAGGAGCACCAGCAGCGCGAGCGCGGTACTGCCGACCGTCAAGGGTGCGGATTGCCAGGCTGCTGCGCCCAGGAGAATGGCGGTGCCGACCGCTACGGCGAAAATGACGTCGCGCCACTGACCGTCGCGCGTCAGTGCGCGGGTGCGCGCCTGCGCTTCGTCGCCGGCATAAGGCAGCGTTCGCATCAGCACGACCGGGACGGCTCGGGCGGCTGCGTGGGCGGCGATCAGCGCGGCCACGGCGGCGCGCGGATCGTACGCCAGCAGTTCGGCTAGCAGCAGGATGCGCAGCAGCAGGACGAAGCCGAGACCGCTGGCACCCCAGGTGCCGATGCGGGCGTCCTTCATGACCTGCAACGCTTTTTCGCGGGTGGCCATACCCAGCAGCGCATCGCAGGTGTCGGCCAGTCCATCCTCGTGCAGCGCGGCGGTCAGCCAGACGGAAAAGCCGGTTGCCAGCACTGCGGCCACGGGCGCGCTCCAGCGCTGCAGCGCCAGCACGGCCAGCGCCGCGGTGCTGGCGCCGATCAGTGCGCCGACCAATGGAAAATGGCGCACGGCACGCGCATGGGCGCCAGTGTCCGGGAAGTCATGCACGAGTCGCGCCGGGATCGGCACACGCGTCAGGAACTGCAGTGCCAGCAGCAGGAGATTCAGCTCGCGGCGCAGGCCGCTCATGACGAACGTCGGCTCACGCCGGCCGACTCGAAACTGGCCATCTCCGCCAGGATGCGGCAGGCCGATTCGAGCAGCGGCCAGGCCAGCGCCGCGCCCGAGCCTTCGCCCAGGCGCAGGTCGAGATCGAACAGTGCCTGCACGCCCAGGTGCCGCAGCCAGAGTCCGTGTCCGGTTTCCTGCGAGCGGTGCGAGAAGACGCAACAGGCAAGGATCGCCGGCTGCAGGGCGGCGGCGACCGCGACCGCAGCCGTCGTGATGAAGCCGTCGACGACGATCACGCGGCGGGTGGCTGCGGCCTGCTGCACGGCACCAACCATCGTGGCGATCTCAAGCCCGCCCAATGCCGCCAGTGCGTCCAGCGGATCGGTGGCGCCGGCGTGCAGGGCCAGCGTGCGCGCCAGCACCTGCCGCTTGTGCTCGAGTCCGGCCTCGTCCAGCCCGGTCCCGCGGCCGGTGCAGTGCGTGATCGGCTCTCCGGTCAGGCGCGCCATCAGCAGGGCGGCGGCGGACGTGTTGCCGATGCCCATCTCGCCCAGCAGCAGCGCATTGCCCGGCAGGCGGGCGACCAGTTGCCGGCCGTGGCCGATCGCGTCGCCGCATTGTCTGGCCGTCATCGCCGGCCCCCGGCTGCTGTCGGCCGTGCCATGTTCGGCGCCGGCGACTTTCAGCGACTGCAGTGCCGGATGCGGGGCAAAGTCGGTGGCGACGCCGCAATCGGCGACGGTCAGCCCGAGCCGGTGCTGGCCGGCCAGCACGGAGACGGCGGCGCCTCCGGCGAGGAAATTGAGCACCATCTGGCGCGTGACTTCGCCGGGATACGCCGATACCTGTTGCGCGACGATGCCGTGATCGGCAGCGAACACCACGAGTTGCGGTTCGTGCAGCGCCGGTTCGTCGACGCCCTGGATCAGCGCCAGTTGCAAGGCCAGGGATTCGAGCCGGCCCAACGCGCCGACGGGTTTGGTCTTGGCGTCGAGCGCCGCCTGCACGCGTGCGCGCCGGGACGGATCGTCCACCGTCGGCAGAGGCAGTAATCGGTCGCGGGAATCGGACATGGGTGGGGCAGACGGGAGCGGGCGGTGCAGATCGAACCCGTGGTCATCGGTTGATGTCGGTACGCGGACACCGGTATCGGCTACCCGGGGCGGGTGTCCACCCCCCGACCGGAGGGACGGGGGCGATGGTTCCGCGTCTTCGTGCTTCTCGGCGGTCACAGGGAAAGCGCCATCCAAGCCGCCTTTGACCGTCAGCGGCCGGCCGGCGACCATCAGTGTCACGCGTGCGCAATATCCGGCCGCCTGCTGGTGCAGGCTGCCGAGCGCGTCGACGAAGGCCCGGTTTTCCGGCGAGAGCGGCATCACGCCCATGCCGATTTCATTGGAGACGAGGATGATCGGCGATGTGCTGTCGCGCAGTGCAGCGAAGAATTCCGCACGCTCGCGTGGCCACGGTGACTCGTAGTCCTCGATCGGCCGGTCCGCTGGAATCTGCGGCGGCATCAGGCACTGGGTGAGCCACAGCGTCAGGCAATCGACGACAATCAGGCGCGCCGGATCGGCCAGGCGGCGCAGGGCGTCGCCGAGGTGCACGGGCGCCTCGACGGTTGGCACGCCGGGCAGGCGCTCGGCGCGCCCGGCGCGATGCTGCGCAATGCGCTGCTGCATCTCGGCGTCGCCCGTGATCTCGCCCGGCAAGGCAGTTGCCACCAGTACGGCGCTGCGCCCGCCGGCGCCGGTCAGCCACGCGGCGAGCCGGGCCTCGGCAGTGCGCGACTTGCCGCTGCGCGCACCACCGAGAATCAGTTCATGGTCGAGGTTTGGCATGGGTGGATCATGCCGGATTTGCCATCATCGGTACCGCAGATCCCCGGATCCGCGGACAGGCAGGCCGTGCCCGGGCTTCCGCTCGCAGCCCACCCGGCTCACCGCATGGCCCAGCGCAGGCTGACTTCGCCGTAGCGTCCTTCGGTAGCGTAGTTCTGCGCAAGCTCGTAATGCCGGTCGCCGAGGTTGAAAATGCGCGCTTCAAGCGTCAGGCCGCGTGTCAGTTCGCGGCTCGCGTACAGATTTACCAGGGCGTAGCCAGCCAGACGCTGTGTATTGCCGGCATCCTCGAAGCGTCGGCCCGACGCCTGGATTTCGCCGCCGAGCGTCCAGCCGGCCTGGGTGGTTTCGGCGCCGAAGCTGGCCATGCGCCGCGCACGGCGTTGCAGGATCTTGCCGGAGTCCAGATCGCGCGGATCGTGCCAGTCGAGCGATGCGTGCAGCGTGACGGCGCCGAGCTGCGTGCGTGCGGCCAGCGTCGCGCCTTTCAGACGTGCACGGTCGACGTTGACGTAGCAGCCGTACGGGTCGCTGCAGGGGCCGGAGGCGCCGAAACCGATCAGGTGCTTGAGCTTGTTGCGCCATCCGGTCAGACTGACTTCCGTGGTCGCATCGGCCCAGCGCAGGCCCAGTTCGGCATTACGGCCGGTTTCGGGCACGAGGTCGGCGTTGCCGTACTGGCTGAAGCGCTGGTAGAGCGTCGGCGCGCGAAAGGAGTTCGACGCACTGGCGTGCACGCGCCACTGCGGCAGGAAGGACCAGCCCCAGCCCGCACTGCCGGTCGTCTTGCCGCTGAACTCGCTGTCACGATCGTGACGCAGATTGGCCTGCAGTGCGTGCGCGCCGAAGTTGCTGCGCCAGCCCAGGCCGATTGCGTCCTGGTGGCGCTTGCCGTCGAGTACCGCCGAGTACAGGGTTGCCGGATTGTGCAGCCGGTCCTCGCGCCGCTCGAGCAGCGCCGACCAGGTCTGCGCGCCGACGTGCTGTTCGTGCTGCAGCGTGTAATTGCGCAGTGTCGTCTCGGTGCGGTAGAAGTCCGGCTGGGTCTCCATGTTGCTGCGGCTTTCACCAAAGCGGAAACTGGTGTTCGCCGCATCGCTCCAGTCGGCGCGCCAGCCGATGCTGGCCACGCGCAGCGCTTGCCGCGTCTCGTCGTCGAGGCCGGGGACAAAGCCGTCATAGCCGGCCCGTAGCCGGCTGTTCAGGAAACTGGCATCGACCCGGTGCACATTCGTCCACTGGTAGCCCAGGCGCGCACTCACCGCGTTGCGCCGCCAGCCGTCGCGATCCGGATTGTGGCCGATCGCCGCCTTCGTCTGCGAGTCGAAGCCGCTGCTGCGTCCGTGCGTCGCGGACAGTGCATAGTCGAAACCGTTGGCGGCGCCGCTGATGCCGGCCCGCAGTTGACGCGTGGCATGCGAGCCGAGTGTCACGGCGGCTTCCGGGCGGGCCGCGCCTTCCCCGCGTCGCGTGAAGATCTGCACGACACCGGCGACGGCGTTCGAGCCGTAGACCGCAGCACCCGGGCCGCGCACGACTTCGATGCGCTCGATCTGGTCGAGCGGGATCTGTTCCCAGGCCGCGCCGCCAACCGATTGCACGTCGACCGGAACGCCGTCGATGTAGAGCGCCGTGTGGCGATTCTCGCCGCCGCGGATGTAGACGCCGGTGGCCGTGCCGGGGCCACCGCTGCGCGAGAACTCGACACCGGGCAGACGCCCGAGAAGATCGGCGACGTCGCCGGCGCCGCTGCGTTCAATGGTTTCGCGGTCGACCACCGACACGTCGGCGAGTGTCGACGACAGCGGTTCGGCGATGCGGCTGGCCGTGACGATGACCGGTTCGAGCGCCGTACCGGCGGCATCCTGCGCCGAAGCGGCCAGCGGCAGGGCCGTCGCCGCGGCCAGTACGAGGATCGAGCTCAGCCAGACACCGGGCGGGCAGGATCGTGCCGAAGCAGGGGGGGCATCCGACTGCGAGGCGGCCTTGGGTGAAAGGCGATCCGAACGGGAACAGGCAGGAAAGGAAAAGGGACAGGGAAAGGGAAGGGCCGAAAAAGAGCCGCCGGCAAAAACGTGGTCAGCAAGAACGTGGCCGGAAAGAGGATGGCCGGAACGGGAAAGGGAATGACCGGCACGCGGGGCGGATTGGAAGCCGGAAGACAGCGACGCGCGCGCACGACGAACGGCAGCACGCATGCCGCCGAGGCAGGACGATGAAGTCATGTTGTGGAAAACAGCCAGTTGCGGGACCGTCACGATGGCCGTGCCGGAACCCTGACGCGCTTCACCGCGTCCCCGCGGCGTTGCGCTTTCCAGCGCATCGTCCGTTGCCGGCACGATGCGCCACCTCGTTGGCCGGTATCCGGGCTGACGGAATCTGACCGTGACGCCTTCCCGGAGAGCGGCGCAGGCAGCGCAGCCGTTCCAGTGGCTTTGTGTCACGAGCGGGAACCGGTTCGATCAGGGCCGGGTCATGTGAGGACCGGGCACAGACCGGACGGTTCCGTCCGCGTACCGTTGCGGGGGCAGCTCAGGTCAAGGACGCGCCGCCGGCTTGCTGCGGCCGCTTCCTCCCTGATTCCCGTTTAACCGTCTCGGCAGAATACTTCGACGGGCACCAACGGGCGACATCATACCGGTACGGCGGTTGGCTGAAAACCGTGCCATGGCCGGGCCGCGACCATCTCGTGTCGAGGCGTGCCCGGTTCGCGCTGCGGCAACCGGTTGACAGTGAGAGTGCAGGAAACGTGAGGGTGCGGGGAACGGCGGGCACCTGGCGCCGGCGCTCAGGCCCGCCCGAACGCCCCGGCCAGTGCACGTGCTGCCTGCACCAGCAGGGTCGTGTCGGCACCGACGGCAACGAACAGCGCGCCGGCATCGAGATAGCGCTGCGCGAGTGCCCGGTCTGCGGTCAGCACCCCGGGTGCCTTGCCGGCGGCGCGTACGGTATCGATGCCGTCGAGGATGGCCCGCTGCACGTCGGGATGCCCGGTCTGTCCGCGCAGCCCCATCGATGCCGACAGGTCGGCCGGCCCGAAAAAGACGCCGTCGACACCCTCGACACGGGCGATATCGGCCAGACGGGCCATGGCCGCAACGGTTTCCGCCTGCACCAGCAGGCACATCTGTTCGTCGGCCCGCTGCACGTAGTCGTCGACCTGGTTCCAGCGCGAGGCGCGTGCGAGCGCGGCACCCATGCCGCGGATGCCCTCTGGCGGATAGCGCATCGCCCGCACCATCCGTGCCGCCTGTTCGGGCGTGTCGATCATCGGCACGAGCAGGGTCTGGGCGCCGACGTCCAGATACTGCTTGATCAGCGCGACGTCGCCCTGGACCGGCCGCACCACCGGGTGCACCGGGTACGGGGCCACGGCGCGCAGTTGCGCCAGCACCGTGCGCGGGTCGTTCGGTGCATGTTCACCGTCGAGCACCAGCCAGTCGAAACCGGTGGCGGCCATTGCCTCGGCGGCATTCGGGTCGGCCAGTCCGATCCACAGGCCGATCTGCGGACGCTTTTCGCGCAGGGCGGCGAGAAAACGGTTTTGCGGGATCTGCACGGGCGGGCTCCGGGAAGAACAGAGGCGGGTGAGGAAGTGGGGGTGAACGGGCGGAGGTCGGCAGCGACCTGACGGGGGAATCGATCGTGTCGTCAGCCGAAACGGAAGGAGATCGAGCCGAGGCGGCCGTAGTCGGCATGCAGGCTGTCGCCGGCCTTTGCCGGTGTCGGACGGGTGAACGAGCCGCACAGGACGACGTCGCCCGCATGCAGCCGTTCGTCGAAAGCCGCAATCCGGTTGGCCAGCCAGGCGATGCCGGTAGCCGGGTGATCGAGCACGCCGGCGGCCAGGCCGGTCTCCTCGATCGCTCCGTTCTTGTACAGCAGCGCGCCGATCCAGCGCAGGTCGACGGCGTCGGGACGCACTGGCCGGCCGCCCAGCACCACGCCGGCGTTGGCCGCGAAGTCGCTGATCGTGTCGGCAACCTTGCGCGGGGCACCGGTTTCCCGGTCGAACTGCTCGATGCGCGCATCGATGATCTCGATGGCCGGGCAGACGTATTCGGTGGCGCGCAGCACGTCGAAGATCGACGCTTCGGGGCCGGCGAGATCGGTGCCGAGCACGAAGGCCAACTCGACTTCGACGCGCGGCGCGATGAAGCGCTCGATCGGAATGTCGCGTCCGGCCGGGAAGAACATGTCGTCCATCAGCGGCGCGAAATCGGGCTCGTCGATCTGGCTCGCCTGCTGCATCGCGCGCGAGGTCAGGCCGATCTTGCGGCCGCGGATCGTGTGCCCGTCGGCCTGTTCGAGCGCGACCCAGGCGCGCTGGATCGTGTAGCCATCGGCAATCGTCATCTGCGGATAGTCGCGCGAGAAGTGGCGCAGTTGCGTGCGACTGCGGCGCGCCTCATACAGTCGGCGCGCCAGCCTTCCGATGGCGTCGCCGTCGGGTTTCCGGTCCGATGGCTTGTTCATGCCCGATGGCTTGTTCATGCCTTTTATGTCTGCGTTCATGATCCGGTGAACAGCGCATGCAGGTTGCCGGATTTGGCGCTGAACACTTCACGGCCCTCGTCGATCTGTACCGTGAGGCCGAGCGGGCGCCGTGCCAGCAGCGGCGCAAAATGTTCCTCGGCAGCGCTGGTCAGTGCCTGTCCTGCCGCCTGCTGTGTCGCCTCGCTGCGCCCGCGGCCCATGCGCAGATGGACCCAGCAGAAGGCAAGATCGTCCCGATGTCCATCGCTGACGGCGAAATGCGCGGCTGGATACGCGAGCACGCGCACGCCGCCGACCGGGAACGGCCGTCCTCCCTGCTCGTCGGTGATCGACAGCAAGGCATCGGCAAGTGCCCGGCAGAGGCTGCTGAAGTCACTCTCTGCGTCGAGATTGGACGTGTAGAAAACCGAAACGTGCGGCATGGGCGTGGCCTGGTGGCGTGAATCGGCGGACGGGGAGTGTGAACGCTCGGGCGGAGCTCAGAGCCGCGCCGATACCGGCGTATAGCCGCCTGCCTGCGAGGCGACGGCCGCCGGTACCGCACTGCCGTCCTGCGGCGTCACCGGCAGGACGACGTTGATCTGCCCGGTGCCCGAGGCGCCGAAATACGGCGTCACGACTTCGGCACGGCCGTCATAGGCGCTCCAGCCGAGCAGGCCGAGCAGCATCGCCGTATCGTGCATGAAGCCTTCTCCGTGTCCCTTGGCGGCGTACTCGGGCAGCATCGCGCAGAAATCCTGCCACTGTGCGTTCTGCCACATGTGGATGACATGGTGATCCAGTTGTTCGAGAAACGGGCTCCAGATCCGGTGGGCGAATTCCGGCGCGAGGCCGTTCTGCGCAAAGCGGTGGCTGAGGCTGCCGCTGGCGAGAAACGCGACCGTGCCGTCGTACTGTTCTTCGACCGCGCGGCGCATCGCCCAGCCCAGTCGTGCGCTGTCATCCAGGTAATGCACGGTGCACATTGCCGACACCGAGATCACCCGGAAGTGACGATCCGGGTTCATGTAGCGCATCGGCACCAGCGTGCCGTATTCGGGTGCCAGCGTGGTCGCATCGTGTGCGAGTGTTTCGACACCGGCCGCGCAGCAGGCGTCGGCGAGCAGGCGGCCCAATGCCGGGTTGCCCGGCGACGAATACTTCATGTTGGAAATGAAGTGCGGCAGTTCGTTGCTGGTGTAGACGCCCTCGAAATCGGGCGCGCAGTTGATGTGGTAATTGGCGTTGACCAGCCAGTGCGTGTCGAAGACGACGATCGTGTCGACGCCGGCTTCGCGGCAGCGCCGGCCGATCTCGATGTGTCCGTCGATCGCCGCCTTGCGCGAATCCTTGCGCGGACCGTCGAATTCGCTCAGATACAGCGACGGTACGTGGGTGATCTTGGCTGCCAGTGCNNTTCTGGCTGTTGACGAAGCACATGCCGGCCTCGATGGCGGCGGCCACCCGGTGGGCGCGGCCGAGATTCTCCGTCCAGACGTAGCTCGACAGGCCGTAGCTGATGTCGTTGGCCAGCCGGATTGCATCGGCCTCGTCGTCGAACGGAATCAGGCAGGCCACCGGGCCGAAGATCTCTTCCTGCGCGATGCGCATGCGGTTGTCGACACCGGCGAAGACGGTGGCCTGCACGAAATTACCGCGGGCGACGCGCTCCGCGACGGCAGGCGCCTCGAGGCCGCCGGCGAGCAGCGTTGCGCCTTCGCGCGGGCCCAGTTCGATGTAGCTGCGCACCTTGGCCAGATGCGCCTGGCTGATCATCGGCCCGATGATCGTCTGCTCGTCCATCGGATCGCCGACCGGAATGCGGCGTGCACGCTCGGCGAAGCGTTCCGCGAACCGGTCGTGGATGCCGCGCTGGACGAGGATGCGCGAGCCGGCCGTGCAGCGCTCGCCGTTGTTGCTGAAGATCATGAACACGGCGGCATCGAGTGCACGCTCGAAATCGGCGTCGTCGAAGACGACGAACGGGCTCTTGCCGCCGAGCTCCATGCTGAATTTCTTCAGACCGGCCGCCTGGACGATGCGGTTGCCGGTGGCGGTCGAGCCGGTGAAGGAGATGCACGATCGGATTGCCGGTGAGTTCGGCGCCGACTTCGTGCGGGCTGTTGGTGGTGACGACGTTGAGCACGCCGGCGGGCACGCCGGCGCGCTCGGCCAGCTCGGCCAGCGCCAGCGCGGTCAGCGGCGTCTGCTCGGCCGGCTTGATCACCACCGTGCAGCCGGCGGCCAGCGCCGGCGCCACCTTGCGCGTGATC
>JRYH01000118.1_pt1 | contig 12896 bp, 11 predicted proteins | sample 235351 | NCBI WGS metagenome assembly JRYH01 (sample SAMN03074221, study PRJNA261480) | activated sludge metagenome | biome: Wastewater Treatment Plant; feature: Wastewater; material: Activated sludge; isolation source: activated biomass of a wastewater treatment plant treating wastewater... ... | reverse complement strand
CAAGCTGTTTTTCAACAGCCTGCTAAGGATTTCTTTCGGCTATATCCGCGTGCAGCCGATAGCCGCACGGTCTTGCATCACCCATTCAACCAACCCAGCGCTTCGGCGGTTTTGAGGCGGCGGCCGGGTTCGAGGCCGCCGCGCCAGCGTACGGTGCCCGGCGGGACGAGCAGGATGACGGTCGAGCCGTAATTGAAGCGCGCCATTTCCATGCCGCGCTGTAGCATGACCGCCGGGTCGAACCGGTCGCGGGCCTCGACCCGCCGCGCCGCGCTGGAGCGGCCGGCCCAAACTGTTTCGATCCCGGCGACCAGCAGGGCGCCAACCATCACCAGACCCCATTGGCGGTCGCTTTGCGGTAGGGCGAAGCGGCAGTACAGGCGCTCGTTGCGGGTGTAGATGTCCGGCACTGCGGCGACGCTTTTCGGGTGCACGCTGAACAACCGGCCGGGGATGTGGCGGGTCATCTGCAGGCGGCCGGCCAGCGGCATATGAACTCGATGATAGTCGCAGGGGGCGAGATAAATGGTCAGATATTCACCGCCGAGGAAACGCCCCACCTCGTCGTCGTCGCCGGCGATCAGTGTGCTGAGTGGATAGCGGTATCCCTTGGCCTGGATCAGCAGGCCTTCGCCGAGGGTGCCGGCGGCGCTGATTTCGCCGTCGCACGGCGCGATCAGCGATCGGTGGTCGCTATCTTGCGGCCGGGTACCCGGTCGCAGCGTGCGGATGAAAAAAGCGTTGAAGTTGGGGTATTGCCGCAAGTCGCTGTACATCGCTTCGTCGAGATCGACTTTGTAGCGGGCGATAAACAACCGGATCAGCCCGTTTTTGAACCAAGCGATCCGGCTTTGGGCCAGCGCTCCGGCGAGCCGGGTCAGCAGCCGGCCGGGCAACGCCCATTGCCCGTAATACACGAGGCGGGACGTCCACGTGGCGTTTTTCATGGCGAGCTGCCGGCCGGTGCAGCGGTCAGCACCCGGGGACGGAGCGGGGCAGGGGCGAGGTCATCGTCCACTGCCGGGGTCGGGTCGGCGGCCGACATCAGTTCCGGCAGCAGGTCGGCGAGGGCTTTGGGGTCGAGCGGTTGCGGCAGGATGGCGATCAGCCGGGCCTCGGGATCGAGCAGCAGCACCTGGCTGCTGTGATCGAATGTGACGGCGTCTTCCTGATGGTGTTGGTGGGTGGGCGCGGTGTCCGGCGGCGGTTCAACAGTTGGCCGGTGATAAATACCCAGTTGCAGCGCCAGCGCCTCGAGCTGCGGCCGCTCGCCGGTCACCCCATCGGCATCGAGCCTGAAGTTGGCGAGATACAAGGCCATCGTTTCGGGCGTATCGTAAACCGGATCGACGGTGACGAAAATGACGCGCGGCGGCGTTGCGCCATTGGCCTTGATCGCCCGTTGCACGGCGCCGAGTTGGGCCAGTGTCGGTGGGCAGATGTCCGGGCAGCGCGTGAAGCCGAAAAACATCAGATGCCATGCCCCGGCGAGGCTGGCCCGATTGAAAAGCGCACCGTGGTGGTCGAGAAGGGCGAAATCGGTCAGCCGGCGGGGCGGGTTGACGGTGACGGAAAGCAGCGGCGGCGCAAGTTCCGCCTCGCCTCCGGCGGCTGGTGGTTCCGGCCGGCAGGCGGCCAGCGCGACGGTGCAGACGATCAGCAACCGAAACCGGGCGGGGCTTGTCCAAGGGGGCTTCATGGCGTCATCCATGAGATCATGAACGTCCAATGATACAAGAGAAGTCATCGCCTGATCAGCAGCCGGGTTTGGACCTGCTCACCGTGGTCGGTGCCGCCGCTCGGCGGCTGGCCGCGGCGGGTGTCGTCTGCGGTCACGGCACGGCTGAGCCGTATAGCGAAGCGTGCTGGCTGGCGGCCCATGCCCTGGGATTGGATCCCACGTCGCCTTTGCCGCGGCGGATACTGGCGCCCGGCGAGCGCGCCGCAATCGAACGCTGGATCGAGCGGCGCATTTTCAGCCGCAAGCCAGCGGCGTATTTGACCGGCGAGGCGTGGTTCGCCGGCTTGAAATTCAAGGTCAATGACGCGGTACTGGTTCCCCGCTCGCCGCTTGCCGAAGTTATTTTAGATCGATTTGCACCGTGGAGAGGAGAACGTCCGGTGCACCGCATCCTCGACCTGTGCTGCGGTTCGGGGTGCATTGGCATTGCCGCGGCGTTGGCCTTTCCCGAGGCCGGGGTCGATCTGGCCGACCTGGATCCGGCGGCGCTCGCCGTGGCGCGCGACAATGGCGCGCGCTACGATCTCGGACGCCGCGCCGAACTGCATTGCGGCGATCTGTTTACTGCGCTGCCGGACGAGCGGCGCGGCGGCTACGATGTCATCCTCGCCAATCCACCCTATGTGCCGGACAGCGAAATGGCTGATCTCGCCCCCGAATATCGCGCCGAACCGGCCGCGGCGCTGGCCGGCGGCGCCGACGGCCTGGATTTTGCGGCGCGCATTCTCGGCTCCGCCGCGGATTGGCTGGCGCCCGCCGGGCTGTTGTTTCTCGAAGTCGGCGGTTCGTGGCCGACGCTGGCCGCGGCGCTGCCCGACATCGGGTGCACTTGGCTCGAGTTCAGCGCCGGCGGCGACGGTGTCATGCTGATCGCCCGCGAAGAACTCGACCGTGCCGCACCCGCTATCGCGGCCTGGCGCGCCCGCCGCCGCTTGGCGCTGAATGCTAAACTGCGGTCCGCTTTATCATAACCTGGGATAACGGAGGATCATCGCGATTTCGATGGGCAGCAACAGCTTCGGCAAATTATTTACGGTCACGACCTTTGGCGAAAGTCACGGGCCGGCGATCGGCTGCGTCATTGACGGCTGTCCGCCGGGACTCGAAATCGCCGCCGGCGAAATCGAACAGGCGCTGCGCCGGCGGGCGACCGGCCGCTCGCGGCACACCTCGCAACGCCGCGAAGCCGACGCCGTGCGGATTGTCTCCGGCGTGTTCGACGGGGTCACGACCGGGACGCCGCTGGCCCTGATCATCGACAACACCGACGCCCGCAGCCGCGATTACAGCGAATTAGCCGATCGTTACCGCCCAGGGCACGCCGATTACACTTACGAGGCCAAATACGGCATCCGCGATTGGCGCGGCGGCGGCCGTTCGTCGGCGCGCGAAACGACGCTGCGCGTCGCCGCCGGGGCGATCGCCCGCAAGTGGCTGGCGGCGCACACCCCGATCGATATCGTGGGTTATCTCTCGCAACTCGGACCGCTGCGCACCGACCGGACGGTCGATCTCGAGATCATCGAATCCAATCCATTTTTTTGCCCCGATCCGGCGATGGTCGGCGAACTCGAAAGCTATATGGACGCCTTGCGCAAGTCCGGTGATTCGGTCGGCGCCGAAGTGACGGTGATGGCCCGCGGCGTGCCGGCTGGCCTCGGGGAACCGGTTTACGGCAAACTCGACGCCGAACTCGCCGCCGCGATGATGAGCATCAACGCCGTCAAGGCGGTGGCCATCGGTGATGGTTTCGCCGCGGTGGCGCAAAAAGGCAGCGAGCACCGCGATGAAATGACCCCCGAAGGTTTTGCCAGCAACCACGCCGGCGGCATCCTCGGCGGCATCTCGAGCGGCCAGGAGATCATCGTCCGGATGGCCTTCAAACCGACCTCGAGCCTCCGGCTGCCCGGCCGCACCATCGACCGCGACGGCCGGCCGGTCGAAGTGGTCACCACCGGCCGGCACGACCCGTGCGTTGGACTGCGTGCCACGCCGATCGCCGAAGCGATGATGGCCCTGGTGCTGATCGATCACGTGCTGCGCCACCGGGCGCAGTGCGGCGACGTCCGTTCCCGCGCCCCACAGTTGCCGGCCGGCTCGCGGTAATCGCCCACCACCCTATCGCCGGTCAATGAAAAACTTCCCGGATCTCCAGATTGCCGTCGCCGGAGCCAGCGGCGCTGTCGGCCAGGTGATGTTGGAACTGCTGCTCGAACGCGGCGTGCCGGCCCGCTCGATCAGCGCCCTGGCCAGCCCGCGTTCGGCCGGCGACATCGTCAGCGCCGGGGGGCAGGATTTTGCGCTGGCCGCGCTCGATGAGTTCGATTTCGCCGGCACCGATCTGGCGTTGTTTTCGGCCGGGGCCGAGGTCGCGCGGCGGCACGCACCGCGCGCTGTCGCCGCCGGTTGCGTGGTGATCGACAACTCTTCGGCCTTCCGCACCGACCTGGATATTCCCCTGGTCGTCCCCGAGGTCAACGGTGGGGTATTGGATCGCTGGCGGCCGCCGGGCATCATCGCCAACCCGAACTGTTCGACGATTCAGATGGTGATGGCCTTGCAACCGCTGGCCGCGGCCGCCGGCCTCGAACGGGTGCACGCGATGACCTGGCAGTCGGTATCCGGCAAAGGGCGGCTGGCGCTCGAGGAACTGGCGCGCCAGACCGCCGCCCGGCTCAATTTCCAGGCCATCGAAAGCAAGGTGTTCCCGCAGCCAATCGCCTTCAACGTGTTGCCCCAGGTCGATGATTTCGAAGCCGACGGCAGCACCCGCGAGGAATGGAAAATGATCCGCGAGGCGCGCCGCCTGCTGTGCCTGCCAGACCTGGCGCTGACTGCCACCGCGGTTCGGGTGCCGGTGTTCTACGGTCATGCTGTGGCGCTGCATCTGCGCACTGTCGAGGCGCTACCGCTCGAACGGGCCGCGGCCCTGCTCGCTGCGCTGCCCGGCGTGCGCTTTGCCGCCGAGCCGGCGGCTTATCCGACGCCCTTGACCCACGCCGCCGGCCACGATGAAGTCCATGTCGGGCGCCTGCGCCGCGACCCTTGCGACCCGCAGGGCTTGTGCCTGTGGGTCGTCGCCGACAACATCCGCAAGGGAGCCGCGCTGAACGCGGTGCAGATCGCCGAGCGGCTCGTTCGGCGTTGAGAGATGACCCGTGCCGCCGTGACGGCCGGAAGATCGATCGTCCGGTGTGATGGCCCGTTCGGTGACAAACCTCGCAATTCATGGTAGATTGTGACTGGAAGTCTTTGATTGTATGATGTTTACGTAACGCACCGATCGCTATTGGAATTCGACCGAGAGGCGCATGACAATGACAACCCAGAGGGGGACCGCGACACAGTGGCGGGTATGGAGCGCGATCTGGCTCGTCGGCTTGATAGCGCCGCTCGACGCACCGGCGCTGGGGCTCGGCGACGCCGAGGTTCGATCGTTCCTGAACCAACCGCTGGACGTCATGATCCCGCTGGCCGTCAGCGGCGGTGACGAGCGGCAGGGGCTCAAGGTCGATCTGGCGAGTGTCGAGGACTTCCGGCGCGTCGGGCTGAACCGCGCCAACCTGACGGTGCCGATCACCGTCGAACTGATCGATCGCCCGTCGGGTCCGGTGGTGCACCTGACTTCGAGCCGGCCGATCACCGATCCGTTTTTGCAGCTTTTGCTCGATGCCAGTTGGAGCAGCGGCCGCCTGCTGCGCCAGTACACGCTGTTTCTCGATCCGCCGCTCGCCGGCGAGCCGACGCTGGCCGTCAAGCCCGAACCGGCGGCTCCGGCCGCGGCCCCCGTCGCCGCCGCACCGCCGCCGCAAGCCGCGCGCCAGGCCGCGACGAGCGCGCCGCCACCGGCTCGCGAACGGGTCGCCCCGGCCGCCGCCGAAACACCGCCCGGCGAGTCTTACGGCCCGGTCGTCGCCGGCGAGACCTTGTGGAGCATCGCCGAGCGCCACAATCCCGACCGCACCGCGTACAGCAATAACCAGGTGATGCTCGCCTTCGTCCGCCTCAACCCGGAGGCTTTCGACGATGGCAACATCAACCGCTTGCACAAAGGTGCGCGGCTGGCCGTGCCCGACCGCCAGGCGATCGCCCTGCTCGATGCCGAACAAGCGCGCCGGATCGCCAGCGAGCAGCACGATGCCTGGCGGGCTTACACCGGTCGTGCCGCTGGCCGTGCGATCGGCGACCAAGGGGAGGGTCGAGGAGCCGGTGGTGCATCGTCGCCAGCGGGGTCCGGATCATCGACGGCGGCAAGCCGGCAAGACGTACAGACCCAATTGAAACTGGTGCCGCCCGACGCTAACGGCGAGGACGGTACGCTGCGCGACAGCGCGACGGTGCGGGCCGAGCTGTCGCGGCTTGAAGAGGAATTGCTGACCACCCGGCTCGAAAACCAGGATCTGGCGCGCCAGGTGCAGGAATTGCGCGACGAGTTGGAGGGCCGGCGTGGCCTCGAAGTCGTCGATCCCGAATTGGCGGAATTTCAGAGCTATCTGGCTGATGCGCAACAGCCCGAGCCTCCGACCACCGAGGGCGCCGAGGCCGGTGGCGACGCGACGGCGCCGCTCTCGGCGGAAACGACACCGATCGGCAACGAGCCGCCGGCGGCGGAAACCGCCTCGCCGGATGCCGAAACCGCTGCTGGCACACCCGAGCCTGTGGCCGGTGGCGTGTCCGCGCCCGCGCCGCAACCGCCCGCAACCCCACCCGCCAGTGCCGACCGTAAGTGGGTCACCGGAACCATGGCGGTGATCGCCGGCATCGGTCTGCTGGCGGTCGTGGCATTGATCTGGTTGCAGAAACGGCGGCGCGGTGAAACCGCGCCGCAGGCTTCACTGGCCGATCGTTTGGTACGGGCGCAAGCCGGTGCCCGGCGCCCGGTTCAATCCCAAACCCAGCCGCGGCCCAAACCGGCCCCCCGCGCTGCGCCCCCGGCGCGCCAGGCAGCATCACCCCCGACTCCAACACCGCCGCCGGCTCCGGCCCAGCCGTCTCGTGTGCCACCGGCCACGACCCTGGCGCAGGGGTCACAACCGCAGCCCGATCGGCGCCCGGCCTCCAGCGAAGCGGCCGAATCGCCGCCGCTCGATGAGACGACGCGCGACCTGTTGCAGCGTCTGCAAGCTGAAGATGAGCGTTTGGCCGGCGATGGGCGGACCGCCGGCGCCGGGCCGGCGGCGGAGGAGAACGCCGGGCTCGACTTCGATCGCGACGCGGCGCGCGAATTGTTGCGCCGCGGCGGCGAGAGCGCCGCTCCGAAGGAAGAAATGGCGACAGACCCCGACCCGTTCGAAAGTGTCCTCAAACTGGTCAAAGATGACGACGAAGAAGCATTCGAAGGCGCCGGCGGCGAAACCGCGCACGGCCTGCCCGGCGGCAGCGACGAAGACGATATCGAGATCAAACTCGACCTGGCCCGCGCCTATATTTCGATGGGCGACGCTGACGCGGCGCGCACCATCATCGACGAGGTGATGGAAGAGGGCAACGAAGCGCAGCGGGCGGAAGGACGGAACCTGTTGAAACAGATCTGAGCCGGGATGATGCATCACCCGGGCTGACCCGCATGCTGGCCCAACGTTACGCTCTCGGTATCGAGTACGACGGCAGCCGCTTTTACGGCTGGCAGAACCAGCGGCAGAGCCCGACCGTACAGGCCGTGCTCGAAGCGGCCTTGTCGCAGGTCGCCGCCGAGCCGCTGGCGGTGACCGCCGCCGGCCGCACCGACCGCGGCGTCCACGCGCTTTGTCAGGTGGTCCATTTCGACAGCGGCGCCCGGCGCAGCGCCCGCGCCTGGGTGCTTGGTCTGAACAGCCATCTACCGGATCCGGCCGCAGCGCGCTGGCTGCGCCCCGTCGGCGATGACTTCCATGCCCGGTACAGCGCCGAAGCGCGGACTTACCGTTATCGTATCGTCAACCGCTGGACGCGACCGGCCCTCGACCGGCATCGTGCCGCTTGGGTGTACCGGCCGCTCGACGCCCTGTTGATGCACGAAGCGGCACAATGTCTGGCTGGCGAGCACGATTTCAGTTCATTCCGCGCCGCCGGCTGCCAATCGCACCACGCCCGCCGGCGGCTTGAAACGATCGCGGTTCAGCGCCAGGGCGATGAGGTCTGGATCGAAGTCACCGCCAACGCCTTCGTTTACCATATGGTGCGCAATATCGCCGGCGCCCTGATCGCCGTCGGTCACGGCGCGCGGCCGGCAAGCTGGATCGCCGAATTGCTGGATGCCCGCGACCGCCGGCTGGGCGGCGTCACAGCCCCGGCGGCGGGGCTTTATTTTGTCGGCCCGCGTTATGCTGCGCACTGGCACTTGCCGGTTGGCGCCGACCCGGCATTTCCCGGATGGAATGAAAGCTGACTGTGCCCCGGACCCGAATCAAGATTTGCGGTATCACCCGCCCGGAAGACGCGGTCCACGCCGCCCGGCTCGGGGTCGATGCGCTCGGCCTGGTCTTCGCCGAACGCAGTCCGCGGCGGATCGATTGGGACGCAGCCCGTGCGATCCGCGCCGCGACACCGCCGTTCGTCACGCTCGTCGCCTTGCTGATGGATGCGCCGCCGTCGGACGTGCAGGCGCTGCTCGCGGCAGTCGAAGTCGATATCTTGCAGTTCCACGGCGCCGAGTCCGAGGAAGAATGCCGCTCTTACGGCAAGCCGTACATTAAAGCGATTGCGATGGGCGGCGCCGAGCGGATGACGGCCGAAGCGGCGGCCGGGCAGGGCGCTTATCGGAGCGCCGTCGCCTGGTTATACGATGCCCATGCCATCGGCGAACCCGGCGGCCGCGGCCGGCAGTTCGACTGGTCGGGCGTGCCGCGCCGGCCGTGCAGACCGGCGATCCTGGCCGGCGGCCTCACTCCGGACAACGTCGCCGCCGCGGTGCGCACCGTTCGGCCTTACGCGGTCGATGTGTCGAGCGGCGTCGAAACCGCGCCGGGCATCAAGGATCATGTTTTAATGCAACGTTTTGTCGAACAGGTCGGAGTGGGCGATGCAGGCTGAACGACAGGTTGAACGCCCGGTGGCGGAACGCTTTTCGGCGCCGTTGACCGCGTGGCCCGATGCGGCGGGGCACTTCGGCCCTTACGGCGGCGTTTATGTCGCCGAAACCCTGATGGCGGCGCTCGAAGAACTGACGGCGGCCTATCGCCGGTGGTCCGCCGACGACGAGTTCATCGCTCGTTTCGACGCCGATCTCCAGCATTATGTCGGCCGCCCATCGCCGCTGTATCACGCCCGCCGCCTCAGCGAACACGCCGGCGGGGCGCGCATCCTGCTCAAGCGCGAGGATCTCAATCACACCGGGGCGCACAAGATCAACAACACCGTTGGTCAGGCGCTGCTCGCCCACTACATGGGCAAACCGCGGGTCATCGCCGAAACCGGCGCCGGCCAGCACGGCGTCGCCAGCGCCACCGTGGCGGCCCGCCTCGGCATGCAGTGCGTGGTGTACATGGGCGCCGTCGATATCGAACGCCAGGCGATCAACGTTTACCGGATGCGTCTTTTGGGCGCCGAAGTGCGCGCCGTCGAAGCCGGTTCGCGGACTTTGAAAGACGCGCTGAACGAGGCGCTGCGCGATTGGGTGACGAACATCGACGACACCTATTACATCATCGGTACCGTCGCCGGCCCGCACCCGTACCCGATGATGGTCCGCGATTTCAACTCGGTGATCGGCCGCGAGGCGCGGCGTCAAGTACTCGATCAGTTCGACGTGCTGCCCGACGCGCTGGTCGCCTGCGTTGGCGGCGGTTCGAACGCGATGGGCCTGTTCTATCCGTTCATCGCCGATCGCGCGGTGGCGATGTACGGGGTCGAAGCGGCCGGCGAGGGTCTGGAGAGCGGCCACCACGCGGCCAGTCTGGGGGCCGGCCGGCCCGGTGTGCTGCACGGTTGCCGGACTTATCTCCTCGACGACGACGCCGGGCAGATCACCGAAACGCACTCGGTTTCCGCCGGGCTCGATTATCCCGGCGTCGGCCCCGAACACGCCTGGCTCAAAGACAGCGGCCGGGCGCGCTACGTCGCGGTGAGCGATCGCCAGGCGCTCGACGCCTTTCACCTGCTCAGCCGCACTGAGGGCATCCTGCCGGCCCTGGAAAGCGCGCACGCCGTCGCGTATGCAGTGCAGCTTGCCGCCGCGATGCGCCCCGACCAGACCGTGCTGGTCAATCTATCCGGCCGCGGCGACAAAGACGTCCATACCGTGGCCCGCCTCGAAGGGATCCGCTTATGAAACATCCGGCGCGACTGACGGCCGCATTCGCTGCCGCCGCGGCGGCCGGCCGGCGGGCCCTGATTCCGTATCTCACGGCCGGCGATCCGCGCCCGGAATGGACCGTGCCGGCGATGCGGGCGTTGGCCGCCGCCGGTGCCGACATCATCGAACTCGGTGTGCCGTTTTCCGATCCGATGGCCGATGGCCCGGTGATTCAGCGGGCCTGCGCTCGGGCCATCGCCAACGGCACCGACCTCGGCCGAGTGCTCGAGATGGCCGCCGAATTTCGCCGTGGCGATGAGCACACACCGCTGGTGCTGATGGGCTACTTGAACCCGATCGTCCGCTTCGGCGAGGAGCGTTTCGCCGCCGCTGCCGCTGCCGCCGGCCTCGACGGCGTCCTGCTCGTCGATTGCCCGCCGGAAGAAGAGGGCGCCTTGGCCGCCGCGCTCACCGCCCACGGTATAAACCGCATCCAACTCGTCGCCCCGACGACGACGCCCGATCGCCGGGCCCGGCTCGTTGCCGCGGCCTCCGGATTTGTTTATTACGTTGCTCTAAAAGGCATTACCGGCGCCGCTCACCTCGATGGCGCTTCGCTCGCCGCGCCGCTCGCCGCGTTGCGCGCGCAATGCGCTTTGCCGGTTGCCGTCGGCTTCGGCGTCAAGGACGCGGCCGGGGCGCGGGCGGTCGCGGCGCACGCCGACGGCGTGGTGATCGGCAGCGCCCTGGTCGAGGCGCTGGCTGCGGCCGGCAGCGTTGAGGAGATCGAACGGCTGATCGCTGCGTTCATTCCACCGCTCGCCGCCGCCCTCGCCGTGGGCCAACCGGCACCGGCTGCGGGTAGAATGAACGGATGAGTTGGTTCCAGAAACTGATGCGCGGCCAGATACGCACCCAGGGCGGCAACAAACGGACGGTGCCGGACGGTGTGTGGACCAAATGCGACGGCTGCGAAGCGGTGCTCTACCAGCCCGAACTCGAACGAAATCTCAAAGTCTGCCCGAAGTGCGCCCACCACCACGCTCTGACGGCGCGCGAGCGGCTTGACTGGTTTCTCGATCCCGAAAACCGTGAAGAACTGGCCCCCCGGCTGCAAGCCGAGGACCCGCTGCGCTTCCGTGACAGCAAGCGTTACCGTGACCGCCTGGCGGCCAGCCAGAAGGCGACCGGCGAGCGCGACGCGCTGGTCGTGATGCAAGGCCGTTTGGCCGGCCGGCCGCTGGTCGCCGCGGCCTTCGAGTTCGCCTTCATGGGCGGTTCGATGGGCGCCGTGGTCGGCGAAAAATTCATTATCGGGGTCAATGCCGCACTCGCCCGGCGCTGTCCTTATGTCTGTTTCACGGCCAGCGGCGGGGCGCGCATGCAGGAGGGTTTATATTCTCTGCTGCAATTAGCTAAAACGAGCGCCGGCCTGGCGCGCCTGGCCGAAGCCGGCCTGCCATATATCGCGGTGCTCGGTCATCCGACGACCGGTGGCGTGACGGCCAGCATCGGCATGCTCGGCGATATCAATATCGGCGAACCGAAAGCGCTGATCGGCTTTGCCGGGCCGCGGGTGATCGAGCAAACGGTCCGCGAAAAGTTGCCGGAAGGCTTTCAGCGCGCCGAGTTTCTGCTCGCCAAGGGCGCCGTGGATATCATCGTCGATCGCCGCGATTTGCGCCAGCGTATCGCGCAATTGCTGGCGCTGCTCCTGCCCCAGGCAGCGTGATGCCGCTCGTCGCTGCGCCGCCCGCCGACGTTGACCACAACCCCGTAACGCCCAATTCGATGACGCCGGCCGCCGAATCCGCCGAACTGGCGCAGTGGCTGGCGCGCATCGAACACGGTCACCCGCGGGCCATCGATCTCGGCCTCGACCGGGTGCGCGCCGTCTGGCGCGCGCTCGGCGCGCCGCCGCCGGCGCGGCGGGTGATCACCGTTGCCGGTACCAACGGCAAAGGCTCCGTGGTGCGCGACCTGGAATCGGTACTGCTCGCCGCCGGGCGCCGGACAGGGGTCTATACCTCGCCGCATTTGAGACGCTACAACGAGCGCGTGCGGATCGCCGGGCGCGAGGTCGATGACGCCGCGCTGATCGCCGCCTTCGAACAGATCGAGGCGGCCCGCGGCGCGTTGACACTGACCTATTTCGAATATGGCACGCTCGCTGCCCTGTGGCTGTTCGCGGCCGCCGATCTCGAAGTCGCGGTGCTTGAGGTCGGTATGGGCGGGCGGCTGGATGCCGTCAACATCATCGACCCCGATATTGCGGTGATCACCGCGATCGGACTCGATCACCAGCAATGGCTCGGCCGGGATCGCGACGCGATCGGCCGCGAAAAAGCCGGTATCGTCCGCCCCGGCCGCCCGGTCGTGCTGGTCGATCGCGAACCGCCATCAGGCCTACTCGCCGCCGCCACTGCGGCCGGTGCCCGGCTTTACCGGCTGGGGGTCGAATTCGATACCGAGCCCGCCGCGTCCGGCTGGCGCTATCGCGCGCTCGATGGCACACACCGGACATTGCCGGCGCCGGCATTGCGCGGCCGCCACCAGTTCGACAATGCCGCCGGGGCACTTGCCGCACTCGAATTGCTCGCTCCCGGTCGGCCATTAGACTCAGCGTTGCTCGCCGCGGGACTCGGCGCCGCGACGCTCGCCGGCCGTTTTCAACAACTGGCCGAACAGCCGGAGATCATTGTCGATGTCGCGCACAATCCGCCGGCCCTCAGCCGGCTTGCCGCGACGCTGGCCGAATATCCGGCGGCGGGGCGTACCCTGGCGGTCTTTGCCATGCTGGCCGATAAAGACCTCGTCGCATCGGCCATCGCACTGGCGCCGGCCATCGACGCTTGGTACCTGGCGCCGCTGCCGCCGCCGCGCGGCGCGACGCTTGAGCAAATGGCCAGCGCTTTGACTGCCGCCGGCATCGGCGCGCCGCGC
>JRYH01026085.1_pt1 | contig 12902 bp, 12 predicted proteins | sample 235351 | NCBI WGS metagenome assembly JRYH01 (sample SAMN03074221, study PRJNA261480) | activated sludge metagenome | biome: Wastewater Treatment Plant; feature: Wastewater; material: Activated sludge; isolation source: activated biomass of a wastewater treatment plant treating wastewater... ... | reverse complement strand
GCACGATCGCCGTGCGGTTCGCCAATCTGCTGCCGATCGAGCTCGGATCGATCGACCGACGCCTGGTCGTCCTCCCGGACGACTCCGAGCAATGGCTGGCGGCCGCGGCCGAGTACGCCGAGTTCAATGCCCGCCAGCGTGATGCGCCGGAGATCCCGAGCCTCTTTCCCGCCCTGCGAGCCCTGAAAACGTCGCCCGTCATTCACGCTTCTGTGATGATCGGACGATACGGACTAGCCGTACTCGCTTGCGAGCCCGAGGGCTGGGAGCTGTCTTACAGACGCTTCCAATCGATCGGCGAGACAGTCGACGGCTCGGGGCAACAGGCACCGGACCTTCTGGACGACGGAACCGGCGAGCTGTCCGAATCCGAGGTTGAGCTCATCCTGAGCGCCCACGAGCAGGCAAGCGTGGCATCCGCAGGATCATGGCCGGAGAGCCGTCTCGTTGATATCGGCGCAGCCTGCTATCTGGCCCTGCAGTGTCTCGAACGGGCACGCATCACCATCCATCACGCACAGGATGTGCAGGCCACGTTGGCCGCGACACGCAATCTGATCATGCCGAATCGCTAATCCGACATTCGGCGAGCGTATTCCGCTCCAGAAGCGGCAGCCGAAGCACGGCAGTGGTACCCCGCCCCAGCTCGCTCTCGAGTCGCACGAACCCGCCCATGAGCGTGGCGAGCCTTCTCGAAATGGCGAGCCCGAGACCGGTACCGCCCTGCGCCCTCGCATAGGCATTGTCCACCTGCTCGAACGGCTCGAACACGGACTCGATCTTGTCCGGATCGATCCCGCAGCCGGTATCGGATACGCGAGCTTCCGCAAAGTCCCCGTCGCGCTTTAAGGCAATCGTGATCGTTCCTCCCGCGGCGGTGAACTTCACGGCATTCGACAGGAAGTTGATCAATACCTGCCTGACCGCACGCATGTCGCCCCGCACCTCGATCTCGTCCTGCTCCTCGAAGGCCATCGAGATTCCGCGCTCGACGGCTCGACCATGCGAGATCCGAACTGCCGATCGGATCGCCTGACCGAAGCGGATCGGCTCCGCGGCAACCTCCATCCGACCGGCCTCGATCTTCGCGAGATCGAGAACGTCGTTCAGGATGTCGAGCAGGTGGCGGCCGGACTCGTTGATGTCACGGGCGTAGTCCTGAACCTTGCACCGATCGAGCGCATTGCCGGCCGGCGCCGTCAGGAGATCGGAGAACCCGATGATGGCATTGAGAGGCGTCCTCAGCTCATGGCTCATGTTCGCCAGGAACTTGGATTTCGCCTCATTGCTGCACTGCGCCGCGACCTGCGCTTGCCGCCTTTCCGCCACCTCTCTCGTGAGATCATCGGTTCGCAGCCTGACCTCATCCTCCAGCCTGGCCTTCTGGCGCTCCAAGGCCGACCGGGTCATCTCCAGATCGCCGATCATTGGCAACCATCGGTAGAATCCAACACTCAGTGAGAGCACGCCACCCGCCTTCACCACAAGCACGATCTGCTGCGCTCCGCCGGGCATCGCAGGAAACAGCCCGGCTGCCTCCGACAGCTCCAGCATGGAAGCGATGAACAGGAGCCAGAATCCGGACAGCACCCACCGAAACCCGACATGGTTCTCGGCTCGCCACCTGATGGCTCCGCCCGCCAGCAGAGAGAACACCAGGCCGAGGCCCGACATGCTCACGAACGCAGCCAACGGGAATGCCAGGCCGTGCGCCTGCGCGCCGAGATGCGCCGGAGCCGCGGTCCCGGCGAGAAAGCCCAGCGCTATGCCGAGCCATGTCCTCCGCGTCAACCGGGAAGCCTCGCAGCGAAATGCCTGCAGCGAGCTCAAGAGAAACCCGAGCGCAGAAGCGCTCAGACCAAGCACCGACACGAACCACGGATCCGACGGAGCGACGCCAAGTATCGACATGATCGACCCACCAAGGGTGAAGCGATCGTCAATATTGGTGCGACATGGAAAATCGAACTCACTGGACCTCGAGAACCATGCTTGCATGACGACCCGAGCCGAACGGACGGGCCAATATGCCATCTGTTGTCATGCCCAACGGGTCCGCAGATGCGCATCACACTTGCCGCTCTTCTCGTGCTTTTCTGTTCCGTCGCGTCTTTCGTGGGCGGCGCCGCCTGGACCTGGTGGTCCGAAAGCCTGGAGGCGTCCCGGGCCGAGAGCGCCGTACGCGCTGCCGATGAAGCCCTCCACGCCCTGCGCACGGATCCGGTCGCCTGCAGCCGCGGCATCTCCGCCGCGACCGACCTGTGCGTCGCTCTGGCCCGATACGACATGGCGGCCCAAGCGGTCGCCGCCTGGGCGCAACCGAGCGATCGCGCTGGCGTCGTCGAGACCCTTGCGATCATTCGCGAGACCGCGATCATGACCGCAGCCCCGTCGTGGGTCCCCCCTCTCGAATGGGCCGAGGAAGCCGCGCTCCGGCGAGCCCGGGCGTTGGAGGCGGCGCTGGCCGCGCTCTCCACCAAGACACAGAGCCCTGAACGATCCGACCCGAGACTCCGACTGGCGGCGATTTCGATCGATGCGCCGCGCCACGCTCCGGCCTGCACCAATATCCGCATCATGGAACACATCGCCATCGCGGCCGCTCACCGACACGACCATGTCAATCCGGCTGACCTCGTCCTGTCCGTAAAGATGGCAGGCGCGCCTCGATCGCACCGGATCGCTATCGCCGTCGATCGCTCGTTGATCACGCCGCATTGCGCCGTGTCCGACATCGAGATCGCTGCGTTCGCGGTCCACGCCTCGCTTCAGCCCTGGATTAGCTCACCCGCCCCGGTTCGAACTCCCAGGCTTCACACCCGCCCCCTCGCCAGCGAGATCATCAGGGCCATCTCGGCGTTCAGCCACTCCGGGCCGATCTTCGAGGCGAGGCTCGGAGCAGTCCGCGCTGCCGAAGCATATGCAAACGATGGAGCGGGATCATTCTCGCCGGCCGATGCCAGTCTGACCATGTCCCTGCCTGACGGGGTGCAGTCCATTCTGGACAACCAGCTTCTGTCTCCGTCCATCCGCGACCATTGGCTCGCCCATCGCCATGCCACGGTGCCCGCCGGCGCGCTGGCCATGAAGCGAGAACACGGATTGCCGATTCTCAAAATTTCCATCGCCGCGATGATGTCCACCATCGTTCTTGACGCGCCCGGGTCGCCGGAGGCGAGCGTAGATCCGGAAGTATACTGGTATGCGACCCGGCGCCTGCTGCCGGCCTTAGGTCAGTGCTGGCCACGCACGCCTCGCGACTCCTGGAATGCCGTTCACTTGGGTGAGACGCTTGCAATCGCGATGGGATGGGTCAGGGAGGACCCCGCTCATCCGGATGGATTCAAGTGGCGCCAGGGACCGCGCTGGAAAGAAGCCCTGGCGGACGTCCCGCCAGGCGTCCTCGCGGTTGCCGCAGAGATACTTCGGCTTGCATCGAATGCCCGAGATGAATGGATTGATGCGGCATGCGCCGTAATCGCCGAAAAAATAGGCCCCGAGTACGATGCAACCTTCAGGGCGGCCGAAACCATCGAACACACGGGGCATGCGCAAATGGGCGCGGCACCCTTGATCGACAAACTCGACGTGATATCCAGACAAATCTCGGTTAATCCGCGACTCGCCTGTTGGCTGACCACTCCCTGGCAGATCCGGATTTGAGCTGAGCCCGCCACCCAGAGTGGACAGCGCCCAGCGACCGGCCCCACCCGGCGCGCCGCCGACCCAATATCAGGTCTTGCCCGCCGGACGATGCGGACGGGCATCCTGTACCATGGGTGGCAACATGGCCGGCATTCTCGTCCTTTCAGATCTCCACACCGAATTCGGGCGTCACTCGCTGTCCTATAGGGACGCGGTCGAGCGCGACCGTCCGTCGGCCATCGTGCTCCCCGGCGATATCGGCAAGGGCGTCGATGCGGTGTTCTGGGCAGCTCAGGCCTTTCCCGAGTGGATACCGGTGGCGCNNATCACGAATACTATGGTGGCGACCTCGAGGGCACCCTCGCCGCGATGCGCGACGCCGCGGAAGACACGCCCAACGTCTCCGTTCTGGATCGGGATGTCCTGGCCATCGAGACAGAGCAAGGCAGGTTCCGAATTCTCGGCGCAACCCTGTGGACCGATTTCAGGTACAACCCGGCAATTGCGCCCGAGCATGCGATGCGCATCGCCCAGATGCGCATGAACGACTTTCGCCTGATCACATATGCCGGCCGCCGCTTCACGGCAGCAGATAGCGTGGCATTGCACGAACGCGACCTGGCCTGGTTGGACCAGCAGCTGCGCCTGCCGTTCTCCGGAGCTACCATCGTCGCCACCCATCATGCACCTTCGACCGTTTCCGCCCACCCTCGCTATCTCGGCGGCGACCTGAACCCGGCATTCGGATCCAATCTCGATGCGTTCATTCTCGAGCATCAGCCGGAAGCATGGCTGCATGGCCACACGCACTGGTCCATCGACGCCAACCTGGGGTTCACCCGGATCGTTTCACGTCAGCTCGGATATCCCGGCGAGGGCCTGCCCGAAATCGACCTCTCCCCGATCGAGATTCCCCTTCATCGCTGAAGGCTCCACCGCGCTCCTTTCCTCGATCGCCGGCAATCCCAGCTTCCAACGCCCGGGCCGGGCCGCCGTCGGGCGACCGGCCAGCCCGGGCGCCATATGATCGTACGCAGCACGTTGGAGGACTCCATGGCAATCATGGAATGCGTCGTCCGCAAGCAGATCCGGGATGCCTGTGCCAGCCTTCTGGCCGGCGGGATTCCCGACACCGCTCTGGGCCTTGCCCTTGCTCAATCTCTGGGCGCGCTCATCCCTCCGATCCAGGAAACCAGCGACTATCAGGCAGCGATGTTGATGGGCCGGATACGAAGCTGTGCGGCGCGTCACCTTTCCAGGCGGATTCCGGCCCGCCGCACCGAAGATCCTTCGTCGGCGAAATTCTCCAGCATGATTCCCGCGGATGTAGACGAAGATGCGGTCATTGCCGCATTTTCGACCATCCAGGAGATCCTCGAGGCAGCGCTCGATCAGGAAACGGATGACGATCTCCTCGATTTTGTGATGCTCGGCGAATCGCTCGTGGAGGTCCTGGTCGATCTCGATCTTCCCTGGCTCACCACGCCTCGGCTCTCCGCCCTCATGACCAAGGCCAGGGAGACTGACGAATCGATCGAGGACGACGACTGGCTGCTGGAAGAGGCGGCCCCGCCGAGCCGGCTCAACTGAACGCTGCGAATCCTTAGCGTTCAGTCTCCATCAGCACCAGGCCATGGCCGGCTTGTCATCGGGCCGTCCCTGAGCCATGTCCGACGGCCGCGCGTCGGGCCAGGCCCCCATGTGCACCCCTTCCAGGAACGACCAGCATGCCGAGCCTCGGTGCCCCGATCATTGCCTCCGATTCGCCCGGACTGGATCTCGATGCGCTTCTCGTCGCGGCCAGACGCTGTTTCGAGAGCTGTCGGGAGCTGCACCGTATAGTGCTCCTGTGGGAGCCACCCAACCTTGACCCCAACGGATATCCTTGCGGTCAGCACTGTGAAACAGTCTGGAAAACCGAGGTCGGCCTGCCGATCACGCCCCGCACGGGCGGCATAACCGACGCATTCAAGGCGGCAGCATGGGACTTCCAGGAGACATTCGGGCGCGCCCTGATCGATTTCTGCGACCCCGCGCGAACCGGCGCGCCGAGCTCCTGGCGCATCGGCAGGGAGCTCACGGTTTGGATGTTCGACGACGACGACTTCCGAAATGACCCAACGGAGTATACGGACATCAACGGAGCCACGCTTGCAGCCTCCGAGCTCCACCCGGTCTTCGTGACGCCGCCGAGCGCCCATGACCTGATGCGAGCCGTCGAACGACTCCGCATCGAGCTGCCCATGGTTCACCGGGCCCTGTTCGAACAGGACCAGAACTGACTCTGCCCTAAATCGTCGGCCGCCAACGCCTGGCCCGAGGTCCGGCCGGTGGCGAGTGGCCGGCCTCGAGCCACACCAGCGGGATGCCCTATGCTTTGCGAGATCAGATTCCGGCACTCGTTGAGTGTCATGTCAGTCGAGAAATGCCAGGTTCCCTCCAGCGGCACCTTCACCATCGATCCGACGAGCGTCGTCTTGTTCCTCGCAACCGAAGCCCTGCGCCGACACCCAGGCTACAACGATGGACCACGGTCGGCGCCAGCTCTGACGATGCTCATGCAAGAGATCGCGCATGAGCCAGCTGGAATTTTTGCACAAGCATTCGGCAACACCACAGTGACGATTCGGTCTCCGGATACCGTGACTCATCGCAAATTCTTCATCGACCATCAGGAATACTCCTTCACGGTCGAGACCCAGACCGTTGACTGGAGTTATGCCTTGCGCTGGCTGGCCGCCGCCTCGGATTACGGACGTCCTGTCGAGACCTGCGGCTGGCAACGAAGCCTGCTTCAGCGCATGCGCCTCGTCACGATGTCCCTCGCCGAGAAGGCGAGCCGCCTGGAGACTCCGTGGTTTTCATCGGCGTGCACGCTGACCCGCGAGTTGCTTGCGACATTTCTGCCACGGCCTTGCGACGCAACGGATTCCATACGTCCTCACGTCGCCATGTCCAGACGGCTCTGCTGGATCGACCCGTTTCATGTTCCGGCCGTCCAGGTCGCACCCGCCTGTCCTGCTGTTGCAGCGGCACTCAGCGACACCGGAATCACGCGATATGCCGATCACCTGGCCGCGCTCTCGACGACGCAGATCGACATTCTGTCTCTGATGGCCTGCTCCGGCCTCCCGCACGGCGCCTGCGAGAGCGATCTCGGTGAGATCTCCTCTCACGACCGCATCGAGCTCCTCGGGCACGCTTTGCAGGCTCAAGAGACCCTCGAGACAGTATTCGCCCAGCCTGGAATGGAGCGAGCGCCCGCCGACGCGGAGGCGCATGCCTGACGGTGGTTCGTTATGCGCAAGCCGCATCAACCCACCAGGCGCTCAGGTTTTGCTCCACACGCGGCCATGCCTGCCGGCTCTTGTCAACGGACTCACACGATGACCTCACACACTCCATTGCGTGTTCGAACAGGCCTGCTCGAAGAAACGGCGTCGAGCTACGTACATCTCGACGTTGTCGATCCAACTTGGCTGGCATTTCCGACTTTCGACGCGCTTCACGCCGCAATTGCCATAGGTTGCCGTATTGGCATCGCCAGCACCGACGAATCCGGGCCGACCGACGCGCTCGTGCGCAATGAGCTGGACCTTGCCAACGAGAACGTCCTCGACACCTGCTTCGTCTCTGGAAAAGGACGGCTGTTTCGCATCGCACTGCCATCGTCGACGCCGGACGTCACCATCGATTTCTGCAACCAGACCGGCCAAGTGACGATTGGCGCTGGATCCGAAGTCGCGCTGACGCTTCCCAAGCGCTTTGCCGGCTATCTATCCGCGCCGCTCGGTACACGCGCTGAAGACGCATTCTCGGAGTGCCGCGATGACGAAGGTACGTTCCGGCGTCGCCGCCTGTGGACTACCGCATGTCTCTCCGCCCATGGCGCTCTCCCCTGCAGCATAAGCACATTCATCAACGCGGCAGAAATGATCGCGATCGCCATCGATCCGATGATCGGGTGGGATAACGACAATCGCTCGTTCCAACATCGCCTGCTGGCTGCCATCCGGGCAGGTACGGCGATCTACGACGTGCGGAGCCGGCAGCTCGTCGAGCACCCGTCGACGGAAGCGTGGAGAAACCTGTTCGGCCCCGCAAGCAAGGACATCTGGCCGAGCCTCGGAATTGTGGCTCAGCACATCCGCGACTTCCCGGAACGCCTGCATTTTGCCTTGCGATCCTGGTCCAGGGAAATGCGCGGACAGCCAGGGGCAACGAGCCATCAGGTGCTGGCCGCAGAGGAAGCCCTCTCTCGTCATCAGCGGGAGATCGTGCGCATTCGCGAGGAACTTTATTCACGAGTATCTCCGTTCCCGATGCCCCCGCCCCTGCCGCGTGAGCGCGCCATGATCGAGTGACCGCCAACCCCCGATCCGGCGGCCGCGGCGACGTCCATGCTCGACCCTGCCAGCGACTACGGCATTGATTGAACTAACTATTCCCGCCAGCTATCCGCCCGACGCAGGAGCCGGACACCCGTCGGGCCGATGTGACCCAATATCCCACACTGCGGCAGAGGGCGGCATCCTGGTGCGATTCGAACATGGCAGCTCAGATCAAGCATCTCGGGGTCGGAGTGATCGAGAGCCGTTGGTTCAACAGCCTCAATACGTCCGTGCGGCCGCTTTTTGACCAGCTCTCTGAGATCTGGACCGGGCGCATCTCAGCCCACCACTATGAAATGTTCAACGACGCCAATGCGCTGAAGGAGATCATGCTGCGCGTTTCCAATCGCCGCGGCATCCGGATGATCTACCTTGCCGGACACGGCCGCAGGAATGGGCTCGTCGGCTCCAATGGCGCAACCATCAGCCGGCGCCACCTGCGCAACATCATCCGCCAGGTCGCCGCCGAAGGCTGTCGGAAGACCAAGGGACTCTACATCGGATCCTGTCTCTTCACCGACACCAACACGGCGCATTTCATCCTGAAAAGCGCACAGGAGAGGGAACATCCGATCATCTGGATGGCGGGATATTCGACCTCCGTCGACTGGATCGATACCATCTCGGTCGACAACTACTTCATGAACTGCTGGATCAAGCAGTCGGTGACATCGGGCGGCGAAAGCGCGCGAATCCGGCGCGTCGCCGCTCAAATGGCCGAGTTCATGCCGGGAGCCTCGCGCCAGCTCGGCTTCAACATCTTCGTGCGGCGCCCCGGCAACAACGGTGTCGAAGCCCTGCTTCCGCTGAAAGGCGATTGAGCGCCGATCTAAAGCAGGCCGGGGAACGACGCCATCGCCTGCCTGCGACCACATCTGGAGACGCTCCATGCAGCGCATTCTCGAAACCCACTTCAGGGCAATCCTCGCCGAGGAAGGCTGGGCCGGAGCGGACGATTTCCATTGGTCGCTAGGCTACTGCCAGTCCAGCGCAGTCGCATTCTTCGGCCGCGTAGACGATCCGGCAACACTCGTTCGGCGTCTCGCCCCACCCGACCTGGCGCCTGCCCTCTCCGCCCTGTTTGCCGGCCCGGAAGCCCGCGGGTCGATCCATGTCGACCCGAGACGTCATGGACCAGGAATTCCGTTCATGTCGGCGAACCTCGACGCGGACGGCATCTTCGAGCCCGACGATGGCGACACCGCCCACCAGGAAATCCAGAAGCATCTCGCTTCGGAGGGCATCGCCCGTCTCGAACGCGCGCTCCAGGACGATGTGAAGCGGATCGCCAAGAGGATGATGGACGAGGGCTACGCGCTCATCGAAGCAATGGATCCGAGCTGGTGGTCGCCCCTTCCCACCGTCGAGAGCCGTCACGAGCATCATGTCGTGCTTCGGCGCATCGGGCTGCCGACCCTGCGAACGGAGTGGCGCCTTCTAGAGCCGGATTTCGATTCTCTCGACGCGGACGAAGCCCGATGGTGGGCTGAGACACTCGCAGGCGGCAACCGCGCCTGCGCAGTGGTCTGCGTGTTGCTCGACTCCAACGACGAGGAGATCGTCTTCTCATCTGGATATATCGTCAGCCTTCCGGCCGAAGGCTGGCGCCGGAACGACGCACTGCTCGATGCGATGCAGGAAGCATTCGCTGAAATCAAGCCCGAGGGACGAGCCAGGCTGCGGACCGAAGGGATGCCGCAGATTGCGCCGTCGCGCCTCCGCGCGGCCTGACGCAGATGCCCAGGAGCGGGCTCGCGTTCCGTCCGCCTCAAGCTGCGCCACCTCGTCGATCGAACCTATATGTCGAACAAGATCAATGGTTAGGACTGGCGCGAGCCCGGCCCCGCTACTAATTCAAGGATGGCGGGCGCCGCTCTCGGCCGGCGCATCATCAGCGGGGACAGACCACAAATGGCGGGCGGAAACGGCGGCAAACTGGCGACAGAAGCACGGGATCCGGCTCAGACCAGAAGCAAGGCTCAAATCTCCGCCGAATCCGCCTCTGCTCACGACCGACGCATGGCCAGGATTGGATCCGGTGGCGAACTCGCCGTCGAGCTGATTTCCCTCCCGACGATCAAGACGACGGGAAAGGGCGGGCGCTTCATCAGCCTCGACGCCAGAATGGCGGACGATCCGGCGACGCGGCGCGAAGTGACACTCTGGAACGAGGCGGCCGACCAATTCCAACGCAGCACGAGCTTCCTCAAGCTGTCGGGCAATCGCCCGCTTTCGGTGACCTTCCGAGGCGCATTCCGCAAGCGCGGCGCCTACTGTCCGGAACGCAATACCCGGCTCGAAAACTGGATCTTCAACGCCAAGAGCTTCGATATCGACTGGCTGTCTCCGGCCGGCCGAGCCGCCCATCCTGCTACGCTGCGCATCGACATCGTCGGCCTCGAGGAGCGTGTCTCCAGTGTCAGCAAGCAGCCCTTCCTGGTGGTGACCGGGATCGACGACGCCGGCCGGCGCCACCGGATTGCGGCTCACGGCGCCGCCCGGACAGCGCTGCGCAGCCTTGACCCGCATGCACAGCAAGACGGGCGACCCATCGGCTCCGTGCAGCTCGATGGCCAGTGGCGGGTGATCCAGGCCGCCGACAAATCCCGCTTCAAGCGCACCTTCACTGCGCAGGACGCCACCGTTCTTGCCGTGACGAAGGATCAGTCTCAGCCCGACAGGGGCCACCCCCACGAATCCCGCCCTCGCGAGGCCGATCTGGCCCGCGTCTCATAGCGATCTCCGCTTCGACGACCTACCTGCCGCCATCCGCTCGCGCCAACGCGAGCGGCGCATAGCATTCGGCGCCATATTCCCATGTGGGCGCCGATGTCGCGCCATCCCAACACCCCGCAGCCGGCTGTCTCGTCTGATCGTGCCGGGCAGGAACGCTGGAGAACGGGCTTCATGAGCGGATACACGATTCCAATCGCCCCAGGAAACTCGCTTCGCGAGTCCGGCCTGTCGCTCGCAATCCACAAGGCCGTCCTCGACGGGGACAGCATCGTCGCCCAGTCGGTTCTGGACACCGTGAACGGCGTTCAGGCGGCGCTGTTCGCCGTCAAGCGCAAGTCGGACGGCGCGGTCTTCGCACGCCTCAGCGAGTGGATGCTCGAAAGTCACGACAGGCTTCACATCACCTTCCGGGACGAGCCAGAGGCGTTCCCGCCCTACAGGATGGCGACGCTCGAGGTGCTGGCCAGGCTCACTCCCGCCACCGAGCCGGAAAGCCTCGCCTGGCGAGACCGCTCGCGCTGGGCGCTTGCCGAAGCGGGCGCATTCGACCTGAGCGCGGCAAGGTCCGAGCAGACATCCGAGCACGCCACGACAGCGGTCCAGGAGAACGCCCGTGGCGACAGCGAAACCCGGCCTGCGTCCGACCAGGTCGGACAGGCAGCGGCCAAGCCGAAGGCCTCTCGCCTCAAACTGTTGATCGATCGGCCACCGGAATGCAAGGCCAGCCAGGCCAGCGGAAGCATCTTCTTGCGCTTCAACGGCTATGCGCTCGAAGGAGCCAGGGGCTTCGTCAGGCTGATCGCATTCCAGCCGGTCGCCGAGCCGCTCTCCAGGCAAATCACCGAGGCTATGTCCGTGTCCGGAGCGGCCATGCTCGCCGTGGAAGGACAGTTCGAGAGCAAGGGCGGACAGCGCCAGTTCAAGATCTCCTCGGCTCTTTCGGCGGAGCCGACCCAAGAGCAGATCCCGCAGCGCACGAAGACCGACCGGCCTGATGGACAGGAGTTCGGACAAGAGTCCCAGTCGAATTCCGAACCCGCCGTCCACCAGCCACAGAGCCGTTGACTAGCATTGCCCGAGGATTCCGCAGGGAGACGACACATGAGCGAAGCCAACGAACAGAGGCGTGCAGCCGGCGAGCCCAGGAGGACGACGATACGCCTGCGCATCGACCGGATGCCGAAGGATCTCGTCCGTCTGTCCGACGACAGGACGATCGCCCTGCTCTGGGGGCGAGAAATTGCCATTCCCAGCAATCAGCCCCTCGGATTCCGTGGCGCCAAGCTCTGGAATCGGGCCGGCGAGACGCTCGTCAAGATCATGAAGGCACGCGGTCTTTCGCAAGAAAATCCCATGACCGTCGACCTCACCGGCTCGGTGAAGATCGACAAGCACAATCAGCGGGAGAACTTCGAAGCTTCCTTCTTCAAGATCGTCGGCGACCGCGAGCGAGCGCCCGCGACCAGCCAGAACGAGGATCCCGCCAATCCGGCTTCTAACCCGGAGACGCACGACTCCCACGCGGGCCGTCGCACCGACAACGCGGAGGCTCGCGGACAGAACGACGCTGGCAGGCCCCGCGGAAAACGCGAGTTCGAGCACGATCTGGCGGTAACCGGCATCCTGGATGTCCGCACCGAGAAGGACGGGCATCTGGTGTCGGAGATCGTTGCGATGAAGACGGACGAATGGGAGAAGGCCTCGCCCGAGGAGCGGGAGGACGACTCCAGGATGTTCCGTGTCGTGCTGCTCGGCGAGGCCGCCAAGACGCATGCTGAGATCCAGGCGGCGGCAGACTGGAACGGCCCCTACATGGACGTCCAGAATCCCGTCGTGCTACGCGTCAAGGGAACCTGGGATAAGCTCGACACGAAGTCGGCCGAGGCGAACGCCCCCTACCGCCCCTTCGTCCTCAAGGCGACGACCACAGAGCTCGTCTCCGGGCCGAACCTGTCGGCCGAGCGGACTGAAATCACGCCCGCCAGCGCGTCTCAGTCGGCCGAGCCGGCGAAGGTCCGTTCCGGCGCGAGCCCGGCGCTTTGAAGCGGCTTCGCTCCGCCGCAGGGGCGGCGGCGCGCAGCCCATCTCCATGCAATACGGCGCTCCGCAGCCCGAGAGGGCGCCCATAAC
>JRYH01003858.1_pt1 | contig 12913 bp, 13 predicted proteins | sample 235351 | NCBI WGS metagenome assembly JRYH01 (sample SAMN03074221, study PRJNA261480) | activated sludge metagenome | biome: Wastewater Treatment Plant; feature: Wastewater; material: Activated sludge; isolation source: activated biomass of a wastewater treatment plant treating wastewater... ... | reverse complement strand
TCGATCATCAGCAGCATGGCAGCGCCTCCCCGGTGCGGGCGGCGTGGCCCGTGCCGTCTGCGCCGCTGCCGGCTGCCGGACCGGTCTCGACGAATCCGTCTCCGCCCGCGGCGTCCTGCAGGCGTTCGGCCGCAGCCAGTAGCGCCCGCGCCTTGTTCTCGGTTTCCTGCCATTCGTTCGCCGGAACGGAATCGGCGACGATGCCCGCGGCCGCCTGCACGTACAGTGTCCCGTTGCGCACGATCGCAGTGCGGATGGCGATCGCCAGGTCCATGTCGCCGGCGAACGACAGATAGCCGCAGGCGCCGCCGTACAGGCCACGCGCCGTCGGTTCGAGTTCGTCGATGATCTGCATCGCGCGGATCTTCGGCGCGCCGGCGAGCGTGCCTGCCGGGAAAGTGGCGCGCAGCACGTCGAGCGCATCGACCCCGGGCAGGAGCCGGCCCTCGACGTTCGAGACGATGTGCATCACGTGCGAATACTTCTCCACCGCGAAACGCTCGGTGACGCGCACGCTGCCGGGCCGGGCGACGCGGCCGACGTCGTTGCGCGCCAGATCGATCAGCATCAGGTGCTCGGCGCGTTCCTTGCGGTCGGCCAGCAGTTCGGCGGCCAGCGCCTCGTCCTCGGCCGGCGTGGCGCCGCGCCGGCGCGTGCCGGCCAGCGGACGGACCGTGATCCGGTCGCCGTCGGGGCACCGGTCCTGGCGCACCAGGATCTCGGGAGAAGCACCGACGACGTGGAAGTCGCCGAAGTCGTAGTAGTACTGGTACGGCGACGGATTGATCGCGCGCAGCGCACGGTACAGCGCCAGCGGATGGGCGTCGAACGGCTTTTCGATCAACTGCCCGATCTGGATCTGCATCGCATCGCCGGCGGCGATGTACTCCTGCGCGCGCGCCACCGCGGCGAGATAGTCCTCACGCGGAAAATGACGGTGCGCGGTCGCGGGTGCGGTCATCGGCCCGGTGACGGGCGAAGCCGGCAGGGTGGCAGTGCCCGTCAGGCGTTCGCGCAACACCTGCAGCCGCTCGCGGCCGCGCGCCAGCGCCTGTGGCCGGGTCGGATCGACATGGACGACCAGATGAATGCGCCCGGTGACGTTGTCGACGACGGCCAGCTCCTCGGTGAGCAGCAGGAGCAGCTCGGGAATGCCCACCGGGTCGGGTTTCGGGTGGCGCAGTACGTCGTCCTCGACGTGGCGCACGACGTCGTAGCCGAAATACCCGGCAAGCCCGCCGCAGGAACGCGGCAGCGCCGGGCACGGCGCGACACGGAAGCGGCAGAGGTACTCGCGCACGAAATCCAGCGGGTTGCCACGCCGGGTCTCGATGACTTCGCCGTCACGGACGAGTTCGATGCCGTCGGCGGTCGAGCGCAGCAGCGTGCGCGCCGGCAGGCCGATGAACGAATAGCGGCCCGAGTGTTCTCCGCCCACCACGGATTCGAGCAGGAAACTGAACGGAGCGGCGGCGAGCTTGCCGTAGAGCGACAACGGAGTGTCGAGGTCGGCGGGGCCCTCGAGCACGAGCGGGATGCGGTTGTAGCCACGGGCAGCGAGTGCCCGGAATCCGGATTCGGTCATGGCGTTCGTTCCAGCGCGAAGCGGCGGCTTCGCGGGATGCGCCTGGCGGCGCGGTTCCAAAGGGAGTTCAGCGATATGCGCGCACGGTCCGGCGACCGGCACGCGGCGGCGTGGCAATCAGCGCCAGCACCACCAACGCCAGCGGCGCCAGGGGCGCAGCAGCTGAAATTCCCGAAGAACAGCCATGAAGAGTCAAATCATCTCGAGGGTGATCCGGCAGCGACTATAGCACCCGAATGCGCTGCGCGGCCTGCAGCAGATCGTCGACGTGCGCATCGGCGGCCAGCGTGGACGCCGGCCGCCCCTCGTTGTAGCCATACGGCACGACAAGTACCGGCATCGATGCGGCCTGCGCGGCCTCGACGTCATTGAGCGAGTCGCCGATCATGACGGCCTGCGCCGGCTCAACGCGCAGCAATGCACAGGCATGCAGCAGCGGAGCGGGATCGGGCTTGCGCGGAAGGTCCGGTCGGGCGCCGATGATTGCGCTGAACAGCGATGCCAGCCCGGTGCGCTGCAGCAGATCGTCGACGAAGGCCTGCGCCTTGTTCGAGACACAGGCGAGCCGCAGCCCGCTGGCATGCATCGCCCGCAGCCCTTCGACCGCGCCCGGATACGCCTGCGCGCTGCGGCCGTTTTCGCGCGTGTAGTGGCGCTCGAAAACCGGCATGACGGCGTCGATCTCCGCAGCCGGCAGTTCGGCATCGCGCGATCCGGTCAGCGCCCGGCGCACGAGCACGCGGATGCCCTTGCCGACCCAGGTGCGCACACGCTCCTCGCCGGCGGGCGGCCGGCCGATCTCGGCGAGCATCGCGTCGGTCGCCACGGCAAGATCGGCCACGGTGTCGAGAATCGTGCCGTCGAGGTCGAGCAGCACGGCACGCGCCGCAAATCTGCGCCCGGGCGCGCCGACGGTGTCATCGATGGTGCGGGAGGTCGAAGAGGTCACGTCTCGAACGGGTATCGCAGATCAGGCAGATATGGCGGGTATGGATGCCTGCGGCGCACCGGCTCAACCCGCCGGCACGGTGTCACGCAGGGCGGCGCGCAGCGCGGCGATGACGCCGCGGTAACCGCCATCGGCATCGGGCGCTCCGAACACGGCCGAGCCGGCGACAAAGGTGTCGGCACCGGCCCGGGCGCAGGCGGCGATATTGTCGATCTTGACGCCGCCGTCGACCTGCAGGCGTATCGGCTGGCCGCCGGCGCGCACGTGCGCGTCGATGCGCGCGCGCGCCGCCTGCAGCTTCGGCAGCGCCGAGGCAACGAAGCGCTGGCCGCCGAAGCCCGGATTGACCGACATCAGCAGCACGAGGTCGAGGCGGTCCATCAAGTGATCGAGCCAGTCCAGGGGTGTCGCCGGATTGAACACGAGCCCGGCCTTGCAGCCCTGGTCACGGATCAGTTCGAGCGTACGGTCGACGTGACGCGATGCTTCCGGATGAAAACTGATCCAGCCGGCGCCGGCGCGGGCAAAATCGCCAACCAGCCGGTCGACCGGTTCGACCATCAGGTGCACGTCGATCGGCGCTTCGACGTGCGGGCGCAGGGCCTCGCACACCATCGGGCCGATACTCAGATTGGGAACGTAATGGTTGTCCATCACGTCGAAATGGATCCAGTCGGCGCCGGCCGCCTGCACGGCCCGCACCTCCTCGCCCAGACGGGCAAAATCGGCGGACAGAATGCTGGGTGCAAGAATGAAGTCGACGGGCATGCCGGTGATCGGAAAAAGGGTTTCGGGCCTGTCCCCGGAGGGCGCTCTATATCATTGTAGCGACCCCGGATACGCGTCTGCCGTGCCTGATACCGACCAGTCTTACGATTTCCGTGTCGAGGTGGACACGTCCTACCTGCCCGAGCAATCGCAGCCGGAGGCCTCGTGCTATTCGTTCGCCTACACGGTGCGCATCACCAATGAAGGCTCGGTGGCGGCCCAGCTGATCAGTCGCCACTGGTTCATCTGCGACGAGGACGGCCGGATGATCGAAGTGAGCGGGCTCGGCGTCGTCGGCCAGCAGCCGTTGCTGCGCCCGGGTGAACGCTTCGAATACACCAGTGGCAGCCAGCTGGCGACGCCGGGCGGCGAGATGTACGGCAGCTATTTCTTCGTTGCCGAAGACGGCAAGCGCTTCGACGTACAGATCCCGCAATTCACGCTGTGCATTCCGCGCACGCTGCATTGAGCGGACGTTCACTCGCCCGGGCACGCCCGGCGCGCCTGGGTGTCACCCTCAGCGCCACCCTCGCCCGGATTGCCGGCGGTCTCGGCCTGGCCCTGTCGATGAGCGGATGCGCCGTGGCCGCGGAACCGGCAGCGACGCCGCTCCCGGTCCCGACGATGCAGACCGACACTATCGCCGTCACCGATCTCCCCGGCTGGGAAAACGACCCGCTCGACGGTGTCGAGCGGGCCCTGCGCCGGCAGTGCGCACTGACGCGCCCGCCGGCGCCATGGCCCACGCTGTGCGCACAGCTGCCGGCGACGTCAGATCTGCGCCAGTGGATCGAAACGCACTTCGTCGCCCGGGCGCTGGGTCAGCCACCGGCTCAGCCAGACGCCGGCTCATCCGGCACCGGACTGCTGACCGGCTATTTCGAGCCACTCCTGCACGGCTCGCGCGAACGCACCGGTGTACACCAGACGCCGGTCTACGGGCGTCCGTCCGACCTGATCGTCGGCGCGGACGGTGCCCGTCTGCGCCGGGCGGCCGATGGAAGCCTGAGCGCCTATCCGGCACGCGCCCGGATCGAGACGCACGGCCTGGCGCAGGCCCCCGTACTGTGCTGGCTCGACGACCCGGTCGATGCCTTTTTCCTGCACATCCAGGGCTCCGGGCGGGTGCGACTGCCCGATGGCCGTACGCTCTACCTCGGATTTGCCGACCACAACGGACATCGCTACCACGCGATCGGACGCGAGCTGATCCGGCGTGGCGAACTCGAGCCCGAAGCCGTGACGGCGCAGTCGATCCGCGCCTGGCTGCAGGCGCACCCCGCACAGAGCCGGGAGATCCTGCACAGCAATCCGCGTTACATTTTCTTTCGTGAACTGTCGGCGCGCAGCGGCAGTGCCGGTCCGCCCGGCGCACTCGGGGTTGCGCTCGAACCGGGACGCTCGGTGGCCACCGACCCCGCGTTCATACCCGCAGGCGCCCTGCTCTACCTCGACAGCAGCCACCCCGTCAACGGCGCCCCCCTGCGCCGGACCGTCGTCGCACAGGACCGCGGCGCAGCCATCACCGGCGCCGTGCGTGTCGACCTGTTCTGGGGTTCGGGTGACGAAGCCGGCGAACTCGCCGGACTCACCCGGCAGCCCCTCAGGCTCTGGCTGCTGTGGCCGCGCGGAGAAGCGCTGCCCGAAGGCTTGCACCGTCCGGGCGCCTGATCACCCGATCAGGTGTGAACCCGCATCAGCTGCAAACCCGCCTCACGACGCCGAGTTCGCCTCGAGCATCTGATTGAAGCGCTCGGGCGGAGCGTAGCCGCCCAGGCGCTTGCCGTTGGCAAAAAAGACCACCGGCGTGCCGGTGATGCCGAGCGAACGCGCGAGGTCGCGCACCTTTTCCAGCGGCGTCGCGCAGGTGCCGGGATTGTCCGGCACCCGGTTGTGCAGCATCAGTTCGTTCCAGGCCTTGCCCGGATCGGCCGCACACATCGCCTTGTTCGCCTTGCTTTCCGAGTCGGCCGCAAGGAAGGCGAGCGGGAAGGTATAGATCGTGACGTCGTCGACGCGCACGAGATCGGCGCGCAGACGCTTGCAATAGCCGCAGTTCGCGTCCTCGAAGAGCGCGATCACGCGCTTGCCGTTGCCCTTGACCTGACGGATCGCCAGATCGAGCGGCAGGCTGGAAAAATCGATGGTCTCGATCTCCTCGATACGCTCGCGCGTCAGATTGCGCCGCGCCTGCAGATCGATGAGGTCACCGTCCAGGAACAGATAGCGGCCCTGCCCGTCGACATAGAGCAGGCGGCTGCCGACCCGCACCTCATAGATGTCGGCAACCGGCGTCGAACGTACCTCGTCAATGGCGGCACTGCCGCCACCCAGCGCGCCCATCGCCGCGCGCACGCGCGCTTCGGCTTCGGGATCGACCGGGGCTGCTGCGTTGTCCGCTGCCTTGCTCGCCACCTGGTCGACGGACGGCGAAGCGGCATCGCTCGCCGTCGACGACGCCGCAAGTGCTGCCGATACGGGCAGCACCATCGGCTCCGGCGAGCGCAGGAGCCAGCCGACCGCCAGAACGAGTGCGGCAACCACGGCAATGAGGCCGAAACGCTGTCGGCATGAAATACACGGCATCGAAAACCCTCTTCCTGATCCGGCCTGCACATCCGGCACGACGACCCGGACGCAGCGCAAGCGGAAAACACATCCGTGCGCGCAGCACATGCATTTCCCGTAGCGCACAGTGTTGCACAGTGCACGCCCGGGCGCCGAAATGGTCATGCCAGCGGTGCGTCGCGCGCGCCGGACGGCGCCACTCTTCCAGTGTCCCGAGTTGAAAATTCGCTTCATAAAGACGCCGAGAATCGCCGCCATGCGGCGTTGCAAATCCTCGCGATAGCTACGGCTATCGCTGTGGTTTGCGCCTTGCCTGACGACGATTTCGCCCTCTTTATTTCTTCAGCGAACTTCCAACTCGGGACACTAGCGCACCGCGCGCCCGATCAACAGCGTGCGCATCAGATGCGAATGTGCGACGACCCGCCAGCCGGTGCGCACGGCCGCACGCGCCAGCCGGTCCAGCGGTGCCGGCACCGGCGGATGGTGATGATCGAACAGACGCTGCAGCGCATCGGTGGTGAAGCGCATCGCCGCCACCGGCTCGGCACGCCGGCGTTCGTACCGGTGCAGAAATCGACCATCACCCGGATCATCGACCGCATCACGCGCGCCGAGAATCCGGGCGAGCTCGGCGACGTCGCCGAAACCGAGGTTCATCCCCTGCCCGGCCAGCGGATGCACGACGTGTGCCGCATCTCCCGCAAGCGCCACTCGGCCCGCCGTCATCGAGGACACGCGGATCAGACGCAGCGGAAACTGCTGCACCCGGGAAATCGGTGTCATCGCGCCCAGCAGCGAGCCGCTGGCGCGCTCCACACGCGCGGCCAGATCTTCCGGCGCCAGCGCCTGCAGTTCGTCGGCCAGCGCGCCCGGCGCCGACCAGACGATGCTCACGCGGCCGACCGGCGACGACACTCGACGGGCTTTGGCGGGCGCGGCAGTACCCGCGGAAGCCGAATCGGGGTGTGCCCTGGACCTGCCGCCATCCGCCGACAACGGAGCGTACCCGCGCGGCTCCGCCGGCAGCGGCAGCAGCGCCAGGATGCCGTCCTCGCCGAACCACTGATACGCGCCGTCCCGATGCGACAGCGCGGTGTCGAAGTGCGCAACCAGCGCGCGCTGCGGATATTCGGACAAGGTATGGCGGATGCCGGCCGCTGCGCGCACCGGCGACAACGCCCCGTCCGCCCCGATGACCAGACGCGCCTCGACCCGGCGGCCATCGTCGAGCAGGAGTTCACGCACGCCGGACGGTGAGCGCGACGGTTGCGCCGGTGCTCCCGGATCTTCAGTCGCTGGCAGCGAAGGTCGCGATCCGGATCCCGCAAAAGCGGACCCGGAGAAAGACGCAAAAGACGCAAACCCGGCATCGATGATCTGCACCGGAGTGGCACCAAGCGCCCGTTCGAGCGCCTGCATCAGATTGCGCTGCTCGACGATCCAGGCGAGGGCGTCGATGCACGATTCGTACGCACTGAAGTGCAGTTCGTCGGCACGCGACGCAAACACCGGCCAGACGCGCATGTCATGCACTGGCGCCACCCGCGCCGCATCGAGCAGCGGCCAGACCCCGATCGAATCGAGTAGCGTGCGCGCCAGCGGCGAGAGCGCGAACACGCGCAGATCCCAGGGATCCACCGGCGTCGAGGCCTGCGCCGTGCCATGCCTGCCGATCAGCGCTGTCGACCAGCCGGCGCGCGCCGCGGCAAGCGCCGCCGCCGCGCCGACGGCACCACGCCCGACGACCGCGACGTCGACGCACAAGCGATCGTGAGCGGCGCCCGACGCACCGTTGCCCGCAGCATGGCCTGACATGCTGCGGATTATAGGCAGCCGGTCCGGCGCGAACGCAGATCCCGCGATGACGACCCCGGAAGGTTCGTCACCCGATCCCTTCCTGCCGTGTCGGCTCTTCTGTTAAGATTGCGCGCTTCCCGCCGGGAATCTCCAGCGCGCACGCGCACCCGGCCGGACAAGGCGCGCCGCGCGACTGGCCGGCGCCCCGGGGCCAAGTAGCTCAGTTGGTAGNNCTGCCGTGTGCGTCAGTGCTGGCGGGGCTTCACTGATTCGCCTCGTAAGCGTCACTCCTCCGAACCCGGCGTTTTCATCCCCATCGACGCCTCGATGCCCTGACATCGATACTCTGAACGCCTGCGCAATGCCGTCGCCGCTTCAGCGGTCACATTCGCCGAAACCAGCGGTCACGATGCCGAAATACGCACTCGAACTCGTCCTTCACCAGATCCGGCATGACTTCGACCATCCACGCCGGTGTGAATACCTCACCGCGATCGACCACGCGCTGCCTGGATGTGACGCGGGTCAGAGTTTCGGTGCCCGCCAGAGGCGGGCGAAATCAAACGAAAGCTGGCGATGGTGCCGGATGGACAACATATAAACCGTCGCGCTGACATCCATGGCCGCGTACAGGATCAGGCAGTCGCCATGCAGGTACTCCCGCAAGGCGCCGGCCGTGCCAATGGGCAGTGCTGCAAGCTGAGCCAGCGCTTCGGCCGACTGCGGTGGATTGTCCAGGTAGCGCCGACCGATGCGCGGGAAGCGGGCCAGATTCGGGATGGCGGTAGTGCGCAATTCGGCCAGCAGATCATCAAAGGCGAACGTCGCATTGGCTTCGGCCAGGAATGCCTCGATGGCGTCCAGCCGCTCCAGGAAACTCGCGGTCAGCTCGACCCGGTACAACTCCTCAGCCACCCTTTGTAGTGCTCTTGCTGGAGGCCCGGGTGGCGCGGCGTTGCTGAAGCCGGGCGATGGCCGCGTCTGCACCGTAGGTGCGGCCCGCCTCGACGTCGGCCAGCCCGCGTCTGGCGTCGTCAATCAACAGCAGATGAATGCGCTCGCGCTCCAGCCGATGGTAGTAGTCCAGCCGGTCGGCGTCGATCAGGGCAACATAACTCTCGCCATTCTTCGTGATGATTTTCTCGGCACCCGCCTTGACCATATCGGCCAGCTCCGACAAATTGGCTCGCGCCTGCGTGAATGGCACGACATCGCTGACTGAAAAGCCCATGACAACCCCTACAGAATAGTGAGCAGTATTCTGTGCATTCCAAGCCCGGCTCTGTCGTGTGGCCATACGCCTGATGCGCTTGCACTTCGTCGCACTCGCGCGGGCACGCTGGCGCGGTTATCCGCCAGCCTGCGCCATTGCCAGATGGTCGGCGTCGCGCGTGGCCCGGTGCGGCATGTCATACCAGAGAGTGAACAGCAGCGCGCCCTTCAGCAGAAAGCGATCCGCGTATTTCGATTGCGTCAGGCGATAGAGGATGCGCTCCAGCGCGAAGCGCACCAGTACCTGATTGAAGTCCGAGTCCTGCGCCTTGGCGACGTTGAGCAGGCGGGCGCGAACGGAGGCGGCCAGATTCGGACTCATTCAAGCGCCTCCAGATAGGGACGCATCACGTTCGCGACGCGGCAGATCTTCGCGTAGCGCCACAGGTCATCCGCCGTGGCGCGGCGCTTGGCGCGCACGTCTTTCAGCGCCTCCAGCGCCACGTCCAGCCCGATCTTGTTGCGATGCTTGAAGCAGTCCGCCACGGTCTTGGCGACGCCGTACACGCGCAGCTTCACGCCGTCGCACTCGACCGTCTCGATGCCTTCGGAGTAGACGCAGCCCGTCATCTGTACCATCTTGATCGGCGGGTAATCGATGCGCGGGACGTGGCTGCCGCGCGGCATGGCGATCCAGACCTGCCGGGGAAGTTGGGTGGTCAGCTCATGGAGCTGGAGTGCGGTCAGCAGGCAGAACACGGCCTGCGGCACCTTCGTGGCGACAGCCGCAAGGCTTTCGTGCTCCAACCCCGGATGGCTGGACAGGCGGTAGAGGCCGCGTCCGACTCTGTCGAGCAGGCCAGCGGCGGTCAGGCGCGTCAGGACGATCCGGGGCGCTTCGATGGCGTCCAGATCACTGGCACGCAGCAGCCCCTTCTGGCTGGCCAGGTCGAGGACGCGCTGGGTATGGGTGTTGGCAAGCATGGCTGAAGTATGTTCCGTTTATTCGTTTAATGCAATATTTCGACGAAATATTGGAACATGCCCGCTACCAGTTCAATTCCGAGTCTGGAGATCGAAGCGCAGACACATGCAATTTCAGCGCAATGCGAGCATCCGGGAGTCATGCATATCTACCCGGCACTTCCGTTGGTGAAATACCAGCGTAAAGCAGCAACGATTGACCTGCGGCCCGACCGGGCGTCGACATTGTCTGGACAGCCTCCGGCTATTGCTCCCAGAGACACTCGCGCATATGTACGTGATTGACCTGACATGCCGGCGGATGCGGCAGTCCGGCGGCAGCGTGCGTCCGGCATCGACCACATCCCGGACTCGCCAATCGTCACGACCCCGGTCCGGGCGGATGCAGGCGCGTGTCGAGAACAAACGGTGCCTGCGAGTGTGGACGGTATCGGCCCCTGGCGCTACCCGGTTCGATGACGAGATTCCAGCTGAACCGGGAGACGGCGCTGGGGAACAGGACAATGCCGTACTGTGCAAGAAGCTTGCTGCCGAAGGCCTGCTGCCCGGCGCTCGGCGTGCCGGGAATCAGCCAGGCGGGGTTGGGCACATCCCCAGGCTGCACGACGTGGATGGGTTCTTCCGTGATCTCCACGCAGGTGAGCATGTGGGGCTGTGTGTCCAGCACCGGAAAGCCGGCATGCACGGCGACCTCCAGGATGGCGGTGCCGGGATCCATGGAGCAATACACGGCGCGCTGGCCCCTGGCATTCCAGCGGCCACCCAGTTTTTCCGCACCGACGCCGCTGTTCCAGGTGCTGGCGTGGTGCTCACGATCCAGACGCCAGGCGAACACGGGATCGCCCGTACCCAGCCTGGGAACGGGCATCATGGGATGCTCGCGTTTCAAGCGTAGACCCCGTACTCGATGCGGTCGAGCAGTTCTTCGACGAGTTGCGTGCCCACAGGGGTGACCAGCAGATCGATGGGTTTTTGCTGATCCAGACCCATGGCCGGCGAGGTCAGCCATCGCACGGCGGCTTCCCTGCTCCCGAGCACCACGGTGGCCTTGGCGACGATTTCGGCAAACTTGAAGGTGCGCCCGCCCTGTGCCACGCTGAGCGTGTCGCTCGGTGCCCCCTTCTTGCGGTGCAGCGTGCGCACGCTGATGCCCAGGGCTTCGCTCAAGGCGCTGGAAGGCAGTGGCTCGATGGCATGCGCCAGATGGAGAATGGAGACACTGGGAATGCCGTCCGAGACCCAGTGGTGGAGGTCCAGCAGATTCTCGGGGGTGCGTGAAAGCACTTCCTGACCGCCCAGCAATTCCAGGGCGATTACGAGATGCGTGCCATTGGCGTCGATGAGAGCGCGATAACGCTTTCTCGATTCGGCTGAAATATGTGGCTGGCGAGCACCTGCCGACACCGCGGAAGCGGTGGTTCCGGTTCCGGATCGATGAGTGTGAGTTCCATGGGTCGCCATGATGCATTCTACCTGACATTTGACACTTATATTGTGCCATAGGCCGACAGATTACAGCGTATTTCAGTTGACGATCCTCAGGCGGCGATCGGTGCGAAGAACGGCCACCTCCTGAAAATGCAGCAGACGAGCGTGCCGCTCGGGTGTTAAGGTCGCCGGCCAAAGGCATTCACCGCCGGTCATCGTTCGCGCCATGATTTGAAACCCGCTGCCTTTCGCCTTCTCCGCCTTCTCTTTCCGCTGCTCACCACGGTCCTGATGAGTGCCTGCGCGCTGCCGCCCATGCCCGATCGGCCCGCCTCGCTCGCGCTGGACGCGGAACAGTCGGCGGGCACGATGCTCGGGCGTGCGCTCGCACCGCAACTGCAGCAGCATCCCGGCCTGAGCGGCACCCATCTGCTGATCGATCCGCTGTCCGCCTTTGCGGCGCGCATGCTGCTCGCACACACTGCCGAGCACAGCCTGGACGTGCAGTACTACATCTGGCGGCGGGATCAGACGGGCACGCTGCTGCTGCAGGCACTGATGGACGCCGCCGAGCGCGGCGTGCGCGTGCGTCTGCTGCTGGACGACGGCGGAACCACCGGACTCGATCGCGAACTGGCCATGCTCGCGCAGCACCCGCGGATCGAGGTGCGCCTGTTCAACCCCTTCGTGCTGCGCTGGCCCAAGCCGCTGGGCTACCTGACCGATTTCGCACGCGCCAACCGGCGGATGCACAACAAGTCGTTTACCGCCGACAACCAGGCCAGCATCGTCGGTGGGCGCAACGTGGGGGACGAATACTTCGGCGCCACTGACGGCATCGTGTTCGCCGATCTGGATGTGCTGGCGATCGGCCCGGTCGTACGCGAAGTCTCGAATGACTTCGACCGCTACTGGGCGAGCGCATCGGCCTGGCCAGCGCAGGCCATTCTGCCCGCGGCCGACGAGAGCGTCCGCACTGAACTGGCCGCGCGGGCACAGCGGCTCAAGCAGTCCGACGCGGCGCGCACCTATGTGCGGGCCGTGCGGGAAACGGACTTCATCAGCGATCTGCTTGCCCGACGCCTGCCGCTGCAGTGGAGTCGTGTGGACATGGTCAGCGACGATCCGGCAAAAGGCCTCGCGCAGGCGTCGCACAACGGCCTGCTCCTGCACCAACTGGACCGGGTAATCGGCACACCGCAGCGCTCGCTGGATCTGGTTTCGCCGTATTTCGTGCCCACCCGGCACGGCACCCGGGCGCTGGTACGCCTGCACGAGCGCGGTGTGGCGGTACGCGTGATGACCAACGCCTATGAAGCCACCGACGTGCCGCTGGTACATGCCGGCTACGCCAGGCACCGAAAGCCGCTGCTCGAAGGCGGCGTTTCCCTGTATGAGATGCAGCGCCGTGTGCCTGCCGCCACCGGCAAGGGCGCGCGCCTGAACCAGCTCGGCAGCTCCGGCTCCAGCCTGCACGCCAAGACCTTCGTCATCGACGGCGAGCGCGTCTTCGTCGGCTCGCTGAACTTCGATCCGCGCTCGGCGCTGCTCAATACCGAACTGGGCTTCGTCATCCACAGCCCCGAACTGGCACGCCAGATGCATGATGTCTTCGACGT
>JRYH01000963.1_pt1 | contig 12939 bp, 9 predicted proteins | sample 235351 | NCBI WGS metagenome assembly JRYH01 (sample SAMN03074221, study PRJNA261480) | activated sludge metagenome | biome: Wastewater Treatment Plant; feature: Wastewater; material: Activated sludge; isolation source: activated biomass of a wastewater treatment plant treating wastewater... ... | reverse complement strand
TCGATTTTCCTGCTAATAGCGATATAACTATATGATTTCATGGTGAATTTGATGAAGTCGAGCAAAATTTATGCAACTATTGGGTAAAGGACCTATTCCATGAACCGGAAAACGCCTAATATCTTCTCCGCCCTAGACAGCCATTTTTATTCCTGGTCGTCGCTCGCCCTGCTGGCCCTGCTCTTTCTGGCCCTCGCCATGCTCAGCACTTTCACGCTGCGCGGCGTCCGCCTCGATCTGACCGAGCACAAGCTGTATACGATCAGCACGGGCACGCGCCATATCCTGGCCGGCTTGCAGGAGCCGTTGCACATGCGGCTGTTTTATTCGGAACAACTGAGCAGCGAATCGCCGCAACTCGTCCCGATCCGGGCCTATTACCAGCGGGTGCGCGATTTGTTGAACGAGTTCCGGGCGCGCGCCGGCGACCGTTTGGAGGTCAGTTTCATCAACGTCGCGCCGTTTTCCGAAGAAGAGGACCAAGCGGCGAGTTACGGTTTGCAATCCGTCCCGGTCGGCGACGGCGACAGTTTTTATTTCGGCCTGGCCGGTACCAACGCCGTCGATGGGCTGGAAGTGATCCCCTTTTTCCATCCCAACCGCGAGCGTTTCCTCGAATACGACTTGGCGCGGCTGATTTATCGCTTGGACCAGGCGAAAAAGCCCAGGATCGGCGTTCTGAGTTCGATCTCGCTCGATGCCGGCTTCGACCCGGCGACGCAGCGCAGCCGGCCGGGACTCACCGCGTTCGAACAGTTGCGCGAGTTCTACGAAGTCGTGACCGTCGACCCGACGGTGCCGGCGCTGCCGGAAGACCTCGCAGCGTTGATTCTCGTCCATCCCAAAGATCTCAGCGCGGCGATGGAATATACGATCGACCAGTTCGCGCTGGCTGGCGGCCGGCTCCTGGTCTTCGTCGATCCGTACACCGAGCAAGGCGCCGAGGCGCCTTATCCCGGAATGCCGCCGATCGGCGGCAGTTCCGATCTGCCGCGTCTGTTCAAAGCCTGGGGCGTGAAATACGATCAGGAGCACTTCATCGCCGATCTGCGCTACGGCCTGGAAGTCAACATGGGCGCCCAGGGCACGGCGCGCCATATCGCGATCCTCGGTCTCGATAACGAGGCGATCGCCGGCGATGACATCGTCACCGCCAATCTGAACAGCGTCAACTTGGCCAGTGCCGGTGAATTGCAAGCGGCCGCCGAGGCCACGCTCGACTTCACGCCTCTGTTGTGGACCAGCGCCAACGCCGCGCCGTTGCCGGTCACCCGCTTGCAAGCGCTGGGCAATCCACGTTCTCTGCTCGAAGGCTTTCATCCCGACCAGCAGATCCACGTGCTGGCGGCGCGCCTCGGCGGCGAGGTCAAAAGCGCCTTTCCCGACGGCAAGCCGGACGATTCGCCGCTCGCCGGCGAGCCTTTGACCAGTGGCCGGCTCGACGCGATCGTCATCGCCGACAGCGATCTGCTGGCCGATGCCTATTGGGTACAGCGCCAGAACTTCTTCGGCCAGACGCTGCTCAATCCGTTCGCCGGCAACGGCGACCTTCTGCTCAACGCCGCCGAAAACCTGCTCGGCAACGCCGATCTGATCTCGATCCGGCCGCGCGAGTTGGCGCTCAGGCCGTTCACGCTGGTCGAAAATCTCCGAGTCGCGGCCGAAACCCGCTTCCGCGACACCGAAGAACAGCTCGAGCAGGAACTCGACGAAACCGAACGCAAGCTGACCGCGCTGCAGCAGACGCGCAGCGACGGTGATCTAACCGTCCTCAGCGAAGCGCAGAAAGCCGAAGTGCAGCGCTTTATCGACCGTAAGCTCGAAGTGCGCCGCGAACTGCGCAAAGTGCGCAGCGACCTGAACCGCGATATCCGGGTGCTCGGCAACGTGTTGAAGGGGATCAATATCGGATTGATCCCGTTTATCGTCGCGATCTTCGGCGGAATTTATTTCACCCGCCGCTGGCGGCATCGTCCGGCGCGCGCCGCGGGAGGGCAGGGCTGATGAAACAGCGGACATTTCTGATCTTGCTGGCGGTGAGCCTGGCCGCGATCGGCGTCGCCTGGTGGACGGCGCGCGGGATTTTGCCCCATGACCGCGTCGGGACGAACGCCCGCCTGTTCCCGGACCTGGCGGCAACCATCAACGATGTGACTCAAATCACGTTGACCGGTGCCGGTGCCAAAACCCGGGTCACGCTTGAGCGCGGCCAGACGGCCTGGGGCGTCGCCGAGCGCGCCGGCTACCCGGCCGATTGGGACAAAGTCCGCCGCCTGCTTGCCGATTTCGCCGAGGCGACCATCGTCGAGCCGAAAACGGCGATCGCCGAGCGTTACCCGCAACTCGGCGTCGAGGACGTCGCGGCCGAAGATGCCGGCGGCGTTCAGGCTACCCTCGATCCCGGCCCGGAAGGCGCAGCCGGTCCGGCGTTGATCATCGGCAAAGCCAACAACGCCGGCACCGGCCGTTACGTCCGGCGTCCGGGCGAGGCGCAAGCCTATGCCGTCTCGGGTTTGTTCGAGGCCCCGCAACAGATCGGCGACTGGTTGCAAAAAGAAGTGCTCGATATCGCCGCCGGCCGGATCAATGAAGTCATCATCCGCCACGCTGACGGCGAGCTGGTCCATGCCCGGCGCCAGCCCGATGACCCGACCAATTTCGAACTCGTCAACCTGCCGGCCGGGCGCGAACTGTCGAGCCAGTGGGCGGTCAACGCCCTGCCCAATTCGCTGGTCAAGGTGTTGATCGACGATGTCCAGCCGCGCGCCGATGATCCCGATTTCGGCGCCGATGTCACGCTGCTGTTCGTCACCGAGGAAGGTCTGAACATCGAACTGGCGCTGGACAAACAGGACGAGATGTACTGGCTGGCGATCGACGCCAACGCCGAACCAACAGCGCCGCCGGCCGGCAGCGCGGAAAACAGCACTGCGGCCGCTACCGAAACCGCCGCCGCAGATGGAACGGCCGACACCGCGGAAAACAGCATAGCGGCCGCCGCCGAGTCGGATAAAACCCAGCCGGATAAGGCCCCACCGCCGCCCGACCCGGTGGCCGAAGCCGCCGCGTTAAAGGCCCGGCACCAGGGCTGGTATTACCAGATACCGGAATACAAGTACAACGCCTGGGCCAAGCACCTGGAAGACATGCTGAAATCGCCGGCTGAACAAACCGATAAATAATAATTCGCTTCCGTCATTCCCCCCGCTAGCGGCAACCTGCCTTGCCCCCCGCTTGCGGGAACTCATCCCCTCGTCCCCCGCAAGCGGGAACCCGTCTTGTCCCCCGCTTGCGGGGAAGGTTAAGTAATCTGTCCCTTCCCCCGCTTGCGGGGGAAGGTTAGGAAGGGGGCACGATNNCCCCGCAAGCGGGGGAGGGTGAATAAACGGCGACTTCCCCGCAAGCGGCAACTCGTCTTGCACTTCGTGCCATAATCCAGCGTGCCGGCTTTGCCGCCCGCCGCGGCCTGATATGGGACAAACCGCGTTTTCTCCGGCAAGGCCTTCACAACACCTATAAGGAGGCTTTCCATGCGAGTCATATACACTGCACTTCGTTCCGCGGCGCTGGCCTGGGCGGCGATCGTACCGTCCATCGCCGGTGCCCAGACCGCTTTGACGATTCCGGGACAAAACGGGCCGATCAGTTTCACCTCCGATGCCTTCGGCAATCCACGGATCTCGGCGACCACCGAATTCGACGGCGCCCGGGCGCAGGGCTATCTGCACGCCCGCGACCGCTTCTTTCAGATGGATTTCAACCGCCGCGCCGCCAGCGGCCGGGTCGCCGAACTGGTCGGCTCGCCGGGTCTGGCCAGCGACGTGCAACTGCGCACGCTGGGCATTGCCCGCGCCGCCTTGGCCACCTGGGTGGCGCTCGACGACGATACCCGCGGCTGGCTCAAGGCCTACGCTGACGGCGTCAATGCGTTTCTCGCCGGCAATCCGCTGCCCCCGGAGTACAGCGCCCTGGAACTGACCAGCGTCCCCGATTGGTCACCGCTCGACAGTCTGGTGATCGGCAAGGTGCTGACCTTCCAGTTGTCGTTCGATCTTAGCGACATCGATTTCACGATCAACGCCACGGCCTACCAAACGGCCGGCCAGATCGGCGGCTTCAACGGCGCGGCGCTGTTCGCCGAGGATACGCACCGCGCCCAGCCGCCCGACGACCGCATTTCGATGCCCGGGTTTTTAACCAGCATCGGTGGTGTCGGTGCCGCGGCGGGTGGCCAGGCGCCGGCCGCGAGCGGCAAGGGCGTGGCCGAGGTCGCACTGGAGGTGCCGCTCGGCGAGATCGATCCGGCGCTTGCCGCGCAGGCCGAGCGCTACCGGCAAAAGATCGCCGGCATCCCGTTTTTCGATCGCGCTCTCGACCCGGCCAAGCAGGGCGCCGGCTCTAACTCATGGGCCGTCTCCGGTTCGAAAACCGCGAGCGGCGCACCGCTGATCGCCAACGATCCGCATCTCAGCCTCGATACACCGTCGATTTTCGTCGAAGAGCGCCTGACGGTCACCGGCGCCGGCGGCTTTACGATCAGCGGCGTCGCTTTCGCCGGTATCCCGGGCATCGTCCAGGGCTGCACGGCGAATTTCTGCTGGGGTTCGACGGTCAACCCGATGGACGTCACCGACGTCTACCAGGAACAGTTCCAGGCCAACAACCTGGGCCTGCCGGTGGCCACTATCTTCCAGGGTCAGTCCGAACCTTTGCAGATCATCTTTCAGAGCTTTTTCGTCAACTCCCCGGGCGACGGCACCGCCAACAACCTGGTCCGCGCCGCAGTGCCGCTCGACGCCGGCGGCGTCACCTTTGTCGTGCCGCGCCGCAACAACGGCCCGATCGTCGATGTCGATTCAGCCAACGGCACCGCGATCAGCGTGCAATACGCCGGCTGGGGGCCGACCTTCGAGTTGGTGTCGTTTCGGCTGATCAACAAAGCGTCGACGCTCGCCGAATTCGAAGACGCGCTGCAATGGTTCGACATCGGTTCGCAGAATTTCATTTATGCCGACAACGCCGGCAACATCGCGCACTTCACCAGCGGCGAAATGCCGCTGCGCGCCGATCTGCAAAACCAGATGACCGCCGACGGCGGCCGGCCGCCGTGGCTGATCCGCGACGGTACCGGCACCTTGAACCACGAATGGCTGCCGGTCGACAACCCGCAGGCGCAGCAGGCCGTGCCATTCGAGATCCTGCCGTGGGACGAGATGCCGAAGTTGATCAACCCGGCCCGCGGCTACGTCGCAACCGCCAACAACGATCCGATCGGCACCAGCCTCGACAACAACGCGTTGAACCAGGTGCGCCCCGGCGGCGGCTTGTATTACCTGAACTTCGGTTACGTCTCGTATCGGATGGGCCGCATCGACCGTGTGCTCGAACAATTGACCGGCGCCGGCAACGTGACGCTCGACGACATGATCGTCTTGCAGGCCAACAACCAATTGCGAGACGCCGAAGTCCTGAGCCCGATGATCGTCCAGGCATTCAACAACGCCGCGACCCCCGGTGCCTGGCAGGGCCTCGCGCAGTTCGCCGCCGATCCGCGCTTGCAGCAGGCGGCGGCCCGCTTCGCGACCTGGGACGCGAGCACACCGACCGGCATCCAATCGGGTTACGATCCGGGCGACAACCCCGCCGCGTTGCCGGCGCCGAGCGCCGCCGAGATCGCCGCCAGCATCAACGCCACGATCTTTTCCGTCTGGCGCGGGCAGATCATCAAAAACACGCTCGACGGCACGCTGAGCGCCATCGGTCTTGGCGACTTTCTACCCGACGAACGGGCCGTCTATCACGCGCTCACTTATCAATTGCGCAATTTCGCCCAGACCCGGGGCGCCGGCGCCTCCGGCATTCCGTTCTTCAACGTCCCCGGTGCCCCGACCCCGGAAGATGCGCGTGACGTGATCATTCTGAAAAGCCTGCAAGATGCACTCGATCTGCTCGCTTCCGAGGAATTCGCGCCGGCCTTCGCCCAATCGACGAATCAGGACGATTACCGTTGGGGCCGCTTGCACCGCATCGTGTTCGATCACCCGCTCGGTGTCGATCCGTTCAACATTCCGAACGGCGGCGGCTTCACCGACTTCGCCCCCGGCCTGCCGGGCATCCCGCGCGCCGGCGGGTACGAAGCGGTCGATGCGTCGCGCCACAGTTCGCGCGCCGACGGCCTCAACGAGTTCATGTTCAGCGCCGGGCCGGCCCGCCGCTTCGTCGCCGAAATGCGCCCCGGCGGCGAACGTCTGGAAGTCATCCCCGGCGGGCGCAGCGGGATCTTTTTCAGTCCGCTGTTCAGCAACCAGTTACCGCTGTGGCTGACCAACGACTTCCATGACCAGCCCTGAACGGCGCGCCGTGAGGGAGCATTGAACCGCTGGCAGGCCGAGGGCGCGATTCGCGCCCTCGGCCGTTCCGACCCCAAACTCGGCGCCTTTATCCGCCGCCACGGCCCCTGCCTGTTGCAGCCGACCGGGGTGGCGAGCCCCTTCCAGGCATTGGCCGAATCGATCGTCTATCAGCAATTGAGCGGCAAGGCAGCGGCGACCATCTACGGCCGTTTCGCCGCCCTCTATCCCCGCCGCCGGCCGACCGCCCGCCGCACACTCGACCTCGATGAAGCGACGTTGCGCACCGCCGGCCTGTCGCGCAACAAAGCGCTGTCCATCCTCGACCTCGCCGGCCGCGTCCTCGACCGCACCGTGCCCGGCGCCGCCCGCCTCCAGGCGATGCCCGACGACGAGATCATCGACCGCCTGACCGCCGTCCGCGGCATCGGCCCGTGGACCGTGCAGATGCTGCTGATCTTCAATCTCGGCCGCCCCGACATCCTGCCGGCCACCGACTACGGCATCCAGAAAGGGCTGCAACGCCTCCACCGCCTCCGCCAGCTCCCCAAACCGCGCGACATCGAAACCCTGGGCGCCTGCTGGGCCCCCTGGCGCTCGATCGCCAGTTGGTACTTGTGGCGCGCCGCCGAAACGGCGGGCAGATCGGCGTAAGCTGCTACCTCTGGCCCCCGCCGGCCGAAACCCGCTCTGCGGTATAATGCGCGGCTCGCGGCCGTTCCGGCGGCCGCGGTCCTTGCCTCACCGCGTCTTGGCGGGAGGCTTTGCGGGTGCCGGCACGGCCGGCGCTCCGAATCCATAAGGAGTCAATATGCGTCATTACGAAATCGTTTTTCTGGTCCATCCCGACCAGAGCGAGCAGGTCGGCGGCATGATCGAACGCTACCGCGGTCTGGTGACCGGCAAGGGCGGGGTCATCCACCGGCTCGAGGACTGGGGCCGGCGGCAGACCGCCTATCCGATCGGCAAAGTCGCCAAAGCCCATTACGTGCTGATGAACATCGAGTGCGACGGCGAGACGCTGCGCGAACTCGAGGACGTCTTCCGTTTCAACGATGCCGTGTTGCGCCATCTGACGGTGCGCAAAGCCGATGCCGTCACCGAAGCGTCGATGATCATGCGCGCCCGCGAAGAGGAAAACCAGCGCGCGCGCAAGGCGTCGCGGGCCGTCGCCGATGACGAACAGGGCGCCGCAGACGAAACGGACGACAGCGCCGCGCCAGACGCCGGCGGCAGCGATGACGAAGAGACCTACGACGAGGCCGATTTCGGCAGCGCCGGAGAGGAGGAATAACCATGCCCCGACATATCAAACGACGCAAGTTCTGCAAATTCACCGCCGAAGGCATCGATACGGTCGATTACAAGGATCTGAATCTGCTGCGTCAGTTCGTCAGCGAAAGCGGCAAGGTCGTACCCAGCCGGATCACCGGCACCAGCGCCCGTTACCAGCGGCAGTTGGCGACGGCGATCAAGCGGGCCCGCTTCCTGGCGCTATTACCGTACACTGACAGTCACTGAGGAGTCGCCTGATGGAAGTCATTTTGCTGGAAAAAGTGGCGAACCTTGGCGCCCTCGGCGACCGAGTCAAAGTGCGTGCCGGCTTCGGCCGCAATTTCCTGTTGCCGCAAGGCAAAGCCGTGCCCGCGACACCGGCCAATATCGAATCGTTCGAGGCGCAGCGGGCGGAATTGGAAAAAGCGGCGGACGACAAGCTGGCCGCCGCCGAAGCGCGGCGGGCGGCGCTGGCCGACGTGCACCTCGAATTCGAGGTCAACGTCAGCCCCGAAGGGCGCTTGTACGGTTCGATCGGGGCGCGTGAAATCGCCGATCGTCTGACCGAGATGGGCCAACCGGTGGCGCGCCACGAAGTTCTGCTGGGCGCCGGCCCGCTCAGGCTGACCGGCGAGTTCGAGGTGGCGATCCAGCTCCATGCCGATGTCGAAACGACCATCAAAGTCCAGGTGCGCGGCGTCGAGTAAACGCCGCCCGCGCCCGCCGGCAACGACCCCGAAGCGGGGGCGATGGCATGTCTGCGGTCCCTGATCCCGCCCGTTCCGCCGCGGCCCAGGTCAAAGTGCCGCCGCATTCGATCGAGGCCGAGCAGGCCCTGCTCGGCGGCCTGATGATCAGTGCCCGCGCATTCGACCAGATCGCCGATCGGGTCGGCGAGGGCGATTTCTATCGCGAAGATCACCGGCTGATATTCCGCGCCGTCCGCGACCTGCATGTGGGTGGCAAACCGGTCGATGCGATCACGGTCAGCGAATGGTTCGACCGGCGCGGCGACCTCGGACGCATCGCCGGCGGCACCTATCTGATCGAACTGACCAACAGCGTCGGCAGCGCCGCCAATGTCCGCGCATACGCCGAGATCGTCCGCGACCGTTCGGTGCTGCGCCAACTGATCGACGTCGGCAGCGAGATCGCCGGCGAGGCATACCGCGCCAACGGCCGCGACGCCGCGGTCATGCTGGAACAGGCCGAGCGCCTGATTTACCAGATCGCCGACCAGAACAGCCGCAAACGCAGCCAATTCATCGACATCCAGGAAGCGCTGACTTCGGTCTTCAAGCGGATCGAAGAACTGCATGGCCGGGACGGCGAGTTCACCGGCCTGCGCACCTGGTTCCACGACCTCGACCGGATGACCGACGGTTTGCAGCCCGGCGACCTGGTCATCATCGCCGGCCGCCCGGCGATGGGCAAGACGACGTTCGCCATGAACATCGCGGAAAACGCCGCGGTGCGCAAGAAACTGCCGGTGGCGATCTTCAGCATGGAAATGTCGGCGCAGCAACTGGTCATGCGCATGCTCTCGTCGCTCGGCCAGATCGGCCAGTCCCGGCTGCGCAGCGGCCGGCTCGAGGACGACGATTGGGGCAAGCTGACCTCGGGCATGAACATGCTGCAGGATTCGCGCATCTTCATCGACGAAAGCGCCGCGCTGTCACCCGGCGAGCTGCGCGCCCGGGCGCGCCGGCTCAAGCGCGAGCACGATATCGGCCTGATCGTCGTCGATTATCTACAATTGATGCAAGTGCCCGATTCGCGCGAAAACCGCGCGACCGAAATCAGCGAGATTTCGCGGTCGCTGAAAGCGCTGGCCAAAGAACTGCACGTTCCGGTGCTGGCGCTCTCGCAGCTCAACCGCAGCCTGGAACAGCGCCCCAACAAACGCCCGGTGATGGCCGACTTGCGCGAATCGGGGGCCATCGAGCAGGACAGCGATCTGATCTTGTTCATCTATCGCGACGAGGTCTATAACGAAGACTCGCCGAAGAAGGGGCGGGCCGAAATCATTATCGGCAAACACCGCCACGGCGCGACCGGGATGATCGAGCTGTTGTTCCAAGGCGAATACCTGCGCTTCATCAATCTCGCCGACGACAGTTACGCCGGCATCCCGCCGCCGTACGTGCCCGCCGCGCCGTGAGCCGCGGCACCATCGCCCGCCTCGACCTCGCAGCGCTAGCCCATAACTTCGCCGCGGTCTGCCGCCTCGCCTCACCCAGCCGGGTGATCGCGGTAATCAAGGCCGATGCCTACGGCCACGGCCTGCTGCGCGTCGCTCGCGTCCTGCGCGACGCCGACATGTTCGCCGTTGCCACCCTCGACGAAGCGCTGGCCATCCGCGCCGCGGGGTTGTCAACCCCGGTGCTGCTGCTCGAAGGCTTCCACGAGCCGCTCGAACTGCCGGAGATCGCCGCCCAGCGCTTCGACGTCGTCGTCCACCACCCGGCCCAAGTCGCCGCGCTCCAGGCACAGCGCAACATGACATTCGGCCGCATATGGCTAAAATCGGATACCGGCATGCACCGCCTCGGCCTGCCGGCCGCCGCGGTCCGGCCGGCCTGGGAAGATCTCAACCGCCACCCCGGCATCGCGGCCATCGGCCTGATGAGCCATTTAGCCTGCGCCGACCAGCCGGCGCACCCGCAAAATGCCCAACAGATCGCATCCTTCCGGCAGACTTTTGCCGGCCTGCCCGGGCCGCGGACCCTGGCCAATTCGGCCGCCTTGCTGAACTTTCCTGAAACCCGCCTCGACTGGGTGCGCCCGGGGCTTTTGCTTTACGGCATCTCGCCATTGTCCAACTGCCCGGCGGCCAAGCCGGTGCAACGCATCGCTCTCAAACCCGTCATGTCGCTGCACAGCCGCCTGATCGCCGTCCACAACCTGGCCGCCGGCGAGGCCGTCGGCTACGGCGCCGCGTGGCGCGCCGCTCGCCCGACGCGCCTCGGCATCGCGGCCATCGGCTACGGCGACGGCTATTCCCGCCGGCTGCCGAGCGGCGTTCCAGTCCTCGTCAACGGCCGGCGCGCCGAACTCGCCGGCCATGTATCGATGGACATGATCGCCATCGCCCTGCCTGACGATATCCCAGCCGAAGTCGGCGACGAAGTCCTGCTCTGGGGCGGCGCACTACCCGTAGAAGAAGTCGCCGCCGCCGCCGGCATGATCCCCTACGAACTCGTCTGCGGCATCACCCGCCGCGTCGAATACCAGGAACACAGCCAACCCCAACCATAACAACCCACTCCCCCGCCGCCCGCAACCCCCCAGCCATTTCTCCCCCCATCAACACTCACTCGATCCTTCCCCCGCTTGCGGGAACCCGCCTTGTCCCCCCGCTTGCGGCAATCCGCCTCTTGTCTCCCCGCTTGCGGGGGAAGGTTAGGAAGGGGGAAAACACACGCTCCTCCCACCCCATAAACGGCAAAAACCACACTCTCACGATCTCTCCCCCGCTCGCACGGGAGTGAGCCAATTTTCCCTTCCCCCGCTTGCGGGGGAAGGCCAGGAAGGGGGGCAGCAGCACCTTCCCCTGTCCTTGGCCGCATCAGTTGCTGACTTCTTGATATATGATTATAAGGAATCTTCCCCCTGAAAATTGATAAGGGTTGCTCCTGCAACCCTGCCCTCCGGAGAGGATGGGGGTAGCAAGCGCAAGGAGGCTCCGAACGAGGGCCCACGCGCTTGCCAGGGAGACGTTTGGATGCCTTGCGTGCGCGAGGGGCAAAGCCCCTGAGAGAAATTTCTATTCCGTGATTTGACGCCCATTGTTATGGTGATTCATATACAATCAGAAGACACGTATTAAGGAGCTACATCATGAGCTCGGATAAAGCATTTGACGTATTTACTAAAATTTCTGCGGAGATTCGAGAGAATATTGGCAACATACAAACCGAAGAAGACGCAAAAATTCAAATCATACTGCGACTTCTAACTGATGTACTTGGGTGGAGGCATAGCGACCTTAGTGCCGAACGCAAACATGATAACGGTTACTCAGACTTCATTATTTCTGATAACGGCGCCCCCGTGTTTCTTCTTGAGGCAAAACGCCTCGGCGAAATGACAATAGATACCGCTGAAACTTCAAAGTTAAGACATCTCAAATTGTCTGGCCCTCTTCTTGTGAAGTCACAAGATGGCATTGATCAAGCTGCTTGTTACGCATCGCCTAACGGTATCACAGTAGCAGCGCTAACCGATGGAACAAAATGGATAATTTTTAAAACTTTTACGCCTGGATCAAATTTTAAATCCAAGGATGCTTTCGTATTCCCTAGCATAGATGCACTAGCTAACGATTTCGCCACTTTTTATGAACTTCTTTCCAAAGAATGCGCCAATAAAAAGATTTACAATGCTCGATTTGATGAAATTCACAACAACAGAAACTTTCTTTCACAATCACCCAAAGCCCCAATTCCTGAAGAGGAAGTTAGAATACAACGTAAGAGCGACTTAGCTTTCGACTTAGATCAGGTTTTCGCATCATTCTTCAGCCGACTTACTGGCCAGAAGGATGCCGAAATGCTTGTCGATTGCTTTGTAGAAACGCGAGAAAGCCGCGTGGCAGATCTGTCACTGGAGAAGATTACAGCTAACGTCTTGGGAAACATCTCACCTCCGGAAAAGGATGTTGACATAGAACTTAATGCACTGATTGAAAGCGCGGTTAGTGTTGAAAGTGGTCAAACTGTATTCATCGTCGGCCCCACCGGATCGGGAAAGACAACATTCCTAGAGCGATTTTTCCGAAAAACTCTTTCACCCGTGCTTCGACGCCAGTGCGTAGTAGTCCGAGTGAATTGCCTTGACTCTTCTGGAAATGAAGAACGCGTCATAAACTGGCTCACTGAGGTATTGATTTCGGCCCTCGAAAAGCAGCTTTACCAACCATCAGGCTCACCATCGTGGGATGACCTACAAGGATTATACTTTACCGAATATGAACGTAGGCGCAAAGGTGTTGATTCTCAGTTGTATGAACGAGACAAACAAGCGTTCAAAGAAAAATTTGGAGAGTATCTAGATGAAAAGGTCGAGACGGACCGCGAAGGATACCTTCGTCGTATGCTCAGGGATATCGTGATAAATAGGAAACGGCTCCCAATCATACATTTAGACAATACCGATGAATTTTCTGCAGATTTCAAGAAAGAGGTTTTTCAATTTTCACAAGCCCTAAGAAGGGAAGTGAACCATTGTATCATCTTATTCTCTGTGACAGATAAATCAGCTTGGGCATTTTCCAAAACAGATATATACGGAATATCACTGCTGTCCCATAAAC
>JRYH01018431.1_pt2 | contig 12943 bp, 9 predicted proteins | sample 235351 | NCBI WGS metagenome assembly JRYH01 (sample SAMN03074221, study PRJNA261480) | activated sludge metagenome | biome: Wastewater Treatment Plant; feature: Wastewater; material: Activated sludge; isolation source: activated biomass of a wastewater treatment plant treating wastewater... ... | reverse complement strand
CGCTGGTTGGTGATGCCGATGGCGGCGATGTCCGCGCTCGTGCCGCCGTGCGCACCGAGCTGCCCGATGGCTGCCTGCGCAACCTCCCGCTGCGTGTGCCAGATCTCCAGCGCATCGTGTCCGGCCCAGCCCGGCTGCGGGAAAAGCTGCCGGAACTCGCGCTGCGCCAGCGCCGCGATATTGCCGTCGCGATCGAAGATGATCGCCCGTGAACTGGTGGTGCCCTGGTCGAGGGCCAGAACGTATTTCATGCCTGGATGATCGCGCGCATCGGAATACCGGTCCAGGGGAGGCGGTTGGTCAGCTCGAAGCGCAATTCGTAGAGCGCCTTCTCGAATTCCAGCACCCGCAGCAGTTCGTGCGCCGCGTCCGGCGCCGGGAAGAGCCGCGCATCGGCCACCGCACGTTCGTACCCCGACAGGAAAGCCGCGCGCGTCTGCACCAGCCATTCGGCCGCGCAGTCGAGCGCCGCCTGCGGATCCTCCGGCCCCTGGAGCATGTCGCGCAGCGCCGCCTGGCGTGCGTAATCGAAGGACCGCATCATGCCGGCCACGTCGCGCAGCGGACTGTGCGACCGCCGTCGCCTGGCGACCGGGCGCGAGCGATCGCCTTCGAAGTCGATCAGGAAGAAGTCATGATCCGACAGCAGTACCTGACCGAGATGCAGATCGCCGTGCAGACGCATGCGCACGAACCCGTCGAGCACCGCCGGCGTGCGTACGCTCGCGACAATGTCTTCGCGTCGCGCGAGGATTTCCGCCGCCAGCGCGGTCACGTGATCCGGCAGTCCGTGCAGATGCTGCTCGAGCAGCACCAGACTGCGCACGGCGTCTTCGCGCACGCGCTCGACCCATTGCCGGACTTCGGCCTCCGTGGCGACGACCGGGTCGAAAGCCGGGTCGCCGGTGGGCGTGGCCAGCGCGCAGTGCAGTTCCCCGACGCGGGTGCCGAGCGTCGCGATGCGATCGAGAAAGGCGTTGTGGACGCCCTCGGGTGCGCCGCCGGGCAAACGTCCGGACTCGAGAAAGCGCTCGAGATAGTCGACGGCCCACATCCAGGCGTCACCCTGGTTCGGCACGTACTGCTGGAGGATGGCCAGCGTCGTCGGTACACCGTCGGCATCGACATGCTCGATCCAGCCGGCCACCGGCGCACTGTGCGCAAAGTGCAGGACGTCGCTCAGGTGCCGGCCGACCTCCACCTCCGGATCGACTCCGCTGTGCAGGCGCCGGTACACCTTCAGGAACAGTCGTTCGCCGAGAAAGGCCACTGCATTGCTCGACGGCACCGCCCCGCGTGCCAGTGCGAGCGCATCGATGTCGGTGCCGGCGATGGCGGCAAAGGAAGCGCACGGCTGGAAGCGGATCTCGCCGTGGGTCGCCGCCAGCCGGTCGCCCCGTCCGATCGAGTGCACGAGCGCGTGGCAGAAGGCCTCGTCGACCACGGCATCGGCGATCACGCCGACCTGCGCGCGCTGTCGAACCTTGGTCAGTACGGCTGCCCCGCCCAGCGCACGCACCTGCGCGTCGTCGATGTCGCCCCAGACGAGACTCATCGGCAGGAAATACGTCTGCGGCACCTGCGCTTCGGCCGGCGCCGCCGGCAGGTTCGCACTGTCCTCCGGACGGACGTGATCCGGCTGCTCCGCCGGCTCCGTCTGGTTGCGCACCAGGGCCAGCAGCCAGCCATGTTCACCGGCTTCGATGACGACGGCGTCGGCCAGCACCGCCGGCACCCGCTCCCCGTCCTGCGCGATATACCAGCGCTGCTGTGCAAGAAAGCGCGGCAGGATCCGGTGTTCGAAGGATTCGCGCGCGCGCGCCGCCATCCGGCTGCGCCACGGTGCGACGCGCTCCCGGAACAGACTGGCCCAGCCATCGAAGAGAACGAGCACCGGCAGATCATCGGCAACGACATGCTCTTCGTACCAGACCGGTGTCTCCACTTCACGCGACAGGCGAAACCAGTAGAAGCCCCAGGCCGGCAGGGTCAGCAGATACGGCAGATCGCCGATCGGCGGAAAGGCCGTACGCCCGAGCATCTCCACCGGCACGAAACCGCGAAAGCGCGACAGGTCGAGTTCGACCGGCTGCGCGCTGCGCGACAGGTTGGCGGCACACAGGATGACTTCGTGCGCACTCGACTCGCCGCCACCGGCGTCCGCCTCGCCGCGTGCGCTCGCGTCCGCCGCTTCGCCCGGATGCGCCTCGGCGTCCGCTCTGCCGGCGGCCATGGCACCGGTTTTGTCGGCCGCGTATTCGCGCAGATAGGCAAGCACCTTGCGGTTGCCCGGCGTCAGGAATTCGAGCGTGCCGCGGCCGAAGGCGCGGCTCGTGCGACGCACCGCCAGCATGCGGCGCATCCAGTTGAGCAGCGAGGCGGGCTCGCGCATCTGCGCCTCGACGTTGACTGCCTCGTAGCCGTACAGCGCATCCATGATCGGCGGCAGATACAGGCTTTGCGGATCGGCACGCGAGAAGCCGGCATTGCGGTCCGGACTCCACTGCATCGGCGTGCGCACGCCGTCGCGATCGCCGAGAAAGATGTTGTCGCCCATGCCGATCTCGTCGCCGTAATAGATGATCGGCGAGCCCGGCATCGACAGCAGCAGGCTGTTCATCAACTCGATGCGGTTGCGGTCGTTTTCCATCAGCGGCGCCAGCCGGCGGCGGATGCCGAGATTGATGCGCGCACGCGGATCAATCGCGTACGTCCTGTACATGTAGTCGCGCTCGCGGTCGGTCACCATGTCGAGCAGCAGCTCGTCGTGGCTGCGCAGGAAGATCGCCCACTGGCAGTTCGCCGGAATCTCGGGCGTCTGCTGCAGGATCTCGACGATCGGATGACGGTCTTCCTGCGCGATCGCCATGTACATGCGCGGCATCAGCGGGAAGTGGTAGGCCATGTGGCACTCGTCGCCGTCGCCGAAATAGCCGCGCACGTCCTCGGGCCACTGGTTCGCCTCGGCCAGCAGCATGCAGTGCGGATGATGCTCGTCGAGCATGGCGCGGATCCGCTTGATGACGGCGTGGGTCTCGGGCAGGTTCTCGTTGTTCGTGCCTTCGCGCTCGCACAGGAATGGAATGGCATCGAGCCGGAAGCCGTCGACGCCCATGTCGGCCCAGAAGCGCATGATGCGCATGACGGCGCGCAGCACGCTCGGGTTGTCGAAGTTCAGGTCGGGCTGATGGCTGAAGAAACGGTGCCAGTACCAGGCCTGCGCCAGCGGATCCCAGGTCCAGTTGGAACTCTCGGCATCGTTGAAGATGATGCGCGTGCCGGCGTAACGGTTCGGGTCGTCGCTCCAGACGTAGAAGTTGCGCTTGGACGCGCCGCGCGGCGCGCGCCGCGCCGCCTGGAACCAGCGGTGCTGGTCCGACGTGTGGTTGATGACCAGTTCGGTGACAACGCGCAGGCCGCGCCGGTGCGCCTCGCGGATGAACACGCGCAGATCGTTGCGCGTGCCGTACTGCGGATGCACGTTGTGATAGTCGGCGACGTCGTAGCCGTCGTCGCGCAGCGGCGACGGATAGAAGGGCATCACCCAGATCGTGTTGACCCCCAGGTCGCGGATGTAGTCGAGCTTCGAGCTCAGGCCGGCGATGTCGCCGATGCCGTCGCCATTGGAATCGAAGAAAGCCTTGACGTGTAGCTGATAGATCACGGCATCGCGATACCAGAGCGGATCACCATCGGGCCTCGTCATTCGTGCCCTCGTCTTTTTGCGCGCGACCTCTTCCACTGCGGCGATCGGCGCCGCCGTGCGTCTGTCGGGCACCGGAGCGTTCGGGTCATCGTGCTGGCGCGCGGTCGGACCGACAGCCGGATGCTGGGAATCGTTCATGAACAGTGATCGGATCAGGGACGTGCGGGAGCCGCCCCGCAGGGACGGACAAAAGGACGAATCAACCATACCCGAAGAGGCTGGCCAACCGATCGAAGACAGGCCGTATCAAGCACAATCGGGCTCTGGCAACCCATCAACGGCAACACAGGCACTCACCGGTCTTTCACGATGCTCGTCGAACGAATCCTGTCGATCATCCTGCCCGTCTTCCTGACGATCGCCGTCGGCTACGGCTATGCGCGCTGGCGCGGCGACGCGGTCCAGAGTGAGATGGGCGCGATCAACCGGGTCAACCTGGACGTGCTCGTGCCGCTGCTGGTACTGACGGCCTTCGCCTCGCGCGAGTTCGAACTTGCCGACAATCTCGTGCTGATGGCCGCAGGCGCACTGATCTCGCTCGGCTCGGCCGCCCTCGCCTGGCCGCTGGCGCGCCTGCTCGGCTACGACGCGCGCACCTTCGTGCCGCCGATGATGTACAACAATTGCGGCAACATGGGCCTGCCGCTGGCCGCACTCGCGTTCGGACCATCAGGCCTGTCAGCAGCGGTCGCCCTGTTCATGGCGTGCAACCTCGTCTATTTTTCGCTCGGCATCAAGCTCGTCGCGAGCGGCCGCGGCCGGGCCGGCGGAGCCTCCTGGGCGTTCCTCACCAGCCCGATGATGATCGGCATGCTCGGCGGACTGGTGCTGGCCGGATTCCATGTCCGCCTGCCCGAAAGCCTGTTCCTGTCGCTGGACATGCTCGGACAGTCGAGCATCCCGCTGATGCTCTTCACGCTGGGCGTGCGCATGCGCGACATCAGCCTGCGCGCCTGGCGCATCGGCGTCGTCGGCGCCATCACCTGCCCGCTCACCGGGCTCGCCAGCGCCTGGCTGCTCGATGCCCTACTGTCGCTGAATGCCGATCAGCGGGCACAGATGTACCTCTTTGCCGCCCTGCCGCCGGCCGTGCTGACCTTCCTCATCGCCGAACAGTACGACCAGGAACCCGACAAGGCGGCTGCGATCGTGCTGATCGGCAATCTGGCGGCGGTCGTTTTCGTGCCGCTCGGCCTGTGGCTGGGACTGTCGACCTCCTGATCACGCGTTCGGGCCGTCCACGCATGGCGGCCGATACGGCGAGCCGGCGCCGCTTCGTCCGGTTCAGCCTCCATCCCGACACGTTCCGTCGGCCGGTGCCGCCGACAGAGCACGCGCCGGCTGCCAGATCAGCAGCACGCACAGCGCCGGCGCCACGGCAAAGACGGCGAACAGCCAGCGCGCGGCCGCTGCCGTATCGAGCGCCATGCCGCCGGACACCGGCTGGCCGGCGAGGTTCACCACCAGCCCGGCCAGCGCCGCACCGAATGCGGTTGCCGACAACTGCACGGTCATGATCGACGAGGCGGCCAGTTCGCTTTCGCCGGCCGGAGCAACGGTCAGTACCTGTGTCGACAGATGCGGATAGGCGATGCCGACGCCGAAGCCGGCCACGACGAGCACGCCCGCCAGCAGCCAGAGTGCGGCCGCATCCGTCGACGGTTGCGGCATCAGGATGGCCAGCGTGATGGTCGCTGCCAGCAGCAGCACCGGCGACAGGCGCAGCACAAGTGTGCGCCCCGCTCCCTCGAGTCCGGACGTGAGGATCGAACCCAGCGTCCAGCCGACCGACATCAGCGCCGCAATGTAACCCGCCTGCAGCGGCGGCCGTCCATGCAGATCCTGCAGGAACAGCGGCACGAAGATCTCCGTGCAGGTGATGGCGACTGCCAGCAGGGCCAGTATCGCGTACAGGACACCGAGCGCGCTGGACGTGCGCAGGCTGCCGCGCGGCAGAAGTCGCTGGTGCCCGCGCTGCTGGACGCGATCGAATCCGGCCATCAGCACGACGGCGACTCCCAGCCAGCCGAGCACCAGCGACACCTCCTCGACGACACTGGCGATCGACGCCGCCAGCACGGCCAGCGTCAGCATTCCCAGTTGCAGCCACGGCAGCGGCGCCGGGATTGTCGCGGCCGGGTCGCGTGCCGGCAGCACGCGTACGCCGATCGCCACGAACAGGGCAATCAACGGCAGCAGCGACCAGAAAGCCGCCCGCCACAGGCCAAGTTCGGCAAACACCCCGCCGAGCGCCGGACCGAGCAGGGTCGACACGCCCCACATGCCCGAGACCATCGCCAGCGCGCGCGGCCACAGCGCAGCACGAAAGACGATGCGCACCAGCGCATACGGCAAGGCCACCAGCACCCCGCCGGCCAGCCCCTGCAGGCTGCGTCCGGCCAGCAGTGCCGGCATCGAGCCGGCCAGCGCACAGCCCATGCTGGCCAGCGCGAACAGGGCTGCCGACCAGGCGTAGGCCGTGCGCGGTCCGGCCCGGGTCAGCAGCGGTGCGGCCATCGCCGCACCGACGATCGACGCCACCACGTAGACCGTGGTGTTCCAGGCGTAGTACTCGATGCCGCCGATGTCGCGCACGACCGAGGGCAGGATGGTGGTCGCCAGGTACAGGTTGACGGCGTGGATCGCCACGCCGCCGCTCAGGGCCAGCGAACGCAGCAGGTTGCGGCCCCGGAGCAGTTCGCTCCAGCCGGTGGTGACGGTTTCTGCTTCAGGCAATGCCTGGGTCATGGTGTATCGGGATACCGGTGGAAACGCTGCGTGCGGCCAGCAGCAGAAAGACGCCGAGCGATCCGGTCAGGGCCGCCAGCCCGTAACGATCGACGATGAGAGCACCCAGCAACGGGCCAGCCGCGGCGCCGGTGAAGCGGGCAAAGTTGTACATGCCCATGGCGGTGGCCCNNGCCCGGTCCGCACTGAACACGGTCACCAGCAGCGTCGACTGTGCCGGCAGGCTCGCGCCGAGCATCAGCCCATAGGCCGCCAGCACCGCGGCCAGGGACGCCAGCGACAGGCCGTCGGCGGCGAGCAGCAGCCACAGCAGCAGGACGGTCACCGCAACGGACCAGGCACTGGCGCCGATGATGCGTGCCGACGTCCAGTGTGGAAACCAGCGCCGGGCGGCGATGATGCCGACAAAGATCCCGGCCGTCAGCGGCACGAACATCAAGCCGGTCGCCGCGGCCGACAGCCCGAACGGCGCGACCAGCGCCGGCACGAAGACGAGGAAGACGTAATAGCCGTAGAACTGCCCGAAGCCGAGGAAGAACATCGTCCGCGCCGTGCGGTTGCCAACCACCGCGCGCATCCGTGCCGACGTCCATCCGGGGCGATCGTCGGCCCGATGCAGGGTCTCGGGCAGGAGCAGGTGATCGTACAGCAGCACCGCCAGACCCGCCAGGACCAGCAGGCCGAATGCCCACTGCCAGTGCAGATGACCGGCCACGAATCCCCCGATCACCGGCCCGCATACCGGACCGAGGAAGACGACCAGCTGATAGATGCTCATCGCGTGCGCGCGCTCGCGCGGCTGGTACACGTCACCGATCACGGCGGCGGCGATCACCGAGCCGGCACTGATGCCGCCGGCCTGCGCGATGCGCCCGGCCAGGAACCAGCCGTACGAGGGCGCCGCCAGACAGAGCACGGAGCCGACGAGAAACAGCACCAGACCGGTAAGCAGCGCCGCCCGCCGGCCGCGACTGTCGCCAAAAGGCCCCCAGACGAAGCCGGCCACCGCAAAAATGATCGAGTAGACCGAAATCGTCAGGTTGACCAGCAGCGTGCCGACCTGCAGGTCGACGCCGACGTCGACCAGGCTGGGGGCGTAGACGGTCTGCGTGAATGGCCCGAGAAACGCGGTCGCCGAGATGCCGAACAGAATGCGTCGCTGCGATCGGCGCATCAATCGAGCGCCTGGCGCAGATCCGCGATCAGATCCGTCGCATCCTCCAGGCCGCACGACAGGCGCACGAGATTGTCGGTGATGCCGCGACGATTCCGTTCGTCCGCCAACATGCCATGGTGGGTCGTCGTCACCGGCTGGGTGACCAGGCTCTCGACGCCGCCCAGACTGGGCGCGATCGTGAACAGGCGCAGACGGTCGACGACCGCCGCGGTCGCGGCCAGATCGCCGGCAACCGCGAAACTGAGCATCCCGCCGAAGCCGCGCATCTGGCGCCGCGCGATCTCGTGGCCCGGACTGCCCGGCAAGCCAGGGTAGTGGACACGATCGATCTTCGGATGAGCCTCCAGGAATTCGGCCACTGCCTGCGTCGTCGCGTTCTGCTGATGCACGCGCACGGCCAGCGTGCGCAGGCTGCGCGCCAGCAGAAAGGCCACGTCCGGCGCCATGATCTGTCCGAGGTTCTTGCGCCACGGCCAGATCGTGTCGAGCAGGGCCTGCGCACCGATCACGACCCCTCCGGTCAGGTCGCTGTGGCCGCCCAGATACTTGGTCGCACTGTGCACGACCAGATCGGCGCCCAGCGACAACGGCGACTGGTTGACCGGCGAGGCGAAGGTGTTGTCGACGATGCTCAGCACGCCGCGCTGCCGCGCCAGCGCGGCCACGGCGGCGATGTCGACGATCTGCATCGTCGGATTGCTTGGCGTCTCGAAGAAGACCACGCGCGTCTGCGCCGTGAGCGCCTGCTCCACGGCAGCCAGGTCGACGCCGGTGATGAAACTCGTCTGGATCCCCAGACCCGGCAATTGATCCTGCAGCAACTCGAAGGTGCCACCGTAGACGTCGCCAAGACAGACGATGTGATCGCCACCTCGACAGGAGCCCAGGAAGGCCGCCGAGATCGCGGCCATGCCCGAGCCGAAGACCAGCGCCGCCTCGCCGCCTTCCAGCCCGGCCAGCTTGCGCTCGGCTGCCTGGATGGTCGGATTGAAACCGTAGCGCGTGTACAGATTGCCCGACGCACGCCCTTCGACGACGTCGAGGATGGCCTGTGTCGACGGAAAACCGAAAGTCGAATGATTGTAGAGCGGCGTGTGCATGGCACCGTCCGGCCCCATCTGCTCGCCACCGTGAATGCACCGGGTGGAGAACCCCTGTTCCTGTTCGTGCATGGAAATTCCTTTCAATGGAATGTGCGACCGGCCACGGCAGGCGCGTCAGCGCACGCCGTCACGAGTCCTGTAGGGTCAGATGCGCCGGACGCCGGAAAAACGGGTGCGCCAGTACGGCGTGCGGATCGTGTCCAGCCGCACGGTGCCCCCCGTCGACGGCGCGTGGACGAAGCGTGCGTCACCGACGAAGATGCCGGCGTGCGAGAACCGGCCGGACGTGTCGAACAGCAGCAGGTCACCGGTGCGCATCGCGGAAGCCGGTACCGTCCGCCCGGCGCTGGCCAGTCGGGCCACCGTGCGCGGCAAGGCCATGCCGGCGACTTCCCGATAGACGTAGACGATCAGACCGCTGCAGTCGAAGCCGCTTTCGGGCGTATTGCCGCCGTACCGGTATGGCGTGTCGATGAGACTGAGCGCGAGAAACGTGACCTCGCGTGCCAGTTGGTCCGACACATCGCGATCCAGAGTGCCGGCTGGCGGCAACGGAGCGGACATGCCTTCGGCCACTGCGTCCCCGGCGAACGGATCCTGCCCTTGCGGGATGGACACCGTCACGGGCGCACGTTGCGGAACGGAGGAGCGGCCTGACAGGGCCACGGACGAGCAGCCCGACAGGACCGCGGACGAACCACCCGACAAGGCCACCAGCCCGGCCCAGGCCAGCAGCCGGCGGCGACTGCAGCAGTCCGGCTGCATGGCTGCCGGCCGACCCGCGACGCTTTCACTTCCGTTCATGACCCGATCGTAGCGCCACCGCCGGCAAAACGCGACCGGTGCGCGCACCAGTGTTGTGACGATTGCACGCGGGGCTCGCAAGCACGCACGCTTGCACGGTACACTGCGCCGGCGCCGGGAACGGCTGCAGCCATCGCTCGTGCGAGGCTGCCGTCGAGTCGTCAGGCAGTTCCCGCCGCCAGTCAGAACAAAGAACAGTGCGATCAACACTGCACGGCAGGCGTCGGATTACGGCTCCAGCGGATCGGCAATCCGCCGGCCGGATCACCCGGAGTGAACGACGGGGATCACGGCCGGAAGGAAACCGCACACGGGAAGAGCCGCGTCGTGCCCTGCCGCAGTCGTGGATCCAGAGGAGGAGGGACCCATGTCTGGAAACCGGACCGGGACGGGTGTGCCGCTGACCGGTGCACCGTCGACTGGTGCATTGCGGGAAAACGCACTCGGCGTCGCCGGCGTCGTCTTTCTCGTCATGGCGGCAGTCGCGCCATTGACCGGCATGATCGTCGTTGCTTCACTGGCCATCGCGCTGGGCAACGGTGGCGGGATGCCGGTGTCCTTCCTGCTGGTGGTCGGCGTGCTCCTTCTGTTCGCCGTCGGCTACGCCCAGATGTCGCGCCAGCTGGTCAATGCCGGCGGCTTCTACGCCTTCGTCGTCAAGGGCCTGGGCAAGACCGGCGGGCTCGTCGCCGGCTTCATCGCGATGATGGGCTACAACTTCTTCGTTGCCGGCGCAATCGGAACCAGCGGCTTCTTCCTGCAGGAGGTGGTCGGCAGCTGGGGGCTGCACGTGCACTGGTATGTGTGGGGCCTGCTGTCGATGTTCATCGCCTTCGCACTGGCCAGCGTCGGCATCGACTTCAGCGCCCGCGTGCTCGGCATCGCGCTCGTGCTCGAAGTCCTGATCCTGCTCGTCTTCGACGTCGCCGTGCTGCTGCGCCACGGTCTCAGTTTCCAGGTCTTCTCGCCGGAATTCCTGTTCACCGACATGCTCGGGCCGGGCCTGCTGCTGGCCGCCACGGGCTTTCTCGGCTTTGAAGCGACGTCGCTCTTCAGCGAGGAAGCCCGCGATCCGCTCAGGACGATTCCGCGCGCCACCTACGTCGCCATCTGCGCGATCGGCTTCCTGCTCGCGTTCAGCACCTGGGCCGTCGTCAGTGCCGTCGGTGTCGCGCAGGCGAAGGATGTCGCCATGCAGCATCTGGAGACGGGCGATCTGATCTTTTCGCTGTCCGTCGAATACCTCGGTCCGGCACTCACCCGCGCGATGGAGGTGCTGTTGCTGATCAGCCTGTTCGCGGCACTGCTCGCCTTCCACAACGCCGCCACGCGCTATCTGTTCGCGCTGGGCCGAGCCCACGTTCTGCCCTTCTGGCTGGCCAGCACCAGCACGCGCGGCGTTCCCCGGCGCGGGCTGGTGATCAACGGTCTGTTCGGTGCGACGGTCGCCGGTCTGTTCCTGCTGCTGCTGCCGCAGGTCGAGCCGATCAACGCACTCGTGCCGAGCATGCTCGGCTTCGGCACCCTGTGCATTCTCGTGCTGCAGACGCTGGCCGCGCTGTCGATCGTCGTCTATTTCCGGGTCAAGCGCGACCCGCGCTGGTGGAAGACCTTCATCGCTCCGGGCATCGGTTTTCTCGGGCTGCTCGGCATCGTCACGATGGCGATCGTCAATTTCCCGTTGCTCGCCGGCAGCGACAACTTCCTCGTCGGCCTGCTGCCTGCACTGCTGCTGGTGGCACTGGCAGGCGGGATCGGCTGGGGCGCATGGCTGAAGAACCATCGCCCGCAGGTCTACGCAAGGCTTGCCAGCGATCTGGAGAAAATCGATCCGACCGATCTGGATGACGCCTGGTCGGTCGAGGAACGGATCGCCGCCCAGAGCGCGTGAAGTCATCGGCCGCACGGGCGTCGGCGACCGTCCGACACACCCGTGCGGCGCGGGCTGAAGACCCGTGCCGCGCGGGACTACCGGATCGTCACATCTTTCCGGGCAGCCAGGTCGAAATCGACGGGAAGGCGACCAGCACGNNCACCCTTGATGACGAAGACGTTCATGCCGACCGGGGGCGTGATCAGTCCGAGTTCGACCGTCACGACGACGACGATGCCGAACCAGATCGGGTCGAAACCCAGTTGCATCACCAGCGGAAAGACGATCGGCACGGTCAGGATGATCATCGCCATCGCATCCATGACCGAACCGAGCAGCACGTACATCAGCAGGATCAGCGCAAGCACGCCGTACGGACCGATGCCCAGCCCCGTCAGCCAGGTCGTCAGCGTCTGCGGCGCCTGCGTGATCGTCATGAAATAGCCGAACAGCAGAGCGCCGATCAGGATCATGAAGATCGCCGCCGTCGTGCGCAGCGATTCGATCAGGGCACCCATGAACTGCTGAAAGGACAGCTTGCGCCGTGCAATGCCGATCAGGAAGGCTCCGCCCGCACCCATGGCGCCCGCCTCGGTGGCGGTGAACAGGCCACCGTACAGGCCGCCGATGATGAACAGGAACAGCAGGATGACCGCCCAGATGTCGCGCAGCGACGCCAGGCGCTCGCGCATCGAACAGCGCTCGCCGGCCGGCAGGAAACCGCGCCGCACGAATCCGATCACGTTGATCGTGAGGATGTACATCGACACGGCCAGCAATCCGGGCAGGACGCCGGCGATGAACAGCTTGCCAATGTCCTGCTCGGTGATCAGCCCGTAGACGGCCAGCACGGTCGACGGCGGAATCATGATGCCGAGCGAGCCGCCGGCCGCGATCACGCCGGTGGAAAAACTCTGCGGGTAGCCGTAGCGGCGCATCTCCGGATAGGCGACCGAAGAGAAGGTTGCCGCCGTGGCCACCGACGAACCGCAGATCGCGGCGAAACCGCCGCAGGCGGCAATCGTCGCGATGCCCAGCCCGCCGCGATGGTGGCCGACGAAGGCATTGGAAGCGCGAAAGAGTTCGCGGCTCATGCCGGTGGCCGAAGCGAATGCGCCCATCAGCAGGAAGAGCGGAATCACCGCGAACTGCATGTCGGCAACCGTGCGGATCGGCGACTGCGCCACCAGGCTCAGGGCGGACGACCAGTCCTGGTTCAGATAGCCGAAACCGACGACACCAACCAGACCCATGGCAATGCCCACAGGCACGCGCAGCAGCATCAGTGCAAACAGCGCGACGAAACCGAGAATGGCGATGGCGTTCGCGTTCATCGGCGAGCGGCGCTCACTCGGCTGCGGCCACACCGTCCCCGTCTGCCGGCAATTCATCCGGATGCAACAGCAGACGGTACAGGCGGATGAGCAGCAGCACGACGGCAGCGATCAGTCCGAACCAGGCCAGCGCGTAATAGATCCAGACCGGCTGGCGCAGGTCGAAGGTCAGCACGTGATCGGCACGCGTGCCGATCA
>JRYH01000327.1_pt1 | contig 12962 bp, 12 predicted proteins | sample 235351 | NCBI WGS metagenome assembly JRYH01 (sample SAMN03074221, study PRJNA261480) | activated sludge metagenome | biome: Wastewater Treatment Plant; feature: Wastewater; material: Activated sludge; isolation source: activated biomass of a wastewater treatment plant treating wastewater... ... | reverse complement strand
CGGGAGAAATTTCCCGTCTCGACAATCGCCAGAAAATAGCGCAGCTGATAAATATCCATCGATAGATACTATCAATAGCTATAATCGAAATAAACGATTTTATCTATTGCTTGTCTTTTCATATAGTGGCGCCGATGAAATCGGGAGGCCTTGGGCGGCAGTGTCTGGAACTGCGCTACGGCCCTACGGGAGCGGGAGAGAAAATGTCTGGGAAGTTCACGCCACGCAATCCGGATTTTGACGCCGTCGTCCGCGACAGCTTCGGACGGCAATCCTTCATGACGGAGATTGGCGCGGCGATCTCGCATCTGGAGCCGGGGATCTGTGAAGTCACGCTGCCGATGCGTCCCGGCCTCACGCAGCAGCATGGTTTTTTTCACGGCGGGCTGGTTGCCGCCCTCTCGGATTCGGCCGCCGGTTACGCCTGCTATTCGCTCTATCCACCGGACAGCACGATCCTGACGACGGAATATAAAGTCAATTTTCTGAACCCTGCCGACGGCGAGTTCCTGCGCGCCCGCGCCGAGGTGCTGAAAAGCGGACGGACGCTGTTCATCTGCCGCGCCGATGTCTACGCGGAGGGGCAGGGGGAGACGCGCCACTGCCTGACCGGACTGTTCACCATGATGTGTCTGATGGGAAAATCGGATCATGGATGACCGCCCTGCGCTGCGCACTCGACATGCCCCCGGCAACGCGCCATATTGAGAAACAGGAAGATCGCCGCACCAGGCAGCAATGCCGCAGGCACGATCAGAGAGGGAGGGAGAAAGAATGTCAGCCGCCTATTTTCCGGGTTTGAATTTCGGCCTTGGCGAGACCGCCGACATGATGCGCGAGACGGTCGCGAACTTTGCCGCAGCGGAACTTGCGCCGCGCGCAGCGGAGATTGATGCGAAAAACGAATTTCCCATGGATATGTGGCAGAAGATGGGCGCGCTCGGCCTGCTTGGCATAACGGTCGAGGAGGAATATGGCGGCGCCGGCCTTGGCTATCTTGAGCATTGCGTCGTGATGGAGGAAATCAGCCGCGCCTCCGCCTCGGTCGGCCTTTCTTACGGCGCGCATTCCAACCTCTGCGTCAACCAGATTCGCCGCAACGGCACCGAGGCGCAGAAGCGGAAGTATCTCCCGAAGCTGGTCAGCGGCGAACATGTCGGGGCGCTCGCGATGAGTGAGCCGGGCGCGGGCTCGGACGTTGTTTCCATGCGCCTTCGCGCCGAGAAAAAGGGTGATCGCTATATCCTGAACGGCAACAAATTCTGGATCACCAACGGCCCCGACGCCGACGTGCTGGTGGTCTACGCCAAGACGGAGCCCGATGCGGGGCCGCGCGGGATCACCGCGTTTCTGATCGAAAAAGGGTTCCCCGGCTTCTCGACGGCGCAGAAGCTCGACAAGCTCGGGATGCGCGGCTCCAATACCTGCGAGCTGGTGTTCGAGGATTGCGAGGTGCCGGAGGAAAATATTCTCGGGCCGCTGAACGAGGGCGTGCGGGTGCTGATGAGCGGCCTCGATTATGAGCGTGTCGTGCTCTCGGCCGGGCCGCTCGGCATCATGCAGGCCTGCATGGACGCCGTCATCCCCTATATCCATGATCGCAAGCAATTCGGCCAGCCGATCGGCACGTTCCAGCTGATGCAGGGCAAGGTTGCCGATATGTATTCCACCATGAATGCCTGCAAGGCCTATGTCTATGCCGTGGCGCGAGCGTGCGACCGCGGCGAGACGACGCGAAAGGATGCGGCGGGCGTTATCCTTTATGCGGCGGAAAAAGCGACATGGATGGCGCTGGAAGCGATACAGGCTCTTGGCGGAAACGGTTATATTAATGAATATTCGACCGGCCGGCTGCTGCGCGATGCCAAGCTCTATGAGATTGGCGCGGGCACCAGCGAAGTCCGGCGGATGCTGATCGGGCGCGAACTTTTTAACGAAACCAGTTAGACCGGATTGTCCGGGATACTTCAAGGAGAATAAGAAAATGAGTGAAGATCCGATTGTAATCGTCGGGATGGCGCGGACCCCCATGGGCGGGTTCCAGGGCGACCTTTCCGATGTCAAGGCACCTGAACTTGGCGCCGTAGCCATCAAGGCGGCGATGGAGCGTGCCGGCGTTACCGGCACCGATATAGACGAGGTGATTATGGGCTGTGTGCTGCCGGCGGGTCTTGGCCAGGCGCCGGCGCGGCAGGCCTCCTTCGGGGCCGGTATCCCCGACAGCGTTGGCTGCACCACGGTCAACAAGATGTGCGGCTCCGGCATGCGCGCCGCCATGTATGCCTATGACGCCCTGAAAGCCGACAGTGCGAGCGTGATGGTCGCGGGCGGCTTCGAGAGCATGACCAACGCGCCTTACGTGCTGCCGAAAGTGCGGAGCGGTCTCCGCCTCGGTCACGGGACGGTCAAGGACCATATGTTCATTGATGGTCTTGAGGATGCCTATGAGGAAGGCCGCCTGATGGGCAGCTTCGCCGAGGAAACCGCCGGCCTCTACCAGTTTACGCGCGAGGCGCAGGACGCCTACGCGATCGAATCGCTGCGCCGCGCCAAGCAGGCGACCGAGGATGGCAGCTTCAAGGCCGAGATCGCCCCGGTTATCGTCCACACCCGCAAGGGCGAGGTGGTGATTGACAAGGACGAGCAGGCTCTGAAAGGCCAGCCGGATAAAATCCCGAATCTGAAGCCCGCCTTTGCAAAAAACGGCACGGTGACGGCGGCCAACAGCTCGTCCATCTCCGATGGCGGCGCGGCGCTCGTGCTGATGAAGGAAAGCGAAGCCAAGCGCCGCGGCCTCAAGCCGATCGCGAAGTTCCTCGCGCATTCGACGCATGCGCGCAAGCCCTCCGAGTTCACCATGGCCCCCATCGATGCGATCCGCAAGGTGATGGACAAGGTGAAATGGACGAATGACGACGTCGATCTTTTCGAAATCAACGAGGCGTTTGCCGTCGTCACCATGGCGGCGATGAAGGATCTCGGCCTCGACCATGCGAAAGTCAACGTCCATGGCGGCGCCTGCGCGCTCGGCCATCCGGTTGGTGCGTCCGGTGCCCGCATCGTCGTGACGCTGCTCTCGGCGCTGCAGAAATACGGCAAGAAGCGGGGCGTCGCCTCGCTCTGTATCGGCGGCGGCGAAGCGACCGCAATGGCGCTCGAACTCGTCGACTGAGGCTGACGGCAACACTGCGAAAGGGGGGAGCAGATGATTTTAACCGAAGAGCAGACCATGATCCGGGATATGGCGCGCGACTTCGCCCAGAATCGTCTGGCCCCCCATTCGGCAAGCTTTGAAGATGCCGAGGCGATCCCGAAAGAGGTGCTTCGCGAGATGGGCGCGCTCGGCCTGATGGGCATGACGGTGCCTGAAAGCTACGGCGGCGCCGGCGCGGACTATGTCTCCTACGCGCTCGCACTAATGGAGATTGCGGCCGGCGACGGCGCGGTTTCCACGGTCATGAGCGTCAACAATTCGCCCTGTTGCGCGGCCTTCCTGAAGGAGGGGACGGAGGCGCAGAAAGAAAAATTCCTGACGCCGGTCGCGAAGGGTGAACAGATCGGCGCCTTCTGCCTGACGGAGCCGCAGGCCGGCTCCGATGCCTCGGCGCTAAAGACCCGCGCCCGCCGCGACGGCGATCATTTTATTATTTCCGGCACCAAGCAGTTTATCACCTCAGGCAAAATTGGCGGCGTCGCGCTCGTCTTTGCGGTCACCGATCCCGAGGCGGGAAAGAAAGGCATCAGCTGCTTTATCGTGCCGACGGATACCCCCGGATACCGCGTTGTCTCGACCGAAAAGAAACTCGGCCAGAAAGCCTCCGATACCTGCCAGATCGCCTTTGACGAGGTAAAGGTGCCGGCGGGCAACCTGCTTGGGCAGGAGGGGGCGGGGTATCGCATCGCGCTTGCCAACCTCGAGACTGGCCGCATCGGCATTGCCGCGCAGAGTGTCGGCATGGCGAGCGCGGCGCTTGCCCACGCCATCACTTACGCAAAGGAGCGGCAATCTTTCGGCCAGCCGATCATCGACCATCAGGCCGTCGGCTTTCGTCTCGCCGATATGGCGACAAAAGTCGAGGTTGCGCGGCAGATGGTGCTGCATGCGGCGAGCCTCAAGGATGCAAACCTGCCCTGTCTCACCGAAGCCAGCATGGCGAAGCTGTTCGCGTCTGAAATGGCGGAGGAAGTCTGCTCCGCGGCGATCCAGACGCTCGGCGGCAACGGCTACATCGCTGATTATCCGGTGGAAAAGATCTATCGCGATGTCCGCGTCTGCCAGATATATGAAGGCACGTCCGATATCCAGAAGCTGGTGATCGTCCGCAATCTGGCGGCGATGTAGGGGGCGTCATGGCAGGTCCGATTGATTTTTACTTCGATTTCTCATCGCCTTACGCCTATCTCGGCAGCCATCTGATCGAGTCGGTGGCGGCAAAACATGGCCGCGAGCTGCTGTGGCGTCCCTTCATGCTCGGCATTGCCATGAAGGGCGAGAAAACCTTTCCGCTTACCGAATATCCCATGAAGGGCGATTATTCGCGGATGGATTTCGAGCGGACGGCGCGCTATCACAATATCCCCTTCGTCATGCCTGCGGCGTTCCCCAAGCTGACGCTTGCCGCCGCCCGCGGCTTTCTATGGATTGACCGGCAGGATCCGGCGCGGGCCGTCGCCTTCGCAAAAGCCGTATTCGCGGCTTACTTCGCCCACGGGCGGGATATTGCCGATCCCGCAGTTGTTGCCGATATTGCGGCATCCTCCGGCGTCGACCGCGAGGCCTTTGCCGCGGCCATCGAGGAGCCGGAGATCAAGCGCGTCTTCACCGCCTCGGTCGAGGATACAGTCTTTGAGAAGAAGGTCTTTGGGGCGCCCTTCTTTATCGTTGAGGGAGAGCGCTTCTGGGGCGCGGACAGGGTCGCGCAGCTCGATGAGTGGTTGACGCGGGGAGGCTGGTAATGCGGTCGCGGTTTCGGGAGAGGGACGTATCCGGCCCCGCCTCTGCGGGACCGGACAGAATGCGCGGCTCAGAACAGGAAATATCCGCCGTCGATCAGCATGGTATCGCCGGTGTGATAGGCGCTGGCATCCGACATCAGATAGACGGCCATGCCGCCAAAATCTTCCGGCTTGCCCCAGCGGCGCGCCGGGATGCGCGGCATGACGTTATCGGCGAACTTCTGCCAGCCGAAGGCGTTTTCCGTCATCGCCGTTTCGATCCAGCCCGGCAGGAGCGCGTTGGCGGTGATGCCGTGGCGGGCAAACTCAACGGCGAGGGCGCGGATCATCGAGATGACGCCGCCCTTGGTCGCCGCGTAATGCTCGTTCCGCGCCGCGCCGGAGATGGCGGCAAGGCTCGCGGTGGCGACAAGCCGGCCGCCTGGATCACCCTTTTCGGCGCGCTCGACCATATGCCGGGTCGCCGCCTGAAGGGTGTAGAAAACACCGTCGAGGTTGATGCTGAGAACGCGCTGCCATTCCTTGTCGTCGATATCAAGGAAGGATTTCTTGCCCGATGTCACGCCGGCATTCGCAAAGCAGCCATCGACGCGGCCGAACTGCGACAGCGTTTCGGCAAAGCAGTCCTTGACCTCTTTCTCGTCCGCCACGTTGCAGGTGAGGGAGGAGACGCGCGTCCCGTGCGCTTTCAGCGTTTCAACCGCCGCCTTGTTCTTCTCGGCGTTGGTGCCCCAGATGCAGACGTCGCCGCCCGACTGCGCGATCGCCTCCGCCATGCCAAGGCCGATGCCGCCGTTGCCGCCCGTGATGAGCGCTACCTTCCCCGTCAGATCAAATGGTTTATAGGCCATTTATTGTTCCTTTTTTATGACTTGTTCCACTGCATTTGCGTAACACAAACGACGGTATCCGCCAAGCTATCGATTGATTTTGTCCGAAATGGAAAGAAAACCGAATGTCTGTACTGAAAAGCAATCTCAATACCCGAAGTGAAGAGTTTAAGGCGAACGCGCAGCATATGAGCGCCTTGGTCGCGGACCTTAAGGAGAAGGTTGCGATTATCAAGCAGGGCGGCGGCGATCACGCGCGCGAGAAGCATCTCAGCCGCGGCAAGCTGCTGCCGCGCGAGCGGGTCCGCCGGCTTCTCGATCCGGGATCGCCGTTTCTGGAATTCAGCCAGATGGCTGCGTGGGAGATGTATAGCGGCGACATTCACTCCGCCGGGATCATCACCGGCATCGGCCGCATCGAGGGGCGGGAATGCATCGTCATTTGCAACGATGCGACCGTGAAGGGCGGCACCTACTACCCGCTGACGGTGAAGAAACATCTCCGCGCTCAGGAGGTCGCGCTCGAAAACCGCTTACCTTGCATCTATCTTGTCGATTCCGGCGGCGCCAATCTGCCGAACCAGCAGGATGTGTTCCCCGACCGCGACCATTTCGGCCGCAGCTTCTATAATCAGGCGAATATGTCCGCGCTCGGCATCCCGCAGATCGCCGTTGTCATGGGCTCCTGCACGGCAGGCGGCGCCTATGTTCCGGCGATGTGCGATGAGAGCATTATCGTCCGCAATCAGGGCACCATCTTTCTCGCCGGCCCGCCGCTCGTCAAGGCGGCGACGGGCGAGGTGGTCTCGGCCGAGGATCTCGGCGGGGCGGAGGTGCATTCGCGCATCTCCGGCGTCACCGACCATATGGCGGAGAATGACGAGCACGCGCTGCAGATCGCCCGCCGCTGCGTTGCCGGCTTCAACCATGTGAAACCCATGCCGCTTGACATACGCGCGCCGAAGCCGCCGCTCTATGATCCGGCGGAGATGTACGGCCTTATTCCGAAAGATATGCGGACCCCCTTCGATGTGCGCGAGATCATCGCCCGCGTCGTCGATGGATCGGAGTTCGATGAGTTCAAGAAGAATTACGGCACGACGCTGGTGACGGGCTTTGCCCATATCCATGGCTATCCGGTCGGCATTCTCGCCAATAACGGCATCCTCTTTTCGGAAAGCGCGCTGAAGGGCGCGCATTTCATCGAGCTGTGCTGCCAGCGCAATATCCCGCTCGTCTTTTTGCAGAACATCACCGGTTTCATGGTCGGCCAGAAATACGAGGCGGGCGGCATCGCGAAAGACGGCGCCAAGCTGGTGACCGCGGTCGCGACCGCGAAGGTGCCGAAATTCACCATCATTTTCGGCGGTTCTTTCGGCGCCGGGAACTACGGCATGGCCGGGCGCGCCTATAGCCCGCGGCTCCTCTGGATGTGGCCGAATGCGCGTATCTCCGTCATGGGCGGCGCGCAGGCGGCCGCCGTGCTCGCCACCGTCAAGCGCGACGGCATGGAGGCGCGTGGGCAGCAGTGGAGCGCCGAGGAGGAGGCCGCCTTCCGCGCCCCTATTGAGGCGCAGTATGAAAAGGAAGGTCACCCCTATTTTGCGAGCGCCCGCGTCTGGGACGACGGAATCATCGACCCGGCGGAAAGTCGGATGGTTCTCGGCCTCGCAATTTCCGCATCCCTCAACGCCCCGATCGAACCGACGAAATTCGGCCTGTTCAGAATGTAGGAGAGAGAGATGAGCGACGAGTTAGCCTTACTGAATTTTTCGACCGATGGCATCGCGACCATCACCCTGAACCGGCCCGAGGTCCATAACGCGTTCAACGACGAGCTGATTGAACTCCTCGGTGAGATGATCGTTGATGTTGGCCATCAGGAAGGGGTGCGCGCCGTGGTCATCGCGGCCGCAGGCAAAAGCTTCTCCGCCGGGGCCGATCTCAACTGGATGAAACGTGCCGCGCATTTCACCGAGGAGGACAACCGCGAGGACAGCCACGTCTTCGCCGAGATGCTGCGCAATCTCTACACCATGCCGAAGCCGACCATCGCGCTGGTGCAGGGACCGGCTTACGGCGGCGGCCTCGGGCTGATCGCCGCCTGTGATATCGCCATCGGCGTGAGAGCGGCAAAATTCTGCCTCTCCGAGGTTAAGCTCGGCCTGCTTCCGGCTGTGATCTCGCCCTATGTGGTGGAGGCAATGGGGCCGCGCGCCTGCCGCCGCTACTTCCAGACGGCCGAGATTTTCGATGCCGAAGAGGCATATCGTCTCGGCCTGCTGCATGAGGTTGTCGAAGATGTGCATCTGCTGGCCGAGGCACGGGACCGGCTGATTGACCAGATCATGAGAAACGCGCCGGGCGCCATGGCCGATTCCAAGGACCTTGTCTATACCGTTGCCGGGCGGCCGATCGACAATCACATCGTGCGGGAAACCGCGGAGCGCATTGCCGCCCGCCGGGCAACAGACGAAGGCAAGGAAGGCGTCCAGGCGTTCCTTGAGAAGCGCAAGCCCGAGTGGCATATCATTTGACCTTTGAGGGGATATTTAACCGGTGTTTAAAAAAATACTGATTGCAAATCGTGGGGAGATCGCCTGTCGGGTGATCGAAACCGCTACGCGGCTTGGCGTGCGGACTGTTGCCGTCTATTCCGAAGCAGACCGCAATGCCCGTCATGTCGAGATGGCCGATGAGGCCGTCCTGATCGGCGCGGCGGAAGTGGGGGAGAGCTACCTCAAGGCCGACGTCATCCTCGAGGCGGCGAAACAGACGGGCGCGGAGGCAATTCATCCGGGCTACGGCTTCCTCTCGGAAAATGCCGATTTCGCCGACAAATGCGAGAAGGCGGGCATTGTCTTTATCGGCCCCCCGGCGAGCGCCATTCGCGCCATGGGGCTGAAAGACGCGGCGAAAGCGCTGATGACGAAGGCGGGCGTGCCCGTCGTTCCGGGCTACCATGGAGAAAGTCAGGACGCCGACCTGCTCGCGAGAGAAGCGGAGCGGATCGGCTATCCCGTGCTGATCAAGGCCGTTGCCGGCGGCGGCGGCAAGGGCATGCGAAGCGTGATGACGGCGGCGGATTTTCCGGCCGCGCTTCTCTCGGCGCAGCGCGAGGGGCAGTCGGCCTTTGGCGACGGACGCGTCCTGATCGAGAAATATCTCACCAAGCCCCGCCATATCGAAATCCAGGTCTTTGCCGACAGCCACGGCAATGCCGTGCATCTTTTCGAGCGCGACTGCTCGCTGCAGCGCCGCCATCAGAAGGTGATCGAGGAAGCGCCCGCGCCGGGGATGACCGACACGATGCGCGCCGCGATGGGGCGGGCGGCGGTGCGCGCCGCCGAGGCGATCGGCTATAGCGGTGCGGGGACGATCGAATTCATCGTCGATGCCTCGGACGGGCTGCGCGCCGACCGCTTCTGGTTCATGGAGATGAACACCCGGCTGCAGGTCGAGCACCCGGTGACCGAGGTGATCACCGGCGTCGATCTGGTCGAATGGCAGTTGCGCGTCGCCTCTGGCGAAAGCCTGCCCGCCAGGCAGGAGGAGATCCCTCTGACCGGCCACGCCTTCGAGGCCCGGCTTTATGCCGAGGACGTTCCCGCGGGCTTCCTGCCTGCGACCGGCCGGCTCAGGCATCTGCGCTTCCCCGACGGCGCGCGGGCCGAAACCGGCGTGCGCCCCGGCGACACGATCAGCCCCTGGTACGATCCGATGATCGCCAAGATCATTGTTCACGGCCCCACCCGCGCCATCGCGCTGACCCGGCTTGCCTCTGCGCTCGATGCGACCGAGGTGGCGGGGTCGGTGACGAACCTCGACTTCCTCGCCGCGCTCGCCCGGCATGAGGGGTTTGCCAGGGGCGATGTCGATACCGGCCTGATCGCGCGCGACCTCGACGCGCTGACCGAACCGCGCCCCGCCAGTGCCGCCGTCACCGCGCTGGCGGCGCTGGGGGCGGCCGGGTTGGGGCAGGGCGGCGCGGCGCTGGCGGGCTTTCACCTCTGGCAGCCGCTGGCCCGCGACGCGGGGCTCGCGGGACATGAGGCGGCGGTGGAACTGCTTGGCCCCGGCGCCGCGCGGGTGAGCGTCGACGGGCAGGCGGTGGACTGCCGCTTTGACGGCGGGCGCTGGTGGATCGACGGGCGCCCGATGACCGACCGGATCATGACCGCCCAAGGCCATGTCATCGTGTTCGGCCCCGGCGCGCATCACTTTGCGCTGATCGATCCGCTGGACCGTGACAGCGGTGTTGCGGGCGGCGGGCTGACGCTGTCGCCGATGCCGGGGCTCGTCAAGGCGGTCCATGTCGTTGCCGGTCAGGCGGTCACCGCGGGCGACCGGCTGGCGGTGCTTGAGGCGATGAAGATGGAACACACCCTGACCGCCGCGCGCGACGGGACGGTGGCCGAGGTGCTGGTGACCGCCGGTCAGCAGGTCGAGGCCGGCGCGGCCCTTGTCCGGCTTGCGGAGGAGGAGGAGGAATGATCCGCCTGCACCACTGCCATCAGACCCGCTCCATGCGCTCGCTCTGGCTTCTGAACGAACTCGGGGTTCGCTTCGATCTGGTCGTCCACCCGTTCGACAAGTCGCTCCGCGCGCTCGACTACCTTGCGCTGAACCCGGCGGGCCGGGTTCCGGCGCTGGAAATCGACGGGCGGGTGATCTGGGAAAGCGGCGCGATCACCGAATATCTCTGCGAGCGTTTCCCCGAGGCCGGTCTTGGCCGCGCGCCGGGGCATGAGGAACGCGCTGACTGGCTGATCTGGGTCCATTTCGCCGAAACCATCAGCCAGCACACCGCCGCGCTGACCCAGCAGCATATCGCGCTTTACGACGACACGATGCGCAGCCCCACCGTGATGCGGATCGAGGCGAAGCGGCTGGAAAAATGCTACGGCGCGCTGGAACGGCGGCTGGTCGGGCGCGATCATCTGCTCGACGCCGGCTTTTCGGCGGCCGATATCGGCATCGGTCAGGCGCTTTACATGGCGCGCCACTTTGCCCGGACCGAAGATTTCCCGGCGCTGGCCGCCTGGTATGCCCGTGTGACGGCCCGCAAGGCGTTCCGCGACGCGCTGCCGCCGAAATCGGCCGAGTTGCTTTATAAACGCGACTTCTACGAGGCATGGGATGGCTGAATTCGTCGAAATCGTCGAAATGGGGCCGCGTGACGGGCTTCAGAACGAAAAGCGCATCATCCCGACGGCGGAAAAGATTGCGCTGGTGGACCTGCTCAGCCGGGCAGGGTTCCGGCGGATCGAGGTGGCAAGCTTCGTTTCCCCGAAATGGGTGCCGCAGATGGCCGACAGTGCCGAGGTTCTGGCCGGTATCGCCCGCAGGCCGGGGGTGCGCTACGCGGCGCTGACGCCGAACATGAAGGGCTATGAAGGCGCGAAGGCGGCGCGGGCGGACGAGGTGGCGGTATTCGCCTCGGCCTCGGAGGGGTTTTCCAGGGCCAATCTCAACGCGACGATCGCGGAAAGCCTCGACCGTTTCCGCCCGGTGGCGAAGGCCGCGCAGGCCGATGGCATCCCGGTCCGGGGCTATGTCTCGGTCGTGACCGATTGCCCCTATGACGGGCCGGTGGCGCCCGGTGCCGTCGCCCGCGTCGCGGCGGCGTTGCGCGACATGGGGTGTTATGAGGTCAGCCTTGGCGACACGATCGGGCAGGGGCGGCCGGAAGCGGTGGACGCGATGCTGACGGCGGTGCTGGGCGAACTGCCCGCCGAAAGGCTCGCGGGCCATTACCACGACACCGCCGGTCGGGCGCTTGCGAATATCGAAGCCTCGCTTGCCCGTGGTCTGCGCGTCTTCGATGCGGCCGTGGGCGGGCTGGGCGGTTGCCCCTATGCGCCCGGCGCGAAGGGCAATGTCGCGACCGAGGCGGTGGCGGGGCGGCTGGCGGAACTGGGCTACGACACCGGGCTGGACGCCGGGCTGCTGGACAAGGCGGCGGCACTGGCACGCGCGATGAGGGGATGACGATGTACGAAACGATCCGCACGGATTGCGATGGTCGCGGGGTGGCGGTGCTGACCCTGAACCGGCCGGAAAAGCACAACGCGCTGTCCTCGGCCATGATTGGCGAGCTGACCGAGGCGGCGGACCGGCTTGGCCGCGACCCGGCGGTGCGCGTCGTCGTCCTGACCGGCGCGGGGGAAAGCTTTTGCGCCGGTGGCGATCTGGGCTGGATGAGGGAGCAGATGGCGGCCGACGGGCCGACGCGCGCGCGCGAGGCGAAGAAGCTCGCGCTGATGCTGAACGCGCTGAACCTGATGCCAAAGCCCCTGATCGGGCGGGTGCAGGGTAATGCCTTCGGCGGCGGTATCGGCATGATGTCGGTCTGCGACCTGGCCATCGGCGCCGCCACGGCGCGCTTTGGCCTGACGGAAACGAAGCTGGGCCTGATCCCTGCGACCATCGGCCCCTACGTCCTTGCCCGGATGGGCGAGGCGATGGCGCGGCGCGTCTTCATGTCGGCGCGGCTTTTCGGCGCGGATGAGGCGGTGACGCTGGGCCTTCTGGCGCGTGCCGTGGACCCGCAGGCGCTGGACGCGGCGGTGGAGGCAGAGGTCGCGCCCTATCTCGCCTGCGCCCCCGGCGCGGTGGCCGAGGCCAAGGCGCTGACGCGCAGATTCGGCCCCCCCATCGACGACGCGGCCATCGCCGCCAGCATCGAGGCGCTTGTGCGCCGCTGGGAAAGCCCCGAGGCTGGCGAAGGGATCGCGGCCTTTTTCGAACGCCGCAAACCCGGCTGGTGCGCCTGATCGCGCAGGCCGCGCCAATGCTGCGCCGTGGCATCGGTGGTTACCGACGAAATCCGTAGGGTTTTCCGCCTCCTTCGCCCTGTCGTTTCCGCGCCGCAGCACGGCGCTTTCCATGCCGCCTTCGGTTGACCATGCCGGGGGCGCGGAGTAAACGAACGGAAGCCACATGAGTGCGCCGCCCGGTTCGGCGTGACACGAAGGAGCCGATCCTTGGACATTCTCTTGCGCGAATACCTTCCCATCCTGATCTTTCTGGCGATTGCCGTCGCCCTTGGGCTGGTCCTGATCCTGGCCGCGGCGATCATCGCGGTGCGCAATCCCGACCCCGAAAAGGTCTCGGCCTATGAATGCGGCTTCAACGCTTTCGACGATGCGCGGATGAAGTTCGACGTGCGCTTCT
>JRYH01001985.1_pt1 | contig 12978 bp, 9 predicted proteins | sample 235351 | NCBI WGS metagenome assembly JRYH01 (sample SAMN03074221, study PRJNA261480) | activated sludge metagenome | biome: Wastewater Treatment Plant; feature: Wastewater; material: Activated sludge; isolation source: activated biomass of a wastewater treatment plant treating wastewater... ... | reverse complement strand
GGCTACGCGCTAGCTCTTCCGGCATCATCCATTCGCTTGGGCGACGTGGCGGAGTTCATTGAAGACACAAGGACCTGGAGGTCTCGGCTGCATACCGAGACACCCTTCATGGAAAGCGTTCTGTGTGATGCGCGACGGGCCTTTCTGGATGTGATGAATGAATGCTCGATGGCCAACTTTTGCGCAGAGGCCGGCAGCAACGTGGGCAAATCTGCTGCCCGCAAATCGGGTCACAAGAGTTCGGAAGGCCGCGGCGGCTCCGTCAACGCGCCGAGTGCAAAGTTTGCCGTGGCCAGCAGTGCCCAGGCGTAACGGCACGGCCGGCGCTAAACTACAGACTGCCGCCAGCATTCGCCCACGCGACTAGAGCGTTTCAAGCGAAGTGGGTACCACTTCGCGTTAAAAAAACGCGTCAAACCAAAAACAGAGAGCCTCATCTTTGAGTCTATCAGAGGCGAACAGACTCTAAATGAGAAGGCATGGCAGAGAAGATCGCCGCGATGTCTCATTCCAAGTCACCAAGCCCGGCCTCGGGCTCAGGACTCCCAGGAATTCACCTCCCTCATCTAGACGAGACCGCGCTTGCGGAGCAGGCCGTCGATCTCGGGCGCGCGGCCGCGGAAGGCCACGTAGGCGTCGAGCGCGTCCTCCCGGTTGCCGGCCGCATAGATGTGCCTCTTGAGCCTCGCGGCCGTTTTCCTGTCGAAGACGTTGCCGGCCTCGACGAAGGCGGCAAACGCGTCGGCGTCCATCACCTCCGACCACAGGTAGCAGTAGTAGCTCGCCGCGTAGCCGCCGATGATGTGCTGAAAATGCGGGATCCGGTGGCGCGGAATGATCTCCGCCGGCATGCCGATACGCGCCAGGACCTCGCTTTCGAACGCGTCGATGTCGAGGCCCTTCGCATCCGCGAGCGAATGCAGCTCGAGGTCGAGCAGGGTGGAGGCCGTGTATTCCACCGTCTGGAAGCCCTGGTTGAAGGTGCGCGCGGCTTCGAGCCGGTCCAGCAGCCGCTGCGGGATGGGCTTGCCGGTCTCGGCGTGGAGCGCGAACCGCTTCAGCACCTCGGGGCGCGACAGCCAGTGCTCGTAAAGCTGCGACGGCAGCTCGACGAAATCGCGCAGCACGTTGGTCATGGCGAGCGAGGGATACGTCACGTCCGACAGGAGACCGTGCAGGCCGTGCCCCAGCTCGTGGAACAGCGTGCGCGCGTCGTCGAAGGAGAGCAACGTCGGCTGGCCGGGGGCGCCACGCGCCACGCTCATGACGTTGACGACGATAGGGCGCACGGTGCCGGTGAGCTTCTGCTGCGTGCGGTGGGACGACATCCAGGCGCCCGAGCGCTTTGAGGGCCGCGCATAGTAGTCGCCGTAGAAAAGGCCCACATGCTCGCCCGCCTTGGTCCTCACCTCCCAGGCGCGCACGTCCGGGTGATAGACTGGCACGTCGCTCCGCTCCTCGAACACGATGCCGAACAGGCGGCCCGCCGTATCGAACGCCGCTTCCAGCACGTTCTCGAGCACGAGGTAGCCGCGCACCTCGGCCTCGTCGAGGTCGTAGCGCGCCTTGCGCTCCTTCTCGGCATAGTAGCGCCAGTCCCAAGCGGCGATCTTGAAGTTCTCGCCGTCCGAGCGGGCGCGCGCCTCGAGGGCATCGCGCTCGGCACGGGCGCGACGCAGCGCCGCCGGCCAGACCTTGTCGAGCAGCGCCCTCACCGCAGCAGGCGTCTTGGCCATGGTGTCCTCGAGCGCGTAGGCGGCGAAGGTGTCGAAGCCCAGGAGATGCGCCAGCTCGGCCCGCAGGCCCATCATCTCGACGATGATCTTGCGGTTGTCGGTCTTGCCGCCGTTCTCGCCGCGCTTGCTCCAGGCTTTCCAGGCCTCCTCGCGCAGGTCGCGGCGGGCGGAGAACTGCAGGAACGGCTCGACGCTCGAGCGCGCGAGCGTGATGGCGTGCTTGCCGGGCTTCCCGAGCTCGAGCGCGGCCTGGGCGGCGGACGCACGGAACGATTGCGGAAGCCCCGCAAGGTCGCGCTCGCCTTCGAGAACCATGTGCCAGGCCTGCTCGTCGGCGAGCACATTCTGCGTGAAGGCCGTGCCGAGCGTTGCAAGCGCGGTGTTGATTTCGGCGATGCGTTTCCTGGCCTTGGCGTCGAGCTTGGCGCCGGCGCGCACGAAACCCTTGTAGGTGCACTCGAGAACGCGCAGCGCCTCGGCGTCGAGCCCGAGCCCGGCGCGCCGCTCGTAAAGGTCGGCGATGCGCAGGAAGAGCTTGCGGTTGAGCAGGATCGCGCTCTGGTGTCGCGCCAGGCGGGGCGCCATCTGCCGCTCGACGGCTTGCAGGGCCGCGTTGGTGTCGGCGCTCGCGAGGTTGAAGAAAACGTCGGCGACCTTGGAGAGGAGCGCGCCGCTCTTCTCCAGCGCGACGATCGTGTTTGCGAACGTGGGTTTCGCCGCCCGCCCGGCAATTTCGGCGATCTCGTCCTTGTGGGCCTGCAACGCGACGTCGAAGGCGGGCTTGTAATCGCGGGGCGCGATGGACTTAAAGGGCGGCGCCTTGAACGGCGTGCGCCAGGGCGCGAGCAGCGGATTGCGCCGGCCCTCGTCCGCTCTCTTAGGGGTGCTCCGCGCGATCGCCATCTCTCCACCTCTCCGAAGCCACAGGGTCGACATCGATATCGGAGCCGGCCCTTAAAAACCAAGGGGTGGGCACGAGTCCGAGGCGACCGGCAGGCCGGAGACTGGAGAAGAAATGAGGCCCGGTCCAGGGAGATTTGCCTCGGATGGGGGCTTGGGATTGATCCGAGGCTGGGGATGGACCGGGCCAGACGCTGTAGGCATGTATCCTACGCGGCAATGGGGCCTGCTCACGGACGCTTTGTGGCGCCGATGTGAAATGTTTGCCGAGAGCGGCTTGAAAAATCGAAAGTCCGGCGCGATCATCATGCGAGGTCAGCAGGGAGGCGCGCTTTGAGCGAATCCGACCCCATACGCTTCCGCCCGCGCGAGTCGGGCGGTTCCCCGCGCGCTCAGGCGCAACGCAGCCCCGTATCCTTCCCGTCCTCCCGCATCGGCCCGCCGGTCGTTGCCTTCAACCGTGCCGAGCTTGACGCCATCCTGGCCGTCTATGCGCGCAAGGTCGCGGCCGGCGAATGGCGCGACTATGCGCTCGAGATGGGTCGCGAGAAGGCGGTGTTTGCGATTTTCCAGCGCACCAGCGAATACCCGCTGTTCCGGGTGGAGAAGTGTCCGCGGCTGGCGCGCCGTCAGGGCGCCTATAGCGTGGTGCTGCGGAGCGGGATCATCCTCAAGCGCGGCCACGACCTCGCCCGTGTGCTCGCCGCCTGCGAAAGCGTGAAGCTCAGCCATTGAAGCGGGGCCGCAAAGCGCCCCGCCACGCGGCACCGCAGAACGAAAAAAGGGCCCCGCTTCGAACGGGGCCCTTTTTCGTGTTTCAGGCCGCAGCCGCTCCCGCTACTCGCGGTTTCCGAGCAGCGACAGAAGATTGACGAAGAGGCCGACGAAGTCCTGGTAGAGCGACAGCGCGCCCATGACGGAAGCCTTGGCGGCCGCCTCCGCGTTGCCGGCCACCTCGAAGTAGACGTCCTTGATGCGCTGCGTATCGTAGGCGGTGAAGCCCGCGAACACGAGGACGCCGATGACCGAGATCGCGAAGTGCATGGCGCTCGACTGCATGAAGATGTTCACGACCATGGCGATGATGACGCCGATGAGGCCCATGAACAGGAACGAGCCCCAGCCGGAAATATCGCGCTTCGTCGTGTAGCCCCAGACGCTCAGGGACGCGAACGTCGCCGCGGTGATGAAGAACACGTTGGCGATCGACGTGCCGGTGAAGACCAGGAGCAGCGAAGAGAGCGACGCGCCGACGAGGGCGGCGTAGACCCAGAACGAGGTGCGCGCGGCGCCGACGCTCATGCTGCCGACGCGGAACGCGAAGAAGAACACGAATGCGACCGGCGCCAGGAACAGCAGCCACTTGAGCGGGCTCGTGTAGAGCGCAACGCCGAACGAGGTCAGCATCTGGCCGTTCGGAAGCGTCGCGGCAGCCGAGCTCGGGTTGCTGGTGACGGCCATCGAGAACACCAGGTAGGCGACGATGCCGGTCAGCGCGACGCCGGCCGCCATGTAGTTGTAGACGCCCAGCATGTATGCGCGCAGACCTTCGTCGACGTCGGCGCGGCCAACGGTCGTCGCTTGCGTATATCTGCTGTCAAACTGTGCCATCGTGTTTCGAGTCCCCTTAAAGACCTTGGAGCGCAAACGGAATTTGCCATCGGCATATTGGAGGGACATGCCTCCCTTTCAAGGAGCACCTCTCCACCATGCCGCCGTCTCAGCCGTGTATATATGCCAATTCGGCCAGAATGTTAATGTCTGAGGTTCGGTAAAACGGCCCAGAATACTGAGGGGTGGTTACGTATGAGCCGGCTGTAACAGGCCGTTCTTCCTACTCCGACCTCAGGATGGCGGCGGGTCTCGCCCGCAGAACCGCCCAGGTGCCGAGCGCGCCGAACATCAGGACGAGCCCGATCGCCAGCGCCAGGGCGCTGAGAACGGCAGCCGGGCTGAAGGTGAAGGGGATCTTCATCACCTCGGTCACGGCGACCCAGGCCGAGAGCGTGCCGAGGGCGGCCGCGAACAGTCCGGCGACGACGGCGAGCAGCACGTATTCGAGGGCATGCGAGGTGAGCACGCGCCGCCGCGTGGCGCCGAGCACCTTCAGCACCACGGCCTCCAGGATACGGCGGCGCTGTGCGGTTGCCAGTGCACCCGCCAGCACCAGCGCGCCGGCAACCAGCGTCACACCCCCGGCGACGCGCACGGCCACCATGACCTTGGACAGGATGGCATTGACGGCGGCCAGCGCGTCCTTGACCCGGATCACCGTGACCGAGGGGAAGGCCTTGCCGATGACGCGGCCGAGGTTGGCCTCGGTCGCGAGCGCCACGCCGTCCGGCAGGCTGATGGTGGCGAGCAGGTTATGGGGGGCGCCTGCGAGCGCGCTCGGGGAGAACACCATGACGAAGTTCAGCGACAGGCTCTCCCACTTCACCTCGCGCAGGTTGGCGATGCGCGCGGTGAGGTTGCGGCCGAGCACGTTGACGGTCACGGTATCGCCGATGGCGAGCCCGAGGTGGTGTGCTAGGTCGCGCTCGAAGGAGACCAGCGGCTCGCCCGAATAGTCGGCCGGCCACCATTGGCCCTCGACCAGCGTCGAGCCTTCGGGCAGCGTGTCCGAGTAGGTGAGGCCGCGGTCGCCGTGGAGGACCCATTGCGCCTCGGGTGGGGGCTTCACCTCCTCCACCTTGCGGCCATTGAGCTCGACCAGGCGGCCGCGCAGCATCGGCGCCGCGGTGACGTGGGCCCCCGGGGCCTCCGTTTCGACGATCGCGACGAGGCGGTCGGCCTCGGCCTTCGGCACGTCGAGCAGGAAGTGGCTCGGAGCCCGCTGCGGCAGGCGGCTCGTCAGCTCGTGCATGAGCGAGGCATCGGCGAGCGCGACGGCGACCAGCAGCGACAGTCCGGCGCCGAGCGAGATGACGACCGAGCGCGTGAGGCCGCCCGGTGCACCGATGTTGCCGATGGCGAGCGCCAGCTCCGGCCATCGGGGCCGCGGCAGGTGGCGCGCGACGCGCGTCACCAGGGTGCCGAGGCCGGTGAAGACCGCAAACACGAGCACCAGCCCGCCGCAGAAATAGGACGCGATGCGCGCCGATTCCGCCATCGTCAGCACGAACCCCAGCAGAGCGAGGGCCACGGCGCCGGTGAGGGCGACGATGCCCCAGCGCGGCCGGACGCGTTCCGGCGCGACCTCGTCGCGAAAGAGCACGGACGGCTTGATCAGCTCGGCCCGCCCCAGCGGCCAGAGCGTGAACAGAAGCGCGACCAGCATGCCGTAGGTCGCGCTGGCGAGGATGCTCGCGGCCGAATAGCCGAGCTCGGCCCTGACGGGCATGAGGTCGCCGTAGGCGGCGATCAGGAGCCGCGGCACGGAGAGGCCGATCGCAAGCCCCAGCCCGACGCCGATCAGCGCAATCGCCAGCACCTGGATCAGGAAGATCAGGAGCACGGTGCGGCTGGTGGCCCCGACCGTCTTCATGATGGCGATGACAGTGCGGCGGCGCTCGATGAAGGTCTGAACCGCGCTGGCGATCCCGACGCCGCCGACGAGCAGGGCGGAAAGGCCGAGGAAGGTCAGGAACTGGCGCAGGCGGTCGAGCGTGCGCGTGATCTGCGGGGACGGGTCGCGACGGTCGGCGATGACGAAGCCCTGGCCGGCGAGCGCCGCGCTCGCCGTTGCGCGGAACCGGGCGAGGTCTGCCGGCGCGCCGTCGCTCTCGGGAGCGAGCGTCACGGCGTAGCGCCAGCGCACGAGCGTGCCCGGCTGCACGAGGCCGGTCTTGAGAAGGGTTGCTTCGGAGATGAACACGCGGGGGCCGTAGGTCAGGCGGTCGGCCACGGCGTCGGGCTCGGACGCGAGCGTCGCCTCGACGACGACCTCGGCCGCCCCGATGCGCATCCTGTCGCCGATCCCGAGGCCGAGCTCGCTCAGGAGCACGCGATCGACGACGGCGCCTCCGGGCGCGGCCATGGCGTCGGCGAACGGCGCGCCATCGACCTCCACCCGGCCGGCGAGCGGGTAGGCCGCGTCTACGGCCTTCACCTCGACGAGCCCCTGCTGCTCGCCGTCGAGGCGGCGCGCCATGGTGCGCAAGGTCGCCGTTTCGCTGACGCGGCCATGGGCCTCGAGCCAGTTCCGCTCGGCGTCCGTCGCGCGGGCGTGCATGCGGGAGAACGTGGCATCACCCCCGAGGATGATCCCGCCTTGGGTTTCGAAGCCGGCGCGGAGCGCGTCGGAAAGCGTGCCGACGGTGGCGATCACCGCGACTCCGAGCGCGATAGAGGCCATGAAGATGTAGAAGCCGGAGAAACCCGCGCCGAGCTCGCGGAGCGCGATGGCGAAGAGGCGCGAAACGGCAAGGCCCGGGCGCGCGCGCCGGGCTGGCGCGCCGACGTCCGCCGCAGCCGCGCTCATGCGGCCACCATGGTCTGCTCATCGGCGACGATCTTTCCGTCGGCCATGCGGATGGTGCGCTCGCACGCCCCGGCGAGCCGGTCGTCGTGCGTCACCAGCACCAGCGTGGCGCCGCTCCGCTGCTTCAGGCCGAACAGAAGCTCGACCACCTGGCGGCCGGTCTTGCCGTCGAGATTGCCCGTCGGCTCGTCGGCCAGGAGCAGCTTGGGCTCGGGCGCGAGCGCGCGGGCGAGCGCGACGCGCTGCTGCTCGCCGCCCGAAAGCTGGGCCGGAAAATGATCGAGGCGCGGCCCCAAACCTACATCCGACAGCAGCGCCCGCGCGCGGTCGCGGGCCCCTTTCGCTCCGGCGAACTCGAGGGGGAGGGCGACGTTCTCGAGCGCGGTCATGGTCGGGATCAGATGGAACGACTGGAAGACGATGCCGATGTCCTCACCGCGGGCGAGCGCCATCCGATCCTCGTCGAGAGCATTGAAATCGCGTCCGGCAACGTGCACATCCCCACGCGTGGCCCGCTCGAGACCGGCGAGGATCATGAGCAGCGACGTTTTCCCCGACCCCGATGGGCCAACGATGGCGAGCGACTGGCCCGCCGGCACATCGAGCGAGACCCCTTTCAGGATCTCCACCAGACCGGCCCGGCTTTCGAGGTTGAGCCGGACGTCGCTCAGGTGGATGATCGGCTGGGGCACGTGCGGAAGCTCCATCGGACGGCGTGAAAACAGTCGCGGCTCACGAGTGTCGAAGTGCGATAAGGCAAAAAAATGAAGGCAAAGCAAAGTGCTTCCACCGTCCGTGGTCACATGGTGCGGCTGGCCGTCATCGTCAACCTCCTGCTTGCCGCCGGCTTCGGCCCCGCCGCGGCCGCCGAGGAGCAGGCGCCCCCCGTGCGCATCGTCGCCTTCGGCGACAGCCTGACGGCAGGCTACAGGCTGGCGCCTGGCGAAGCATTTCCCGCTCAGCTCGCCGAGGCCCTCAAGGCGAAGGGCGTGGCCGCCGAGATCGCCAACGCGGGCGTGTCCGGCGATACGACGGCGGCGGGGCTCGGGCGCCTCGACTGGGCGATCCCCGAAGGCACGGACGCGGTCATCGTCGAGCTCGGCGCCAACGACGCGCTGCGCGGTATCGATCCCGACGAGACGCGCCGCAACCTCGATGCGATCCTGAGCCGCCTCAAAGCGCGCAACATCGACGTGCTGCTCGCGGGAATGGCGGCGCCAAAGAACTGGGGCGAGGCGTACGAAGCCCGCTTTGCGACGATCTTCAGCGATCTCGCAGCCAAGCACGACGTGCTGCTCTATCCCTTCTTCCTCGACGGCGTGGCCCTCGATGCGAAGCTCAACCTCGAGGATGGGCTGCATCCGACGGGCGCCGGCGTCTCCGTGATCGTGACCCGCATTTTGCCGGAGGTCGAACGGCTGATCGACCGCGTCGAAGTGCGGCGCGCAGCCTCCTCCAAATCCTGACGCCAACCCGCCCAGATACCGAGAAGACACCGAGAGGAGGTTGCCATGCCCCGCCTCTTCACCGCCATCCCGCTCCCGGCGGCGCTGGCCGACACCCTTGCCGGCCTCTCTGCTCCGCTCGCGGGCGCACGCTGGATCGATCCCGGGGACATGCACCTGACGCTGCGGTTTGCCGGCGACCTCGACAATCGCACCGCCGACGAATTCCACGCGGCCCTCTCCGCCATCGGCGAGCCGGCGTTCACGCTCAAGCTCGCGGGCTTCGGCGCCTTCGGCGGCCAGCAGCCGCGCACGCTGTGGGCCGGCGTCGCGGAAAGCCGATGGCTCGACGCCCTGGCGCGAGCCAACGAGCGCGCCGCGCGCAGTGCCGGCCTGCCGCCCGAGCGGCACGGCTTCAAGCCGCACGTCACGCTCGCGCGCCTCAAGGGCACGCGGCCGGAGGCCGTGGCGCGCATGCTGGAGGGGCTCGGCGCATTCACGAGCGCGCCCTTTCCGGTCGAGAGCTTCTCACTCTTTTCCTCGCGCCCCAAGGTGGGCGGCGGGCCGTATGTGATCGAGGACACGTTCCGGCTTCGCCGCGCCGACGCGTCCGGTCCCTGGGCCGGCTGACCGCCCGCACCCACGCGCCGGGCCGGCCTCGCGAAGAGGCGCGCGCCTTGAGGCCGTCTGGGCTATAGACCTTGAGAACAGGCGCGAGGCTTGGGGGATTTGGGGGAGCGACCCGTGCAGGATAGAGCAACTGACATCGGCGTGCGCGAGGCGGCCCCGCGGCGGGCGCTCGCCTCCTGGGTGATGTTCGACTGGGCGACACAGCCTTACTACACGCTGGTGCTCACGTTCCTGTTCGCGCCCTACTTCGCCAACGCCGTCGCCCCCTCCGCCGCCGAGGGCCAGGCGCTGTGGGGCTACGCGGCAGCCGCGGCCGGCGTGATCATCGCCCTCGGCAGCCCGTTCCTCGGCGCCATGGCCGACGGAGGCGGCCGGCGCAAGCCGTGGATGGCGCTGTTCTCGGTGCTGTTCGTCGCCGGTCTCGCGACGCTGTGGCTCGCCGTGCCGGGCGCGGATGCGGCAACGCTCGCGCTCGTGCTCGTGGCGTTCGTCGTCGCCACCGCCATGGCCGAGTTCACGAGCGTCTTCACGAACGCGATCATGCCGAGCCTCGTCCCGCACAGCCAGCTCGGCCGTCTCTCCGGCACGGGGTGGGCGGTCGGCTATGCCGGCGGACTCGTGAGCCTCGCCATCATGGCTGGGCTCGTCGTCTGCGATCCCGCGACCGGCAAGACGATGCTCGGTCTCGATCCGTTGCTCGCCCTCGACACGGGCGCGCGGGAAAGCGACCGCCTGGTGGGCCCCTTCGCGGCGCTCTGGTACGGGCTCTTCATCATCCCTTTCTTTCTTTTCGTGCCGGACGCCAAGCGCCAGGCACGGACCCGCGGCTGGCGGGCGCCGCTCGCCGAGCTGTGGCAGACCATCCGGTCGCTGCCGTCGCACCGCGACCTGCTGCTCTTCCTTGTCGCGCGCATGCTCTATTCGGACGGCCTCGCCGCGATCTTCGCGTTCGGCGGCATCTACGGCGCGGCGGTGTTCGGCTGGGGGGCACTCGAGCTCGGCCTGTTCGGCATCGTGCTGACGCTCACCGGCGTGCTCGGCGCCCTCATCGGCGGCGTGCTCGATGACAGGATCGGCTCGAAGGCCGTCATCGTCCTGTCGCTCCTGCTGCTGCTCGCCGGCGCGTTCGGCATCCTGTCAGTCGACCCCAACCACGTGCTCTACCTCCGCGAGGTGGCCCCCAAGATGCCGGGGTCGGAGCCCTTCTCGTCGACGGGCGAAAGGGTGTTCCTGGCCTCCGCCGTGATCGTCGGCCTCGTCGCCGCGCCCGTCCAGGCGGCGAGCCGCGCCCTTCTCGCGCGCCTCGCCCCGCCCGAGAAGATGACGCAATACTTCGGGCTGTTCGCGTTCTCCGGGAAGGTCACGGCGTTCATGGCCCCGCTCCTGGTTGCCGTCGTCACGCAGGCGAGCGGCAGCCAGCGCATCGGCATGGCATCGATTTCCGTGTTCCTGATCGTGGGTCTCGTCCTGATGCTGGGCGTCCGCACGACCCAGGCCCCCTCCCGCTCCCATGGGCCCGTTTAGGATGGAGCCCCAGATGGAGCGCTTTCCGGGCCGGAGGGGTGATCCGCCCGCCAGGGGGCGCCGTTACGTCATCCGGGCCCAGGGGGCGCAGGAACCGCCGCATTGAAAGTCGGCAGCCTCAGTGCAACACATAGGACCATCGATTGATCTAGGATGCCTCATGCTGTCTCGATCCGCGCTCGCATCAACTCTGTCTCTGGCGTTTCCGCGGACTGTTATCGATAGCCAGCGACTCTTGCGAATTGGATTGCTGGCGCCGCTGTCGGGCAAGATGAAATCCTGGGGCGAGCCCGGATACCAAGGGTGCCGCATCTGGCAGGACTGGGTGAATGAAAACGGCGGCATGCGCGTCGGCGACCGTCGTTATCGGGTCGACGTCATCGCCTACGACACCGAGTTCAAGCCTGCCAAAGCGCTGGCGGGAGCCCGCAAGCTGATCATCGATCACGACGTGCAAATTCTGATGATGTTGGGCGGAAACGATTTTTCCCGCCCGTTACGGGACTTCATCAATCAGACGAGAACGCTCGTGACCACGCTTCTGCCGAGCGACCTGACACCCGATGCGCGGACGTTGATTGCGCCGTGTGAGGTGCACCCCATTTACAACGTGACGGGCGTGGATTGGCTTGCGCGGCAGGACCCGACGCTCAAGACGGCAGCGATGTGCGCCCAGGATGATTTGCACGGCCTCCCTTCCATCGCCACCTACAGGGCTGCGTTCGAAGCGGCCGGCATCGAGCTTGTGGAGGAGCATCTTTTCCCGGTCGAAACCACGGACTTTGGTCCGATCGTGGATAAGCTCATGGCGCGCAACCCGGACATCCTGTGCTGGGATACCGCCTATGAGCCTTTCCTCCATGCCCTCACCAAGGAAGCGTTCAAGCGTGGGTTCAAGGGGCGCCTGCTCTCCTGCACGTGCGATAACTATCAAAGCCTGATCGCCCACACGAGCGCGGAGTTCATGGAAGGCTTTGTCTTTCAGTTCCCGGATTTCGACGACCCTCGCCTCAACGACTCGCAGGTCAACTTCGAGAACGCGAACGATTTCTATGCGGATTTCTGCAAGCGTTTCCCTGGAACGTGGAGTGCCGTGTCGTGGGAGTATGCCTCGACACTCGAGCTATGGAAGTTGGCAGTCCAACGCGCGCGCACGTTCGAGCCGTTCTCGGTACTCTCCATGATGAAATTTGGCGGCGTCGGGCATCATGCGTTCGGGGAAGCACGGTGGTGGGGAGATGAGCTGTTCGGCATCGACAATGCCCTTGTCGGATATTGGCCCGTGGTCATGATCCAGAATGGGCGGGCACGCATCCAGGAATTCTCGTCGATCCTCGACTGGTGGGGGAAGAACAAGGCGCTGTTGATCCGGCATATGCGACGCATGAACCTGATGTGGGATCAACGCGAGCCCGTTCCGTTCACGCCTCGCTTCGCGGACTTCGGTCAAGCGGAATCAAGTTGATGAGATCTGCACGGTTGCCGCGCCCGATAAAGCAGTCCGCAAGCTGAAAAGCCAAGCCATGTTCTCCAAAAGACGAAGCCCGGTGGCAACCGCGTTGCAAGTTGCAATGCGAGATTTGGGAGCTAAACCAGACGAAACCCTCAAAATTGGATTTCTCGCGCCGTTGAGTGGAGCACTCAAGTCCTGGGCTTCGCCTGGCCGCGATGGGTGCAAAATTTGGCTCGATCGTTTGAATGCTCAGGGCGGCCTCAAGGTTGGAAGCCGAAGGTATGTCGTCGAGCTGGTTGAGTTCGATACTTTGTATGATCCTGCGTTGGCCCTGCAAGGGGCAAGGAAGCTCATTTTCGAGGATCACGTGAAGGTCATACTCATGATGGGAGGCGACGACTTCTCACCGGCGTTGCTCACGCTCGTGAGCCGGAATCGCATGCTCGTTACGACCCTGCTGCCGACCGACCTTTCGCCTGATGCGCCGACTTTAATCGCACCGACAGAGGTACATCCCATCTACATTGTCACGGGTGTTGACTGGCTGAAGCGGACGAAGCCACACCTCAAGACGGCAGCCTTATGTGCGCAGCGCGATCTTTTGGGTTTGCCATCGATCGCAACATATCGCGCTGCGTTCGAGGCGGCTGGCATCGAGATCGTGGCGGAGAAATTATTTGAGCCCACAACCGAAGACTTTGCGCCCATCGTTGAAGAGCTCATGGCTGATCGTCCCGACATCCTATGTTGGGATACGGCCTACGAGCCCTTCGTTCATGCGCTGAGCATTGAGGCGTACAGAAGAGGTTTTGCAGGACAGATCCTCTCCTGCACCTGCGACAACTATCCCGAGCTGATCCGGCGAAC
>JRYH01008173.1_pt1 | contig 12983 bp, 15 predicted proteins | sample 235351 | NCBI WGS metagenome assembly JRYH01 (sample SAMN03074221, study PRJNA261480) | activated sludge metagenome | biome: Wastewater Treatment Plant; feature: Wastewater; material: Activated sludge; isolation source: activated biomass of a wastewater treatment plant treating wastewater... ... | reverse complement strand
GCCTCCAGCCGATACGCCGTCGCCGTGCTGAACGCCGCACACGCCGCCGCGCTGCGCGGCGACACTGTCTGTCTCATCTTCATATAGTATCTCACCTGATGATCGTTGATATGGCTCCCAGGCACCGCGTCTCCCCTTCCGAAGAAGGCGCCACCTGGCAGGTCACGATCACCAAAGCGCCCTTCCAGAAGAAAAGACGCCTGCGGCGGTGTGTCTGTCGCTCCTCGGGGCTTCGCCCCTCGTCCCGACAGACACACCGCCGCCATTCTCATCCTGATTGTCGGCAATTCTCACCCTGATTGTCGCGCAGCAGGCTCCGCTGGCGCGACAGCGGGCGAGCGTGCGACCGTAGCGATCCTCACCTTCCGGGGTGCATTCAACGGTCGATCGTGTCAAAGAGACGAGATAGGCACGGGCGGCGTGGGGGTCGCCCCCGACGCATTGTCGGCCTTGCCGACAGCTCCCCGGCATTTCGGGGGCATCGATTCCGATCAGGCGGATGCGCTGGCCATTGCAGCGCAGTGTATCGCCATCGGTAATTTCAGGGTTGCTGCAAACGAGAGAGGGCTTTGCTTCGACATGACCGTTAGCACCGCCCGTCATCCAGAGTGCGCCGACGGCGACCAGGGCGGCAATCGAATAGAACAGGCGATGCGGCCAATGTCGCAAACTCACCCCTCGGTAACGGTGTTGGCGCGGAGCCAAGCGGCAAGCCGGGTGAACTCGAATGTACCTGCCTCGTGCAGGCCAATGATGAAGGCGGCGGTGGGGTCTGCTTCGGCGGAGATGCGCAAGCCATTGATGGCCAGGAAAGTGTACGTCACGGCGAATGCGGTACGTTTGTTGCCGTCAATGAAGGGATGATTTTGCGCAAGGCTCTCCCAGAGGGCGGCAGCTTGTTCGATCAGGTCGGCGTAGTATCCGGTTTGGGGCCGGAACAGTGCCGCTTCGAGCGAGCCCGGATCGCGCAAGCCGTCAGAGCCGCCGTAGCGGTCGATCTGGTCAGCATGGATGGCAAGAACCTCGACGACGGTCAGGTAGTCCGTCATTCAGCCAGCTTCTTGTAGAGCGGCGCATACTTGTCGTGGCTGGCCTGATACGCCGCCATGACGTTGGCGCGCGGACGGCCTTGCTTACGCTTCTCAAGCAAGTCAGCGAGTGCCTCATCGACCAGTGCCTGAATCTGGCGGCCTTCGCTTTGCGCAAGGCCGCGTACCGCAGACAGAATGTCAGCGTTGACCTGGGTGGCGAATTTTTCGCGGGTATGGGCGGTCATGGGGCAACTCCGATTTACACCTCTAGCTTATCATGATGTTTCAAGAAACGTCAAGATATGCAGCAAACGCAGACAGCCAGAGGCGACCTATCGGCATGATACAAAACTGTTTTTAGATCGGATAATGTATCTTCTGGAAAATGCGGGAACTGAGGCCAGCATGGCTGGTCGATCGGGCCTTCGGAGCAAGCCACCCCAACGCGCCTTCATTTCCGCAGCTCTGGCGGAATCGCGCCTGATCCTCGCAAGCCCTAGAGGCTCTTCCTCTGGCGTTTCAGCCCTGCGTGTGCGTGGCGTCACGATTCAGCCTGGTCGAGCGCAGGAAGGCCGCGATTGGCGCGGCTCGCACCGAAAGGAGACGGCCATGCAACATATCATCGCACTCGAAACCCGCAGCACCAGCGAACTGAATTACATGATGCGCGATGCACATGAGCGGCTCTACGCGGCGCGCACCGGATCGCCCGAACACAATCTCGCGCGGGCAGCCATCGACATGATCTCCCGCTCCTTGATGCAACGCCTTGGCTAAGAGGCAACGCCGCCGGCACTGCCGGCGGCGTGCTCTCGATCAAAACAAGGTCATTTGCCGCCTTGATTGGGCGAAGGCTTGCCATTCGGTTTTGCCCTCTTCGGCCTGAATCCAGGCGCGGGCAAATGCGACCGCACCGCCATAGCTGTCGATCACAGCTTTGCTCGTGAAGTGCGAGCGGTAGCCGGTTTCGGTGATCGGCAAGGGTGCGCGGCGGGGCGCAACGGCTTCGATTTCGACGTGAGCAACATCGTAATCGGTATCGTGCAGAGCAAGCCACTCGGGGGCATAGCGGACTTCGATGCCGATGCCGTCCCACTCGATGCGGTGAAGCTCGTATGGGAAAACTTTGGCGATCTTATAATCGGAAGGCTCGGGTGCATCGGCCAAGTCGCCAGCTTCTGCGGCGATAGCAGCCTCGGCAAGAAATTCGGTCAAGGCGCGCTCGGCATCTTCGCGGGTAGCAAATATCTCCGGGCAAGGCTCCTGACCGTGCTGCGTCACCGTCCAGGTGTTGACGAAGCCATCGCATTCCGTGCGGGTGAGAACTTCCCAGCTCATGCTGCACCTCCTTTCTGACGCTGTGCGTCAAGGGCAGCCTTGGCCTGTTCCAGGCTGCGGACGTTCTCGACGATCGTGCCAGCATGGCGCGCGGCCTCGGCGTAGACCGCAATGGAATGCGTCGGAGCGAAGTGTCGATCGCGCTCGATCGGCAAGCCAAGGGGGCCTTTGACACCGGCGATTTCAGAGAGAGACACCCAGCCCAGCTCGGGATAGCCAAGGTCACAAAGGCCGAAGGCCAGATCAGTGTTTTCAGGATCAAGTTCCGTCAGCAGCCACGTCGCATTGGCGTCGGGGGTGAAGAGCTTGAGCACGGGCATGAAGTCGATGCCGCCTGCGCGTTCTGCGTTTGCTTTGCCCTGTTCCAGCATCTTGTCGTGCTGCTCTTTGGTGATGAGTTTCATGTGTTCGTCCTCTTGGTTAGCGTTGCTTTCCCCGAAGGGATGAGGACGGCCCGCCGGGAGCAGGGCGCGGCGTCAGACAGGAAAATTGGGGGAGACCTTCAGGGGGAACCGATGCTTCCTGTTGACGCTGGGAGCGCACGTTTCCGGCAAAGGACTACGATGGCACGCAGGGAGCAACGTCAGAGGGCGAGCACCACACATCACCTCAGCGCGGCTTGAAGAGGCGGGCAAAGAAGCGTGAGCGGAATCGCGCGCGCAATGTTTTGCGCGGGCGTGGTCTTGGCATTGGAGGCGGCATAGTCGGCGGTGCCAAGAACATTGATCCTGGATCAGCTTCGCCCTGATCTGATGCCTGTGACAGTGCTCCCGAGAGGGTCTTGATGGGTGCTTCGCTGTTACGTGCAGTGTTGGTATGGCCTCGGCCTGCGCGGTGCGCGACAGATGCAAACACAGATGAAAGGCGAGGTAGCGTCAGCGTTGCCATGTCACGGAGAAAGCGTGACACCGGTGCAAGAATGGCAACCTGTAAGGGCAGAAGGCTCGGGAATGGTTGCAGGAAACGCGAGCCCGTCAGCGTGCGCGGCCGTCACGCTCCGGTCCATCGCGGTCACGCGCCAGAGCTTCAAGGCGGCGACGTTCGTATTCGCGCTCGATCTCGCGTGCGCGTTCATCGTCGGCCAAACGACGCGCCTTGTCATCGGCCTGGTCGCGCCGAAGGTCGGCAACCTCCTGCCCTTGCTGTTTCACAAGGGTGTCCATCTCGCTGCGATGCTGAGCATTGAGGCCCGCCACTAGCGTTCGGGCGGCTTGTTCGCGCCGGTCGTCTGCCTCGCTCGCGCGACGGCTTTCGTCGGCCTCGCGCTTGATCCGCGCTTCGGTCGAGAGAGTTTCGCGGATGCTTTGCCACAGTCGCTCGAAGGCTCCGGGTTCGGGCGCGCGCTCGGCCATTTCACGGCGTGCATGTTCTTTGGCAAAGGCCTCAAAGGCCTGATCGGTGGCGGCTTGTTGGGCCTGTTGAAGTTGATCGATTTCCTGACCGTGCTTGCGTTCCAATTGGGCGCGCTGCTCCGCATGGCGAGCGTCGATCGCCTCGGTGAGGTCGCGAATGCGCTCCTGCACCTTCGGATCATTGGCGTGGTTCGGTGGTGCCATTTCAGGTGCGCCCCCCTGCCCTCGCTCCTGCTGGGCGGCTCGGGCGGTAGCCACGTCAGGCACTGCCTGCTGGGGCACGTCGGCCATAAAGGNNGGCACGCAAGTCCTTTGCCGATATTCCAGCAATCTGACGGCGCAAGCTGAGCACATCACCGTGCTGGTCGATCAGGACAAAATCGCGCCGGTCGCCGCGTGCCAGCACATATCCCGCTTCATCCAGGGCAGACCGGAATGCGGAGCCAGTATCGCTGGCCTGATAAAGAGCGGTGATTTCGGCTTTTCGGGCGCGCGGGTCGATCCCGCTGCGTTCGGATTGTTGCCATTCGGCGTGGGTTATATCTGACGATGGCAATTCGGGCTGAGCGTCTCGGTCACGCTTGGCGTGCTTGCCGGGAACATGCTCATGGCCGAACTCTTCCTCAAGCCGAAAGCTCGCACGCTCGTGGGCTTTGAAGTTATGGCTGTCGCTGCGCAGCGTCATGGTATCGATGTCGGTGCGCTGCCAGACCACATGGATGTGCTGGCGTCCGTTCTTTTCATGCAGGACAACAGCGCGGGGCTGCCCTTGCAGGCCAAGCTCTTCCTCAAGCACATCAACCGCACGGGTCCACTGTTCCGGGGTCATGTCGTATCTGGCGTCGGGGTCAATATTGGCGTGGTAGAGTCCCTTGGTGCCGCGCGTGCCGTCGGCAAGTGTCTGCCAGTCGCGGAAAGCCTCATGGAGCGAGGCTGTCGGGGAATGCAGTTCCAACACCTCGACACGCTCGTTGGTATCCGTGCGCGCCAGGTGGCGAGAAAGCTGTCTAGGCCCTGCCCTGCTTGCGCCCTTGATAATCACCTGATGGCTCCATGCCGAGGGCGTCGAAGATGGCATCCCGGAGCTGAAGGTAGGCCTGCATGGCCTCGCGCAACTCGGGCACGTCGGGGGCTTCGCCAGCGTTCACGCCTCTGGCGATCTGGTTAATGTTGTTGCCCACGCGACCAAGTTCGCCAAGCAATTGGCGCAACGCAACATGGTCGGCGGGTGGGCGACGCTGGGCACGGGGACCGGCACTCCCGAGCGCGGAAGCGCGCATGAAGGCTGCAACGGCCATGCCCGCCTTGTCGGCACGGTCGATCACAGCAGCCTTCTCTTCGGGGGTGACACGCGCATACAGGGTTTCGGTGCGTTGACGCTGCTCGGACTTGCTCCGTGGCGTCGCACTGCCTGTCATGCCGTGCCTCCTTTCACTGCGGGATATGCCCGCGCGTGGGTGCCGGGACGCAGGAGTCCTGGCGAGTGGTCGAGGGGCGCGATAGCCTCTCGTCAGGTTTCCAAAGGGCACGAAGGCTCTTTGGTCGATGCCGCTGCCGAACAGCGGTCATGGGTTCCAAGGGAGAATGAAATCTCCTTTGGCGGGTTCAGGGCGGTGCCCTGATCCAGGGTGCAGGGGCGGGACAGCTCCTGCTCTGGGGGTNNAGGAACAGCGTGTCCTGCGCGTGATCGAGGGGCGCAACCCCTCGTCAGGGTGCAGGGGCAGGAACGCCGCCTGCTCGTTCTCTAGAGCGCGAAAGCTCTGGTCGTGGGTGCCGGGACGCGGAAGTCTCCGGCGAGTGGTCAAGGGCGCGATAGCCCTTGTCAGGGTTCCAAGGGGCGCGAAGGCTCCTTGGTCGTGTCGCAGAGGCAAAGCCTCCGTCATGGGTTTCAAGGGGGCACGAAGGCTCTCTTTGGTCGGGGGATGCAACGGGGGCGAAGCGCCCCTTGCCAAGCGGGCGGACGGTCAGTCCGTCCATGGCTTGCATTCTCTGTTATTTTCATAATACCAGAACATGACACGTTTGTCGAATGACAGCGTGTCTCCGCATTTGCAGGGGCAGTCAGCAGTGCCGGTAAAGGCCTGCCCCTGCCCTTCCCTCACCGTTTGCCAAGCAGCAGGTCGCGGGCCTGGTTAAGCTTTTGGGCAAGGTAGGTGGTGCCGCCCTTGTCGGGGTGCAGCATCGTCATCAGCCGCTTATAGGCCTCGCGTATCTGCTCTTCGCCTGCGCCATCTTCGAGGCCAAGCACAGCGAGAGCCTCGGCCTTATCCATCGCGCCGGATGCTTTCGATGCTTCTTCCTGCTCCCGTCGGGCTTGGTCAAAGTAGGGGTTAATATCGAAGGCTTTGAGGTCGGGCAGGCGGATCGGCGGTTCGGACTGTTCGGCGCGCGGTGGCAGGTATGCCCAGAGGTGCCAGTAATCCACAGGACGCAGATAGTGCGCGCGGCCACGAGGCTGAAACGCCCAGGCGATGCTTCGGTCCATTGACATGATCTCGTCGGGGAACAGCATGGCGCGGCCCGTTTCCCCATGAGAACGGGTTGTGTGCCCCTGCCCGCCGCTGATGGTTTCGCTGACGGTGCGAACGGTCATCTGGCCAAGGGATTTGCTGACGTACTCGGCGGTCTGCAAATCCTTGACGTTGCAAAACCACTTGTAGCCGCAATTGGTGAGGATGGTTCCGGCAGACGGGCCATAGAGCGAGTGTAACTGGTCGAGGCCTTGCACGATCAGGGTGAGGTCAAGGCCAGCACCGCGCACCAGAGCAATGTCGGTGACGATGCTATCTACACGCCCAAGGACGGGAAACTCGTCGATCAGGAACATGCCGCGCACGCCCTTCCCTGCTGGTTGGTAGCGTTTGAACGTCTCGGTGACGGCATTGACCATGAGGCGCAGCCAAGTCGCCTGCGCGTGCATCTGGTTGTCGGGTATGACGATGTAGAGGGTTGTTCGCCCGTTCACGAGGTCGGGCAGATGGAAGCTCGATTGCGCGGTCGATTTGGCGATCTGGCTGTCGGCAAGGAACTGGATGGATTTGGCGAGCTGGGAGAGGATGCCGCTATAGGTCTTGTCATCCATTTTGAGAAAGCGACCGACCAGAATGCGCAGTGCGGGGCCGAAGGTGCTGCTGGCGATCATGCGCGGAAACAGCGTTGCGCGCAGGTCATTGCCCTCTGCGCCACCGCTGATGATATCGGCGACGTTGGCGAGCGTCTTTTGCTCGCCGGGGTGATCTGCCACCCAGATGAGGACAGCGGCCAGGATCGAGGCGGCATTGGTTTGCCAATAGTCGTCCTTGGCATTGCCCTGAATGCAGATATTCGTGGCGAGGCTTTTGGCCGCGCTGACGAAATTCTCATCACGTGGATCGAGCACGTCGAGCGGATTGAAGGTCGCGCGCGAGAAACCATGGCTTTTGAGCAGCGCGTCATGCATCCCCCAGGGGTTGATGATGTAAACGCTGTGGCCGAGCTGCTCGCGCCGATAGCGCGCGGTGATGCAGGCATTTTCGCCCTTGGGGTCGATCGTCACCAGCGAGCTTTTGTAGAGCATGAGGGTCGGCACGACGACGCGCGTGCCCTTCCCTGTTCCTGATGGCGCAACGATCAGGGTATGGGATTCGGGCTTGGTGACAATCGGCCCGAAGAAACTGCGCGGGAATAGCGTATGCGCTGATCCGCCAAGAAACACGCCTTTGAAGAGAGCACCGTCGATCTGATGGACGGGATTTGCATAGTCGGCTGTGCCGAAATTGCCCGATAGCGGCTTCTGCCCTTCCTCTTTGCGGCGGGTTGCCAGGTAGATCAGAAAACCAATGAAGCCGAGAATGGCGAGCACAGCCAGCACGGCTCCTGCATTGCTGTTGCCGGAGCCCTCGCGCCAGCGAGCAGCCTCCTCCTCGCGTTGCCTGCGCTTCTCGCGCAATTCCTCCTGATAGGCCTGATGGCCGATGCGGCTGCCGCCAATGCCTGTTGCGTCAAAGAAGCGCGCCTGAAAAGCTTCGGGGAAGTAGAGTTGAGCTGTTTCTTGCGCGGTGGCAGCACTCCATTTGTAGCGGCTCTGTTCGTTATAGAACCTTTGGTTGCGGGTCTGGCACCCGATAGCCAATGCACTGCATGTGTCCGTGAATGTCGGGCGCATACGATCGCGGATATCGACAAAATGCAGGCCGTAGAGGCGATAGCGGCGTTGGGCTTCGAGCGGCTTTCGGTTGTTGGAGAAACCATTGAGTGCGTTTTGCAGCATCAACATGCGCCCCGCCTGTCGGCCTGCGAGGGTTGCATCATCGATGCCGCCGGAATTGGCGGCGAGGTCGGCGCGCGCGCGCTGCGGGTCTGGGAAGTAGCGCAGATAGTCGGTGCGGTCGCGGGCATTGATGATGCGGTTGGCATTGGTTTGCGCCTCGGCGCGCACCGCCCTGCCCTGCCCTGTGGCATCGGCAGCCTGATTGCCTGCGGCGAGCTGCCTGCGCTGAAAATCGAGATGCTTGTTGGCAAAATCGTCGGGCACATCGGAACGTGCGCGTTCACGTTCGATCAGAGCGATGCTGACCAGAGCGGCTTCGATCTGATTTACGGCGGCGGTGCGATCTTGCGCGACGCCCTGCCCTGCCCAGGCCATTGCAAGAATGGCCATAAAGATAAGGCGGGCGAGATGGGTCAACGCGCGATCCGGTTCCTAGTGTGCCGAATGGCTAGCGTTCGGTGTGCTGTTCAAGCGCGTCAAGTGCCTCTTCAAGCACAGCACCAAGCGGGACACCGCGTGCGTCGGCAAGGCGGTAGAGCCGCTCGATCGTCTCGCCGGTCGCCTTGATGTTGATCTGACGATTACGGCCAGTGGTGTAGCGACGCATGGCGCGCACGGGTTCGATCGTCGGCGCAACTGGCTCGGGCTGAGGTTTCGCGCGGGCCTTGCGGCTCGGAAAACCTGAATCCTCGGCGATCTGCTCGATTGCGGCAACCGGCACTGTCTTGGCCTTAGGCTGCGGCTCGAAGTCGGAGAGGTCGGCAAAAGGATTGGCTCTGCTGGTCATCATGCCACCTTCGTGTTGTTGGGTTGCCCCCTGCCCTCACGCAGCCGCTCGATTACCTCGGCGGCAAACTCCTCGGCATTGGCGATAGCCTTGTCGAGATTGGGGACTTCTTTCGGGTCGAGCGATTCCAGCGTGCGCTGGAACGAGAACATAGCGCGGAAGGCTTCGCGCTCATTGAGTTGGGCTTTGAACACCGGCACGCCCGCATCGACTAGACCGCCCTGGATATGGCCCATGGTGCGGGTACGGATGATCGGGCTCGTGCGCGTGAGCAGCACGCCATAGGGCGTTGCCCTGCCCGTCATCTTCTCCTGTTGCTTGACGACGCGGATGGCGCGGCTTGCTTGCTCGGCGTCAAGTTGCGAGCCTTGGGTCGGGATGACCACAAGATCAGCCTGACTGACGGCAAGCAGCACAATCTTTGCTGCGGTGCCCTCAAGATCGACGACCACGAATGGCGTTTTGGCAGCGGCCTCCTCGATCTTGTCGATGATGTTATCCTCGTCGGCGTCGGCGACGATGGATAGGTTCTTGGGCAACTTGGCGCCTTTGGCCCAGGCGGCGATTGGATGATTGGGGTCAGCGTCGATGGCGGTGACTTTGGTGGCGCGCGCAAGTTCGCTTGCGAGCAGGAGTGCCGCCGTCGTCTTGCCGACACCTCCCTTGGGACTGACGAAGACGATGGTTGGCATGATTTCCCCTGTGAGTGATACCAGATAGCTAGATGGTAGCTACCAGCTATCACCACGTCAATGGATATCTGTTTGGTATCTAGTAGCTATCCGATACGGGTTAGCTATCTGATACTTGGTAGCTACTAGCTATCTATGGTATTCTGAAAAGACGCGACTCAAGCGCGGGAACAGGGGGAGAAATGACGGTATGGTTGGCGTGTGCTGATGGCTTTATCGCGGCGGATGTGATCCGCTGGCATGAAGGGATTTGGGAGCGGCGCGGGCCAAGAGGCGCGCGCAGCATGAAAATCGGCGATCGCGAGGTCATCGCCGAAGTGATTTCTGGGCCGGATGAAGCCGGATTTGTGACGCTGCTGGTGCGCGATTGCGTGGTGACAACCGAGCATGTGCGCAATGGCCTGCTCAAGCCTGGAACAGAAATTAGACGCAAAGCGGCAACGATCGGGCGGGGCCATCCGGCGCGGATGCTTTGGAGCGATGAAGCTGCACGCGGGGTCGTGCGAGGCAGCCGGTATCTCCCAAATGACATGCTCGACGCGCTACAGACATCGATGGACAATCAGCCCTAGCCTCTAGGAGCAACGTAGAGAGCCTGTGCTGTCGGGGCAGGGGAGGGCGCAAAAATTGTCTTCATGCCCTTCCTGCCTCTCCGCACGGGCTGACAGAGGCCATTTAAGAGCCGACCTCGCCCCACACCCCCCTCGCCAAGCCAATTTGCGACATTACCGTTTGCGCTTAGGCTGATTGAGAGGACTGACGGTGCGGCCAGGTTGCCGCCTATGGCGGCACAATCAATACGTCAGCCGGGTTTATCCCGGCTGTCCGCTTCTCTTTCTGCCCTTTCGTGGGCTTTCTGCGGTTTGGTCTGCCCCAAAGTTATCCACAGGCACCCCTGTGTGTTTAAACTTCGTTAGAGTAGGTGTTAAAGGATTCCGGAAACCCGCTAACATATTGATAAAGCTGTCAGAAAAGGCGGTTTTTGCAGCCTCTTTGTAAACGGTCTGACGATAGAGTGATTCCAGTATGACGATAGACTGTAAACGGAGTGACGATAGGCGGGCTGGCCGCTTCTGTAAATGAAATGACGATATCCGGTGTTCTGTAAATGAAATGACGAAGTTTGCTCTTGCGTAAACGAAATGACGAACTTAGGCTCCCATATATGAAATGACGAAAGGGAGCGAGTCTGTTGGGTGAGGGTGCGGGCATTGTGACGATCGAACAGGGCGGCGAGGCGGGTGAGCGCGCGCCGCTGCTGCCTGTACGTCACCCCAACCAAGACCTTTTCATCTGCGACGTTCTCGATGCCATTCCCAAGGATGATATGGCGTCGATGGAGCATCCGGTGTTTTCGCTCTCAACCAAGCCCGATCGCAACATGCGCCGCTATGAGCACAAGGGCACGATTGTTGACATTGTGCCGTCGGGCATGGGGCTGGCGACGATCCACGACAAGGACGTGCTGATCTATTGCATTTCGCAACTCGTGGCGAAGATGAATCGGGGCGAGCAGCCAAGCCGCAAGGTGCGGCTCCATGCTTATGATCTGCTGGTTGCAACCAACCGGCAAACAAGCGGGGAGGGCTATCGCCTGCTAGGCGATGCACTGACCAGGCTGCGCGGCACGACGATCCGCACCAACATCAAGACGGGGGGCGAGGAAGAAACCCGTGTCTTCGGCCTGATCGAGGAAGCGAGCATCAGCCGCAAGACATTCGATGGCCGGATGCAGGACATTGAGGTCACGTTGTCGGAGTGGGTTTATCGCTCCGTCATCAGCAAGAACGTGCTGACGCTCAACCGCGATTATTTCCGTCTCAGGAAGCCGCTTGAGCGGCGCATGTACGAGTTGGCGCGCAAGCATTGCGGGCAGCAGGACGAATGGTCGATCGGCCTTGAGTTGCTGCAAAAGAAGTGCGGGGCAAGCAGTCCGCTCAATGTGTTTCGGGCACTGGTCAAGAAGGTCTGCGCCCATGATGCGGAGCACCAGCATTTCCCCGACTATGCCGTGTCCTTCGGTGAAAATGACAAGGTGACGTTTCGCAACCGGTCGGCCTTCCTGATCGAGGCCAGCCATGCTGACGATGAGAAGCCCTATATCGATCCCGAGGCGTTCCACGATGCCCGCACAGCGGCACCTGGCTACGACGTTTATGCGCTCTACGAGCAATGGGCAGAGTTCTGGCGCGACAGCGGCAAGCCAGAGCTGAAAAACGCCGCTGCTGCGTTCATCGGCTTCTGCAAGAAGCGCGCTGCCAAGCGTCCGATTCAGTCGGGTCGCAACGGCTATGACGACGGGTATTGAGGCGAGGGCAGGGCGGTGTGGTCTGGTCGGGTAATCGAGCTAGAGGATTGGAGCGATTTCGCTGTGGCATTGCCGCGTGAACTCGCTGCGATCGGCCATGGTGGCCTGATCGCGATCCGCAATTTCGAACTCGTCACGTGTGACGTTGATGCTGAAATGCGGCCTGCCGGTGAAACCGACAGGCTAGGGCTGGTGCTGCGCACCGGCACTGATCGCGATGGTTCGAGCTCGGTGTGGAACGCGGATGGGCATGATTACCAGCACGATCTGACGCCAAGCGGCAAAAGTGCTGACGAGATAATTTATGCTTACATCGCGGAAGTCAGCGCAGCGGGCTACCGCGTCCATTATCTGCCGGATGACGAGCCGGAGGATTGGGATTTGACCGAGGGTCTTTGGCCAACAAACGGCATTCTGATCTATGACGCCGCAAAGCTCGATCGCGTCGCAAAGAATGAGCTTTGGTTTCGTGGTGATTCCCGCGATGCGCTGCTGCTTGTATTCAAGCTGGCCGACGCAACGATCTAGCGTCGCTGGCGCGGTGGCTGTTTATGCTTTGGCTGGCTCGGCAGGGCGGGGGCTTTGGTCGAGAGAATGCGAGAATCTTGGTCTGTTTCGCGCCAGGGCGCGAACGCGGCCAGGTTGAAAGCATCCGTCAAATAAAGATCGAATCGCAAGCGGCCCCCGACGCTTGTTGCTCCACATGTTCATTTTATCCCTTCCGTCAAAGCTGCGCGCATCGTTTTGACAATCTGGGGAAGGGCGGAAAATGGAGCCGCCGACACGAGGGCTCAACTCGTGTCGGCGTATCTGCACAGCCTATCGCAGACAGGGGGGGCCTGTTTGCTCGCCATGCAGCATAGGGGGATTAGACCACGCCGAAGGCGTAATTTTCTTTCTGTTTTTAGAAATTTCGCCGCGACCGAAGGGAGCGGCGCGGGGGTGGTGTGGGCGGGACTAATAAGCTGGCCGCCCCATCATGCTTGCATGTGCAACATGCTGATGGGGCGGCCTCGCTCGTGGCCGCTATGCGGCCTCCTGCATCGCCTGCGGGTTGGCAGTCTGGTGAAGGTAGGCGACCGCGCGCTCGGCATGGGCTGCGGCCTGCACGATGGCGCGCTTGTCGTTTTGGAGCACCTGAATCCAGCTTCCAATATAGCTGGCATGGTCGGGGCGGGCTTCGATGGCAATGCCAAGATCGGCGGCAAGAAATGCTGCGCCAAGCT
>JRYH01001734.1_pt1 | contig 13010 bp, 14 predicted proteins | sample 235351 | NCBI WGS metagenome assembly JRYH01 (sample SAMN03074221, study PRJNA261480) | activated sludge metagenome | biome: Wastewater Treatment Plant; feature: Wastewater; material: Activated sludge; isolation source: activated biomass of a wastewater treatment plant treating wastewater... ... | reverse complement strand
CCCGGGGATGCCGCAGGGCAAGCCGGCCGGGGTGCGCTGCGTCCAGCTCACCGACGACCAGCGCTGTGCGATCTTCGGCTCGCCGCAGCGGCCGGCCTGCTGCACGGGGCTCATGCCGTCCGACGAGATGTGCGGCGATTCGCGCGAGCACGCGATTGCCTGGCTCGCGGCACTCGAGACGGCCACGCGCCCGTCAGCTGCGGTGGTCGCGCAGGTTCAGTGCGCCATCAGCAGGGGCACCGGCGTCGTGCGCAGCATCGTCCGGGTGGCGCCACCCAGGATCAGTTCGCGCAAGCGCGCGTGACCGTAGCAGCCCATCACGATCAGGTCCGCGTCGCGATCGGAGGCCTGGTTGAGCAGCACGTCGCCCACGCCGATGCCCGAGGAGCCTACGTGCGCGGCTTCGACCTCGATGCCATGCCGCGCGAGGTAGAGCGCCAGGTCGGCGCCCGGCATCTGGCCATGGCCGCTCTCCGAGGGCCTCGCGTCGACGGTCACCACGGTCACCTTGTCGGCACGCTGGAGCAGGGGCAGGGCGTCGGCCACCGCGCGGGAGGCTTCGCGGCTGGCGTCCCAGGCCACCAGGATCCGCCGCCCGATCGCTTGCAGGGCGCCGATGTAGGGCACCACCAGGACCGGCCGGCCGCAGGCCAGGATGACGTCCTCGACGATGGATGCCGCTTCGCGCGCGCTGCTGCCTTTCGGGTCGGCCTGGCCCATGACGATCAGGTCGGCATAGCGCCCGTGCAGGCCCAGCAGGTCGCGCGGCTCGCCGCGGGCCTGGCGCGTTTCGCGCTTCGCAAGGCCAGCCTTCGCGGCCGCGGCTTCGAAGCGCTCGAGCGCGGCCTTGGCCACGGCTTCGTCCTCGGCCTTGCGGCTCGCTTCGATCTCCTCCCGGATGCCGGCTTCGGGGGACCATTGCAGGTAGAGCGGCGTGGGCGCATGGAGCGCGATCAGGTGCGCGTCGTGCGCGGCGGCGAGCTGGATCGCGGCGTCGGTCCGGCGGTCCACGCCCGGGCCTTCGTCGAGGTGCAGAAGAATGGTCCGGTAAGTCACTCGGTCTCTCCGATGTTGTTGACGATGCGGCCGGCGCTCCGCTCGACCCGGGCCGGCCGGTGCGCTCAGGCCAGCGAGACGCCGGCCTGGCGCATTTCGGTGAGCGCATCGGCGAGCGACCCGTTCAGGTCGATCGCGCGGCACGCCTCGAGCAGCACCACGACTTCGAAGCCGAGCCGGCGCGCGTCGAGCGCCGAATACTTGACGCAGTAGTCGGTGGCCAGTCCGCACAGGAACACGCGGCGCACGCCGAGTTCGCGCAGGCAGCCGCCGAGGCCCGTGGCCGTGCGCCGGTCGTTCTCGAAGAATGCCGAGTATGAATCGATGGCGGCGTCCATGCCCTTGCGAACGATCAAGGAAGCCGCCCGGGTGTCGAGCTCGGGATGGAAGGCGGCGCCCGCGGTGCCCTGCACGCAGTGGTCGGGCCACAGCGTCTGCCCGCCGTAGGGCATCTGGATGCGATCGAAGGCCGCATGGCCCGGGTGGGCGCTTGCGAAGGAGCGGTGGCCGGCCGGGTGCCAGTCCTGGGTCAGCACCACGCGCCCGAAGCGCGGCATCAGCGCGTTGGCCGTCGCGACGATTTCGTTCCCCCCGGCAACCGCCAGCGCGCCGCCGGGACAGAAATCGTTCTGGATGTCGATGACGAGCAAGGCGTCGGTGGCGGAATCGATGGGAGGAAGCGCGAGTGCCATGTTCGAGGTGCAGGAAGGGGCCGGGCGCCGGCCGTGCAATGAATCATGTCGGATTTTCTTACGGCAGTGTAGGAACCTTCGAAAGGGTTAAGATCGGCGGGTTCCGGCCGCATCCCGCGGCCGGGTCTTTTTCGCCCGCCGATTCGTGTCCGAACCGACTCCCGCCGCCTTCCCGCCCAACGCACTGACCGTCGCCGGCATCGATCCGTCGGGCGGCGCCGGCATCTACGCCGACCTGAAGACCTTCTCCGCGCTCGGCGCCTACGGCACCGGCGTGGTGGCCGCCTTGACCGCGCAGAACACGCAGGCGGTCACCGGCGTTCACGGCGTGCCGCCCGAGTTCGTGCGCCTGCAGCTCGACACGCTGTTCGCCGACGTGGCCATCGTCACCGCCAAGATCGGGATGCTGGGCACTGCGCCGATCGCGCGCGCCGTTGCCGAGGGCCTGGCCGCGCCGCTTTCGGGCGGCGGGCTCGCGCACCTGGTCGTCGACCCGGTGATGGTGGCCAAGAGCGGCGACGCCCTGCTCGACCGCGACGCGATCGCCACGCTGGTCGAGGCGGTGCTGCCCCTGGCCACCGTGATCACGCCCAACCTGCCCGAGGCCGGCGTGCTGCTCGACTCGCGGCCCCCCGATTCGCTCAGGGAGATGCACCGCTTCGCCGAGCGGCTGCGTCGGCTGCTGCGCGACGACGGCCGGCGATGGGTGCTGGTCAAGGGCGGGCACTTGCCCGGCGACGCGGTCGACCTGCTGCACGACGGTGATCGCATGATCGAGCTGCCGGCGCCCCGCATCGCCACGAAGAACACCCACGGCACCGGTTGCACGCTGTCGGCCGCCATCGCCGCGCTGCTGCCGCGGGCCGCCGACGTGCCCGAGGCAGTGCGCGCCGCCAAGGCCTGGCTCACCGAAGCCATCCGCCGCTCGGGCGAGCTGAACGTGGGCAAGGGCCACGGGCCCGTCCATCACTTCCACGCCTGGTGGGGAACGCCGGCAGGCGCGGCCGCGGCGGCGCAGGGGCGATTCGGCCGCTTCGGAAGGGAGCAGGGCTGATGGAGCTGCTCTACGCGCTGCCGCTGCTGGTCAAGGCGGCGATCCTCGGCGTGGTCGAGGGGCTGACCGAGTTCCTGCCGATCTCCAGCACCGGACACCTGATCCTCACCGCCAGCCTGCTCGGTTTCGCCGGCGAGAAGGAGAAGATGTTCAACGTGGCGATCCAGACCGGCGCCATGTTCGCGGTGATGTGGTACTACCGGCAGCGGATCCTGGACACGATCACCGGCATCTTCACCGAGCGGCGCGCGCAGCGCTTCGCGGCGAACGTGCTGATCGCCTTCCTGCCGGCGGCGATCCTGGGACTGGCCTTCGGCGGCTGGATCAAGGACTGGCTGTTTCGCCCGGTGCCGGTGGCGATCGCCTTCATCCTGGGCGGCTTCGTGATCCTGTGGGTCGAGTCGCGCCAGCGGCGCGGCCTGGCCGCGGCGCGGGTCCAGGACGTGGACGCGATGACCGCGGGCGACGCCGTGCGCCTGGGCATCGCCCAGGCCTTCGCGCTGATCCCCGGCACCAGCCGCTCCGGCGCCACGATCATCGGCGGCATGCTGTTCGGCCTGTCGCGCAAGGCGGCCACCGAGTTCTCGTTCTTCCTGGCCATGCCCACGCTGATCGGCGCCGGCGCCTACGACGCCTGGAAGTACCGCGACCTGCTGTCCGCGCAGGACATCCCGATGTTCGCGGTCGGGCTGGCCTTCGCGTTCGTGAGCGCGCTGGCCTGCGTGCACTGGCTGATCCGGTGGGTCGCCACCCACGACTTCCGGATCTTCGCCTGGTACCGGATCGCGTTCGGCGTGATCGTGCTGGTCACCGCAGCCACCGGCGCGGTGACCTGGGCCGCGTAACTAAGTGAGCCGGCGCCGGAACACGACGTCCCAGACGCCGTGGCCGAGCTTCAGCCCGCGGCTCTCGAACTTGGTCACCGGGCGGTAGTGGGGGCGGGGGGCGAAGCCGCGACAGTCGGCGGCGGTCTCGCCCGTGACGGTGCGACGATCGGCGCCGGGCGGCGCGTCGTCGAAGGCGGTGTTCTCCAGGAGCGGCTCGCCGGCCAGCACCGCCAACATCTGCACCGCGTAGTGCTCCCAGTCGGTCGCGCAGTGCAGGTAGCCGCCCGGCGCCAGCCGCGAGGCCAGCAGCGCCACGAAGGGCGGCTGGATCAGCCGCCGCTTGTGATGCCGCGTCTTGGGCCAGGGGTCGGGGAAGAACACGTGGATGCCGGCCAGGGAGTCGGGGGCGATCATGTCGCGCACCACCTCGACCGCGTCGTGCTGGACGATCCGGACGTTGGCGAGCCGGGCCTCGTCGATCCGGCGCAGCAGCGAGCCGACGCCGGCCGGGTAGACCTCGACGCCCAGGAAGTCGGTGCCCGGCATGGATTGGGCGATCCTCGCGGTGGTCTCGCCCATGCCGAAGCCGATCTCCAGCACCAGCGGCGCCTCGCGGCCGAAGACCTTCGCCGGCACGATCGGTTCGCGCCGGTAGGGTAGGGCCCAGCGGTCGAACAGCGTCTCGTAGGCCTGCTTCTGGCCCGGCGTGAAGTGGCCGCGGCGACCGGAGAAAGAGCGGATGTGCGGGTGCGCGCCTTCGGCGAGGCGATCGGCGCCAGCGGCTGGTGCCTGGTCGGGTCGCTCGTTCAAGCCTTCGCCCCGCCGATCAGGCCGGTGGTCGGCGAGGAGGGCGTGGCCGAATAGAGCTTCTTCGGCATCCGGCCGGCCAGGAAGGCCTCCCGGCCCGCCTCGACCGCCAGGCGCATCGCCCGGGCCATGCGCACCGGCTCGCGGGCGGCGGCCACCGCGGTGTTCATCAGCACGCCGGCGCAGCCCAGCTCCATCGCGATCGCGGCGTCCGACGCGGTGCCCACGCCGGCATCGACGATGATCGGCACCGAGGCCTTCTCCAGGATCAGCTGCAGGTTCCAGGGATTCAGGATGCCCATGCCCGAGCCGATCAGCGAGGCCAGCGGCATCACCGCCACGCAGCCGATGTCCTCCAGGGTCTTCGCCTGGATCGGGTCGTCGCTGCAATAGACCATCACCTCGAAGCCGTCCTTGACCAGCACCTCGGCGGCCTTCAGCGTCTCGGGCATGTTCGGGTACAGCGTGGCGGGGTCGCCGAGTACCTCGAGCTTGACCAGCGTGTGGCCGTCGAGCAGTTCGCGGGCCAGCCGCAGCGTGCGGATCGCGTCGTCGGCGGTGTAGCAGNNGGCCGATGTTGGTGCGGCGGATCGCCACGGTCACGATCTGCGCGCCGCTGGCCTCGACCGCCTCGCGGGTCTCGTCGAAATCGCGGTACTTGCCGGTGCCGATCAGCAGGCGCGAGGAGAAGGCCCGATTGCCGATGCGCAGCAGATCATCGTTCCCGGCGGCGGGGTTTGCCTGCGTCATGTCCTCACTCCAGTTCCGGCTCGACGCGGACTTCGAAGTTCACCGAGTTCGCCATGAAGCAGTTGGCGTGCGCCTTGTCGTGCATGGACCGGAATTTCTCCGCGTCGACCGGCGCGGCCAGCTTCACGCGAGGCCGCAGCACGACCTCGACGAAGCGCATCTTGCCGTCCTTCTTGCCCAGCGTGCCGGTGGCCCGGTCGGCGTAGCCGGTCACCTCGACGCGCGACTTCGCGGCCACCGCCATGAAGGTCAGGAAATGGCACTGCATCAGCGAGGCCATCATCAGGGTTTCGGGGTTGGCCTTGCTGTCGTCGCCGTGGAACACGCCGGGCGACGAGGCTTCGATGGCCGCCCCGCCCTCGAACGCGAGGCGGGTGGCGCGGGCATAGGTCTCGTAGGTGAAGGGCTGGCCGGCGGGCTGGCCTTGCCAGGCGAGGCTGCCTTCGAAAACGTGGTTGTCGGACATGCGGCGGGAGCTCCGGAAAGGGGCGCGCGGGCAGGCGCGGCGGAGGATGGAGACGAGATCGGGGCGCCCGGCCGGCTAGCCGCCGCCGACCGCCACGACGATCTCGAGGCGGTCGCCCGCGGCGAGCGCCTCGCGTTCGTGCCGGCTGCGCGGCACGATCTCGCCGTTGCGCTCGACCGCGATCCGCTTGCCGGTCAGGCCCAGGGTCTCGACCAGGTCGGCGACGCTGGCAGGGCCGGGCAGCGTGCGCTTCTCGCCGTTGACGGTGATCTCGATCATGGCCGGAATTGTCGCATGACCCAACGAGGGCGCGCCCCGCGCTTGCGTTAGAATGTCGACCCGATGCGGGTGTAGTTCAATGGTAGAACGGCAGCTTCCCAAGCTGCATACGAGGGTTCGATTCCCTTCACCCGCTCCACATCAACTTTCCAGGGACTTCCACCGAAATCCACGGAGTGTTGTAAGTCGCTGATCCGGTTAGGCTTTAGCCCCTTTTCTCGATCCAGTGACGTCCAGCGAAATCCACTGACAGCCGGTACAAAACGGTACATAAAGTGGTACATCAATGCGGTGAGCGTCCCTCGCGCATTGTTGCTGGAGGAGCCCGGTTAGGGTAACGAACATGACATCCAACTCGCCTACCAGGAGTTGGACACATGCTCACCGACATGACGGTCCGGCAGGCCAAAGCCACCGGCAAGCCGTACACCATCGCCGATTTCGACGGCCTTTCCCTCTTCGTCGCCGCCAACGGCGCCAAGACCTGGCACTTTCGCTACACCTGGGTCGGTCGGCGCGCTCGCATCTCCCTGGGCTGCTATCCCGAGCTGTCGCTGCGCGAGGCCCGGGAGTTGCGCGACGAGGCGCGCTCGCTGGTCGCCAGGGGCATCAACCCTCGCACCGAGCGCAAGCAGAAGCGCCAGGCCATCAAACTCGCCGGCGAGAACACCTTCATGGCGGTCTACGAGAAGTGGATGGAGCACCGGCAGCTCACCCTCGAAGAGGGTCGGCAGAGTTCGCTGGAGCAGATTCGCCGCGTCTTCAAGAAGGACGTCTTCCCCTACCTGAAGCGGCTGACCATCTACGAGGTCACCCGCCCTCATCTGCTGGAAGTCATCGGCCGCATCGAGAAGCGTAACTCGCTGTCGGTAGCCGAAAAGGTCCGCACCTGGCTCAAGCAGTTGTTCGACTTCGCCATGGTCGTCATCCCGGCCATGGAGACCAACCCGGCCACCGACCTGCACGTGGTCGCGGTGCCGCTGCCCCCGGTCGACCACAATCCGTTCCTGCGCATGGCCGAACTGCCCGAGTTCCTGCAGATGCTGCGCAAGTACCGCGGCATGCTGAAGACGCAACTGGCGATCCGCCTGCTGCTCCTGACCGGAGTACGAACGGGCGAACTGCGGCTGGCCACACCCGATCAGTTCGATCTGGATCGGGGACTGTGGATCATCCCGGTCATGTCGCTCAAGCAGCGCAAGATGCTCACCCGCAAGAAGCGCAAGCGCCCCACCGACATTCCGCCGTACATCGTCCCGCTGTCCGTCCAGGCGATGGAGATCGCCCGCCATATGCTCGAGGACTTCAAACCTGCGCAGAAGTACCTGTTCGCCGGGGTCAAGCGCATCAGCGACCGCATGAGCGAGAACACGCTCAACGCTGCCCTCAAGCGCATGGGCTACGAGGACCGCCTGACCGGTCACGGCATCCGCGCGACGATCTCGACGGCGCTCAACGAGCTGGGCTATCCGAAAGTGTGGGTGGACGCCCAGCTCTCGCATGCCGACCCCAATCGCATCAGCGCCACCTACAACCATGCCGAATACGTCGAGCAGCGCCGCGTGATGATGCAGGATTGGGCCGACCGCCTGGACCTCTTCGAGCAGAACCAGGTCGAGGTTGCCAGCCGGCATCTGACCATCACGCTCCAGGGCCTGCCGACCATCGCCGGCCAGGCGGCCGTGCAGCCGCCGGTGGTCGACCTCACCGCGCCGCAGCTGATCGTGACCGCGCCGACGTCCAACCAACCCGAAGCGCCGGCATCGGTGCAGCGGCTGTCGGCCGTGCGCATGCCCGTGTACGCGCGGCCGCGCCTGTCGGAAGTGCAGCGCGAACGCCTGCAGGTGCTGGAGACCTTCGAGGCGCCGCACAACCTCTCGGTGGCGGACTACGCCAAGCTCGCGGGCAAGTCGCGCCGCTGGATCACCTACGAGATCCAGGCCGGCAACCTGCTGTCGATCCAGCTGGGGAACAAGGGCCAACGGGTGCCAGTGTGGCAGCTCGATCCGCTCAAGCGCCAACTGGTCCAGGCCGTCCTCAGGCAGACGCCCCGTGGCGTGGATACCTGGGACATCTATCACGCCCTGCTGCGACCGCATGACGCCCTGGGCAGCCGGCCGCCCATCGAGGCGGTGACGCCCGATAACATGAAGATCGCCGTGCGGGTGGTCGTGGAGCAGTGTTCGCAACACGAGGAACCACTTGCTCCGATGCCATACCCGATCGAGGTGCGGCAGCGCGTTCAGCAATTGGTGCAAAACGCAATTGTGGCTGATGCGGCGATGCCTATGGTGAGCGACTGAAAAGCATGCATTCGAACGGTGGATTACCGGGAAATATCCGCGGCGGCGGCAGGTCAGGCGGCTTCGGTAGCCGCCACCTTCACCGCCCGTTCGGCAAACCGTTCGACGGCTCGTGCCGATCCGTGGGGCTTCCGTAGCAACTGGGTGCCGATGAGATAGGGGCCGTTAGCCAGCGGGCGCATGGCGACACCCCAGTCGCGAGCCCGTGCGATGTGCGAGCGTGGCGCAATGCCGACAGCAAAGCCGGCCGCCACCAGTACCGCCAAGAGATCAAAGGACGTGACCTCCTGGGCAGCATGCATTTCAGGTCCGAAGCGCGCCGTCACCTGCTGGCTCAGTGCGTCACATGCCCTCAGGCACCATTGAAGCAGCGGATAGTGCAGCAAGGCATCCAGCGGAACTTCGGGGTACGCCAGCAGCGGCGAGCGCAACGGAACCGCCAAGGCCAGTTCGTCTGCCCAAAGGGGCTGTGCGTTCATGGCGGAGACCGCCATTATGCCCGCCAGCGCTATACCGGCGTCGTAGGTACCGTCCTCGAGCCCACGGATCAAATCCCCGGCGGCAACTTCCTGCAGCAGGATGACGGTCGCCGGCTCCTCTGCGCGTTGCAGGGCAAGCAGGCTCGCGAGCCGTGGCGACAGGGTGTCGGCCGACACCGCGAGCCTCAGGATCGTTGTTTGGTCGGGAGCACTCAAGGGTATCACTTCATGCTGGAAATCTGGGCACGCGGCCCCCGAGCCATCATATCAGGAGTTAAATTTAACGTGGTTAAAAGCATGGCGATATTCGACGCTTTTGCCAATGCAAAAGCGTACTGTCCAGCGCGGCCGCCCTGTCGGATCGACAACCTACGAACCCGAACCGGCTTTGGCCTTTGGCCAAGCCGTTCGGGCGGCCCGGATGGAACAGGGAATGGCCCAGGAAGAGCTGGCAGCCCTGGCAGAAATCGAGCGCTCCCACATGGGCAAGATCGAGCGCGGAGAACACATGCCCACGCTGGCGCTGATCCTCAGAATCGCCGCAGCGCTGAACAGGAGTGCCGCGGATCTGATCGCCGCGACGGAGGAAAACCTGCGCTCGGGACCGAGAACCTAGTCAGCGAAAAGGAACGGAGGCGTTGCCCATCACTCGTCTATCTGCTTGTGCAAACGCGCGATAAATCGATCCAGGGATATGGCAGTAGGGGTGCCCGTGCCGCTTTCCGGTCGTAACAGGTAGGTCGTGTGAATGACGTTTGGAGTCGCAAGGGGACGAATTGCGATGTCGGGACGATTTGAAACCCTGATCTGTGCAGCATTCGCAAATCCAACGCCGTAGCCGGCCGCAACCAATGTCAGCATCATTTCCATTGAGGCAACGTACTCGACGTCGAGCTTGATGGCTGCATCTTGCACCATTTGCCCCACCTCGCAACCGCACTTGCCGAATACACGGGGATCAGCGACTACGAGCGGGTAATGTATCAAGTCCTCCAGAGGTATTTGCTTGTTAGCGAGTAGCGGATGCCGTGCCGCTACCGCTACGACTACCGAATCGACCCAGATCGGTTCGGCGATGATGCCGTCCCCGACCTCGGCGGTATACGCAAACCCCAAATTGAAGCTCCCCGAACGGAGTCCGCGCAATTGCTCGGTCAGCGAGGCCTCGGTTAGACGTATCTCGACTGCCGGATCTTCCTCGCGGCAGCGTGCAAGAAAGGTTGAGAGGCGGGGGTCAATGCATCCACTGGGGACGGCAATGCGAAGAATGCCCTGGTAGCCTGACGAAACGGCCTTTACATTCTCACGGGCGAGTTCCAGCGTCGAAAGCACCCGATGCACATCCTGGAGGAAGACCTCGCCGGCCTGTGTCAGCCGTGTACCGCGCCGATCACGATCAAATAGCAGCACGCCAAGCTCGTCTTCGAGTTCCTTGATGGTGCGGGACAGCGGGGACTGCTCGATATGCAATCGTTCAGCGGCACGCGTGAAGTGCAACTCCTCCGCGAGGACAACGAAGCAGCGAAGATGGCGCAATTCCAAGCCTTGCCCTCCCACGAGACGCCATTTCCTGGCAATGGCATCGACTCTTGCCCCCGATTTTGCGGGCGAAAGACTGGACTCATGTCCGTCAACGACAACCGGGGTGTGCCGATAACTTCCAACGAGCACGCCGGGCATTGAGCCCGTCACGCGCCTCTCAGCGACTGCCCAGGTGGTGAAAGTCCGCGTACCCCTCGTCACTGCGCCATTGTGGTTATCACTATGCGACGTGTAATAATATCAAAAACACTTCATAGACAGATTCTAGAGCGGACCATATACTTTCCGCAATAACCCGTACAAGCATTCGCTAACCCGAACGAGCCAGCCAGGATGTCGAACGAACAGCTTGCAGATCTAACCCAGCCACAACGCGATCGGCTCGCGTTCGTGGAGTTGCGCGTGCGCTTCATCGGGGAGATACGCCGCCAGGACTTGGTCACGCGGTTTGGCATCCAGTCCGCTGCAGCCTCCAGGGACCTGGCGCTGTACAAGGAACTGGCTCCCGGCAACATCGACTACGACTCCAAGGGCAAGTCCTACGTCCTGGGGCCGGACTTCAAGTCCGTCTTCGACTTCCCTCCGGAGCGGGTGTTGTCATGGCTGACCCAGGGCTTCGGCGATGGTGAGCCGATGCGGCTCAAGGCGTGGATAGCCAGCGAGAGCCCGTCACGGCTCACGCACCCGGACCTGGATGTGCTGGCGAGCGTAACCCGTGCGATTCACCAGGAATGTCCGCTAGGTATCGAGTACCACTCCATCTCTAGTGGCCGCACTGAGCGTGAGATCGTCCCGTTCGCACTGATCGACAACGGCCTCCGCTGGCATGTCCGCGCCTTCGACCGGAAGTCCCAGGAGTTCCGGGATTTTGTCATCACCCGGATTAAGCGCCCGGTGGTGCTCAAGGGGCAGCCAGTGGCGCCTCACGAGACGAGCGATCAGGACATTCAGTGGACACGGATCGTCGAACTGGAATTGGTACCGCACCCGGACCAGCCCCGGCCGGAGATCACCGAGATGGATTACGGCATGCAGGGCGGCGTGCTGAGGATGAATCTGCGCGCCGCCACGGCGGGATACATCCTGCGCAAATGGAGTGTCGACTGCTCCCCTGACCACAGCTTGCGCGGGCATGAGTACCGGTTGTGGCTGAAGGACCACCTGGCCATCTACGGCGTGCGCAATGCCGTGCTGGCGCCGGGCTACCGCTCCCCTGATCAACAACGGCTCGAAGCCGAGTCGGACTGAGGGGATGAGCATGCTGGCAAAACTCGAACGACTCATCGGCGAAATCGGCGACCTCAACAGCAAGTTGATCCTGCTGGTCGGACCCAGCCGCAGCGGCAAGACCCAGCTGCTCCGACAATTGGGCGCCAAGCTCAGCATCGAGCCGCTCAACGTTGGCCTGGAGCTGGGGCGTCGTTTGGCTGCCACGCCGAACAACAAGCGCGGCTTCTCGGCAGGCGAACTGCTGCGTGAGATCGCGGACAAGGAGCGTACCGAAGATCCGCTGCTGCTCGACAACCTGGAGTTGTTGTTCGAGCCGGGCCTGCAGATCAACCCGCTTGACCTCGTCAGGCGGCTGGCTCATTCCAAGCGCGTCGTGGCCGTCTGGCCGGGCGAGCTGCGCGGTGATCGCTTGGTGTACGCCGACATGAGCCATCCAGAACATCGTGACTACAGCCGCGACGGCGTGGTCGTACTCGAAATTTGACGCTACGGGGAAGAGAGAACCATATGGCCAAGAACATGAAATACGGAGATCTGATCCAGTTCGAGCAGATCGAGTCAGTCATTCAGCTGCTCGATGCCGGGCGCCCGGACGAGGCCAAGAAGCTCGTCGCGACCTACGTCATCTCCGACGACATGGCCGAGCGGATCTCCAAGCTCATGGTTCCCCAGCTCAGTTTTGACGACTCGGTCGATCACAAGGGTGTGCTCATCGTCGGCAACTACGGCACCGGTAAGTCGCACTTGATGTCGGTGCTGTCGCTGGTGGCTGAAGACGCCGCCTACGCACCGATGATCCGCCACCCCAAAGTCGCCGAGGCGGTTGCCCCGATCGCTGGTCGCTTCAAGGTGCTGCGCATCGAGGTGGGTGGCCTGCAGATGCCGCTGCGCCAGATCATCACCCTGCAGCTTGAGCGCTTCCTCGAAAAGCTCGGCGTCGACTACACCTTCCCGACCGCCGACAAGGAGCTCAACAACAAGGACTCCTTCGAGGAGATGATGGCCGCGTTCGGCGAGAAATTCCCGGACCAGGGCGTGCTGCTTGTTGTCGATGAATTCCTGGAGTACCTGCAGTCCCGTCGCGACCACGAACTGGTGCAGGACCTGGCCATCCTGCGTCAGATCGGCGAGGTCACCAAGCACCTGAAGTTCCGCTTCGTGGCTGGTGTGCAGGAAGCCATCTTCGACAGCGTGCGCTTCCAGCACGTCGCTGACAGCATGCGCCGGGTCAACGAGCGCTTCACACAGATCCTAATCGACCGGCAGGACGTCAGCTTCGTCGTCTCCGCGCGCCTGCTCAAGAAGACGGCCGACCAGCAGAACAAGATCCGCGAATACCTCACGCCGTTCGCCAAGTTCTATGGCTCCATGAACGAGCGGATGGACGAGTACGTGCGGTTGTTCCCCGTTCACCCGGACTACCTGAAGACCTTCGAGCAGATCCACTTCACCGAGAAGCGTGGCGCGCTCAAGACCATCGAGGCCGCCATGCTAGCCATCCTCGACCAGGGGTCTCCTCGTTTTC
>JRYH01017194.1_pt1 | contig 13066 bp, 13 predicted proteins | sample 235351 | NCBI WGS metagenome assembly JRYH01 (sample SAMN03074221, study PRJNA261480) | activated sludge metagenome | biome: Wastewater Treatment Plant; feature: Wastewater; material: Activated sludge; isolation source: activated biomass of a wastewater treatment plant treating wastewater... ... | reverse complement strand
TCGAGGACGAGCCGCTGATCTCGATGGACCTCGAATCCCTCGTGAAGGGCCTGGGGCACCGCGTGTCCGGGATCGCCCGCACGCATCGCGAGGCGCTGGCCGAGGTGCGGAAGAAGAAGCCGGGGCTCGTGCTCGCCGACATCCATCTCGCGGACGGCAGCTCCGGTCTCGATGCCGTGAACGAGATTCTGCTCAGCTTCACCGTTCCCGTGATCTTCATCACGGCGTTCCCCGAGCGTCTGCTCACCGGCGAGCGTCCCGAGCCGACCTTCCTGATTACCAAGCCGTTCGAGCCGAACACGGTGCGTGCGCTGGTGAGCCAGGCGTTGTTCTTCGGCACGAGCGCCCATTTCCCCGAGACGGCCGCGGGTGCCAGCGAGCGCGGCCGGTATACGGACAGTTCGTCCGCGCGCGCGGCCCGGAGTTGACGGAAGGTCCGGTGGCCTTTCGGTTCGCGAATGGTTAGGATGACGCGGCTCGGGCCGGGCCGGCAGCCGTTGCGCGCCCGGCAGCGCAAAGCGGCTTCTACCCTTCGTGGGGCTGTATCTCCATGCAGGACATTGATCCTCTGCAGGACTGTGATCCCCTTGCAGGACTGGGCCAATCGTGCTGCGCGGGGCTTTGTGGGCGAGGGGCCGCGGGATGTCCCCGCTTCGTATCTGAGCGTGATGATCCGCAACGGATGGACCTTGAATGGCGCGAGTTCTTGTTGTCGATGACGAGGCGCTCATTGCGATGATGCTCGGGGATCTGCTGTCCGAGTACGGTCATGAGACCGTGGGGCCCGCTTATTCCGAGAGCCAGGCGCTGGATCTTCTGAACGGCGCCCAGATCGATGCCGCGATCCTCGACGTGACGCTTGGCGATCATGACTCTTTCGCGGTGGCGCGGGCTCTGCGTGGCCGGGGCGTGCCTTTCGCGTTCGCGACGGGTCACGGATCGCACGCCATGCCGGATGATCTGCGCGATTGCACGACGGTGTCGAAGCCCTTCGACTTCGATGTCGTCCGCCGGCTCGTGTCCGAGCTGCTGGCACAGCGAAATAACGTTTAGAGCCTGTCGGATTATTCGCTCGGCCCCCACCTGTGGAATGCTGTCGCCGTTCCTTCTCCCTTGGGGAGAAGGGGCCGCGTCGAGCCGGAGGCTCGCAATCGAAAGACGCGGCGGATGAGGCGGCTTTTGGTGCTCAAAACGCCAGTGAGGGCGCTAGGTCACTCCTGCTCCGTTCAGGCGAGACGCCGTGGCGTGGTGAAGTGCGCGAGATGGCCGCTCGCCGGCTCGATTTCTTGCCAGGATGCCGCCTCGAATGTCAGCACGGCGAGCGCGCCCGTCGGGAACTCCTGGGCCAACGCGGCGAGGCGCTTGCGATCGCCATGTCCCACCAACTCGAGCGCGAGCGCATGCAGGCCCGGGTTGTGGCCGACGACGAGGATGTGCCGTGCGTCAGGATTGGCGCCGGTGAGGGCCGCCCGGATCGCCGAGGGCGCGGCGAGATAGAGCGCTTCATCGTAAACGATCTGCGGCGGGGCGGTGGCGAGCTCGGCCAGCAGCAGCGCGAGGGTCGCGCGTGTGCGCATGGCGTCGGAGCACAGAATGAGATCGGGCTTCAAATCCTCTTTGCGGAAATAGCTTGCGAGCAAGGGCACCGCTTTCGCGCCGCGCTTGGCGAGCGGGCGGTCATGGTCGTCGAGCTGCGGATCGGCCCAGCTCGACTTGGCGTGGCGCAGAAGGGACAGGGTCAGCATGGCGAAGGGTTTTCCGATTGGGGCGACACAGTCTTGTGTCGCACGGGGTGTGCGACTATTGGATGTGGCGTTGCCGCCCAGTCTATATAAGGACTGGGTGACGGCCCCGTAGCTCAGTTGGATAGAGCATCAGATTCCTAATCTGAGGGTCGCAGGTTCAAATCCTGCCGGGGTCGCCATTCCCGAACAAAAGAGAGAACCCCGGGTGGGGTCTTTCCGAGGTCCTGTGCCGCGGCCCTTGCCAGGACGGCCTTGGAGCCTGTGATCCGGATTTCCTTGTCGCTGACACTGACCTCCTTCATGGCCAGCCGGGCATAAGCCTGCCGCAGCTCCGGCGGGCCGTGGTGGAGTTGATCCAGCAGCAGGGCTGCCAGCTTCTCGACTTTCTCCGGGGTGATGGCGGGCTCCCCGCTCATGATCCGCCTCAGCCGGTCCTTGTTCTCGTCCGCACGGCTGGCGGACGATTTCAGATAGCCGGCCAGAAGGGCATGCAGCTGCATACCTCAAATAGGGTACGAAAGCGTAGCGGAGGTTCCCCGCCCATTCAAAGGTTTTGCCGCTCCACTGTCGTTGCGGCGCATCCACACTGGCGTCGCCATGATCTTGGCGATCAGCTCGGCTTGCCGGTTCACGCCGGTCTTGGCAAACACGTTCTTGAGATGGACGCGGACGGTGTCGATCGTGATGTCGAGATCCTCTGCGATGTCCTTGAGTGCTCGCCCCTGAACCAGACGCTCGCACACCCGCGCTTCGGCAAGCGTGAGGCCAAACAGGCGCTGCAATAGGTCTGCCGGAGCTTCCTGCGGCTCCTCGGGGAGTGAGACGAAGAGCATGGCGAGCGGCCGGTCGAGCCCGCCGATTTGACGCGGCGTGCTATGCCAGAGCGTGCCGGCCAGGAGCGGAAGCGGCTCGCGGCCCGACGGTCGCGTGACGGACAGCGCCTCGCCCGGTGGAATGGCCCCCGTCCGCGCCTTGGCTAGGGCGCTGCGGACGATCCGGCGCAATGCGGTGTCCTGCTCGGGATCGTGAAGTCTGATGAGCCCGCCGTGAACAGAAACGCCGTCATCCAGCTCGATGATGCGCTGGCCGGCCGCGTTGGCGTGCACAAGGCGTGCCCCATCGTCCACGATCAGGATTCCCATGGCGATGGCGTCGAGTGCGTCGAGGGCGATGCGATTGGCAAAGTTGATCCGCGCCAAGTGCTCGCTGAGCCGGATCGCCTGCTTGAGATAGGGAATGAGCTCGCCGAACGTCGCGACGTCGTCCTCGTGGAAATGGCTGGACTGCTTGCCGCGGAACACGCCGAGCATGATCAGCGAGCCGTCGTCCTCCCGCAGGCTGACGACGAGGGAGTACTCGACGTCAGCGACGTCCAGCATATCCCTGATAGACCTTGGAATTATGCAGCTCCGTTTAGCTAATCTCCAGCCGGCACGAAAGCGGCCGCCCGGGGAAGCGCTCGAGGAAATGCACGCGCGGGTCGGTCGGCATCAGCTCCGCGAAGTGCTGCTCGAAGCGGGCGAGCGCGGTGCCGAGGTTCGGCTCCTCGCCGACGCAATAGGTTTGAAGCAGCACCTCGTCATAGCCGTACAGCGCGGAGAGGTTGAGCACGCTCTCGCGCGGTTGGACGCGCACGATCTAGGAGCTTTTGGCCTCGAACGCAGCGGCGAGTTCTTTAAGGAAGACCGGCCACTTCTCGGCATCGATGGCCGCGTCGTAAAGATGCCGGATGGCTGGCAGAATCTTGGCTGGGTTGGCAACGCTTTGCGTCCTGTCGCCCCCGAGTATTCGACCCCCACGGGATATGTATATCCTCAGCTCAGAGAGAATAGCGCAGCTTTCCACGTCCTCCAATCCGGCATCTACCCTATTCAGGGGATGCGTGGGGTTATCGCTGGTGTCAGCATCAGCACGTTTCTCAGCGAGCGAGCAGTGTGGTCGACAGCCTACCGCTTCAACTGACGAAGGCCGAGTGAGTCGTAAAGAAACTGACAATCGCCCAGGGTGAACTGTAGCGCTGCATCACCCGCCGTAATCCGGGGCGTCAGTTCGCTGTTGAGATCGACGCCCTTCAACCAGTGCTGGGGTACAGTTAAGACACGAATCTCCTTCCCGAATGGCCCATACGTTCGATCAGGCAGAGAGACCAAGACATCGTCAGCACCGAGGCGCGTGCCGATCCGTTCGTCCGTCGGAAACCCCACCGCGTCATGATCGAACCCGTGATCCCAAGGTAGGCGCGCACCCTGGGCTATATAGGCTTCAGCTGCTTTCTGACCGTCGTTGTCCTGACGTGCGCGCTGCCAGCCTGGGTCCCGCTTTTTGAGTTCGCCAGTCAGGGCATCAAGGGCGAGGGGATGCGTAGCCCACTCGACGAGTTTCCGGTTCATGGCCGGTATTTTCCAAGCAGGATTGTCGTGGATCATGCGGCGGGTTGCCTCCAGCACGACGAGATCCCGATAGGGACCATGGTCGCCACCCATCCCAAAATCGGCACGTGAGAGAAGTGGTGTTAGATCTCCCGGGGTTAGTACGATAACACGCGGGTGCTCGAAGCGTGGAGGACGGAGGTTCTTCTCATGGCGGTGCAGCCGACCGATCCGTTGCAAGAGAACATCGGCCGGGCACAGGTCGGTGATCAGGAAATCGGCACAAATGTCGAGGCTCTGCTCGAGGGTCTGCGTCCCGATCAGTACCAGCCCCTTCGTGCCTCGCGCCTCTTTCATTTGCAATTCGATGATGGCATCGAGCAGTTCGCGATCCTCGCGCGCAAAGCGGCCGTGATGCAGTGTCGGCACGCCCTCGCACCGAAAGAGCGCCGGATGGTTTGGCGCAAGCGAGAACAGCGCCTCGGCGGTCGCGACTGCGGCGCGCTGGAGGTTGCGAACCACGAGCACCTTGGCGCCTTCTTCGGCGGCATCGAGCGCCAAACGGGCGATCGCACCGGGATCATCGATACGCGGATCAAGTGTGAGCGCAACTTCTTTTGTGCGACTGGATCCCTCGAAGGGTTTGGGCTCGGGATCGCGTGACGTCGAGATGGCCGGATAGGCGATCGTTTCGAGTTGGGCGACCGACTGGTCGTCGCGCGCTTTGAGCCCGAGCAACCTGCGGCGCGCCGTCGAGCCCAGCGTCGCCGAGAGCAGCAGCGCATGACCGCCCGCACTCGTGTGCTGGTCGAGGAGCGACGTGAGCAGCCGCTCCATGTAGACGTCCGAGGCATGCACCTCGTCGACGACGAGGAGATGCCTCAGCAGGCTCGAAGAGCGCATGTGAGCGTGCCGCACCTGGATAGCGCCGAGCAGCGCCTGATCGATGGTCCCGACGGCGATGGTGCCGGCGAGGAACCTCTTTGGATGCTCGGCGGCCCATCGCTCTCGCTTTGTCCCGCCGCCAGGACTGTCGTCCCACAGCACCTCGAAGCCCGGCAAGGTCTTGTAGCCGATCCCATCCGATTTGGCGTAGCCCGGCACGGCGAGAACAACGCTGGGACGAGGACTGCAGCGGAACATGCGACGCACGGACTTTCGGATGCGCCCTTCCAAGCTTTTGGCCGCCACCCGCGTCGGCAAAGCGAAGTAGAGCCCGTCGACCTCGCCGCGCTCGAACAGCCGCGCGAACCGGTAGAGCGCGGCTTCCGTCTTGCCGGAGCCGGTCTCGGCCTCGAGGATGACAACCTGGCCTTCGGCATCGCCGACGGCTTCTTGGATTGGACGCGGCGGATACTTGGAAACGCTGGCGAACGAAATTGCCGGCAGGCCCTTCCGCTTAGAGGCCGGATTGAACCCGTAGTTATCGAGAAGTCGCGGCGCGATCTCACGCGCTCGTTCGATCCGCGCCGAGCGGTCGGTCTCAGGTTCGACATAGAGCGGGAACGCGCTTTGGTCGGAGCCGATCCAGTCCGCCAGCATGACGAGCCCCGACACCGCGTGCCAGAAGCGCGGTGCTTCCGGCAGTGGCGGGCCTACCTCGTCGAACGCCTCCGGGAACCAGTCGTTGTGGATCGCCTGCGCCAGCGGCTCGAGCGCGGCGATCGGGTCGTAGTCCGAGCCGGGCGCCCAAAGTGTGGCAAGGCGATGCCGTTCGCTGTGCTCAATCTGGTCCCGGGTGATCGGCCGCCCGTGATGGGCGGCGACCGCGCGGATGGCGGACTCGAAAGCACCCCATGCCGCAAACTTCTCGACCATCAGCGCAGCGGCGAGCCGCAGCGCCAAGTCATGGTGGTCTGCAGAATAGAGAAGCGCGAGACCCGGCACGACATGGCCGACGAGCGGCGCCTTGGGATTGCGCCGCTGCAGGAACCCTCGATTGGCCTTGCCGAAGTCGTGGAGCGCCACGTGGGCGCAGAGGCGCCGTCGCCAGATCGCCGGGAAGTCGCGGCTGCCCGCCAGCGCCGCGAGGCGGCGCACTACGAGCGGAACTTGGAGCACAGCCTCGAAGACAGCGGACACGTCCGCGGAGTGATCGAGGAGCGACAGCCATCGTCGCCCCGGGAAATCGGCCTCGGTCTTCTCGAGCTTTGCCCATGTCATGATGGCGGCCATTATCAGCATACTAATGGTTCTCCGCGTGGGCGGAGGAGGCAGTTGCCCGACCAACGGAACGGACAAATCACCTGGATGATCCCCGGCATCTCCGGGGGGAGCCGCCTGGGTTATGTCGGGCGAAGTTGACAGTACCAAAAACGCTCCGGCGAGCAGGATGCGCTTGCTGATGGGCGCTGTCGGGCCACCGAAGTCGTGATCTCCGATGGTACTCTCGGGAATGCAAGGTACCGAGCGCGCGAGCGCAAATAGCCAGCGACATCGATCACATTGGGCAAGCGTCGTAAGCAGCGCCTGCCGCGGCGATTGGGGTGTGCGAGAATCAGCAGCATGAAGGGAGAATGCGCGGGCTTGCAAAGAATGTCAATATGATACACTACCAATTGGAATTGACAAGTCACCGTTTATAAATTATTAGAACTGCACTTGAACCGACCCAGGCCGCTGGCGCATCCCGATGAACCTCCTTGCTGACAAAGTTGTCACCATCCGAACTCGCGAGCGCGTTGCATGCAGTTCCCTGTCGGCCCTTTTTGGCGCGTTGGTGCGAGATGAAGTGGAGTTTCTGCCCGCGCTTCGCCCGCATCAGCGCTATCCGCTCCACTGCTTTCTCGCTCAAGTTGGCGCAATGGCGATGCTGGCTGGTGGAGAGACCGAGTTGCCCGGAGATGAGGGCCGTTGGTGCGAACTTTTGCGCGGGCTGACTCCAGGGTTCCCGGGCGACGAACCCTGGACCCTGGTCGTGGGTGATCTTTCCAAGCCGGCCTTCCTGCAGCCGCCCCTGCCCGAAGGCGATTGGGAGAAGCTGAAGGATGTGGAGGTCACGCCTGACGCAATCGACATGCTGGTGACGTCGAAGAACCATGACCTGAAGGCGGCTCGGCTGGAGACCGCTGGGGCTGAGCACTGGCTGTTCGCACTCATCACGCTCCAGACCTGGGAGGGGTTTCTCGGGCGCGGCAACTACGGCATCTCACGGATGAACGGCGGATTTGCGTCCCGCCCCTTCATCGGAGCCGCTCCCACGACGGGAGGATGGGGTGTCCACGTTGCGCGCGATATCCTCAGGCTGGTCGATCACCGAACCGAGATCGTCGAGAGCGACACCCTTCACGTGGCGGAAGGTGGCCGCCGTCTCCTTTGGCTTGAGCCTTGGGACGGCCAAACGTCGTACGATCCCCACCAGTTGGACCCCTATTACGTTGAGATCTGCCGCAGGGTTCGGCTGTGGTATGAAGGCGACCGCATCGTGGCACGCCGCGGGTCTAGTAGCGCCGCGCGCATCAACCAGCCCAAGGGCAAGCACCAGGGCAAGGACTTCACGCTGCCGACCGGCGACCCGTGGACGCCGGTTGAAAAGGACAGCGGCAAGCCCCTCACGCTCGACGGTTCCGGATTTCATTATCGCCGGGTCGTGAATCTTCTCGATCCCGAGAAGTTCAGCCCGGCGCCGTTGCAGTTGCTGTTGGATACCGACGAAAAGGGCAGAGCGCAGATTGTCTTTGCGGCCGTCGTGCGTGGCCAGGGCGAGACCCAGGGCTATCACGAGCGTCGCGTCGACGTGCCCGAGCGGCTGAAGCCCGCCTTCATGCGCAAATCCGCGTCGGTCGATATGGCCAGAGTTGCCCGAGACCGCGTTTCCGATGTTGCCAAAGTGGTCTCGAAAGCTCTGCGACCGGCCCTCTTCGCACTCTATCAGGCCGCACCCGAAAGGCTCGACTTCAAGGACCCGAAGGCAAAGGAGAAGGCCGAGATCTTCATCGCCCAGTTCGAGCGCGCCGTCGACGAGCAGTTCTTCGAGCATCTCTTCGAGGAGGTGGCCGAGCCGATCGGCTCCGAAGCGGCCAAAGCCTGCCGCAAGCGCTGGATCGAAGATTTAATCTCGCCCCGCGCCCACGATGCACTGGCTGCCGCCGAGGCCGGCTCGCCCTTGAGCGGCGTGCGCCGCTACCGCGCCCGTGCGGCCGCAAAGAGCTTGCTCGATGGCGCGATCGTCAATGCATTCCCCGATCTTCTGAAGCGGAAACCAGCGGCATGACCGATATTGATGACGACATTCTGCAGCCGGCTGCCGGACGAGAGAGCAAACAAAAATCCCTGCTCGACCGCATCGCCACCGAGCTTCGGCGGCTGAACCAGGCCGAAGCCACGGGCGAGCTTGCCGCTCTGCGCCGGATGGACCGCCGCTCCGTGCCGCCGGCTGCCTTCTACCGCATCATGGCCCGTGTCGGCGCGACCGAGATGAAATCGGACACCGTCTACCGTTGGGCCAGAGCCGTCGCCATCATGGCGCAGCGTCCCGATGCCCTGCGCGCTTTCGGCTTGGGGGAAACGTTGAAGGCCATCGGTGTCAGCGAGCCCAGGCTCGACATGCTGCTCTATGCGCGCGGCCCCGCTCTCTGCGACCTCGCCCATCGCACCGCCGTGCGTATTGCGCGTAGCCACGAATTTCTGCCTTACCGCGACCTCTGCCAATTGGTCCTCTACGACGGCCGGTCGGAAAAATCCTCGGATGCAGATGATGTCCGTATTCGTATCGCGCAATCCTATCTGCGCGCGAAAGACCAGACGTAGGCGGACAAGCCTTCGCCCGACTGAACCCACCACCAATTTGACGATAATTGACCTCCAAGGATTGAACCTCGATGACCGCTGCGCCACGTTTCCTGCAAATCCATTTCCTGACCTCCTATCCCGCAACCCTGCTCAACCGTGACGACAGCGGGCTCGCCAAGCGCCTGCGGCTCGGCGATACCAGCAGAACGCGCATCTCCTCTCAGTGCCTGAAGCGTCATTGGCGCAAGCCCGGTGAAACCGATGCCGACATCAAGCGCGAGCCGTGGTCCTTGCAGAGCATTGGCTCGCCAATGGCGGTCCGCTCACGCGAGATCCCGGAACGGAAGATCAGGCCGGCTTTGGCCGATGTCGGCAGCGAGGAAACGCGCGAAGCCGCAGAAAAAGCGATGGCTCGGCTGCTCTATACGCCAGGTAAGAAAGAGGCGCCGGACATAAAGGACAGGCAGGCGCTGCTCATCGGCGATGTCGAGATTGCATATTTGATCGAGCGTCTCAGGACCATCCTCACGGCGAAGGAGAACGACACGGCCAAGAAGGTCGACGCGGCCATAGAGGCGTGGTTCAAGAAGGGGGAGCAGAACAATCTCAAAGCGATGCTCGCTGAACGGCGCGGTGCGGTCGAAGCGGGCCTCGAAGCGGCCCTGTTTGGGCGCATGGTGACCTCCGACCCTGACGCGAACACCGACGCCGCCATTCACGTCGCGCACGCCTTCACCGTCCACGCCGAGGCTGCGGAGTCTGATTACTTCACCGTCGTCGACGATCTCAAGAGCGCCGAGGGTGAATCGGGTGCCGGCGGCCTGTTCGATACCGAGCTCACCGCTGGCCTGTTCTACGGCTACGTCGTCGTCGACGTTTCGTTGCTCGTTTCGAATCTCGGTGGCGATGCCGCGCTCGCCGGCAAGGTCGTCGAGCACCTGACCCACCTCATCGCCACCGTCTCGCCCGGCGCCAAGAAGGGCTCAACCGCGCCTTATGCGTACGCCGACCTGATGCTGATCGAGGCCGGTAATACCCAGCCGCGTACGCTCGCCAACGCCTACCGGGCGCACTGCTCGGCACGCGTCGACGAGGCTGTGCGCCACATGAGCGAATATCTGACCAAAGTCGACACCGCTTACGGTAACCCGCCGCAGCGCGCGCATCTTTCCATCGAGGAAGTGGCGCTCCCGGGATCGTCCGCCAAGTCGCTCGATGACCTTGCAGCATGGGCGCGCGATCTTGTCGCCAAGCAGACGGCGGTATGAGCCATGCCCCAGCACCTGATCCTGCGGCTGGAGGCGCCGCTGATGGCCTTCGGCGGTACCATGATCGACGCCAATGGGCCGACCCTCGACTTGCCCATCCGCTCGATGGTGACGGGGCTGATCGCCAACGCGCTCGGCTGGCATCGCGGCGAGCGCGCCCGGCACCAGTCCTTGCAGGACCGCCTCGTCATGGGCGCCCGGCTTGACCGGCCCGGAACGGCCGTGTGCGACTTCCAGACCGCGCAACTCGGCGCCAACGACAAGGGGTGGACGACGCGCGGCGAGCCCGAAGGCAGGGCCGGGGGCGCCAACACCTACAAGTCCCCGCACATCCGCCAGCGTCACTACCGCGCTGATGCCTTCGTCACCGTCGCGCTCCGTCTCACCCCTCCGGACGGGCCCCCTACGTTGGCAACGGTCGAAGCAGCTTTGAAGGCTCCGGCCCGCCCTCTGTTCATCGGTCGCAAGCCGTGCCTGCCGTCCCGGCCAATGCTATCCGAGCCGCCAATCGAAGCCGACAACCTGCTCGCCGCGCTGCGGCTCGCTCCCCTTGCGCTCACAGATCAGCCGCGCGGCCGATACACAGACCGGCTCCAGACGGTGCGCTTCGCGGTCCCTCCGACCGAATGGGCTCGGGACGTGAAACACGATATAGAGATGCTCGCCGACGTGCGCGACTGGCGCGCCGGCGTCCACGCAGGAGAAAGCCGGCTCGACCGCTTCTCTTTGCCCGCGACTGATTTCACCTTGATGTCGCCGGAGGCCTTGCCATGACGAGCGCGCCTCCAAGCCTGTTCATGATCGAGCTCAGGCCCGACATCCAGAAGGCGACGGCCTGGATGTTGGAGCAGCCGCGCCGCATCGTTCGCCCCGGCCATGATGATGGCTATGGCTGGCACGCTCTCCTCGCCGCGGCGTTCGGCAACCTCGCCCCGAAGCCGTTCCGGTTGATCGAGCGGCCGGGTCGCCCAGTCCAGCTTCTGGCCTATACGCCTCACGATCCGTCCGCCCTTACCGACCAGGCGCGCATTGGCGCCGATCCCATCGTCTACCGCGCCCTCACCATCGGCGCTCTGGACCACAAGCCGATGCCGGCGGCTTTCCGCGTCGGACAACGATTTGGCTTCGAGGTGCGCGTCCGCCCCACCGTCCGCCAGGACTATCGCGATCCCACGACCGGGGCCGTCGACCGTCGTCGCTCACGAGAGCGCGACGCGTTTCTCGCCGCTGTCGATGCCGAGCCGCTATCCCGTGGCGAGCGCCCAGAGATCAACCGCGAGGAAGTGTACCGCCATTGGCTCGTCAACCGGCTCGATGTTGCGGCGACCCTCGAGCCCGACAGCTTCCGTCTGGCGCAGCTAAGCCGCGCGATGCTGCTGCGGCCAAGGCAGGCGGAGCGCGACACCGATCGGCGCCGCGACCTCGTTCGTGTCGGCTTGCTCAAAAGCGGTGTCAAAGGCGAGCAGGGCGGTTCTCCCGACGCCACGCTGCAAGGCACGTTCACTGTCACTGATCCTGCAGCCTTCGCTATGCTGCTCGCTCGCGGCATCGGGCGCCACCGCGCCTTCGGCTTCGGCATGCTCCTCCTCCGTCCGCCTCCGAGGTGACGCTATGCTTCTTGGTCGCCTGGGCCTCGATAAGGCTCGCATCCCGCACGCCGACCGCCATGGCGTCATCTATCTCGACCGCGGCCGGCTCGAGGTCGAGGATGGCTGCCTGCGCTTCGTAGCGGCTGGCGGAGGCGCGCTCGATGCCGGCGACTATCAGCTTCCGCATCAGTCCGTATCCATCATCCTCATAGGACCCGGCTCCTCCGTCACGCATGACGCGCTGCGCATCCTCGCGGCGCACGGGTGCGCCTTGGCCGCCGTCGGCACGGGCGGCGTGCGCTTCTACACCGCGCCGCCGCTGCTGCCCGACACGTCCGCCCTCGCACGACGGCAGGTGATGCTCTGGTCGCAGCCGAAGGAGCGCTTGGCTGTTGCAAGAGCCATGTACACACTGCGCTTTGGTGAGGAGGTGAAGGCACGCACCTTCGACATGCTGCGCGGCATGGAGGGCGCGCGCCTCAAGCGACTATATGAGCTGACCGCTCAGAAGTTCGGTGTCTCGTGGAACGGCCGCCGCTACGACCGCAACAACCCCAACGCCGCCGACCTTCCAAATCAAGCGATCAACCATGCCGCGAGCGCTGTCGAAGCGGCGGCGGCGATCGCGGTCGCCGCGACCGCCACGATCCCGCAACTTGGTTTCATCCACGAAGACAGTGGCCAGTCCTTCGTGCTCGACGTCGCCGACCTCGTTCGGCACGACGTCACGCTGCCTATCGCATTCGGAGCCGCCAAGCATGTCATGAAGCGTCGAGACGAGAATCTGGAGCGGGTTGTGCGCACCAGGGCCGCCGAGCTGCTAACGAGCTCTCAAGTCGTCTCCAGGCTCATCGACAACATCAAGACTCTGCTCGGCTCTCCCGATTTCGTCGCTAGTGAGTCTGAGGCGGAGGTACGGGCAGCCGGCGAAGTGGTGCCGGACCCGGTGTCTGAAAACGGCGCACGCAAAAAGGCTTGAGCAATGCCGCTCTGCATCGTCGTCACACGAGACGTTGAGATGCGCTACAGGGGCTTCCTGGGGTCCGTGATGCTTGAGATCGCGCCGGGCTTCTACGTGGGGCCGCGCATTACCAAGGGCGTTCGGGATCGGATCTGGAGTGTCATGGAGGACTGGCATGGTCATCTCCAGCAGGGCAGCATCACTATGGTTTGGCGTGAAGCGGCCGCGCCGGGCGGGCTACGGGTGCAGTCCCTGGGAGAACCAGCAAAGGACATCACCGAGCACGAAGGTTCGCTTCTCGTTCGCAGGGCGCTGCGCAAGCGTTGACGCGTGTTCTTTGACAAGTGAAGTAAAATCATATTCTTAACGGGTAGAGGCTCCTCCGCCCGCGCGGAGATCGACC
>JRYH01002461.1_pt1 | contig 13077 bp, 9 predicted proteins | sample 235351 | NCBI WGS metagenome assembly JRYH01 (sample SAMN03074221, study PRJNA261480) | activated sludge metagenome | biome: Wastewater Treatment Plant; feature: Wastewater; material: Activated sludge; isolation source: activated biomass of a wastewater treatment plant treating wastewater... ... | reverse complement strand
ACGCGGTCAAGGGCATCGTGCGGCCCGGAGCGCCTGGGAACTCGAAGAACTACGAGATCACCCACCTTGGCAGGATGGTCCTGGAGAGCTACCTCGGGGTTCTTGCCTCCGCGGGGCTTGATGGTCCGGAGGTCCGCAGCCCAACCGGCACCGCCGGGCGGGCTGCGGGACCCGGCAAGAGGGAAACCAGCGGCTCCGGGGGGGCAGAAGATGCCGGGACAGGGCACATGGGGACCGCGGCAAGCTCCCGCTCTCGCCAGCTGGTGACCTGACAGACCGATCATCTGCACCGGTGCAGCGTCGGGTCACGGCCGTTGGGCGGCTCAGAACCGGGGACAAACGCGGCTCGAGCCCCCGAGGAGCTCGCCGCTTCATCCGTCGAGGAATGCCTGGCCGGATGAAGCAGGATCCCTCGCCCTCAGCATGGACCAGGAAACGGGGTTGAGCGCACGCCGAATCCGTCCTCACTGAACTCCCGGAGCAAGCGGTAGGGACCAATCTCGGATGGCGCGTCCGGGAGCAGGCCCGGCGGCGGCGGGTCAGGCGCGAGGTCCGATTTGTTCCGAGCGTTGGGGTCCAGGGCGTTGGGCATGGAAAGAGCGTGCCGCGTCGCCAGGCGGCCGAGATCAATTCCACGGTGTGACGTGGGAGGGCCCAGAATGCAAACGAAAGGGAATTCGAACGAGCCAAGCCAATCATAGGGGCCCGGCTACCTTTCTTGATCTTGTGTCGCGGCTATGGGTGTGTCTTCTAATCTCGCCCCACTCCGCCGGAATGACAACCCCCTCTTAATTGAGTCGAGTATGTCTCCGAATCTCCACACCAATGTGTCGCCCCTGACTTGAGCAGCGAAGTAGCTCCCGTCGTTCGAGAAGGCGACCGCATACACATAGGGGCTCGACTCGTGGTAGGTGTGCTGCACGTGCGCCTGCTTGGCTTCCGCGATGCACCAGAACCGGATCGTGCCGTCTCCGGCGCCCGTCACCGCGTACTCGCCATCCGGCGAGAATGTGCCAGACACGACCCAGTTGTCGTGCCCGGCGTACTCGGCGATCACGTCGCCAGAAGCAGCATCAAAGAGCTTGGCGCTGCTACTGAGTTCATCGTGTGGGTTGCAGGTCGTCAGCAGGTATCGAGCCTCGTCATCGAGTGCGATGCTGAACGTGCCGCAGGCATCGGTCGCCGCGACGGGATCGCCATCGATCTCTGTGTCGAGCAAAAGCGGGTACTCAACCATCCTGTTGTCTTGCGAGAAGAAATAGGCCATGAATGCAAGGCGGTTCTTTGACCAGTCGGACTTGCGGTACTCATTTCTGAAGAAACTCGCGTAGTGTGGCACAGTGAATGTGCGTTTTGGTGTCAAAGTGCCCTCGGCATCGATGTCCCAGAGACGAACGCGCGTCAAGGGGCTTCTCTCTCGCTTCGCGGTCTCGTATGGGACACTCTCGAGTACCGCGAAGGAGCGAGAAGTCGAGATCCACTGATACAGCGCGCTGTTCATCGGATCGGTTGCGATGTCAGGACCCGCCGGTCGAAGCGAGGGGAAGCGCAGGATCCGAATCGTTCCGTCTACATCAGCCACCGCGATGAACCGGGCGTCCGGCGAGAGCGATAGGTCGCGGTCTGGGATGTCTGCAAGTGCCACGGAGTCCTTGGTCTCGGGGTCCGTTTGAATGATGCGCCCAGCTTTGCTGCGGGTGATGATGTTGCCCGGCCGATCGAACCCGAGAAACTCCTCGTTTGGCAAACGCAGGTGGAACGGGGGATCGGTATACATTAAACCGAGTTCACAAATTGCCCGGAACTTCCTTTCATCGCCCATCATCTTGATGGTGTGCCTCAGACGAAATACCCGTTCTGAAATAGCCGGATCATCAGATGCTGACTTTACCATAACTAGGTTGCGCATCGAGCTGTACGCATATCGGTACGCGGTTTCATAGTCGTGTTTGGCAGCATAGATATCGGCGAGAATGTCTTCGGCGATGTAGACGACGGTCTCTGTCGCGACAGTAAGGGAATCGCCTGAGCGTTCAACATTGCGCATGGATTTCGCATCGGCGATGACCTCCCGGAGCATCGCCTCGGCCGCATCCATATTGCCTACAGCAAGCTCTCCTCCGGCGTCTGCGCACCTCCTCAGCATTTGCTGCGTGTCCGATGACCCGAGTCCCGTCGGCACGGGCCTTGTAGTGAAGACCCAAGACAACTCCAGATCCGAAATGGAGTTGAGGATGCGCACTGTGGTGTTCGCCACGCCCTGCGATCTGGTCGCCTCGATTGCCCGGGTTGCCTCGGCGTTCTTGGCGGCCCGCTCACGGAGTGCGAAGACGGTCGATGCCGTAGTGCCGATGAGCAGCGATGCGGCCAGCAGCACGATGGCCGCGATCGGCCCCTTGTTCCGCCGCACGAACTTCCGCAGCCGGTAGGTGGCGCTCGGCGGCCCCGCCTCCACCGGCTCGCCCTCGAGGTACCGCCCCAGCTCGGCCGCCAGCGCGTTGGCCGTGTCGTACCGTCGCTCCCGGTCCTTCTCCAGGCTCTTCATCACCACCCAGTCCAGATCGCGGCGGAGGGCGCTGGAGAGCGAACGGGCGTCGGTCCGCCTCGCCTCGGTGATCCGCGTCCCCGCGACATCTTCCGCGAGCAAGGTCGACAGCCGCGTGCTCGGCCGCGGCGGCTCCACCTCCCGGATCACCCGCTGGATCTCCACGAACGCCGCCTGCCGCAGGTCGAACGGCCGCATTCCCGTCAGCAGTTCGTAGAGCACCACCCCCAGGCTGTACACATCGGCGCGGGTGTCGATATCTGTTCCCGACATCTCGGCCTGCTCGGGGCTCATGTACTCCGGCGTCCCGATCATCTGCCCCCGGTCGGTGAAGATCGTCCGCTCGCTCAGACGCTGGTTGAGCGCCTTGGCCACGCCGAAGTCGATGACCTTTGCCCTGGCGTGCCCTTCCCCGTCGTAGCCCACCAGGATGTTGCTGGGCTTGAGGTCCCGGTGCACCACGCCCTTGGCGTGGGCGTGCTGCACCGCGTGGCACACCTCAATCAACAACTCGATGCGCTGATCGATGCTCAGGCGGTTGCCGTCGCAGAAGGACGTGATCGGATCCCCGTTGACGAGCTCCATGACGAAAAAGGGCAGGCCGCGGTCGGTCTCGCCCGCGTCGTGGACCTTGGCGATACCGGCGTGCTCCATCACCGCCAGCGCCTGCCGCTCGGCCTCGAACCGCGCGAGCACGGCCTTGGAGTCCATCCCCGGCTTGAGCACCTTGAACGCCACTCGCCGGTGGACCGGCGCCGTCTGCTCGGCCTCGTAGACGGCGCCGAACCCGCCCTCGCCGATCTTGCTGAGGATGCGGTACTTGCCGGCGATGGTCGTGCCCGGCAGCGGGTCGGGCTGCGTGGCCGGAGCCTGCCGGGGCATCGGATCACGGAAGCCGGCCTTGGTCATCGCCTCGGCGTGCCCCATCAGCGACTCGAGCTCACGACGCAGCGCCGCATCACCGCCGCACTCGGCGTCGAGCAACGCGGCCCGTTCCTCGGCCGGCAACTCCGCGGCCCGGGCGAACAACGCCTTGATCCGCTGGTGCCGCGGATCGCCCGCTCCCGCACGCTCGATTCCGATCTCGTCCGACATCGCCAGATCCCGATCGACCCCCCCGGACCCAGCGCTCGATCACCGGGACAGCATACAGGAGAACACGCGGACGGATCAAGAGGATGCCGGGATCCCCGCCCGGCCACCCGCGCTCACGACGCCGAGAACGAGCGGGCAGCATGAGATTGCGCTCAGGCCCGAATCCTGATCCAAGCGGAGTGACAGATTTGGAGCTTTAGTCCGGCCTCTATTCGGAGGTCTGGATCATGAAGAAGTCACGGTTCACGGAGCAGCAGATCGCATTCGCGTTGCGGTAGGTTGCCTCTCGGCACGGAAAATCGCGAACAGACGACCGTTCGGGTCGAGTGCGCGAACATGACAAGGAGTTGACACCGCCGCACTGCTTGGAGATACGGGAGTTCAAGCACACTCTTGGCCCTCCAAGTAAGCTGCACTTGTGTCGTCCTTCGCGTTGCCAGACTCGAAGCTCCCCCTGATCTGGGCCAAATCCAGCCCGCGTAGGGCGTTGGTAGATCACTGCATCGATGTGGGCCAGATGGCTCAGTCGGTGCTGTGCTCGCCTGCCTTCGAAATGCAGCGGGTACGGTTAGCCGCCGCGTGCGGTACGCCAAACGACCAATGCGTGGTAATGTGGGCCGGATACTTGGCCGCCCTGCATGATCTGGGGAAATGTGACCCTCACTTCCAAGCCAAAGACCCCACGCTCGCCGAAGAAGTCAGGGAGACCGGGCTGTGGATGCCGCCGAATTCGACGCCGGGCTTTCGCCACGAGGCCCGCACGGCGGACTGGGTCGTGCCACACCTCAGAGACGCCCACGGTTGGGGTAGGGGAGCGGCGGCGGTGGTCGGCCTGGTGCTCCGCGGGCACCACGGCGATTTCCGGTCCAGTTGCGCGGTGGAGCACACGGTTATTAAAGAGCATTGGAACCCCGTCCGGGAGGCGCTCGCCAAGGCACTCCTCGAACGGTTCCGGCCGCCACCCTGGTCCCCTAAGCAGTTCACAGACGCATCGGTCGCCGGGCTGCTGCTGAGCGCCCTCGTCGTCCTGGCAGACTGGATTGCATCCAATCACGAGGTCTACCGCTGGACTCAACCCGGGGCGGACTCAAGGCAACTCGCCGAGCAGGCGATTCGGTCACTTCGGCTCGAAGCTCGGGCGGCGATGCCAGGTTGCTCTTTCCGCGAATCTTGGCCGGGCATTGCGTCGCCACGACCGATTCAGCTTGCTGTGGACGACGCGGGTCCTCCTGGGCTGTGCATCATCGAAGCACCCACAGGCGAAGGTAAGACTGAGGCCGCATTGGCGTTGGCCGCCAGATGGTGCCACGAGACCGGCGGAAGCGGGGCGTACATCGGCCTACCCACAGCGGCGACGAGCAACCAGATGCACGGCCGGGTCTTGGCGTACATGCGGGGGGCGGATTTTCGGGCGGACGTTCGTCTCGTTCACGGCATGGCGTGGCTGGTAGATGATCAGACCCCAGAGGCCGGGCCGGACCTCGGCGACCCGGAGCAGCATCGGGACGCCACGGAGTGGTTCCGGCCGTCCAGGCGTGCTCTGCTTGCTCCGCTGGGTGTCGGGACGGTTGATCAGGCGATGATGGCGGCCTTGCATGTTCGGTTCGGCTTCCTGAGGCTCTTCGGGCTTGCGTCGGGCGTCCTCGTGATCGACGAGATCCACGCCTATGACGTGTACATGTCCGCCATCATCGCGAGATTGCTTCGCTGGTGCTCGGCGCTCAAGATCCCGGTGATCCTGCTCTCGGCGACACTTCCAGCGAGCCGGAGAGCTGCCTTGGTCGAGGCGTATAGCGGTCGACCAACGGAGGACGTCAAAGAAGTTGCATACCCCCTGGTCACCATCGCCCGACCAGACCAACCCGTGACGCTGATCGGCGGAATGGATGTCTCGCGACGCGTGGAACTTGGCATTGCTCCGTGGTCGTCGCACCTGGGGGATCCGGATCGGATCGCTCGTCTCGCAGCGACCCGGGTCGAGGGAGGCGGGTGCCTCTGCGTGCTGCTGAACACGGTTCGGATGGCCCAAGACGTTTACAGCCGGCTCCGAGCGATGGCCCTACACGACTGCCAGCTGGTGCTTTTCCATGCTCGGTTCACGGCCCGCCGGCGGTCGGAGATCGAGCGGAAGGTGCTGGATCTGTTCGACAAGAGGAGCCTTCTGGCTCTTGGGGACCCCGAACACCGGGCGCGACCATGCCGGGCCATCCTCGTCGCCACACAGGTTGTGGAGCAGAGTCTCGATGTAGACTTTGACGGGATGGTGACTGAACTCGCGCCGATCGACTTGCTCATTCAGCGTGCCGGTCGTGTGCACCGGCACACGCGGCCGCGGCCTAGGTCTTTCGAATCGCCATCCCTCGACATTGCGCTGCCTCCGGACGACTCGCCCGGTGACCTCGGGTCCACGGGACGTATCTACCAGCAGTTCCTCCTGCTCAAGACGATCTCTGCTCTGAAAGGCAGGGGTCGGATTCGTCTGCCGGAGCAGACGCGAGAGTTGATCGAGTCTGTTTACGACGATGACCCTGGCATCGATGGTGTTCCGTCGGCTCTCGCCGATAAGGCCCGGATCGCCCTCGAGGCGATGCGTGCGAAACTGGCGGAGGAGGCCCTGCGGTACCTCATCCCCGAGCCGGATGCCAGCCGGCACGCCATCGCCGAACTGGGTCTCGCTCAGGGCGGGTTCGACGACGCGGAAGACGGGGGTGGACGGAGCTTTCTGCACGCGCAGACCCGATACGGCAGCACGACAGAGACGGTGCTGGCCGTTGAAGGTAACGAGTACGAGTCCGAGCTTTCGAGTGCCCGTCGGCCGCGGCGCTCGACACTTCGTGATCTTCTCCTCTCCGGCGTGGGTATCCCCTCTTGGTGGCTGCGGGGCATAGACGAGGACACGGCGGCGTCGGTCGCAGGCCCAGCCTGGCTGCATGGGATTAGGGTACTCAGGTTCCGTGACGATACATGGACCGCGTCGACCGAGGGAGGCTCCTTCGTGATCCGCCACGACCCTGAAGTGGGATTGCTGCGTGAGGAGGTCGTATGACTATGTTTAACGTCCTACGCGAACCATGGATCCCGGTTGTCTCGCTCAAGGGCGAGCAATACGAGCTCGGCATTCTCGATGTGCTACATCAGGCCCACGAGTTGGCGGACATCGTCGACCCGTCGCCTCTGGTGCGGTTCGGCATCCATCGCCTCCTTTCCGCCTTTGTGCTCGATGCGTTGAGGCCGCAGACGCTCGATGATCTCGGGGGCCTTCTGGATCAAGGATGTTTCAACACGACTGAACTCGATCGATACACGCAGAAGTGTGGACACTGTTTCAACTTGTTCGACGCCGAGCAACCTTTCCTGCAGTCCTCCAAGAACAGTACGGCCGGCCAGACTCCCACATCGATCTCCGTCCTCGCCCAGCACATCCCGTCGGGGTCGAACGCGGTGCACTTCCACCATGGAGGCGAAGAGGCGGTCGCCTTCAGTCCCGCCGCATGCACTCGGCTGCTCACAACGATGGCACCGTTCATGACAGCGGGCGGTGCCGGCAACTCTCCGAGTATCAACGGAATCCCGCCGTGGTATGTGCTCATCGCGGGGCCGAATCTGCACCAGTCACTCACCCTCAACATCTGCGTCCTCCCGTGCATGGGGGTTAAGTTCCCGGGCGAACCGGCCTGGCGAACAGACGCTCCCGTTATCGGGAAGCAGCCGAGGTCACCGTCCTCTGAGTTGGAATGCCTGACATGGCGGCCACGGCTTGTCCGATTGTTGCCGACCGACAACTCCGGCAATTGTGCGTATCTCGGGCAGTCGCGATCCAACTTGGTCCGTACCACGGTGTTCGCCGCGGGATTCAAAGCCGAGAACCCAGACGCGTTGTGGCGTGACCCCGCCGTCGGGTACAGGCTTACAAAGAAGGGCGTGTACCCGATAAGGCCGCAAGCGGACCAGGAGATCTGGCGCGATGTCGGTCCGCTGGCGCTGCTGACCGCCTCTAGACATCCGGCTAACGACGGGATCCTGTACGACCGCCCAAGACTCGTCTCTCAGTTCGCCGAGCTTCAGGCGCGGGACATCATCGATCGCGACCAGGCCATGGTGCTCGACTGCTGCTCGCTACGCACGGATGGGAAGATGAAGATCTTCGAGTGGATCGCCGACCGGCTCGCCGTGCCCCCTTCGTGTCTTCGCCACCCGACGGCGGGCGATCAAGTCCGGCTCGCCATGGACCTTGCTTCGAGGGCAGCGGATGTACTCGGCAGAGCCGTCAGGGCGACCTATCCACGTGGCGGAGGGGGCAACGCCAAGATGTTCGACCGACGCCGCGAGCTCGCCGTGCGGACGTTCTGGACCACACTGCGGCACGACTTCGATGGGTGGTTCATTCCGACTCTTGCCGTGCAGGATCCAGCGAACCCGAATGCACCGGGCGAGTTGCACGGCGGTTGGGTGGATCGCGTCGTCCGCCGCGGACATTCGGCCCTCGATCTCGCCATAGATGACCTCGACGCCGACGCCAACGCGTTGCGCCGCCAGGTCGACGCCAGGGGGAATTTCGAGTGGTTCGCGTCGAGGGCTAGGAAGCAAGAAGGAGTCTCCGCGTGACCACTGAAGCAAGGGCATCGGAAGCGGCACCCGAGGCGCCGGCCTCGTTCGAGGAGCAGTTCGCGCAACGGCTGGACCAGTTGCCACGCGGCGATCGGGCGATCTTGAGGCGGAACGCCGGCAGAACACTCGCAGAGTCCCGTGGCGTGATGCCGATCTTCTTCCGTATTTTCCGGGGCTTGCCTGCCGAAGAGGAGATTTACTTCCTTGTGGCGACATTGCACGCCACGAATCGTGCCGGCGGTACTCCGGGGAACTTCGCTGCCACGATGCGTGCACTCAGCAGATCCGCTTCCGGTGACGACCCGGTCGATCGGAGGATGCGTCTGCTACTCGACGCCACCTTTGATTTACTGGACGGCTACAAGCCGGGCGGCGGAGAACTCGCATTCCGCCTGAGGCAGTGCACAAAGCTCGCGGGGAGCCGCGGCGTAGGCGTGGACTGGATTCAGCTGATCAAGGATCTTCGCGGGTGGGGACACCCGGATCGATATGTGCAGAAGCGGTGGGCCCGGTCGTACTTCGGGGCACCGGCGCGACCCGAGAATGACTGACCGCCCTGATGGAGAACCAGCATGCTTGTAGAGATCCACATGCTCCAGAACCACGCCCCGTCAAACCTGAACCGGGACGACACGGGCAGCCCCAAGGACTGCATCTTCGGCGGCGTCAAGCGGGCCCGCATCTCCAGCCAGTGTCTGAAGCGGTCGATCCGCAGGTCGGAGGTCTTCCGGGATTTGCTCAAGGAGAGCAAGCTCGCTGTGCGGACGCGGCGGCTGCCGGAACTCGTGCGAGCGAAGGCTCTTGAGGCCGGGCTCGGCGAAGAGATAGCCGATCTGGCCGCGAAGCGGGCGACCGGCTTCGGCAACAAGGATGGCACGGAGCAGAAGTCCCTTCGGACGGCGCAGACCATGTTCCTGTCTGACGCCGACATCGAGGCCGTTGCCGACGTAATCATCGAGGCAGCGAAGAAAGCCGGGACTGTGAAGAAGTTCGAGGAGGTCAAGACCAAGGAACTCCAGGCCTCGGAGAAGCTCACAACCCGTAGGCCGCTCACGCCGGACTTGGCGCTCTTCGGCCGCATGATCACCTCGGACGCCTTCGATGATGTCGACGCCGCCGTTCAGGTCGCCCACGCGATCTCCGCGAACAAGATCGACCACGAGTTCGACTACTACACCGCGGTGGACGATCTGCAGTCCGGCCTCGACGACGACAAGGGGGCTGACATGATCGGCGACATCGAGTTCAACTCGGCCTGCTTCTACAAGTACTTCTCAATCGACATCGCCGGCCTGTTTCGCAACCTCTCGGGCGGTGCCGCGAACGACGACCGGGCAAAGCTCGCACGAGAGCTCATACCAACGATCATCGACGCATTCTTCCGAGCCGCGGTCTTCACCACGCCCAGCGGCAAGCAGAACTCGTTCGCAGCACATCAACTCCCAGACGCCATCCTCATCGAGGTTCGTCCCACCCGCTCACCGGTTTCGTACGCCAACGCGTTCGTCAAGCCTGTCCGCCCACGGGGGGACTCGGACCTGGTTGACGCCGCGATCGAGGCTCTCAAGACCCACGCGGACCAATTGAAGAAGAAGTTCTCTCTCAAGGCCGAACCCAGGCTGTGGCTCACGACACGGGGCCAGACTCCCGAAGGGGTAGTCGCGTGCGAGACCCTCAATGACCTCACCTCCGAACTGCGGACGGCCATCGCCGGGGGGATCTGACGTGCAGTTGCTGCTTCTGAGGCTTGAAGGGCCGCTGCAGTCGTGGGGGATCCGGTCCCGCTGGGACGTCCGTGATTCGCACGATGAGCCAACCAAGTCTGGTATCGTTGGCCTGCTCGGTGCTGCGATTGGGATTTCACGCGGTGATGTCCGCCTGGAGGAGCTCGACTCGGGCTTGAGGCTTGGAGTTCGGGTGGAAGCCCCCGGTGTTCCACTCGTCGACTTCCACACCGTTACGGGCACTCACCTGGCGGCCGACGGGAAGTACCGGAGTCCCGGTGGTGGCACCAGGGCCTCGCCTTCCGATGAGCCGATGACGATAGTCTCGCCGCGGACATACCTGCAGGACGCCGCGTTCCTCGTTGTGCTCGCTGGAGAGCCGAACCTGCTCGCGGAGTGCGGCGAGGCGGTTCGGGCGCCGTTCTGGCCGCTCTTCCTCGGGCGGCGAGCCTGCCCGCCGTCACGGCCGATCTTCGATCGGCTGACGGACGCCTACGACAGCTTGGCAGACGCGTTGACCCGCTGCCCGTGGTCCTGCCAAGTCCGGGAGGCAGCCGGCGAATTTCCGCCCGAGTCTCTGCGGTGCACGGTCGAGGATGCATCCGGGAATGCGACGCGTCAGGACCTGCTCCGCACCAACGCCGCTCGTATGTACGACAGCCGGACGGTCCGTGTCTTCCACGTCCCGCCGCCGCAGGAGGCCGCCTGATGTTCCTCAGCCAGCTCAGGCTCAATCCGAGGCAGCGGCAGGTCCAGCGGGACCTCGGCTCGCCGTACGAGATGCACCGCACGCTCTGGCGGGCCTTCGGCGACCGACGCGACCGCGTGCTCTACCGCGTGGATGCCGAAGACGGCCAATCGCCCCCGGTGGTGCTTGTGCAGTCGGCGGAGGAGCCCGACTGGACCGCCGTCGACGACGGCAACGGCTACCTGATCGACGCGGCCAGCAAGGAGATCTCGCTCGCGCTGCGAGCGGGTCAGCCGCTGCGGTTCCGCCTGAGGGCCAACCCGACCGTGTACCGCGATGGCCGCCGCCTCGCGATACAGACCCCGGACGATCAACTCGCCTGGCTGGACCGCCAACTCGGCAAGGCCGGGGCGCAGACGCTCTCCGCGACCGTCACGCGTTCGTTCCGGCAGACGACCCGGCCCGGGCCGAACCCCCAGATCCACCAGGTCGCCGATTACGACGGTGTTCTCCGTGTCGCCGAGCCGGACCGGCTGATCTCCGCGGTCGACTCCGGCATCGGGCGGGCGAAAGCGTACGGCTGTGGGCTCGTCGTGCTGGCCAGGGCATAGATGCTGGCCAAGGCACATTGACAAGTAAATATTAGAGGATCCCGGCGTTGAAAACCAACCTGCACAAGATCGGGCGGTTCGAGGACCGCATCAGCTTCCTCTATGTCGACCGGGCGGTCATCAACCAGGCCGACCGGTCCCTCACCATCCATGAGTTTGATGGCGTGAGCGAGGTGCCCATCGCGGCTCTCGCACTGCTCATGCTCGGGCCGGGGGTCTCGATTTCGCATGAGGCCGTCAAGGCCCTCGCGGAGAACAACTGCGTCATCGTCTGGTCCGGTGAGCTGGGTGTCCGGTGCTACGCGGCCGGGCAGGGCGGCTCTCGCCACAGCCGCAACCTGCTCCTGCAGGCCCGAAACGCCCTCGACCAGCGTTCCCGCATGCAGGTCGTCGTCCGGATGTACGAGCACCGGTTCGGCGAGGGAACCCTAGATCTCGGGCTCACGCTCCGCCAGATCCGTGGGAAGGAAGGCGCTCGAGTTCGCGACGCCTATGCGAATGCCGCTCGAGAATGCGGGATCAAGTGGGGCGGTCGGGAATATGACCGAAAGGCGTGGGATGGCAGCGACCCAGTCAATCGCGCGCTCTCCGCCGCGAACGCGTGTCTGTATGGGCTTGTGCACGCAGCGATCATCAGCGGGGGCTACTCGCCCGCGATCGGGTTCATCCATACGGGCAAGCAGTTGTCGTTCGTTTACGATATCGCCGATCTCTACAAGGCCGAACTCACCATCCCGATCGCTTTCAAAACCGTTCGAGGCAGCCCGGTCGACCTGGAGCCGCAAGTTCGTGCCGAGTGCCGTCGTCGGTTTCACGGCTCGAGGCTCATGAAACGGATACTCCCGGATATCCGAGGTCTCCTCGCGGCCGGGGCAGAGAGCGACGAAGACGAGTACGCCGAAGATCCGTCAAAGCCGGCGGAGCTCTGGGATCCCGAGGGGTTCACCGCGGATACACCGATCGGTCAGATCCTCGCCGCTGGGCGATGAAGGAGAACTTCGTGATTGTGCTGCAGCTCAACAAGTGCAAGCCATCCGTGAAGGGGTATGTCTCGCGTTGGCTTCTCCAGCCTCGGAGTGGTTTGTTCGTCGGGCACCTCTCCGGGCGGGTCCGTGAGATGCTCTGGACCGATGTTAGGGAGATGCTTGCAATCCGAGGCGGATCGGCCGTCCTCGTCTACCCAATCCAGGCAGAGCCCGGTTATCGGATTGAGATGTACGGTGACACACAGCGTGTCATCAGGGACTTCGACGGCCTCTGCTTGCCGAAAACGCCACTGAACGCGTCGTAGAGTAGTGTGCTCCCCGCCCACGCGGGGGTGAACCGTCGTCGACGGTGCGTTGCGTCTGCCAGGTCTCGTGCTCCCCGCCCACGCGGGGGTGAACCGTGGCTCAAGATGCCGTGAGGACAGACGATGCCGTGCTCCCCGCCCACGCGGGGGTGAACCGCCCCGCCCCCGCGCCGGGCCCGCGCCCCCGCCGTGCTCCCCGCCCACGCGGGGGTGAACCGCCTGACACGCCCGATGATGGGTTGGCCAAGGTGTGCTCCCCGCCCACGCGGGGGTGAACCGACCTGCACACCCCGGAGTTCGAGGCCGCGGCGAGTGCTCCCCGCCCACGCGGGGGTGAACCGTTGAGGATCGTGACCGGGTCGGTCCGCGCGATGTGCTCCCCGCCCACGCGGGGGTGAACCGTTACCCTTCAGGCCGAGATGGACCACATCATCGTGCTCCCCGCCCACGCGGGGGTGAACCATGGCGACGCTGACCAACACGACCTTCACCACAGTGCTCCCCGCCCACGCGGG
>JRYH01010133.1_pt1 | contig 13157 bp, 10 predicted proteins | sample 235351 | NCBI WGS metagenome assembly JRYH01 (sample SAMN03074221, study PRJNA261480) | activated sludge metagenome | biome: Wastewater Treatment Plant; feature: Wastewater; material: Activated sludge; isolation source: activated biomass of a wastewater treatment plant treating wastewater... ... | reverse complement strand
AAGATCGCCGGCATCGTGCTCAACAGCGCGGAGACGAAGAGCCTGTGACGTTCGCCTCCGCCGCCTGGCCTGCCTCTGCCTCTGCCACGGCCGCCCCCCGCGCGCTCCGCACCCACGCGGAAAGCCCGCTCTTCACGCTGGCGCTCGCGCTCTTCACCGTGCTCCTGCTGACGGTCTCGCCGCTCGCCCTCGGCGCGCTCGGGTTCGACTATACGGATACCGGCGGCAACATTCTCACCAAATTCCATCCGGCGACGCTCTATCTTTGCTTCCTCTTCGTGCTCGCGGCGGCGGCGACGGGCGATCCGCTGGGCGCAACCGTGCAGGGATTCCGGACGACGCCGTCGNNTCATCCCCGCGCCGCTTCTGCTCATCCTGCTCACGGGCCTCAAGGAGCGACGCGGGCGCACGCTGGCGGGGCTCATCCACACCATCCTTTTCGCCAACGCCGTGCTGGCGCTTGGAGAGTATCTCACCGGCTGGCGTCTCACCCCGTTCGTCATCGACGGCGAGAGCCTCGATTACGAATGGCGGGCCACGGCCTTGCTCGGTCACCCCCTTGCCAACGCCATGATCACGGGCACCTACATCATCCTGCTCGCGGTGGGGGGCGGGCGCGATCTGCCATGGCTTCTGCGCGCAGTGTCCTTCACCACGTGCCTCGCCGCCATGACCGCCTTCGGCGGGCGCGGCGCCCTGGTGCTCGTCCTCGCGGTGCTCGCGCTTCTCGCCGCCCGCAAGGCGCTCAGCGTCCTCAACGGTGCCGCCCTCGACACGCGCGCGATGATGGCTTCCATTCTCGCCGTTCCCGTCGCTGGGGCCGGCCTGCTCTATCTCGCGCACACCGGCTTCTTCGATCGCCTCGTCGAGCGCTTTGTGGACGATACAGGCAGCGCCCAGACGCGCCTCGACATGACGCAGCTCTTCTCGCACATCCCGCTTCAGGAGCTGCTGTTCGGACCCGATCCGCGCGTATTGACGACATGGCAGGATATGCTGGGGCTGCAGCGCGGCATCGAGAGCTTCTGGATCAGCATGACGCTGTCCTACGGGCTCCTCGTGGCTGGGCTGGTGTTCCTGGGCCTGCTCGCCCATTGCTGGACAGTCGCCCGCCGCTGCCGGCCGGGTGCGGCCTGGGCGCTCGTCTACTTCATCGCCGTCGCCTCGACGTCGCTCAGCCTTGCCGGCAAGTCGGGCGTGCTGACGATCGCGACGCTTCTGCCTCTCGTGCTTCTGCGGCGCCCGCCCGTGCCCAGCCCGGGCGCGCCCCTCACCTACCGCGCGAGGCTGCGGTAGAGGTCGAGATAGGCCCTGCGCATCACGGCGATATCGTGGGCGGAGGCGACCGCCCGCGCCTCGCGCACCATGCGGGAGGCGCGCGGGCGATCGGCGAGGAGATCCGCGATCCTGTCGGCGAGATCCTGCACATTGCCGGCCTCGGCCAACTCTCCCGTGAGGCCGGGCATGATCAGCTCTGCCGGCCCGTCGAGGCGCGAGGCGACGACGGGCACACCCGCGGCCATGGCTTCCAGGATGACGAGGCCGAACCCCTCCTCGCGCGAGGGCACGACGCAAAGGTCGGCGTGGCGGATCTCGTCTGCCGCATCCGCCACGCCTTGCGCGAACGTGACCTGATCGCCGAGCCCGTGGCGCGCGACGAGCGCGCGCAGCACGGCGGGCGTCTCGGGTTGATCCGGCGAGGGTGAGCCCACGATCCGAAGGTGAACCGGAATCCCGTGCGCCTTGAGGTGCGCGGCCGCCTCGATCAGCACGTCCTGGCCTTTGATGGCGTGAACGAGCCGGGCGACGGTCACGAGGCGCGGCACGTGGCCGGGCTCACGCTCGAGGCGGCAAGCCGGCGGCGGCTCACCCGGCGTGCGGAAGCGGGAGAGGTCGACGCCGTTGCGGATGACGGTAACGTTCTCGACGCCGCTCTCGCGGCATTCGCGGGCAACCGCGCGCGAGATCGCGACCGTGCGATCGACGAGCCGATTGTGGAGCGCGCGGTGGAGCCTTCCATAGCGCGCGACGACGTTCATCGCGTGCACGGTGAAGACGAGCCGCGCCTTCGGACGCAACGCGCGCACCAGCATCGCCCAGAATTTGCTGCCGCGGTTATGGGCATGGATCACGGCGGGCCCCGGCCCGACGATCTCGAGGAGACGCGTCAAGTAACGTGGGTCACGGGAGCCGCGCGTGCGGCGCCAGGCCTCGACCGTAACGCCCGTTTCCGCGAGGCGGGCCAGCATGGCAGGATCGGCCTCGTTCATGACGACCACCGTGACGCTGGCGCGCTCGTGCGGCTGAAGGGAGGCCATCAGATCCACGAGCAGGCGCTCGGCCCCGCCCACGCCCAGCGACGAGATGACATGAATGATCCTGGGCGGAGTGGGGTCGGGTGCCGTCATCGCTCACCCACGAAACCACCTCGGCTTCGCGCGCCGATAGGCGGCGATCAGCTTCGGGACCTCGTAGGTCCAGGCCATCTGCGTCTCGACCCGGGTGCGGCCGAAGGCGCCCATGCGCGCCCGTGCCTCGGGATCGGCCAGCAGCTCGAGCACTTTCGCGGCGAAATCGATCGGGTCGTTGGGCTTGGCGTACAGCGAGGCCTCGCCCGCGCTGACGCGGCCCTCCGTGACCTCGAACTGCACGATCGGCTTTCCCAGCGCCATATACTCGAGGATCTTGTTCATGGTGGACTTGTCGTTCATCGGGTTGACGCGGTCCGGGTTCACGCACACGTCGGCCGTCGATAGCATCTCGAACAGCGTAGCATCCGGCACGCGGCCGAGGAACGTCACATGATCCGCGAGGCCGAGGCGGGCCGCTTCCTCGATCAGCTTGTCGAGGCTCGATCCGGCACCGGCGAGGCAGAACTGCACGTCGTCGCGGCCGAGGTCCTTGACGATGTGGCGGGCCGACTCGAGGAGCAGATCGATCCCCTCCTGATCGCCCATGACGCCGACGTAGCCGATGAGATGGCGGCGGCCGTTGCGGTAGACGGGATTCGGATCGGCATGCCGCACGCGCGACAGGTCCGGGCCGCTGCGCACCACGAACACGTCGTCGGGCCGCTTGCCGCCGCGATCGATGGCGATCTGGCGATAGCTCTCGTTGGTCGAGATCACGACATCGGCCGTCTTGAAGGTCAGCCACTCGAACAGGCGCATCAGCCGCCAGAACGCATCGCGACGCGCGAATTTCGCCTCGTAGAGCTCCGGGTTGATGTCGTGATGATCGAACACGTAGCGCTTGCCGAAGAGCTTGAAGGGGAGCGCGACCAGGAAGATGAGATCCGGCGGGTTGCAGCCGTGCAGCGTGTCGAACCCGTGACGGCGCCAGACCTTCAGCGCGAGGCGCATCTCGTGATAGAGCGCGGCGCCGTATTCCAGCGCGTAGCCGAGCGCCCGGTCGGCCTCGACCGGCAGGGGATGGCGATAGACGTGGATGCCCTCGATGCACTCGTAGGCTTCGGTGAAGCCCTTGCCGAACGGGCAGATCACCACGACCTCGGCGCCGGCCGCCTTGAGGGCGCGGGCCTCCTGCCAGACCCGCCGGTCGAACGGGACCGGCAGGTTCTCGACGACGATCAGCACCTTGCGGCCCGCGAGCGCCAGAGGCTCGGCGGCCGCGGCCGGATCGGAACTTTCGATTGCCGTTGCGCGCGCCATAGCCCTCATAGCGTGTTCAGGTCCACAATCGGAGCGGCAGACTTCGGCGCGAGCGCCTGCGCGCGGCCGTTGGTGTCGAGCACGCGGTCGTAGGTCGTCGCGGCCACCTCCTCCGCGCCAACGAGCAGCTTGGTCATGCTCGGGAGATGCGCAAAGGCATAGCCGAGGTTCTGGCCGACGAGCTGCGACGGCTGCACGGACGGATCGTAGATCGAAAGACGATAGCCGCCTTGCAGAAGGCGGCGGGCGAGATCGAGCTGGGGCGCCTCGCGCAGATCGTCGGTGCCCGGCTTGAAGGCGAGGCCGACCATCAGCACGTGCGCGCCTCTCGGGAGATCCTTCGTCGCCAGCTCGAACAGGAAGCGCTTGTGGGCCTCGTTCGATTTCAGGAGCGACTCGATCAGATAGGCGCTGGCGCCGGTGTCGTCGGAAAGGTACTGCAGCGCGCGCACGTCCTTGGGCAGGCACGAGCCGCCGAAGGCTCCGCCGGGGCGCGTGTAATAGGGCGAGATGTTGAGCTTGCGGTCGGAGACGAAGATCTCGTGCACCTTCGTCGCATCGATGCCGAGCGTGACGCAGAAGCGTCCGATCTCGTTGGCGAAGGCGACCTTGACGGCGTGGAAGGTGTTGTCCACGAACTTCGTGAACTCCGCCTCCTTGTAGCCGGTCACGAACGTCGGCGCGTCGATGTTCGCATAGATCTCGGTCATGCGGGCCGAGGGCGCGCCGTCGGCCGTGCCCACCACGATCTTGGGCGGCGCGAGGTAGTCGGCGACGGCGGAGGATTCGCGCAGGAACTCCGGATTGTAGACAAGCTCGACGCGCGCGGCACACTGGTCGCCGAGCGCCGCCTCGAAGATCGGCGCGATGAGGCCGTCGATCGAGCCCGGACGCATCGTCGAGCGGAATGCGACGGTCAGCGGCGTCGTGCGCGCGGTCTCGCTCAGCGCGGCTGCGATCTGCTGCGACACGTTGATGATGAAGGTCATGTTGTGCGAGCCGTCCGGCGCGCTCGGCGTGCCGACGCAGACCATGGCGACGTCCGCCTCCGCGATCGCCTCGCGCGCGGTGGAGACGACCGTGAGGCGCCCGTCGTGCACGCCGCGCGCGAGAAGCTCGTCGACACCCTTCTCGACGATGGGAGAGCGGCCCGCCGCGATCATGCGGGCCTTCTGCTCGTTGATCTCGACGCCGACGACGGTGTGGCCTTCGCCCAGCAGGCATGCGGCCCCGGTTATGCCCACATATCCAAGACCAAAGATTGCAATCTTCACGATGAACGTCTTTCGTAGTGCCATAAGCCCGAAGGCTGGTGTTCAAGTCATCGCCACCTTGCATCGTACCGCGTCGCAACGCGCGGTAAGTCGCTGATTTCAGTTAACAACGTTGTCATCTCGTGAACCAAATCATCCGCATCTGTTTGCGCCGCACATCGCCCACGCGGCCGCGCCGACCGGGGGCCGGAGCCTCATGGCGGGCGTGAGCGGGGACGCGCGCACGCAAGCGCCCGCGTCGGTGCGTCGCGTGCTGGTGGCGACGCCGCTCGGCCGCGGCGGCAAAGGCGGCATCGACCGTCTCATGGACGCCGTGCGGGACAACCTGGATGACGGGCGCGCGGGCGCCTGGCGCGTCACCTTCGCGCCGACGCGCGGAGCGGGCCCTCTTTGGCTGTCGCCGCTCTTCCTGACGGCCTTCCTTATCCGCCTCGCGCTCTCGAAGGCGGCCGGCCGCGTCGACCTCTTGCATATCAATCTCTCCAGCGACGGCAGCACGCGCCGCAAGGCTATCGTCGGGACGCTCGCGCGCCGGCTCGGCGTTCCCTACGTGGTGCATCTGCACGGCTCGCGCTTCCGCACCTTCTTCGACAGCGCTCCTCCCGCATTGCAGGCACAGGCGCGGGCGCTTCTCGGCGGCGCCCGGCGCGTGATCGTGCTCGGACGCGTCTGGCGCGATTTCGTTGCCGACCGCGTGCCGGAGACCGCCCAGCGCCTCGTCATTCTGCCGAATGCCGCCGAGGCCATTGTGCGGCCGGCGCGCGGCGTGGCGGATGCCCCGCTGACAATGCTTTTCCTCGGCCGGGTCGGCGCGCGCAAAGGCGTGCCGGAACTCGTCGCTGCGCTCGGTGCGATCACGGACCTCTCCGGCTGGCGCGCCGTGATCGCCGGAGACGGAGATATCGCCGCCACGCGCGCCCGTCTCGAAACGCTCGGCGTCGCGGCGCGGGTGGACGTGCCCGGCTGGGTCGGACCCGAGGCCGCGCGCGCGCTTCTCGCCTCCGCCGACATCCTGGTGCTGCCGTCGTTCGACGAGAACCTGCCGATGTCGGTGATCGAAGGCATGTCGGCGGGGCTCGCCGTGGTCGCGACGCCGGTCGGGGCCGTGGAGGACATCGTGCACGACGGCGAAACGGGCCTGCTCGTGCCGCCGGGAGACTCGCCCGCACTCGCGAGCGCCTTGCGCCGCCTGATCGCGGATCCGGCGCTGCGCGACCGGCTCGGCACGGCGGCGCGTGCGTTCCATCGCCAGCATCTCGACATGGCCTCGTATGTCGGTCGCCTCGCGGCGATCTGGTCGGAGGCCGCGGACTGATGTCTCTGGCCTGGTACATCCGCCGCCTGCGCAGCATGAGCCCCGGCGAGATCCTGCACCGCGTGGGGGAGGTCGCGCGCAAGACAACCGCGCGCGGCGTCACCGAAGGCTGGGCGCGCTATGCCTCCGACGGCCCCGTGCCCGCGCTGCCGGGCCTCTCCGAAGCAATGGAGCGCGCCTCGCCCGAGCTTCGCACCGCCATTGCCGCCTCGGCCCGCAGCCTGATCGAGGGCCGGTATGCGGCGCTTGGATGCGACTGGCCGCGGCGCTGGCCGGGCACGCCGATCTCCGCGGACCTCTGGCGGCTCGACCCGGTCACGGGCCGGCTCTGGCCCGGGGCGGACATCTTCACCTTCGACATCGCCTACCGCCATGAGCGGCGCCTCGGCGACATCAAGTACGTCTGGGAGCTGAACCGCCTGCAGGTCCTGCAGCCGCTCGCCGCGGAAGTGGCGCTTACGGCCGACGCGCGCGCGCTGGCGCTGATCGAGGAGGTGATCGCGAGCTGGTTCGACGCCAATCCTCCGTTCCGTGGCCTCGCCTGGAACTCCGGCATCGAATGCGCGTTGCGCGCCATCAGCCTGCTCGTCGTCACCAGCCTCGCCGGAGACAAGCTCGGCGCCGAGACCGTGCGGCGCATTCGCGCCATGCTCGCCGCGCACGCGTTCTGGATCGCGCGGTTTCCATCCCGCTTCTCGTCCGCCAACAACCACCTCGTCGCGGAGGCTGCGGGCGCATTGCTGATCGCGCTCGCGCTGCCGGATACCGATGCGGCGACACGCGAAGCCGAGGCCCGCGCGGTGCTGTCGCGTGAAGCGGGCCTGCAGATCCTCGCGGACGGAGCGCCGGCCGAGCAGTCGCCCACTTACGGCGCCTTCACGGCCGAGCTGATCCTGCTTGCGGCGCTCGCCGCGCGCGCGGCCGGCCGTCCCCTCGTCCCCTCCGCCACGGACCGGCTCGGCCTTTTCGCGGAGCATATCGCCTGGCTCGCGGACTCGCGCGGCCGCGTACCGGCGTTCGGCGATGACGACGAGGGCCGCGTGCTCTCGCTCAGCACGCACGAGCCGGCCTATGCCGCCTCCGTCGCGCGCGCCATCTCGGGCTTCCTCGGCCGGCCGACAGGTCTCCCAGTTACAGCGCCGCAATTGCGGGACGCCGTGTTCACGACGCCTGTTGCAGGAGAGCAGCCGAGCGGGATCGCGACCTTCCGCGAGGGCGGCCTTTCCGTCGTGCGCGAGACGCGCGCCGGGCGCTCCCTCATGCTCGCTCTCGACCACGGTCCTCTCGGCTATCTCGCGATCGCCGCTCATGGGCATGCGGATGCGCTGGCGCTCGTCGCTGCAGTGGACGGACGGCCGCTGCTCGTCGATCCCGGCACCTATCTCTACCATTCGGGCGGCGCCTGGCGGGACTGGTTCCGCGGGACGCCCGCCCACAATACGCTGTCCCTCCATGGTGCGGACCAGAGCGAGATCGCGGGCGCCTTCAACTGGCGCCACAAGGCGGAGACGCGGCTCGACGAGGTGCGCGACGGTGCGGGCGAGAGCGAAGGCGGCTGGCTGATCCGCGCCTCGCACGACGGCTATCGGCGCACGTCCGGCGTCCGCCACGAGCGCACCGTCGCGGCGACCGCCGACGGCTTCTTCGTGCATGACCGGCTGATCGGCACGGACACGCCTCTGCCGGTCGAGATTGCGTTCCAGGCGGCGATCGATGTCGAAGCGGCTCTCGAGGGCGCCAGCGTCACGCTGCGCCCTGCGCAAGGCCGGCCGGTGCGCCTCCATTTCGAGACGCCGGGCGAGATCACGCTCGCGCGCGGGGGAGACCTCGGAAGCGGCGGCGGCTGGGTCTCGTCCGCCTTCGGCGTGAAATGCCCGGCCTGGCGCATCGCATGGCGGGGAAGCATCGCGCATGGCGGTGCACGCGTGCGCGTGCAACTGGCCTGATCCGCATACGCATGATGGGACAAAGGCACGCGGCGCGACGACTGGATTTCCGCACCGTTGTTGCCTAGTGTCGCTCCGACCTTGATGAACACCGCACCGCGCGCCCCTCCGCGCAGCCTTTCCGGCGCGAGCGGCCTCTCATCCTCCCGCTCCGGATTTTCATGACCTCTTCCTCCGCGCCTCTCTCCGCTTCGCTGCCGCCGCCCATCCTTGCTCACGCCGGAGAGCTTCTGTCGCGCTATCGCGTGCTCTACTGCGACGTCTGGGGCGTGGTGCACGACGGCGTGCAGGCCTACACGGCCGCCACCGATGCCCTCATCCGCTTCCGCGAAGGCGGCGGAACCGTCGTTCTGCTCACGAATGCGCCGGTGCCCATGGCGCGCGTGATGGCGATGCTGGAGGCGCGGCACGTTTCTCCCGATGCTTATGACGCGATCGTCTCGTCAGGTGAGATCGCGCTCGCGCATATCGCCGAGCGCGGCTATCGGCGCGTCTATTTCATCGGGCCCCGGGCGCGCGATGCGTCCTTCTTCGAACGGAGCGCGGCCTCGGAAGTGGATCTCGATGCGGCCGAGGCCGTCGTCTGCACGGGCCTCAATGACGACGTGCGCGAAACCGTCGAGACGTACAGCGATGTGCTCGGCCAGGCCCACGCCCTCGGCCTGCCGTTCGTGTGCGCGAACCCGGATCTCGTCGTGGATGTGGGCGGCCGGCTTTTCCTCTGCGCCGGTGCGCTCGCGGACGCCTATCAGAAGCTCGGCGGCGCGGTGTTCTGGGCCGGCAAGCCGCATGCCACGGCCTACGCGGCGGCCAGATCCAAAGCGGAGCGCGTGCGGGGCGCGCCGGTCTCCGACCGCGAGATCCTCGTCATCGGCGACGCTATCCGCACCGATCTCGCGGGCGCTGCGGGCGCGGGTCTCGACGCGCTTTTCATCGCGGGCGGCATCCATCGGGCCGAGGCCACCACGGACGGGAAGGTCGATGCCGCCAAGATCGCGACGCTGTTCCCGCCCGGCACGCCGCCGGCGCTGGCCGTCATGGGCGCGCTGGCCTGGTAGGGCGCACATCCGGTGACGATCGAGCTACGCTCGTTCCGTGATCTTCGATCTCAGAGCTTGTGCGACATGCGGCGGCGCTTGGTTTCGAGGTAGCGCGCGTTGTGCGTCCCCGGGCGCGCCACGAGCGGGACGCGGTCGATGATCTCGATGCCTGCGCTCGCGAGCGCGTCGAGCTTGACCGGGTTGTTCGTCATCAAGCGGATCTTCGCGAAGCCGAGGGTCATCAGGATCTCGGCGGCCAGCTCATAGTCGCGCGCATCGATCGGCGCGCCGATCTCGATGTTGGCATCGACGGTATCGAGCCCCTGGTCCTGCAGCGCGTAGGCACGGATCTTCTTGAACAGGCCGATGCCGCGGCCCTCGTGATAGGGAAGATAGATCAGGACGCCGTTGGGCGTGCTCACGATGCGCCGGAGCGCGCCCTCGAGCTGGGCGCGGCAGTCGCAGCGCAGCGAGTGGAAGATGTCCCCGGTGACGCAGCCCGAATGCACGCGCACGAGCGGCACGTGGTCCGCCTCCGCGCCCACGCCCCGGTTGATTAGCGCCATCGCCTGAGTGTGCTCGTCCTTGCCCTCGAAGGCGCGCGCCTCGAGCACATATTCCTCGCCGTCGAGCTCGATCGGCAGCATCGTGTGCGCCGAGCCATCGAGGTCGAGCTTCTTCGGCTGGACGCCGCTCACCGGCATCTTGCCCTCCTTGCCACCGTCCACAGGATCCCATGCCCCTTCTGCCAGGCGCCATTCCCAGCTGCGGGACGACATGTTGTAGCACATGCCCCTTCCCACAAGATGCGAATTGGACGCGGGATCCGGCCGACGTATAGCATAAAGCCTTTCGCAATCGCACAAAGGCCGCACGCCTCGATGAAACGCAGCATCCGGCTGTTGACCCTCCTCGTCTGTCTCGTGTCCTCCCCGGCCCTTTCGGGCCCGCCTTCCGCATCCGCGGCCAACCCGGCCCTCGATGCCCGGATTACCGCTCTCCTGGCGCAGATGACGCTCGACGAGAAGGTGGGGCAGCTGAACTTCCCCTCCTTCACGCTGCCGCGCGGACCTCAGATCGAGGCCGTGACGGCGGGGCGGATCGGCGGGCTGTTCAATGTGGTGAACCCGGTACACATCGGCGAATTCCAGGCCGCCGTCGCGGCCTCTCGCCTCAAGATCCCGCTCCTGTTCGCGATGGACGCCATCCACGCATTCCATATCGCGTTCCCCGCGCCTATTGCGTGGGCGGCCACGTGGGAACCGCAGCTCGCCGAGCGCGCGGCGGAGGCCGTTGCCAACGAGACGGCCCAGCGCGGCCTCAACCTCACCTTCGCGCCGATGATCGACATCTCGCGCGATCCCCGCTGGGGCCGCGTGATCGAAGGCGCGGGCGAGGATGCCTATCTCGGCGCGGCCTTCGCGCGCGCCCGCGTCGCCGGCTATCGCCGCGGCGGGCTCGCGACCGCGGCCAAGCATTTCGTGGGCTATGGCGCGCCTGAGGGCGGACGCGACTACAACGGCGCGCAGATCCCGAACGCGGAGCTGTTCGACCGCTATCTGCCGCCCTTCGAGGCTGCGATCGCCGCCGGCTCGGAGACGGTGATGGCCTCGTTCAATACCGTCAATGGCGTGCCCGTGACCGCCAACCGCCGCCTCCTCACCGACATCCTCAGAACCCGCATGGGGTTCGACGGGCTCGTGATGTCCGATTTCGCGGCCATCATGGAGCTCAAGAACCACGGGGTCGCCGCCGATCTCGCGCAAGCGGCCCGCAAGGCGCTGCATGCCGGCATCGACCTCGACATGGAGAGCAAGGCCTATGCCCGCCACCTCGCCGAGGCCGTGCGCGCGGGGCAGGTGCCGATGGCGGAGGTGGAAGAGGCCGTCCGGCGCGTGCTGCGCGTCAAATATCGCATGGGGCTGTTCGCGGATTCGCCGCAGGGCGTCCGGAAAACCCCGCCCCCGATGCCGGAGACGGACGTGCGCCGGCGCGCCCGCGAGGTGGCGCAAGAGAGCTTCGTGCTTCTCAAGAACAGCGGCGCAACGCTGCCGATCACGCCGCAATCGGGCACGGTGGCGCTGATCGGGGCGGCCGCACTCGCGATCAACGATCATTCCTGGTACGGACCTGCGGGGCTCGACAAACCGCGCACCGAGCCGCTGCTGAGCGCGCTCCTGAGCCGGATGGGCAGCGGCCAGAGGCTCCTCTTCTCGGAGGCCTTCGCGGATCCGTGCGGCCAGTCCTTCAAGGACAAGGACGACGCCCTGAGGGTCGCGCGAGAGGCGGATCTCGTGGTGCTGGTCCTCGCCGAGGACTGCCTGGCCTTCGGCGAAGGCGTGTCGCGCGCCGCTCTCGGCTTTTCGGGCGTGCAGCAGGACCTGCTCGATGCGCTGGCCGAGGTCGGCACGCCCATCGCGCTCGTCGTCGAGACGGGACGTCCGCTCGCGCTTACCGAGACCCTCGGCAAGGTGGCGTCAATCCTGATCGCCTGGCACCCGGGAACGGAGGGGCGGATCGCGCTTGCGGAGGTTCTTACGGGCGAGATCGCGCCCTCGGGCAAGCTGCCGATGACCTTCCCGCGCTCGGTTGGGCAGATCCCGATCGCCTACAACGATCTGCCCACCAGCCGCCCCGCCACGGAAGCCCGCTATACGACGGGCTACATCGACGAGAAGCCGACGCCGCTCTACCCGTTCGGGCACGGGCTCAGCTACACGACGTTCGCCTATTCCGGCCTCAAGCTCAGCGCGCCCGACATGAGGCAGGACGGGCAGATCGAGGTCGAGGTCGTCGTCCGGAACAGCGGGGCGCGCGCGGGCAAAGAGGTAGTGCAGCTCTATACGCGCCAACGGGTGGCCTCACGCTCGCGCCCGGTGCGGGAGCTCAAGGGCTTCCGCAAAATCGCGCTTGCCGCCGGCGCCGAAGAGACGGTGCGCTTCACGCTCAAGGCCGCAGATCTCGCCTACCACGACGACGAGGGCCAGCGCGTGATCGAGCCCGGGCCGTTCACCGTGTTCGTGGGCGGCAGCTCGGCAGCCGACCTCAAGGGCGCGTTCCGCATCGTCGCCGACAACTGACAGGCTAGAGTCAGCTAACCAAGAAGCCGGGCGTGCTCGATCTTGGGGCAGCGGTCCATGACGACGGCGAGGCCGGCGGCCGCCGCCTCGCTCGCCGCCTGCTCGTTAATGACGCCGATCTGCATCCACACCGCCTTGATGGCGAGGCGGTCCTTCTCGCGGATGGCGGCGCGGACGATTTCGAGCGCGGCGTCCGAATTGCGGAAGACGTCGACGATGTCGATGGGGTCCCTAATGGACGCCAGATCCGCCACCACGGCCTGGCCGTGGATCTCCTGGCCCGCCAAGCCCGGGTTGACCGGAACGATCCGGTAGCCGTGCGCCAGAAGGTATCTTATGGCGCCGTAGCTGGGGCGGGCCGGTTTGTTGGAGGCGCCGACGACGGCGAAGGTCTTCGCGGCTCTCAGGAGGTCGGCGATCGCGGAGTCGGTTGGTGGCGTGTCGGTCATGATGTCTTTTACGGCAGAACGACACGTCCCGCATCATCGAAGGGGAAGAACGGATTGAAGGCCACTTCCCAGAGATGCCCGTCCGGATCCCGGAAATAGCCGGTGTGGCCGCCCCAGAAGGCCTTCTCGGCCGGTCTCACGATCGTGGCCCCGGCCGCTTCGGCCTCGGCGAGCACATGCGCGCCCTCGGCCTCGGAGCGGACATTGTGGGCGAGCGCAACGCCCGAGAAGCCCGGCGCGGAATCCGGCACCTTCGCATCCTCGGCAAGGGCCGCGCGACCGAACAGCGCGAGCACGACGCCACCCGCATCGAAGAACGTGACGTTTTCGTTGGAGTCCGACGAGGCCTTGAAGCCCAGCGTCTCGTAGAAGGCCCGCGCGC
>JRYH01002534.1_pt1 | contig 13177 bp, 15 predicted proteins | sample 235351 | NCBI WGS metagenome assembly JRYH01 (sample SAMN03074221, study PRJNA261480) | activated sludge metagenome | biome: Wastewater Treatment Plant; feature: Wastewater; material: Activated sludge; isolation source: activated biomass of a wastewater treatment plant treating wastewater... ... | reverse complement strand
AGGCTGGTGTTCTTCGAAATGGCGATGGCCTGGAAGCTCTGCATGATACCCCAGACGGTGCCGAACAGCCCTACGAACGGCGCCGTGGAGCCGACCGTCGCCAGGAACAGGAGGCGCCGATCCAGCCGCTCCATTTCGCGGCTGATGGTGACGTCCATCACCTTTTCGACGCGAAGCTGAATGCCGCCGAGCGCGCGGATGTTGCCCTCGACGGAGCGCTTCCATTCGCGCATCGCGGCGACGAACAGCGCCGCCATGGAGATCGTGTGCCCGCGCGAGAGCCCGTTGTAGAGCTCATCGAGCGACTGACCGGACCAGAACGTCTGTTCGAAGCGATCGGCCTCGATGCGCGCGCGCCGGAAGGCGATCAGCTTCTCGACGATGATCGCCCATGACCAGATGGAGGCAAGCCCGAGCCCGATCATCACGATCTGGACCGTGGGCGAAGCCTGCATAAAAAGCTCGATGAAGGAAACACCATGCGCCTGGGGCGCAAGAGGGGCCTGCGTCACGTCTGCCGGATTCATTGCATCAACCGTCTTTCGAGGCTCGGGCCATGATCGCCGCGGACGATCCGCCCGAAGGAGAGCGCTTCACCTATCTTATCTAGAGCCTGATCATTTGCGACGCGGGCGGTGTTGCCGGGCAAGCGTAAAGCAACTACTCGCATCAAGAGTATGGATCAGTCTCTCAACCAAAGACTTGGCACACGTTCACACAGCGTGATTGGATTCCGGCAAGAGTGAACGCGCTCGAGGGTTGGCGGCAGAATGCCCCGTAAAGAACAGTAGGCCGACTCGGCAATCGCGCCCCCCTGGCGGGCTGCAACGTGCACTGGCGCGCACGGACCATCAAGCACCTTGTTGCCGCGTAATATGACCAAACAAGGGCCGGCGGCCCGGGCTATCAGGTTCCGCGAAAGGGCATCAGCACACGCGGAACGAGCCACAGGAACAGGAGCATCCCAAAGAGCTCGATGAGCGACTGGAACACGATGACGAGCCCGGCCGCCTCCCATCCCGGTGGCAAGGCCAAGGCCAGCGGAAGCACCACGAACGAGTTGCGTGTGGAAAAGCTGAATAGAAGCGTGCGCGCCTGGTCGGGCGGCAGCGAGAAGGCGCGTCCCAGCACCACGCCGCACACCGCGGCACCGGCAAGGAACACGACAAACGGAGCCAGCACGCCGCGGAACAGGTCCAGAGAGCCGAGCACCGCCTCCACCTGCGATCCCGCGATCAGGAGCACGACGAACCCGAGCAGCGGCACCGGCAGGGCCCCGAGCCGCTGGATCAGCCGCTCCCCGCGCACGCCGCTCTGCTCCGCCCAGCGCTCGGTGAGGCCGGCGAGCACCAGAGGCACGACGATGATGCTCAGAAACGCCGCCGCCATGCGCCCGGCCGAAAGGCGCACGGCGAGGCCGTCGCCCATGAAGAGCCACAGATAGAGCGGCAGCAACACGATCTGGATTACGAGCACCACGGGTGTCGCCACGATGGCCCGGCGCACGTCGCCGCCCGCCTGATGCGCGAACGTGATGAACCAGTCCGTGCACGGCACGAGGAGCACGAGCAGCACGCCGAGCTGCACGGCCGGATCCTCGGGAACGAAGGCGGTGAGGCCCCATACCAATACGGGCAGGACCAGGAAATTGCCGACGAGCACCGCCGACATGAAGCGCATGTCGCGGAATGCGGCAGGAAGGTGCGCCAGCGGAACCTGGGTAAAGGTTGCATAGAGCAGGAGAGCCAGGCTCGGCCAGAGCAGTAGCTCCATCGAAGGCGCAAGTCCTGGTGCTACGCTTCCGGCCCCGAGCCCGGCCACGACGGCGGCCAGATAGAGCCAGACCTGATTGCGCTCGAGGGCGTCTCGCTTCATCGGAGGGGAGCGCGCGTCAATTGGCGGTTGCGAGCAGGTCGCGCCAGTGGCCGCTCTCGCGATCGTAGGCCTGGATCTCGCCCGTCTCCATGACATAGAGCCAGCCGTGAATACCAACCCGCCCCTCGGCGACGCCTTGCGCCACCGCCTCGTAGGTCATGAGATTGTCGACCTGGAAAAGGACGTGCGCCTGGACGGTGGCGAGGCCACGCTCCTCCTCGGGCACGCGCGCGGCCGCCACGAGCCGGTGCGCCGGCCGCGTATAGTCCATCCAGCGCCCGAGATGTGAGGTGCACTTGGGCGTCATGGGCTCGGCCAGCGCCGCAAGACCGCCGCAGCCGGTGTGCCCACAAATCACGATGTCGTCGATGCCGAGATGGTCCAGCGCATAGGCGATGGCCGCGCCCACGGCCTCGTCGTCCGCCCAGGAAGGCGGCACACAGTTGGCGATATTGCGCACTTCGAACAGCTCGCCGGGATCCGCCTGCGTGATCTGCGACGGCACCACCCGGCTATCCGAGCACCCGATCCAGAGAAGCCGCGGCGTCTGCTGCCTTGTAGCCAGGCTTTTATAGAAGGCTCGGTCGCGCTCGAACGCGAGGCGGAAGCGCTCGTAGCCCTCCATCGCGTCCTTGATGTCGAGGTCGATCCCGTTCGCGTCCTTCGCGGTCGTCATGGCGCCCCCGCCAAAACCCCCTGATTGTCCGCGCCATCATCTCCGCACGATCTCGACTTGTCCATGCCATTTGAAACGGCCGCGTGCGCCTGACATTCAGGCCTTCGCGGCGCCCGGGCCGGGAACCTGCACGCCCTCCCCACCGCCAAACGCGCTGCGCACGGCGGACGTAAGCCGGAGCGGCTTTCCCGAAACGGCGATGAGCACCACCGTCACCTCGGCCTCGAACACACGGCGGCCGTCGAGACGCACGGTCTGGATGAGCGTCACGCTGGCACCCCCGAGCTCCTTCACCCGCGTCTCCACGATCAGCACGTCGTCCATGCGCGCCGGCCGCAGGAAATCGCAAATCATGCGCCGCACGACGAAGGCCGCCGGCTCCGTGCTCGTCGAGCCGTCGATAAGCTGGCGCGAATCCGTGCCGAGCAGGCGTAGAAAATCCGTCCTCCCGCGCTCACACCAGCGGATATAGGACGCGTGATAGGCGATGCCGCCCGCGTCCGTATCCTCGAAGTAGACGCGGACCGGCAGCACGTGGCGGCGCCCGCTCTCGTCGTCGATGATGCGGCCGGCGAGATCCGGCCAAGTGTTGCTTGCTTCGCTCATGATCGAGATCCGATGGAATTGGCAGGGCGCACGCGCAGATGCCGCCGTCAGGCGAAATCACGCCCCGATGTGAGGGTGACGAAAACGATCTCCGGCGGCGCACCGAGCCGGATGGGGAGGCGCGAGCACCCGATCCCAGCCGAAACGATGAGGTTGCGCCCCTCTTCGACGATGTGTCCGCGCAGGTAGCGCTGACCATAGCGGGAGGGCACCAGCGGCGCATAGCCCGCAATCGCCACCTGACCGCCATGCGTATGGCCGGCCACCGTTAGCGCCACACGCGCGGGCACCTGCGGGAAGATGTCCGGCTCGTGCACCATGAGCAGCGCCGGCGCATCGTCATCTCCGATAAGCTGGAGCGTGCCGTCGAGGTCGTCCACACCGTCCGGCGCGTCTTCCGCGTGACGCGCGGGCCGGAAGGCCCATTGATCTCCGAGCCCTGCGAGCCAGAACGGAAATCCGCCCTGCTCAAGCCGCACAGCGTCGTTCTCGTAGACCGCGATCCCGGCTCCTTCGAGTGCCACGCGCGAGGCCACGGGCCCAGCGCGCCGCCGCATCGCCTCGGCATCCTCCCACCAGTCGTGATTGCCGAGCACCGCATGCACGCCGAGCGGCGCGGTGAGCTTGCCCAACACGGCAGCCCATGCGGCGGGTGCCACGGGCCGGCTCCACAACGCAAGCGTTCGGCCTTGGACGTAATCGCCGAGCAGAAGAATCAGGTCCGGCTGAAGCGCATTGGTGCGCGCAACGATACCGCCGAGGCGATCCAGCCCAAGCCATGGCTCGGCCACGTGGAGGTCAGCAAGGAGCGCGGCCCGCAGCGTCAAGCCCGCCGGCCATCCCGGCGGCGAAACGGTAAAGCGCGTGATACCGACGCGGAGCGGCTCAGCCAGGGCATAACCGCCGAGCGCGGCGAAGCTGGCCCCCGCAAGTCCGAGCCCCTTCAGAATTTGTCTACGTGATAGCAAGCCTGCTTCCGATCCAATCCCATCTTGAACGCGGCGACGCCATGCGGCACCGATCCGCTGCGAGCGCCGCTCTCAGTGCGGCACATGCGGCCGGCTACGGCTCATCGCCCTCGAACGGCAGCTCCGGCGAGGCGCCGCGCGCTGGCCCCTCGAGGCCGAGATGCCGAAACGCCTTCAGCGTCAGCACGCGCCCACGCGGCGTTCGCCCGATGAAACCCTGCTGGAGGAGGAACGGCTCGACGATCTCCTCGAGCGCATCGCGCGGCTCCGAGAGCGCCGCCGCAAGCGTCTCGATGCCGACCGGCCCACCCTCGTAGGCCTCGGCGATACAGCGGAGGTAGCGATGATCGAGCGCATCGAGCCCCGCCTCGTCCACCTCGAGCGCCCGGAGTGCCACGTCCGCCATGCGCGCGTCGATGATCGGCGCCTTGGACACCGCCGCGAAATCGCGCACCCGACGCAGAAGCCGCCCGGCGATGCGCGGTGTACCTCGGGCGCGGCGTGCAATCTCAGCGGCCCCGTCCGGCGCAATCGGCGCGCCCAGCACCCGCGCGCCACGCGTCACCACCGCTTCGAGCTCCGCGACGGTATAGAAATTGAGCCTGACGGGAATGCCGAAGCGGTCGCGCAGCGGCGTCGTGAGCAGGCCGAGACGCGTCGTCGCTCCGACGAGCGTGAACTTGGCGAGATCGATGCGCACCGAGCGCGCCGCCGGTCCCTCGCCGATGATGAGGTCGAGCTGGAAGTCCTCGAGCGCTGGATACAGGATCTCCTCGACTGCGGGCGTAAGGCGATGGATCTCGTCAATGAAGAGAACGTCGCGCTCCTCGAGATTGGTGAGCAGCGCCGCCAGATCGCCGGCCTTCGAGATCACGGGACCGGAGGTCGCGCGGAAGCCGACCCCCAGTTCCTGGGCCACGATCTGCGCGAGCGTCGTCTTGCCGAGACCGGGCGGCCCAGCGAACAGCACGTGATCGAGGGCATCGCCCCGCGCGCGGGCCGCTTCGATGAAAACACGCAAGTTCGCGCGCGCCTGCTCCTGGCCCACGAATTCCGAGAGCGAGCGCGGGCGGATCGACGCCTCGTAGGCATCCGTCTCGCGCTTCGCCCCGCTGATGAGGCGATCGGTCATGTTTTGTTCTGTGGCTGTGTTCGCGCTACCGGTCAAGTACGGGTGGACCGCGCTCGTCGTCAATCTACATCAGACCCGTACGTCTGCCGCGAGCTACGCTCGCCGGCAAAGAAGGCTCCCGAAGACCAGCGCAATCGCCGGCGGCCCGGCCGCCAGCAGGCCGTACAGAATGAGGTGCCGGGTCATGGTCGCGCGAAACGCGTCCTGTGTCGCGGGATCGGAAGGCGACATGTCCATCGGCACGTACGGCAGCGTCGTATAGGCGAGATAAGCGACGATGCCCGTCCAGATCAGGGACAGCACAAACCAGGCGGGAAACGAGATCAGCCGTCTCATATGCACGTTCTCCTATCGGCCCAGCTCTTTGAGCCCGCGCCGGATGAGCTTGGCCGTGTCCGCGTCCGCTCCAAGCTCTTTCATAGCGGCGGCGACGGCCATTGAGGCCTGGGCGGGGCTGTAGCCGAGATTGACAAGCGCTGAGATGGCCTCGGCCGCCGCCATGCCGTCCGCGGGCGCGCTTCCCACGCCGGCCGGCGCCGTTACCTTGAGGCCAGCAGCCGACAGCGCCGGCGCCTTATCCTTGAGCTCGGAGATGATGCGTTGCGCCAGCTTCTTGCCGACGCCCGGCGCCTGCTCCACCGCCGCCCAGTCACCGAGGGCGATGGCGTTGGCAAGCTCCTGCGTCGAGAGGACCCCGAGTACGGCGAGGGCCACCTTCGAGCCGACGCCGTGCACGTTCTGCAGGCTGCGGAACCAGCTCCGCTCGATCTCGCTCTGAAATCCGAACAGCCGGATCGCGTCCTCACGCACGTAGGTGTCGATAGTGAGCACGACCGCTTCGCCAAGGCTGAGATTGCGCAGCGTGCGCGCCGAAAGCTGCACCTCATAGCCGACGCCGCCAACGTCGACGATGGCATGGGCTTCCCCGATGGCGTCGATCTTGCCCTTGAGCTGGCCGATCATACCGCTAGACCCCTTCTCTAGCCACGCGCCGGGCGAGGGCTGCCGCCCCGCGATGGCTCGCATGACAGATGGCGATGGCGAGCGCATCGGCCTCGTCCGCACTCTCGAACCGCGCCTTCGGCAACAGAAACCCGATCATGGCTTGGATCTGCCGCTTCTCCGCATGCCCCGTCCCCACGACCGCTTTCTTGATCAGGTTGGGTGCATATTCGGCGATGCTGAGCCCCCGCATTGCCGGCGCCAGCAGCGCGATGCCGCGCGCCTGGCCAAGCTTCAGCGTCGCCCGCGGATTGTCGTTGACGAAGGTCTCCTCCACGGCGGCCTCTCCCGCCTGCGAGGATGCGATGATGCCCGAGAGCCCCTCGAACAGCTCGCGTAGACGATAGGCGAGCGCCTCGCCCGCGGTGGACGTGATCACCCCCGACGAGACATAGACCAAGCGCACGCCATCAGTTTCGATGACGCCCCAGCCGGTCCGCCGCAGCCCCGGATCGATACCGATAATTCGAACGTGTCTCTCCCCCTGCATGCCCCCGCATACCATGGGGCATATGATTCGTCGCCGCACGCGGGGTTAAGGCCGGCAGGCTGCGGGAATGAGCACGTTATGGTCATGCCGACTGGCGCCACGGCGAGCTTCCGGCCTGGGCAGTTCCCGCGGCCGCAAGCTCAAGCGTCAGCCACTCCAGCATCCTCGCGCCGAAAGCGGCTTGTCGGATGGTCAGATATGCACCGTGGCATGCTTGCGCAGCCGGAAGGCGAAACCGATCAGCAGCAATCCGTACATGATCGCGAAGGAGCCGATAACGAGCACCATGGCCAGTGCGCCGGCGCCCGGCCACATCACGAGCAGGATGCCGAACGCGATCGCGAGAACGCCGCTTGCGATCAACAGCCATTCCCCCTCGATCTCGTGCCTGAGCTTGATCGCTCCCCAGACCTCGAGAACTCCAGTGACGATCGCCCAGCCGGCGATGAAGAGCAAGAGGACGAGGGCCGTGATCTGCGGCCAAAACACGGTGAGAATACCGGCCGCGATTCCGAACACGCCCACGAGAGCCAGCCACCAGCGCGGCGCTGGCGCACCGCCACGAACGGCAGCCGCAAGCGACAGGACACCGTCGAAAAACGCGAATACGCCGTAAAACAGGACGAGCGTGAGCAGGGTGATGCCGGGCCAGACGAAGGCGAGCACGCCGAACAGAATGGCCACGATGCCGCGCAGAAGAATAAGCCACCAGTTTTGCGCCAGCGCGTGGAGCATGGGACGCATTCTGACGGTTCCTGGAGGATAAGTGGAAGGCGAAGCTTGCATGGCCAATACTCCCGATTGGGCCGGAATGAAATCACCCCCACATCATGATACCCCGAGCAGGATAACGCGGCCACCGGCTTCTGGTTTCTACAGAGGTATGCGGACCAGCCGTTCACCTTAACGGGAACGGGGCTTCATAAACCATGGGAATGCAGCCTGCCCCGGGAGAGAACGGGAACGGTCTCAGGAAGCGCAGCCCGTGCTAATGTTGCGCCCGTGCGCGGAGCCATCGCCGCGCCGAGACCGCGGAGGTCGCCATGAACGTCACCCTCGATCAGATCATCGTCTGGATCATCATCGGGCTGTTGGGAGGCAGCCTCGCCGGGCTGCTCGCCAAGGGCGAAAAGCGCGGTTTCGGCTTCTGGAGGAATCTCGGCCTCGGCCTGGCCGGCGCTCTTGTTGGCGGACTTCTGTTCCGCCTGCTCGGGCTTCTGCCGCAGCTCGAGTCCATCACGATCTCGCTTCGCGATGTTGTGGCATCGTTTGCAGGATCGATCCTGGTTCTGCTGGCGCTCTGGTGGAAGGGCAAGGCCGCTCCCTCCCCTTGAGCCGGCCCATCGTCCGGCTCAAGGCATCGCCTTTCAGGCTTCTCCTGCTCTGTCCGAGAGAGAGCCCGACGTTTTTGATGGGAGCATTGCTCCCATCTCTGACGTTCCTGTTTTAGATCAGCTTGCCCATCGCGACGGCGGTATCGGCCATGCGGTTCGAGAAGCCCCACTCGTTGTCATACCAGGCGAGAACGCGCACGAGCGTGCCATCCATGACCTTCGTCTGGTCGAGATGGAAGATCGACGACCGACTGTCATGGTTGAAGTCGATCGACACGTTCGGCTGATCGGTGACGCCGAGAATACCCTTGAGATGCTGCCGCGCGGCCGCCTCGATGCCGGCATTGATCTCATCGCGGGTGGTTTCATTCTTGGCCACGAATTTGAAATCGACGGCCGAGACGTTGGGGGTCGGAACCCGGATTGCCGTGCCGTCAAGGCGGCCGTTGAGCTCCGGCAGCACGAGGCCCACGGCCTTCGCCGCGCCCGTGGACGTCGGTATCATCGACACGGCTGCCGCCCTCGACCGGTAGAGATCCTTATGCAGCGTATCGAGCGTCGGCTGATCGCCCGTGTAGCTGTGGATCGTTGTCATGAAGCCCTTTTCGATGCCGACCAGGTCGTTGAGCACGGCCGCCACGGGCGCCAGACAGTTGGTCGTGCAGGACGCATTCGACACCACGAGATGATCCTTGGCGAGCTTGTCGTGATTGACGCCGTAGACGACCGTAAGGTCCGCCCCTTCAGCGGGCGCCGAGACGAGCACGCGCCGGGCGCCGGCTGCGAGATGCGCCGAGGCCTTTTCCTTGCTCGTGAAGATGCCTGTGCATTCGAGCGCGACGTCGACGCCGAGGTCCTTGTGTGGCAGCTCCGCCGGGTTCTTGATCGCCGTCACCTTGATGGGACCGCGACCGAGGTCGAGCGCATCGCCCTTGACTGTCACCTCACCGGGAAACCGCCCGTGCACGCTATCGAAACGCAGGAGGTGCGCATTGGTCTCCACCGGGCCGAGATCGTTGATCGCCACCACCTCGATGTCGGTGCGCCCCGATTCGTAAATCGCACGCAGAACGTTACGGCCGATGCGCCCAAACCCGTTGATTGCGACCTTGACTGCCATGAACGTCCTCCGATGCCTGGGAAGTTTCTGCCGGGCGGCCCTTTGAATGCGGCTCCATGCGCCGCGCCGTCTACCTAGCGGACGCCATTAAGTTGGGCACTTTCCGGCCTGTCAATGCTGTTGCCCGCCGCACACTGTCGCGCGCGCGCTCAAGAGGCTGAACCGGCTGATTTCTTGCGCCGCACGATGAGATTACTTATGCTGACGGTCGGACGAGAAGGCCGTCGGGGGGACGACGGCCCCAAGGGGGTCCTTGCTATCCTTAGCTCAAGGAGGGGGCGCGGTCATTCATGGCTCAGCGGCCGAAAGAAACAGTAAAGCGTCCAGCCGCTCGCGCGAAAGCACGCAAAACCGCGGCGCCCGCCGCATCCAAAGTGTCCAAGACGTCCAAGACGTCCGCACGCGCTGCCTCCAAGACATCGCCGCGCGCCGCCGCCAAAGCGACAGCGCCTGCGGGGTCCGCAGATACGCGCGTGCGCACACTCGAGCGGGAGCGCGATGCCTTGAAACGCGAGCTCGAAACCGCCCGCCAGCGAATCGCGGCGCTTGAGGAGAATCGGAGCGCTGTCGCCAACCGCATCGACTGGATCATCGAGTCGCTGACCACCGTGGTCGAAAAGAACGGCTGAGCCCTCGCTTTTTTCTCCCGGTCCCCCTATGTTACGAGCGCTGCGGGGCTCGTCAGGAACACACATCTCCAGGGCCTATAAGATCTGCCTGGGAGCTGTCCCTGGCCGGGGCCGTGGCCCCGGACATATGGCGCCCACCTTACATTTGTAGGGACCCGGCGAGATCAACCGTTCCAACGGCCACCGCGGCTCTTTCCTTTTCGGCTTCCGCCGGCGTGCCCGGCGGAGTTGCCTTCCCGCCCGCTCGTCTCCCTGATCTTCGCAAAGGGCCGCCGCCATTTCCACCGACGACGCCAAGCAAGCGATGCGCCGCGAGGCGCGCTCGATCCGCAAAGAGGCGTTCGTCCGCGCGGGCGAAGACGCTGCGGCGGCCATCACACGCCACGGAATCGCGTTCGCAGGGCGGCCCGCACCGGCGATCGTCTCGGGCTTTTTCCCCATCGGCGACGAGATCGACCCAGGATCCCTGATGCGCCGCCTGCTCGGCGAAGGCTACCGCCTGTGCCTGCCGATCATGGAGGGAAAGGGCAAGCCGCTCATCTTCCGCGCGTGGTCTCCCGGCGACCCCATGGGCGAAGCCGCCTGGGGCATTCGCGAGCCCCTGCCCGAGGCACCCGTTCTCGACCCGGACATCGTGCTCGGCCCTCTCCTCGCCTTTGACGCCAAGGGCTATCGTCTCGGCTATGGCGGCGGCTTCTACGATCGCACGCTGGCCCGCCTGCGCGCACTCAAGCCCGTCGTCTCCATCGGCCTCGCCTTCGACGAGCAGCGAGTCGACGCCGTGCCTTATGGCGATTATGACGAGCGTCTGGATTGGATCTTGACCCCCTCGGGGCCGTTGAAGTGCCGGACGCAATGACGCTGGAATGACCGCCTCGATCGACGCGAATCCGCTGGGCAGCTTGCCGCCGTCCTCTCGCCTGCATCGGGAGAGCAGCGTTTCTCGGCCTAGCCTCCCCTCTCCTCGCACGCGCGGAGCTGGCAGCGTTCCGCTGCCGGGAGGGCTCTTCTGATGCGCCTTTTGTTCCTCGGCGACATCGTGGGCCGTGCCGGCCGGCGCGCCGCCGTCGAAGCCATCCCGCGCCTTCGCAAACGCTACGATCTCGATTTCGTCGTCATCAACGCCGAGAACGCAGCCGGCGGCTTCGGCATAACCGAAACGATCCACCTCGAGCTGATCGATGCCGGCGCCGACGCCGTGACGCTCGGCAATCACGCCTTTGACCAGAAGGATACGCTGGTCTTCATCGAGCGCCAGGATCGCCTCATCCGCCCGATCAACTTTCCGCCGGGCACGCCCGGCCGGGGCGCTGCCCTCCTCAAGGCCCGCAACGGCGCCGACGTGCTCGTGATCAACGCCATGGGCCGCGTGTTCATGAACGAGATCGACTGCCCGTTCCGTGCCATCGACAACGAGCTCCAGGCCTGTCCGCTCAATACCGGCGCGGACGCCATTCTGATTGATTTTCACGCCGAAGCGACGAGCGAGAAGCAGGCTCTCGGCCACTTCCTCGACGGACGTGTGAGCGTCGTCGTCGGCACTCATACGCACACGCCGACGTCCGACGAACGCATTTTGTCGGGCGGGACCGCCTACATGTCGGATGCCGGCATGTGCGGCGACTACAACTCGGTCCTCGGCATGGATCCTGGCGAGCCGATCAGCCGCTTCCTGACGCGCCTGCCGCGCGAGCGCTTCGAGCCTGCGCTCGGCCCCGCGACGGTTGCCGGCCTCGCCGTCGAGATCGACGACCGGACGGGGCTGGCAACACGCGTAAAAAGTTTGCGGCTCGGTGGCGTTCTTGAGCCTACCGAGCCGCTCTTTTGGGTCGAGTGAGAGAGGTTATGGCAATTGCATGAGGAGGAGCATGCTCGCCCTCAGTGCATACGGTGAGCATTGCTCACCCTAGATCCGCGATTGGGCAGAAGCGGTATAGAGACATCCTATGTGATTCTGCCCCGGCTCGCGAGCCCGGCCCTTTTCCAGGCCGAAAATTCCGTCAGCTTTGAAAGTTGTTTGTGCCGGCCTAAAGTGCTGCTCGATGCGCGGGACCCGCGCTTGGAGCCGTTCCGTTTTCCACTTGAATGGAAACAGCCTTGAGCATGGGGAGGACTTGACCCACACCGGGCCGCCCCGCATTAAATCGACACGACATCATGCCCCGCGCGAGCCTTGCCTGCGCAACCACTAGAGCCTCGGAGACAAATGGCCGGCCACTCAGCCTTTAAGAACATCATGCACAAGAAGGGTCGCAAGGACGCGGCCCGGGCCAAGATGTTCGCAAAGTTCGCCCGCGAGATCACGGTCGCTGCCAAGCAGGGCATGCCCGACCCGGCTATGAACCCGCGCCTCCGGCTGGCCATTGCCACCGCCCGCGCCGAGAACATGCCGAAGGACAACATCGAGCGCGCCATCAAGAAGGCCCAGGGCGGCGAGAGCGACGCCTACGAGACGATCCGCTACGAGGGCTACGCTTCGGGCGGCGTGGCCGTCATCGTCGAAGCTCTGACCGACAACCGCAACCGCACGGGCGGCGCTGTGCGCGCTGCCTTCACGAAATACGGCGGCAACCTGGGCGCGACGGGCTCCGTCGCCCACATGTTCGAGCACGTCGGCGAGATCCGCTTCAAGCCCGACGCAGGCTCTGCCGATGCGGTGCTCGAAGCTGCGATCGAGGCCGGCGCCGGTGATGCGGCCTCCGACGATACCGGCCATCTCATCACCTGCAGCTTTGACAGCCTCGGCACGGTTGCCAGCACACTTGAAGAGAAGCTCGGCGAGCCGGAGAGCGTCAAAGCCGTCTGGAAGCCCACGCTCACGGCCGAGGTGGACGAGGAAGGCGCCGAGCGCATCATGAAGCTGATCGCCGCCCTCGAGGACGACGACGACGTTCAGAACGTCTTCGCGAACTTCGAGGTGTCGGAGGAGGTTCTGAAGAAGCTCACTGCGGCCTGATCGCCCCCGCGCCCCGATGCCGGCAGCGCGCCGCAAGTTGCAACGATTGGATAACGGAAAGAGGCCATGACCGAGAAGCTCGAAGATATTGCCATCGCCATGGTGGCGCCCGGAAAGGGCATCCTTGCCGCCGACGAAAGCTCGGGCACCATCAAGAAACGGTTCGACAGCATCGGCGTCACCTCCACGGAGGATGCCCGCCGCGACTATCGCGAGATGCTCTTTCGCGCCACCGACGCCATGAAGAGCCACGTCTCGGGCGTCATTCTCTACGACGAGACCATCCGCCAGAAGGCCAAGGACGGCACGCCGCTGGTCGACATCATGAAGGCTGCGGGCTCGATCCCTGGCATCAAGGTCGACACCGGCGCCAAGCGTCTCGCCGGCCC
>JRYH01007918.1_pt1 | contig 13200 bp, 9 predicted proteins | sample 235351 | NCBI WGS metagenome assembly JRYH01 (sample SAMN03074221, study PRJNA261480) | activated sludge metagenome | biome: Wastewater Treatment Plant; feature: Wastewater; material: Activated sludge; isolation source: activated biomass of a wastewater treatment plant treating wastewater... ... | reverse complement strand
TGCGCCTCGCCGCCCGACAGCGTGGGCGCGGCGCGGTCGAGCGCGAGGTAGCCCAGGCCGACGTGCTGCAGGAAGGCCAGGCGGCCGCGGATTTCGGCGACGAGGTCGCGCGCGATGTCGGTTTCGCGCTCGTTCAGCGTCAGATCGCCGAAGAAGACGGCAGCTTTATCCACCGGCCAGGCCGCGAGCTGGTGCAGGCCGAGCTCACGGAAGCGCACCGCCCGCGCCACCGGATTCAGCCGCGCGCCGTGGCAGGCCGGGCAGGGCTCGTCGCTGACGATGACGCCTTCGGCATCGCCGAGATCGAGCGCATCCGGGTCTTCGATGCGCGGCGCGGTCTTCAGCCCGGTGCCGAAGCACTTCGGACACCAGCCGTGCTTGGCGTTGTACGAGAACAGGCGCGGATCCGGCTCGGGGAAGCCGGTGCCGCAGCTCGGGCAGGCGCGCAGCGTGGAGAAGGTGATCGGCGCGGCGCCCAGATTGCCGATCTCCAGCACCTTGATCACGCCCTTGCCGATCTCCAGTGCCTGGCGCACGAACTCGCGCAGCGTGGCCTCGTGCTCGGGCTGCACCACCACCATGCCGGTGGGCAGCTCGATGTTGTGCTCCTTGTAGCGGTCCAGCCGCGGCCACTTGGCGGTGGGCAGGTATTCGCCATCCACGCGCAGCTGCGCGTGGCCCTTGCCGCGCGCCCACTTGGCGAGGTCGGTGTACAAGCCCTTGCGGTTGACCACCAGCGGCGCCAGCACTTCGACCGAAGCGCCGCGCAGCTCGCGCTGGATCTGCGCGACGATGGCCTCGAAGCTCTGCGGCGTCACCGGCACGTTGCAGTCGGGGCAGAACTGCGTGCCCAGCTTCACGTACATCAGGCGCAGGAAGGGGTGGATCTCGGTCAGCGTCGCCACCGTGCTCTTGCGCCCGCCGCGGCTGGTGCGCTGCTCGATCGCCACCGTCGGCGGAATGCCGAACAGGCCGTCGACGTCGGGCCGGCTCGCCGGCTGCACGAACTGGCGCGCATAGGCGTTGAGCGATTCCAGGTAGCGGCGCTGGCCTTCGCCGAAGACGATGTCGAAGGCCAGCGTCGATTTGCCCGAGCCCGACAAGCCGGTGATGACGCTGAAGCGGTCGCGCGGAATGCTCAGGCTGACGTTCTTCAGGTTGTGTTCGCGCGCATGGCGGATCTCGATCGCCGGCGCCGCGATCGCGCGGTAGCGCACCGCCGGTTCGGCAGCCAGCAGCGCCTTACCGGAAGCCTGGCCGGCCGCTTCGCTGCGCGTGCGCTCGAGCGCTTCAGCGTATTCGCGCAACGCAGCGCCGGTATGGGAGGTTTCGTGGCCACGCACCACGTTCGGCGGGCCTTCGGCCACGATCATGCCGCCGCCCTCGCCACCTTCGGGGCCGAGGTCGATGATCCAGTCAGCGGCAGCGATCACGTCCAGGTTGTGCTCGATGACGATCAGCGAATGGCCGGCCTGCAACAGCTTGTCGAAGGCGCCTAGCAGCTTGGCGACATCCTCGAAATGCAGGCCGGTGGTGGGTTCGTCGAACAGGAAGAGCAGGCCGGGTTCGGTTCCGGGTCTGGCGCTGTCCCCTGTTTTTTCCCCAAAGTTATCCACAGGCCTGGCTTTGCGTACAGTCTTCTTCTGCGCCGCCCCGGCAAGATGGCCGGCGAGCTTCAGGCGCTGGGCTTCGCCGCCGGACAGCGTCGGCACCGGCTGGCCGAGGCACAGGTAGTCGAGGCCGACGTCGGCCAGCGGCGCCAGCGCGGCGAGCGCCTTGGGATGCTCGCGGAAGACGTCCAACGCCTCATGCACGGTGAGTTCGAGCACGTCCGCGACCGACAGGCCATTCCATTTCAATTCAAGCACTTCCGGCCGGTATCGCTTGCCATCGCAGTCCGGGCAGCGCAGCCAGACGTCGGACAGGAACTGCATTTCGACGTGCTCGAAACCCGAACCGGTACAGGTCGGGCAGCGGCCGTGGCCAGCATTGAAGCTGAAGGTTCCCGGGGTGTAGCCGCGCTGCCTGGCCTCCGGCAGGGTGGCGAACAAGGCCCGGATGGGGTCCCAGGCGCCGACGTAGCTGACCGGGTTGGAGCGCGAGCTCTTGCCGATCGGCGACTGGTCGACCATGACCACGCCGCGCAAGTTATCCACATTTTCCAGGCGATCGAAATCGCCCGGCGCTTCGCTGATCGACTCGCCGAAATGCTTGGCCAGCGCCGGGTACAGCACATCCTGGATCAGCGTGGATTTGCCCGAGCCGGACACGCCGGTCAGGCAGCTCAGCCGGCCTAGCGGGAAGGCGACGTCGATGTTGCGCAGGTTGTGCTGCCGGGCGCCCATCAGCTTCAGCCGCGGCGTGGCGGCATCGACAGGACGCGGCGGGCGGTCGATGTCGATGCGCTTGCGGCCGGCCAGCCAGGGGCCGGTCACCGAACCGGGATCGGCGGCGATCTCGGCCGGCGTGCCGCGCGCGACGATGTTGCCGCCGCGTTCGCCGGGGCCGGGACCGATCTCGAGCAGTTCGTCGGCAGCGACCATCACCTGCGGGTCGTGCTCCACCACCACCAGCGTGTTGCCGGCGTCGCGCAGGCGCGTCATCACGCCGAGGATGCGGCCCATGTCGCGCGGGTGCAGGCCGATCGACGGCTCGTCGAGCACGAACAGGGTGTTGACCAGCGAGGTGCCGAGCGCGGTCGTCAGGTTGATGCGCTGCACCTCGCCGCCCGACAGCGTGCGCGACTGGCGGTCCAGCGTCAGGTAGCCCAGACCGACGTCGGCAAGATAGTCCATCCGGCTGCGGATCTCGCCCAGCACCAGTTCGGTGGCCTCGTCGGCGGCGCCGGGCAGGCCGAGCGCCGCCACCGCGTCGCGCACGCGATCGACCGGCAGCGCCATCAACTCGTGGATCGCCAACCCGCGCGCATCGCCGGCGCCTTCGACCTTGACCGGCAGGCGCCACAGCAAGGCATCCGGCTTCAGCCGCGCGCCGTGGCAGGCCGGGCATTCCGTGTAGCTGCGGTAACGCGACAGCAGCACGCGGATGTGCATCTTGTAGGCCTTGCTCTCCAGCCAGTCGAAGAAGTGACGCACGCCGTACCACAGGCGCGGCCAGGAGCTGTCCCAGCTCTTCCACTTCGGATCGCCTTCGAACAGCCACTGGCGATGCTCGGGCGGCAGGTCGCGCACCGGGATGTTCATCGCCACGCCGTACTTCTTCGCCATCTTCGCCAGGTCGTCCTGGCATTCGCGGAAGCTTTCGGTCTGCCAGGGCTTGACCGCGCCCTCGGCAAGCGTCTTCGACTCATCCGGCACCACCAGGCTGTAATCGACACCGATCACGCGGCCGAAGCCGCGGCAGGTCTCGCAGGCGCCGATCGGCGAATTGAACGAGAACAGGCCGGGGGTGGCCTCGGCATAGTGGATGTCGCATTCGGCGCAGTGCAGGCCGGAGGAGTAGCGCCATACGGCCTCGCCGTCCGCCGAAGCGGAATCCGGCTTCACGCCCTCGCCCGAGGCATGAACCGACATGCGGCCATTGCCGCGCAGCAGCGCGGTTTCCAGCGCTTCGGCCAGACGGGCTTCATCGGCGTTCGAGGCACGGAAGCGATCCTGCACCACCATCAGCATGTCGCCCTCGCCGCCCTTGCCGGCGATGCGTTGCTGGATGCGGGTGTAGCCCTGCGCATTGAGCAGGCCGGCGACTTCTTCCTCGCTGAAGTTGGCCGGCACCGGCACCGGGAAGCACACCACCAGGCGCGGATCACCCTCTGCCTCGGCGCGCGCCCTGAGGTCGGCGGCGATGCTGGCGGCCGAATCGCGCCGCACCGGCTTGCCGCAGCAACGGCAGTGCAGATGCGCGGCGCTGGCCCTCGGCGTACAGGGTGTCGAACACCAGCGAGGACTTGCCCGAGCCGGACACGCCGGTCACCACGGTCAGGCGGTTCAGCGGCAGGTCGAGCGAGAGGTTGCGCAGGTTGTTCTGGCGCGCGCCGCGGATGCGGATGGCGGCGGGATCGTGGTCGGCGGCGGACATGGCTCGCGGGAAAGTCGCACAAGGCGACATTCTAAGGCTTGGCCCGCGCCGGACCGAATCCCTTACCAGCCGCGGGCCAGCAGTGAAGCTGCGAGACCGCTAAACTGCACTGCGAAGGCCCCGCTGCATAAAAAAAACGATCGACAGGAGACGGGCGATGGACGAATCCGCCGCCGCACCGAGGGTGTCCCAATTCCGCCTGGCCCTGCTGTGGCCGCTGCGCCTGTTGCCGGCGCCCGGCATGGCGGAAGCGCAGCTGCGACCCTGGGAGGTGCTGCGCGACATGGGCGAAGCCTCGCCGTGGCGCGAAGTGGAGCACGACATCGAGCGCGAAGGCGGCTTTTTCGAGGAACGCCACTACAGCGAGTTCGTCACCTTCCTGCCCTACGTGCAGCAGTTCCTGTACGGCGAAGGCCGCTCGGCGGCTGGCGGCGAACCCGGCGCAGGCGCGCCGATGCGGGTCTTCAAGCGCCGCGACGTGACCAGGATGCGCCTCGCCGCGCACGAACACGACGAACCGGTGACGCTGGACGTCGTGCATGTGCATCTGTATTTCTTCTTCGACGTCGATGTGGTGATCCTCAACGTCGAGGTCAAGGGCGAGGACATGCCGCTGCCGCAGGTGCAGGACCTGATGTACCGCATCGGCCGCGCTTATCCGTCGGGCTGGGACGAGCACGGCAAGGCGCTGCACGGCCTGGCGCAATCCGAATGGCTGGCCGCCGACGGCACGGTGCTGGCACGCTCCGACGCCCACGACAAGCAGGCTTTCCTGACCCACGTCAGCCGCCACCGCTCGCCGCGCATCGCGGCGAACTGGGCTTTCCTGATGCGTCCGCTGGTCAGCGCCCATGCCGACGAGGAAGGCGCGCTACGCTACCGCCAGATCGAATACCACCGCATGCCGCTGGCCGCCTATCTGGCACTCGACGATCCGAGTGCGCTGACACGCAACGACTTCATCCGCCTCGGTCTGGTGACCGGCGCCGGGCCGCACAAGCCTTCAACCGCATCCGCCACCGATGGTGACGCTGCCGCGCCGCCCTATGCCGAACTCCATCTCGCGGACTTCGAGCGCCGCTACTGCTACGACCGCTTCTGGAGCGCCGGCGGCGCCGCGCCCCATACCCGCTACCTGTGCAGCGGCCATGCGCTGATCGTGGTGGGCGATGCCCGCTCGGCCTTCTTCACCGACCGCCAGCGCGGCGTGCTGGCACAGTTCCGCCACCAGCATTTCCTGCTGTTCCTGATCGCCCACTTCCAGAAAGCGGCCTTGCTGACCTTCTCCGAATGCCTGGTGGAAGCCCTGAAGCCGCTGCGGGTCAGCGACCCGGCGAGCGTGCGCCGCTTCAAGCGCGCGATCCGCGCCAGCTTCGAGCGCTTCCTGCGTTTCACGCACCGCTACTGGTTCCACGACATCGCCGAGCAGGCGCAGACGCGCGCGCTGTTCCGCATGACCACCGAGCACCTGCAGACCGATTCGCTGTACGCCGAAGTCAAGGAGCGCACCGCCGACATGAACAGCTACCTCGACGCCGACGGCCTGCGCCGCCAGGCCAACACGGTGGTGCGATTGACGGTGGTGACGATCTTCGGCCTGATCGGCTCGATGACCACCGGCTTTCTCGGCATGAACCTGCTGGCGGAAGCGAATTCGCCGCTGTCCCGGCGGCTGCTCTTTTTCGTAGTGACTGTCGCCGTCTTCGGTGGGCTGACGATCTACACGATGGTGAAATCGAAGCGCCTGTCGGATTTCCTCGATGCAGTGTCGGACGAACGCTTGTCGGCCTGGAACAAGTTCAAGGCCTTCACCGCGGTATGGCGGCCTGGGCGCGAGTGAAGCGGAAAAATCTTCACGACTTCGAACGCACCGATCATCATCTGGCCCATTGTCTCGACTGCCATTCGACAAACTCGGAAGGTCGCAATCCATCCCCTTCCTTGCGCCACCAGTTCGTTGATCCAGCGCTGACCGGTGCGACGGGCAAGCTTGGGACGCCGTTCCAGGAGGGCGGTGATCGAGATGCCGTCAGGGGCGGCGCGGATGAGTCCGATGAGTTCGTCGACGGATGACACGCGGGCAGGTGGCGCGATTATGGCGCGATTGATCAACTGCCCGGGGCTGGCTCCGCCATCGCCTGCGGGCACATGACGTAACGCGCCCTGGCAGAGCGCGTAAACGACAAAAAGCCCCGCAGGGCCTTTCGTCGTACCTTGAAGCGCGGAATTACTTGACGCGGTTCTTGTACTCGTCGGTACGGGTGTCGATTTCGATCTTGTCGCCGATCTCGACGAAGGCCGGAACCGGCAGCTCGAAACCGGTGCCGATACGGGCCGGCTTCATGACCTTGCCCGAGGTGTCGCCCTTGACGGCCGGCTCGGTATAGACCACTTCGCGCACGACGCTGTTGGGCAGTTCGACCGAGATCGCCTTGCCGTTGTAGAACACGACTTCGCACTGCAGGCCGTCTTCGAGGTACTTCAGCGCGTCGGTCATGTTCTCGGCTTCGACTTCGTACTGCTCGTAGTCGGCGTCCATGAACACGTACATCGGATCGGCGAAGTAGGAGTAGGTGACTTCCTTGCGGTCGAGCACCACGACTTCGAACTTGTCGTCGGCCTTGTAAACCGACTCGGACGGCGCGCCGGTGAGCAGGTTCTTGAGCTTCATCTTCACGACCGCGGCATTGCGGCCGGACTTGTTGTATTCGGTCTTCTGCACCACCAGCGGGTCGCTGCCGACCATGATGACGTTGCCCGAGCGGAGTTCCTGAGCGGTTTTCATGCTGTATCCTGATTGAGTCGATGCGGCGCAGCTGCCGCATGTCCTTGAAAAATCTAGCCGCGGGATTCTAACCCGCCGACGCCCTGCTGTGCGAGCAGAATTCCACCAGGCGCGTCGCCAGGTCCGGTTGTGCGGCGTGCGAAACGCTCCATTCGGCCGCATGGCGGCCCAGCGCCGGCAGTACGGCGGCGAATGCCGGCCAGGCCGCAGCCGGATCTCCACGGCCGTTCCAGGCCCGCCAGAAAGCGCTCAGTGCAGTCTTCTCCGGCACCGGCAGGCCGGCGGTGTAGCGCGCGATGAAGGCTTCGAGCTTGTCGAAGTGGGCCTCGTCCTGCTGCGGATAGATGTGCCAGGCGAAAGGCCGGCCGGCCCACTGGGCGCGGACGAAGGAGTCCTCGCCGCGGACGAAGTTCAGATCGCAGGCCCACAGCAGTTCGTCGTAGCCATCCTGGTCGGTGAAGGGCAGCACATGCAGCTCCAGCGCCCCGTTGCGCACGGCATCGCCCACGCCGAGCCCGCCGCGTCCGAAGGCGCGCGCCACGTCCGCCAGCACCCGCCCTTCGGGAACGAACAGATGCATCCGCCGCGGGCCCTGCATCCAGGCCTGCAGCAGAGCAGGCAGGAAAGGCTGTTCGTAGGCGAACAAGGACACGCATGTTTCGTCCGCCCCGAGCCGCACACCTCTGCGCGCAAGCCATTCCCCACGTCCGCGCCGGTCGCCCAGGAAGGCGTCGCGGCGCGCCAGCAGCCCCGGCTCGCGCAGCAGGCCCCCCGTTCCACCGCCGAGCCCCGGAAAGAAGAAATGCTTGGTCAGCGGCAGACGCGGATGCGGCGAAGCCATGCCGTGGCAGCCCGCCACCCAATCCTCGGCCGACAGATATTCGAGGTTGATCCACACCGGCGCCGGCTGCCGCCGCGCCATGGCCTGCAGATGCGTTTCCGGAATCTCGCAGGCGAAGGCCTCGATGACGACAGCGGCCGGTTCGACTGCAGGAAAGGGCTCGGCCCACTGCCGCAGTTCCACGCCTGCAATGACGCCACCCGCGACCGGATCGATGCCTCCGGCTGCCGGACAGATGCGCAGCAGCACCGCCCAGTCATCCACCCACAGGCGGACGCCCGCACCCGTGCGCGCGGCCAGATCGCGCGCCAGCCGCCAGCACACGCCGATATCCCCAAAATTATCCACAACCAGGCAGAAGATCTCCCATGCGGGCGTAGACGTTGAGCTGGTGGAAGTCATCGATGTGGATATCTCTGCGTAAAAAGGGCGGAAAGCTTGTGAACAAAGGCGAAAAAACGGCCACACGCAAAAACCATGGACAATCTGCACACAGCTATCGCCTGTCCTTGTCCCCTCAGTTTTCCAGTGCTGGAAGCATTAGCTGCAAAGAGCTTTGGAGGCTTATCCACAGTTTTCGCCCTGCTGTTTACATCTTTATCTTTTAAATTAAAAGAAAAACAGAACAAACAAACCTCGGTCTTTTTCACTCACACTTGGCCAAGCAGAGATCCAGACCAAGTACGTTGAATGGTTTGCGTCGGACACTCACAGGGAGAAGCGGCCATGCACCGATTGCTTTCAGTCCAATGTGCCGTGGTTCTGGTGCTTGCGGGATGTGCGAGCACTTCGGGCACTTCCGTATCCGATCCTGAAAACGGGGCGCCGGAGCCGCAGGCCAGCGGCACTCCCCTCGTCAAGGAGGCCGCCCACGACGGATTCATGGATACGGCACGGCGCAAGGTGCGCGGCTTCGCCCACTGGCTGGGGGAAGAGGTCAACGACTGGTTCGGCGACAAGCCTTTCTCGGAAGGCGGCAAAGTGTCGCGCGGTCGCCTGAGCGTACGCACGCGCTGGCAGGAAGACGAAAGCAGCAGCACCAGCGTGCGCTTTCGGGCGCGTTTCAAGTTGCCCAACCTCGAAGACAAGGCCTACATCTTCTTCGGTCAGGAAAACGAAAGGGAGCTGGTGTCCGACCAGCCCGAAACCTTTTCGCGTGAGCAGCTTCTGGCAGAAAGCCGCAAGAGCGACCAGACCGGCTTTCTCGGCCTGGGCTTCAACCTGCGCGACCACATCGACCTGCGTGCCGGCGTGAGGGGTGGTCTCAAGCCCTATGTGCAGGCTCGCTACCAGCGTGAATGGGCGCTGTCGGCGGCGAACCGGCTCGAATTCAGGGAGACGGTGTTCTGGCGCATCAGCGACGGCTTCGGCTCGACCACGGTGCTCAACCTGGAGCATGTCCGTTCGCCCTCGTTGTCGTTCAGATGGCAGAACGCCGCGACCGTCACCAAGGAAACCGACGGCTTCGCCTGGTCGAGCAGTGTGGGTGCATTCAAGGCCTTTGGCGACAGCAGGCTGCTGTCACTCGAAGCCCTGGCCAGTGGCGAGACAGGGGCGGACGCCGAAGTCGGCGAATACGGCATTCGCATGAAGTGGGAACAGCCGGTCTACCGCGAATGGCTGCTGGCCGAATTGATCGTGGGCCATTTCTGGCCCCGGGACGAGGACAGTGCCGACCGCGGACGGAGCTGGGCGGTCGGCGCGGGGCTGGAAATGCGCTTCTGAGATGCGGCGCGCGGCCGCAGGAAGCGAAATTCCGGTTCAGGAATGATCGGCCAGCGCCGCCAGATCGGCAACTTCCAGCCAGCGCCATTGTCCCGGCGCGAGCGCGGGATCGAGCGTCAAACCGCCGATCCGGCTGCGCTGCAGGGTTTCCACCCGGTTGCCGGCGGCACCGATCATGCGCTTGACCTGGTGGTACTTGCCTTCACAGATGGTCAGTTGCAATTGCGTCGGCGATGTCAGCGCACAGGCGGCTGCAGCGATCGGTGCCGGTTCGTCGTGCAATTCGACCCCGGCAAGCAGGCGGGCGGTGAAGCTTTCATCCACCGGATGCTTCAGCGCCACCTCATACACTTTCGGTGTGCGCTTCTTGCCGGAACTCCATTGGTGGATGAACTGGCCGTCGTCCGACAGCAGCAGCAGCCCGGTGGTGTCCTGGTCCAGCCGGCCGACGCACTGCACGCCGCGCAGCAGCATCTGCTGCGGCAGCAGGGTGAATACGGAGGGGTGGAAGGTCGGTTTGTGCGAGCACTCGTAGCCGGCAGGCTTGTGCAGCATCAGGTAGGCCTTGGCCCGGTAGCGCCAGCGTTCGTCGCCGACGCTGAATTCGAGGCCGGCCGAGCCGTCGCTGCTGCCGGGGTCGAAATCGGCGAAAGGGTCGTCACACGGAACGCCGGCGACGCTGACATGGCCGGCACGGATCAGGGCGCGGCATTCCTTGCGGCTGCCGAATCCCTGGGAATGGAGGAGTCGTTCGATCTGCATGGGGCGCATGTTATCCCGGCCATGGCAGGCCTCGGGGTAAACTGTGGCGCTCGCCGTTCAGGAGATGCCCGTGAATTTCGAACACCTGGTCGAAGTCAATGACTTCGCCGATCCGCAGCAAGACGTGCTGACACGCGAGGAACTGTGGTTCGGTCTGCTGTGCAGGGCGGAAGACGCACGTGCCTTCCTGCCGGGGCTGGAAGCCTGCAACATCGTCGAGCGCAGGGATGGCGAGCTGGTGCGCGACCTGCACTTCGGTCATGCGATCGTCCGCGACCGCGTGAGCTTCAAGGCGATGGAGTGGGTCTGCTTCGAATCCGAAGCCAACGACGAACACGCCGGCGGCAGTCTGACGATCAGCATCGAGGAGCCGGAGGCCGGCTCGCTGTTCCTGCGCTTCCGCTATCGCACCACGCTGCCGGAAGGCGCCGGCAGCGAAGACGGCCGCTATGCCGAGTTCGTGCGCTCGGCCTATCACCAGTCCGACGTCGATACCGTCCGCGTCATCCGCATGATTGCCGCATCCGGCGGCTTGCAGCAGTAAGCCATCCAACATCGCGCCCGTCGCGATCGCGGCGGGCGTGCTTTCGTTCACGACAAGGAAAACACACTTATGTGGTTCAAGAATCTGCAGATCTACCGCCTGCCCGCCAACTGGGACATGAGTGCCGAGCGCCTCGAAGAGCAGCTGGCGAAGAAGCCCTTCCACCCCTGCGGCAGCCAGGACATGGAAAGCCGCGGCTGGCTGTCGCCGCTGAACAACGAGGTGCTGGTGCATGCGGTCGGCGGCCAGTGGCTGGTGTCGCTGGGCTTCGAGCACCGCCTGCTGCCTTCGGCGGTGGTCAAGCAGGAGGCCGACGAGCGCGCGGAAGAAATGGCCGAGCAGCAGGGCTACAAGCTGGGCCGCAAGCAGATGAAGGAGTTGCGCGAGCAAGTCACGCAGGAACTGCTGCCGCGCGCCTTTACCCGCCGCCGGCGCATGTTTGCCTGGATCGACCCGGTCAACGGCTGGCTGGTGATCGATGCGGCCAGCCAGAGCAAGGCCGAGGACGTGCTCGAACACCTGCGCCACACGCTCGACAGCTTCCCGCTGACGCTGCTGCGCACCGAGCGCTCGCCGGTGTCGGCGATGGCCGACTGGCTGGCCGGCGGCGAGGCGCCGGACGGCTTCACGATCGACCAGGACTGCGAGCTGCGCTCGATCGGCGAGGACAAGGCGGCGGTGCGCTACGTGCGCCATACGCTGGAAGGCGACGAGGTGAAAGGCCATCTGGAAGCCGGCAAGCTGCCGACCCGGCTGGCGCTGACCTTCGACGATCGCATCAGCTTCGTACTGACCGAGAAGCTGGAGATCAAGCGCCTGGACTTCCTCGATGTGGTGCGCGACCAGATCGACGGCGAGCAGGACGATGCCGAGGCGCTGTTCAATGCCGAGTTTACGTTGATGACCGGCGAATTGGCGCAGTTGCTGCCGGCGGTGGTGCAGGCGCTGGGCGGCGAAGTCGTGGCGGCACCGGCCGAGGCAAAAGCGGAAACCGGACCTGCAGTGAAAACAGCGCCTTCCGAAGCAGCGGCCAGCGTGGCGGCAGACGATCCGCCGTTCTGATGCAGATGTCTTTTCCTGGAGGCCTCTGACCGGGCTTCTCCCTTCCCCCGTGAGGGGGAGGGGAAAAACAGGTGCTCATGCAGCCGAAGGCTGTTTCTTTTGGGTGTACACAGGTTTTATATATTTAAAAGACTGTAAACATCATGTATCGCCCATTTCTGTGGATAAGCCGTTTTAGAATTTTTAAAACAGCAACTTGCGGCCTGTATAAAGGCGTGCATGATTCCCCTGGAAGCACTGGATGCTTTGTTGATGAAAAACGCCGTGCGTCGCGCAGCCTGTCTTGTCCACAGTTTCTTCCCCTTCCTGGTCACAGTTTTTCCACTGCGCCGTATACTCGGGAATGCTGCAAGATCGAACCCGCTGCCGTCGAGCTGCGCTAAAGTCGCGCCATGGACTACACATCGCTCATCGAATGGTGGCATTGGGAAATCGTCGGCGTCGGGCTGGTGCTGCTCGAATTGGTGATTCCGGCCTTTTTCGTCATCTGGTTCGGCCTCGGCGCGTTGCTGGTCGGTTTGCTGCTGCTGGCGATGCCGGAGCTGTCCCTGCCCACGCAGATCGCCGCCTGGACGGTGGCGTCGGTGGCGATGGCGGTGCTGTGGTTCCGGGTGTTCAAGCGCTCGCAGCACAAGACCCTGATTGGCACCGCGGCGGGTGAAGTCATCGGTGAAGTGGGGCTGCTGGTCAGCGCGGTGGCGCCATTCGAGCGCGGCAAGGTGCGCTTCCAGCGCCCGGTGCTGGGTGCGGAGGAATGGGCCTGCATGGCCGAAAGTCCGATCGCGGCCGGCGAGCGGGTGCGCGTCGTCAGCGTCGAAGGCAGCTTCGTCAAGGTGGCGAAAGCCTGATCGCTTCAATACACGGAAAATACGTTCATGACCGAAGGCCTCGCCATTGCGCTCGCCGTCCTGATCTTCATCGTCGTCACCATCGCCAAGGGCGTGCGGCTCGTTTCCCAGGGCGAGGAATGGGTGGTGGAACGGCTCGGCAAGTACCATGCCACGCTGCGCCCCGGCCTCAACATCCTGATTCCCTATCTCGACAGGGTCGCCTACAAGCTGGTGACCAAGGACATCATCCTCGACGTGCAGGAGCAGGAAGTGATCACCCGCGACAACGCGGTGATCCTGACCAACGCCATCGCCTTCGTGAAAGTGACCGATCCGGTCAAGGCCGTGTATGGCGTGACCGATTTCTCCGAAGCGATCCGCAACCTGATCATGACGACATTGCGCTCGATCGTCGGCGAAATGGAGCTGGATGAGGCACTTTCGTCGCGCGACAAGATCAAGGCCAGGCTGCGCGAGAGCATTGCCGACGAAGCGGTGGATTGGGGCCTGACGGTGAAGTCGGTCGAGATCCAGGACATCAAGCCGTCGCCGTCGATGCAGAAGGCGATGGAATTGCAGGCTGCCGCCGAACGCGAGCGCAAGGCCGCGGTGA
>JRYH01000253.1_pt1 | contig 13241 bp, 16 predicted proteins | sample 235351 | NCBI WGS metagenome assembly JRYH01 (sample SAMN03074221, study PRJNA261480) | activated sludge metagenome | biome: Wastewater Treatment Plant; feature: Wastewater; material: Activated sludge; isolation source: activated biomass of a wastewater treatment plant treating wastewater... ... | reverse complement strand
GCGCGCGAGCTGCTTGATGCGCGCCACGTGGCCGGGCGCGAGATCGGGGCGAAGCTGGATGACGACGCGGCCCTGCGTCGTCTCGATGATCAGCGTGTTCTCAGGATCTGCGATATCAGCCATGGTCTGGACTCTCCGGTCGGCGTTGAAACGGGAAGCGGGCAGCCCACGCGGCCCGGCCTCCGGCGCAAGAAACATCAATAGGGGCTGGGTCTGGCTAGGGCGCCCCGCCCGCCATGTAGATCTTCACGATCGTATCGGGCGTCGGCGGCGGCTCGCCCTTGGCGATCTGGTCGACGTGCTGCATGCCGTCCACCACCTGGCCGAACACCGTATACATCCCGTTGAGATGCGGCGTGTGCGTGAAGGTGATGAAGAACTGGCTGTTGGCGCTGTTGGGATCGTTCGTGCGCGCCGCGCCGAGCGTGCCGCGCTCGAAGGGCGTGCCCGAGAACTCGGACGGCAGGTCCGGATACTTCGAGCCGCCCGCGCCGGTGCCGAGCGGATCGCCCGTCTGCGCCATGAAGCCCGGGATCACGCGATGGAACTTGAGCCCGTTGTAGAAGCCCTCGTTGACGAGCATCTTGAAGCGCTCGACATGCTTGGGCGCGAGGTCCGGCCGCAGCCGGATCGTCACCTTGCCGGACTTGAGCTCCATGATGGCGGTGTTCGATGGATCGTCGGCCGGGGCCCCGGCTGCATTCGCCGGCGTCGCCTGCGCGATCTGAGGCCCGCCGCTGCCGCCGCATGCGGCGAGCGCGAGGCCCATGAGGAGGCCGGCCAGAACTGTCATCGATCGCATGAGCGCTTTCCTCGTCGGTTGCTCCGGGCCGGTTGCTCCAGCAAGACCCGCTCCGCCGCCCGCCGTTATGACCCGCCGGGCGCGCCCAAGGCAAGCCGACGCCAGTCGTTTTACCCCGGCGGCGCGCGGGCTATCCCGCCGCCCGTGCCTTGTCCGCGAGCCGCAACGCCACGCCCTTGGAGACGAACGGCGTCACATCCCCGCCCATGAGCGCGATCTGGCGCACGAGGTTGGCGGCAATATGCCGGACCTCGGGAGACGCCGCGACGAACACCGTCTGCACCGACGGCACCATCTCGCCGTTCATGTTGGCCATCTGCATCTCGTAATCGAAATCGGTGCCGTCCCTGAGGCCCCGGAAGATCACGCTGGCCCCGGCCCGCTGCGCGGCCGAGACGGCGAGGTCCGAGAAGGTGACGACATCGATCGGCGTGCCGGTCGACGTCGCGATGGCGCGCGTCTCGACGTCCAGCATTTCCAGCCGCTCGGCCTCGTCGAACAGGGGTTTCTTGGCGGGATGCACGCCGATGCCGATGACGAGGCGATCGACGAGGCGGCTCGCCCGCCCGATGATGTCGGTGTGGCCGAGGGTGACGGGATCGAACGATCCTGAGTAGAATCCGGTGCGGGTGGTCATGCGGCGCACTCTACCCGCGCCCGCTCGGCGAATTCAACTCCGGCCCCTCCCCCCGCGAGGCGGAAAGGCCGTTGGCGGAACGCCGGCCCCGCGTCATAGTGATCCAGGCAAGGCGGATCGCGGGCCGGCCACCACGCCGTTCCGCCCCGGCCCTGTCCGGCGGAGCAACCGGCTTGCCCGCGGCGAGACGAGCGCGCGCCTGCACAAGGCCGCGACGGGCAGCGCGGAGCCGGCGCCTGACAAGGTGAGGAATCCGCATGACATTTGCCGTCACACCGGCGCGCGCCGCTTACGCCCTGGCCGTCATCGCACTTCTGAGCGCCCCGCCCGCACAGGCCGCGTCGGAGGGGCCCACCTGCGCGGCCACGGAAACCGCCGTGCCCGACGAGCGGGACGAGACGAAGTACCTCTGCGTCTCGCAGGAGGAATGGGAGAAAGCCCGGGAGATCTGCGCCCGAGACGCGCCGCCCGACACGCCCGTCGATCCGATGGCGTGCCTCTGTCAGGACGGCGACACGGTCGGCGCGTGCGGCGATTGAGCCGAACGGCCCTCGGTTAGAGCCTGATCGTTCGAGAGGCGAGCCCTTTCGCTCGCGCCGAAATCGTGAATCAGACTCTCAAACAAAGACATGGGGCACGTTCGCCCCGCTTCATCCGAGGCCATCGAGCGCGAACGGGCTCCGGAAGAAACGGCGCGCTCAGGCGACTTCGTCGGAAGCGGGGTGCGGAGAAAGCTCGTCCGCTTTCCCCGCGCGCCCATTCTCGGCATCCGCCCCAGGCAATGCGGGCTTCTTGCCGGTGATGTTCGGCCACTGGTCTGCATAGGTGCGATTGACCTCCAGCCAATGCGCGGTCGCCTGCGGCTCGCTATCGGAGAAGATGGCCTCGGCCGGACACTCCGGCACGCAGACCCCGCAGTCGATGCATTCGTCCGGATGGATGACGAGCATGTTCTCGCCCTCGTAGAAGCAATCCACGGGGCAGACTTCCACGCAGTCGGTATATTTGCACTTGATGCAGTTCTCGGTGACCACAAAGGTCATCTCGCTCACCTCGTCAGATGCTCGATCGAAAAGACGTGCTGCTTATCCGTTAGCGGCGCATGGCATTGACGGCAAGCGTTGAGATCCTTGTCGAGACGCTTGCCGTCGGGGCTGAAGATCGCAAAATCCCAATCGCCGTTACGCAGATCTTCCGGGAAACGTGCGCCCCACCCGTCCCCTTTCTGCATAACGGCGATGGCCGCCAGCTTGCCGCGGATGCGGTGGCCGAGCGAGCTCGTAACAACGTTGCCTTTGTCGTCCTTCTTGGCCGCGTAGATCTCGCCGACGAGGACGGAGCCGTCGGGCAGCTCCTTGCCGGCGCCCGCCGCATCGAGGGCGGTGTCGTTTGCGAACAAACGGATGATCTGATCGTCGTTCTGCACGCGGTCGAGGCTCNNACAAGTGCCAATACCCATCCCGCCTTCGTCATCGTTTCGTCTCCCGCGTGATAATAAATGTGCTTACGTTTCTTTAGGACGATGTCGGATCATGACGGTCCGCCCACCGTTTTTTTCGTTCACCGCGCGCCGATCGGCACACTTCGAGGAGCCGCGTCCGGCCCCGGTCTCGGGCCGGTTTCGCCGACAAGCGCATCGGATGCGGTTCACACTCTTAAAAGATGCATTTATAATGCACCTTATAAAAGGAAGGTCTACCCCAAAGATATCTCTGCAATTCATCAAATAGGCGTGAGGGTCGCATGCGGCTGACATTGTTCTCGGACTTCGCCCTGCGCGTCCTGATGTTTACGCACGCGGCCGGCGACAGGCTCGTCACTATCGACGAGATGGCGGAGGCTTATGCGATCTCGCGCACACACTTGACCAAAGTCGTAAACGCATTGACGCGGGCGGGCTATCTGAGCGCCGTCCGCGGCCGCTCCGGCGGCCTCATGCTCGCCCGTCCCCCGGAGGAGATCGTGCTCGGCGACGTGATCCGCAGGACGGAGCCGGACTTCGCGCTGGTCGAATGCTTCGCGACCGGCAACCGATGCGGCATCTCCAACTGCTGCAAGCTGCAGGGTGTGCTCGGCGAGGCGCTCGAAGCCTTCCTCGCCGTCCTCGACGACAAGACCCTGGCGAGCATCGCGCTGCGCCCGAAGGACTTCCGCTTTCTGGTCGAGGCCGACGAGCGCCCATGATCCACGCCGCCCNNCTACCGCTGAGCTACCGGCCCGCCGCCTGCCGGGCCGACACGGAAATCCGCGCCCGCCGGCCATCATGGGAGTGCGCTTTCTAAGGGGGGCGCCCCGGCGGGTCAAGAAAAGCCGCACGGCCGGCCGCCACCACGTGATGGTCCCAGCGCCAGTCACATCCCGCGCGTTGCCGGGAAAATGCCACGTCGCATTCCTTGCGCCCTGCGCTAAGAGAAGGCTCCTCTTTCGCGCCGGTGCCATGCCTCACCTTCCTCCTCCGCCCTCCGCCCCGGATCCGGCGCGAGACCGCCTGACGGCCATCGGCCTGATGGTGGCCGCCGTGGTCCTGTTCTCCGGGCTCGATACGGCCGCCAAATACCTGGTGACGCGCGAAGGCCTCCCTGTGGCCCAGGTGGTCTGGTCGCGCTTCGTCGGCCAGTTCGCCGTCATGCTCGTCCTCATCCCGTCCTTGGGCCTCATGAGCGTGAAGGCCCTGTTCACGACGAGCCGCTTCGACTTGCAGATGGTCCGATCCATACTGATGGTCGGCACCACGGCCTTCAACTTCCTCGCCCTCGAGCACCTGCGCCTCGACCAGACGGTCACCATCGTCTTCCTGGCCCCGCTCGTGGTCGCGCTCCTCGCGGGCCCCCTGCTCGGCGAATGGGTGGGCCGGCGCCGGCTGGCGGCAATCCTCGTCGGCTTTGTGGGCGTCGTCATCGCCGTCCGCCCGGGCTTCGGTGCCGTGCACCCGGCCGTGCTCCACGCCTTCGCTGCCATGCTCGTCTACGCGCTCTTCATGCTGCTGACGCGCTACATGGCGCACGTCGACCCGCCGCTCGTGACGCTCTTCTACTCGATGTTCGTCGGCACGGCCGCCGGCGCGCCGCTCGCCCTCGCCGCCTGGATCGCCCCGCCGGATCTCTTATCCTGTGCGCTCCTGGTCCTCCTCGGCATCCTCGGCGGCGCCGGCCATTGGCTGTTCCTGCACGCCTACCGCCTGGCGCCCGCCTCCTCCATCGCGCCGTTTCTCTACATGCAGCTCGTCAGCATGGTCGCATTCGGCTTCGCCGTGTTCGGCGATCTGCCCGACGTCTGGACGCTGGCGGGCGCGAGCCTGATCGTCGCCTCGGGCGTCTATCTCGTCCACCGCGAGCGCATGGTCGCCCGCGACAGGCGCGCCTCTGGCGCGCCACCGTAACGGCGCGCGGAGCCGTCACGCCCGCCCGGCCGCCTTCGTGCGGGACGCAAGCCTCGCCCGCAGCTCCTGCGCCGCGAAATCCAGGAACAGACGCACCTGCGGCCGCTGCTGGCGCACGTTGCGATGCACGAGATGCACCGGGATCGCCGTATCGTCGTAAGCCTCGAGAACGGCGCGGAGCCGCTTCCGCGCCAGTGCCTCCGCCGCCTGGTAGGAGAGCACGCGCGCCACGCCGAGCCCCGCCAGCGCCGCCTCGAGCGCCGCTTCCGCCGTGGTGACGGAAAGGCGCGTCCGCACCCGCACCGTGTTGCGCCCATGGGGAACGCTCTCGAACACCCAGGCCCGCTCACGCGCAAACGGCCCGAACGCAATGCAGGCGGCCGACGCGAGGTCCTGCGGCATCCGCGGCACGCCATGCGCCTTGAGGTAGGCGGGCGAGGCGCACACGATCCGCCGGACCGTACCCACTCGGGTCGCCCGCAGCGCCGAATCGGGCAGCGCCCCGATCCGGAGCGCCACGTCGACCGCATCCTCCGTCAGATCCACGATCCGGTCGGTCAGGTCGAGCCGCGCATCTAGACGAGGATGCGCCGCCAGAAAACGCACCAGCAGCGGCAGCACGTTGAGCCGCCCGAACACCACCGGCGCCGTCACCACGATCTCGCCCGCAACGTCGCCCTCCCGGCCCGCGATCTCGCTTTCGGCCGTCTCCAACTCGTCGAGCACGCGCCGGCAGACGTCGAGATAGCTCCTCCCCGCCTCCGTCAGCGCCAGCCGCCGCGTCGTCCGCGTGACGAGGCTCGCGCCGAGATGCTCCTCGAGCGCTGCGAGCCGGCGGGAGACGGTCGTCAGCGGCTCGCCGAGGCCACGCGCCGCCGCCGAGAGGCTGCCGGCCCGCGCGACGGCGACGAACGTGCTCATGGCGCGGAGACGGTCCACCCCACTCTCCCATTTTCCGGAAGGATCTTTCTCGATCTAACCGCCTTTCGCAGACCCGTCCAGTCCGCTTCAATGGCTCATCTGAACCGCAAGGAGCCTGCCCGCCATGCCGCGCCTCTATGACCTCGAGCTCTCGGGCAACTGCTACAAGGTCCGCCTGCTCTCCGCCCTGCTCAACGTGCCGCTGACCATCGTCCCGGTCGATTTCCTCGCCGGCGCCCACAAAGAGAGCCCTCTGATCGACCTCAATCCCTTCGGCGAGATCCCGATTCTCGAGGACGGCGACGTCGTCCTGCGCGACAGCCAGGCCATCCTGGTCTACATCGCGCGCAAGTGGGGCGGGGAGGACTGGCTGCCGACCGATCCCGCGCGCATGGCCGAGGTCGTGCAGTGGCTGATGGTTACCGAGAACGAGATCGCCCGCGGCCCGGGCGATGCCCGCCTGCACGACAAGTTCGGCTATCGGCTCGACGTGGCCGCAGCGCGTGAGAAGGCGGCCCACGTGCTCGCCCTGATCGAGGCCCACCTCGCCAACCGCTCCTGGCTCGCGACCGATCGCCCGACCATCGCCGACATCGCCTGCATGCCCTACATCGCGCTGTCGCATGAAGGCGGCGTCTCGCTCGCGCCCTACCCGGCGGTGAGAGCCTGGATCGACCGCATCAAGGCCCTCCCCGGCTTCATCTCCATGCCCGCGATCTGATCTCAGCCGCATGGGTCCCAAGCGGGCCGTTTGCTCCGGCTGAGATGCCGGAGACGGCCCCGGAGTCCTCACGATGCGCACGCCCAACGCGGACATCGCCTTCAGTCCGAGCGTGAAATCCGCCCAGGAGCGCCTCGGCTCGCGCGACCAGATCACGCGTATGATCGCGAGCCGCGACTGGCCCGGCGAGATCACGCCCGACCTCGGCGAGATCATCGCCGCCGCGCGCTCCTTCTATCTCGGCACGGCGAGCGCCGCCGGACAACCCTACATCCAGCACCGCGGCGGGCCGCCGGGCTTCCTCTGCGTGCGCGACACACGCACCCTCGCGTTCGCGGATTATCGCGGCAATCGCCAGTACATCACGCTCGGCAACCTCGCCGACAACCCGCGCGCCTTCATCTTCCTCATGGACTACACCCGCCGCCAGCGCGTGAAGCTCTGGGGCCGCGCCCATGTCGTCGAGGACGACACCGAGCTTCTGCGCGCCGTCAGCCCCGCCGTCAGCGGATCGCCCGAGCGCGTGATCGTCTTCCATCTCGAAGCCTGGGACCGCAACTGCCGCCAGCACATCCCCCAGCTTCTCCCAGCGGAAGACGTCGCTGCCGCCATCGCCACGCTGCAAGCCCGCATTCGCGAGCTTGAAGCAGAAATCGCCCGCCGCGGTTAGCGCGCGGCTCTCACGAGCCTGCCGCCCCCTCTCCAAGGTTACGGCGCCTCGTCTTCTTGCTCCTGCACGGCCGCCATCACGGCCGCGAGCCCCTCGACCAGAGCCTCGGCCGTATAGGGCTTGCGCACGATCGGCACCGTCCGCAAATGCTCAGGCACGGCCGCGCTGTCGCCGAAACCGGTTGCGAACACGAAGGGGATCTGCCGCCGAACCAGCTCGTCCGCGACGGCGATCGAGGTTTCGAGACCGAGATGGACGTCCAGCACCGCCACGTCCGGCGCCGAGCGCGCCAGGATCGCAAAGGCTTCCGCTGCCGTCGCCGCCGTGCTGGCGATCGCGCCCGCATCCGCCAGCATCGCCTCCGCGTCGATCGCGATCACGAGCTGGTCCTCGAGCAGCAGCACCGCGAGCCCATCCACAGCGGCGGCCGCCGTACGCGCCGGCACCACTGCGGCCGCCTCCTCCGCGATCCTCTGGCTCTGTTGAACGACGGGCCGCGCCCGCATCACGAACCGGCGCGGCACCAGGAGGCGCACGGAAACGCCCGCGGGCTCGAACGCGAGCGCGCTCTCGCCGCCGAGATCGAACGGAACGCTGCGCGCCACGAGCACGCTGCCGAACCCTTCCCGCCGCGGCGGGCTCACGCGCGGCCCGCCGCGCTCCGTCCAGTGAAGCTCGCAGCCGCCCTCCGCCGCGATATTCCAGCGCACCGTCAGCTCGCCGTCCGCGACCGACAGCGCCCCGTATTTCGCGGCATTCGTCGCCAGCTCGTGGAGCACGAGCGCCATCACCGAATAGGCGCGCGCGTCGAGCGCGACGTCGGGCCCCTCGAGCACGATCCGCGCCGCGCCCTCGCGATAGGGCCTCAGCTCCGCCTCGAGCAGATCCCGCAGCTCGCCGCCCCCGTCGCTGCGGATGACCTGATCGTGCGCGAACGACAGCGCCATGATGCGCCCCTTGAGCGTCGCCACATAGGCGTCGAGCGAGGCCGCATCCTCGACCGGCTGCGAGACGAGCGACTTGATGAGCGCCAGGATGTTCTTGACCCGGTGGTTCAGCTCCTCGTTCAGAACCTTGTGGCGAACGTCCGCCTTGCGCCGCTCCTCCGCCAGGATCTCCGTCTGCCGCATCACGACCTCGAGCAGCGCCGAGCGCACGGCCTCCCCGCTCTCGCAATCGATCGGCGACCACGGCTCCGACGTTCCCTCCACCGTCTCCTTCCAGATCGCGAAGCTCTTGCGCGGCGTCAGCCGGTCGCCGAGCGGCCCGGTCTCGTAGGTCTTCGTCGGGATTGCCGCCCCATTCGACCGTCGCGATGACCTCCTTGCGGAAGAACATCAGATAATCGCGCGGGATCGGCGAGATCGGCACCGCAAGCACGCCAGCCACGTCGTGGCGGAAGTCCGCCGTGCCGGCGAAGTGCTGGGAGAGCGCATGCGTCGCCCACACCTTGCCCTCCGCGACCGAGCCGACGAAGTCAACGATCGCCCGAACCGCCGCGCGCGGCACCGTCACGCCGTCCGCCGTCCACGAGCCTTCGAGCCACAGCCCCACGCCGTCGCACGCGATGACCTCGTGAAAGGCGGCGAGGTGCTCGCGCAGGAAGGCCGTGCCGTCGTCGCGTCGGGAGGCCGCGCTCAAAAGCCCGTCGAGCACGCGCCGCGCCCTCACGGCCGCATCGAGCCGCGCCTTCTGGATCAGCGCCTCGAGATGCAGCGAGAAGAAATCGCCGAACATCTCCGCCGCCACGCGGTTCGCCATCGAAAGCGCACGCGGCGAATAGTGATGGCAGGCGATCAGCCCCCACAGCTCGCCGCCGACGATGATCGAGATCGACATCGAGGCGGCAACACCCATGTTGCGCAGGTACTCGCAATGGACCGGCGAGACACTGCGCAGATGCGCGAAGCTGAGATCGAGCGGCGCGCCGGAGGCATCGCGCTCGGGCAGGATCGGCACGCTGTCGCAGTTCGCATCCGAGATCACGCGGATCGTATTCTTGAGATAGAGCGCGCGCGCCTGCACGGGAATGTCGCTCGCCGGGAAGTGCTGGCCGAGGAAGCTCTCGAGATCCGCCCGCTTCGCCTCCGCCACGACCTTTCCGGAGCCGTCCGCCGCGAAGCGGTAGACCATCACGCGGTCGTAGGCGAGCAGCGCACGGATGAGACGCGGCGTCTGCGCGACGACGGCATCCACGCTCTGCTGCGGGCGCAACCGGCTGATGAGCGCGCGCACGAGTTCGAGCGGCCGGCCCTGTCGTCCCGTCGGCGCCCGCTCGATCTCGACGATCGACGCCCCGTTCCAGCGATGGGCCGCGACGTCGAACAGGCGCCCCTCGCCGTCCGGCAGGGAGGTGAGCAGCACGGGCCGCGATCCCTCGAGCGCGCCCGCGAGCGCGTTGCGCAGGTCGTGCGCGGCCTGATCTCCGAGCACCTCCTCGAACTTCATGCCGACGAGATCGCCGCCGCGCACGAAATCGCCCGTGTTCGCCGAATGACGCTCGATGCTGCGGAAGGCGCCGTCGAGGGCGATGAGACAGCCATGCGGCTGAATGCTGCCGGGGATATGGATCGGCTCGCGATCGCAGTTCGTCAGCGTGAGCGCGTCATTCCCCATCGTGATCGACTTCGAGAAAAGATTGCGCCGCTGCCTCGAAAACCGCATTCGCCGACTGCACCACGGACGGGAGGTCGAGGCCCTCGGCCGTTTCCAATAATGCGAGAAAGCCCTTCCAGGTTTCCAGGCTGCGGGCCTGGGAGGCGAGATGGCGAGCCCCGAACGTGCTGGTAAAGCCGAGCCGCAAGGCATCCTTGTAGATGATCCGCGCACCGAGGGAGGAGCCTTCGAGCACGTAAAGGGCGCCGAAAAGGCTTTCCCGCCCGCCGAACGACACGCCATAGCCCGGAGAGGGCGGCACGGCGCCGAGGTCGGTGAGGTCCCCGGCCAGATCGCGCACGATCAGCGTCGGGCGCCAATCGCCGGGCCGCGTCGGCCAGGCGAGCCCCGAGAGCGCCGCCTCGTAAGGCGCGCGGAAGGCGAAGGAGCCGCGCAGATAGCGCACATAGGCCGGGCGCGAGCGGAGGGCACCGACGCGGTCTTCCAGCGCTGCATGCGGCTTTGCCGTTTGGGCCCGCAGAACGGCCCGGCGCGAGGAGTCGGCCATCATGAGCCCTGAGCTACACCAACGCGCGCCGGACGCGAAGCCGGAAATCGCCTCCCCTTGAAATGGGGTGATGCTCAAAACCCTGGAAAGGTTCCGGTTTTGGGGGATCCCAACGCGGAAACCGACTGAACAGCCGCGACTAGACGTGCTCGTCCGGGTGCGCCGGGCGGACTTTCACCTGCGGCACCAGCTCGCCGCGATGGAGCGCGATGCCGAGCTGCAGCGACTCGGCGATCCGCTCCGACCGGTCGATGAACAGCAGCGCCGCCTCCGCCGGGCAGACCTCTTGCGCGGTATCGCGGAACAGCGACAACCAGCGCTGGAAATGCTCGGCGCCGATGCCGGGCAGCTCCGCGTGCACCTTCATCGGCGTTCCCTTGTAGCGCCCCGTCATCAGCGTCACCGACGACCAGAACGCACAAAGCTTGTCGAGATGCTCCGGCCAGTCCGCGACATGGGCGTTGAAGATCGGCCCGATCAGCGGATCGCGGCGCACGCGCGCATAGAACGTATGCACGAGGTCGCGAATGACCTCCTCGGTCACGCCGGCGCTGAGGCCAGGGGCCTTGGGGTGCGGGTCGCGAGACATTTCGGGGCGTCCTCCTGGTTCGCCATCTTCTCCAATGGCGCGAACCATAGCGCCGAGGGTGCCTCCTCCGGTTGACATCCGTCAACCGAACGGGGCGCGACCAATGCGCCTGCACGAACGTTGTATCGGAACACGCGGCGCCCCCTGCGGCACCCTCACGCCCGCCGCCCCTTCTGGCGTTTGCGCGCCTTGCGGCTGAGCGGCGAAGCGCCAGACGTCGGGCCAACGGAGACCGCTTGCGCCTCGGCTGGCGCCGCTGACGGCACATGTACGGGCGGCGCGGAAGCGAGATCATCCTCGATCAGCATACTCGAACCGGCTGCCTCTGCCGGAGCAGCCGCACCGGCGAGCAGCGTGCGGATCTCGAGCGCCAGGAACGCCGCGACGACACCGAGCAGCAGACCGATGGCGATGGCGGCATAGCCGTCGGCCGCGGGCACCGAAAGCGTCTTCGCGATGATCAGCCCGGCCGCGGCGATGGCGATGCCGAGAAGAGCGGCCAGCCCCTCGATCACGATCGTGCTCAGGGCAGGATCCTGTCCGCTGCGTGGCGCCTGCCGCGTCCCACACGGACGCGCCAAGCGCTTCGCGGCCACCTGCGTCAGGGCCGCGAGCACGACGAAGGCGACCGCGAGGACCGCGTAGCTCGTGGCATTCGCGCGCGGAGGAAGCGGGGCCGCAAGCTTGGCGACACCGTCGGACATGGCGATGCCGGAGCCCAGCGAGAGCAGCAGCGCGGGAACGGCGAAGCTCCAGAAGAAGAGGTCGCGGGAGGCCGGGCGGAGGCTTCCCGGCACAGCCGCCTTCTTCAGGCCGTAAAGCAGCAGGCCCTGGCTGGAAGCGCCGATGAGCACCTGGATCGCCACGGCCAGCATCGCGGAGGAGCCGGACCAGCCCGCGGCCGCGAACAGGGCGAAGGTGAGGATGAGGCTCGCTGCAAGCGTCGCCAGGACGATCTGGGTCGATGCCTGCGATGTCACGACGGACCGCCCCTCCCTGCCCGCGCCTGCCAGAATCGTGCCGAAGCGCGCGAGCCCGCATGTTTGCAGAATTTCGCCATGCGTAAAGGCCCTGCCGCGAGTGTTCCGCGGCAGGGCCTCGATGAGCGGCACTCGTCCGCCGTTTTAGGGTGCGGGCGCAGCCGGCGGAGCGGCCGGAGGCGTCGGCTCGGCGGGCGGCGCAGGCTCGGCCGGCGGCGCGCCGGCCCCCACGGCCTCCTTGGCCGAGTCGATGGCGCCCGACACGGCCTCCTTCGCCTTCTCGAGCGCGGGCGCGGCCGCGTCCTTGGCGGCATCGAGCGCGTCGTTCGCCTTCTTCTTGGCGTCGTCGATCTGCGGCTTGGACTTGTCGGAGAACTCGTTCACCTTCTCCTTGGTGCGCTCGAACAGCGACTTGGGCGGCTGCTTGCGCTGATATTCGGGAGCCGAATCGAGGGTCGCCTTGGTGAGATCCGGGAGCGAGACGACGAGCTTGCCGTTCTTCTCGTCGAACTTGAGGGAATCGAGGCTGACACCGACTTTCTTCTCGGCCCAGCCGAGATAGCCGCCGGTGCCCATTACCACGCCCACGACCTGGTTCTGATCGTTGATGATGAGATCCTCGACGTCGCCGACGATGGTGCCTTCCGCCCCATGCACCTTGGCACCGATCAAGTGGTCCTTCGCAAGATACTCGCTGTCGGTCTGGGCCGGCACGAAGGTGGTGTCCGCCTGGGCGGAGGACGCCGCGAGGGGAAGAGCCGCCAAGAGGCCGGCGGCAAGGAGGGGGAGGTGTTTCATCGGGTCATGTCCCTGAAGGAGCCAAACGCGTCGAGACGTGGGGTTTTACGCGAATCTTTCAAGCGCGTCGGCCGGACCCAACCGCGACTTTTTGGCCGGCTCGCGGCAGCCCCGCGGGGCTGTGGATGGCCCGTATTTCCAGCGATTCCCTGCTGATAACCCGCGTCTCGCACCTGCGCGCCGGGAGCTGCGGATTGCGGGCGGGCCGAGCGGTCGGCTACACTGGGTTATCGACATCCCCGGCCTTGGGGCGAAATGGGGGCGATCGGCGCCCCATCTCGCGGCCGGCCTTGCAGGACATCCGCATTGAACGATTCCTCTGACCGGCCCGGCGCCTCGGGGCCGAGCGACATCCGCCCCGTTCTCATCCAGGACGAGATGAAGCGCTCGTACCTGGAATACGCGATGAGCGTGATCATCTCGCGCGCGCTGCCCGACGTGCGCGACGGCCTGAAGCCCGTGCACCGGCGCATCCTTTACGCCATGCAGCGCCTCGGGCTCGACTGGAACAAGAAGCACATGAAGTCGTCCAAGGTCGTGGGCGACACGATGGGCGACTTCCACCCGCACGGCAACCTCGC
>JRYH01008143.1_pt1 | contig 13248 bp, 12 predicted proteins | sample 235351 | NCBI WGS metagenome assembly JRYH01 (sample SAMN03074221, study PRJNA261480) | activated sludge metagenome | biome: Wastewater Treatment Plant; feature: Wastewater; material: Activated sludge; isolation source: activated biomass of a wastewater treatment plant treating wastewater... ... | reverse complement strand
TTCGAGAACGACAAGGTGATCGTCTGGAACTTCGAGCTCGCACCGGGCGAGGAGACCCCCATCCACACCCACGAACACGAATACGTCTGGTACGCGATAGAAGGATCGTCGCTGCAGGTATTCGACGAAGAGGGCAAGGACCTCGGCACATTGCCGGTGCCGACCGGCGCCGTCTACGAGCTCAAGCTCGAGGATGGCCACCTTGAAGTGGTATCGGAGCTGGCCAAGGGCGCTCGCGTGCCGGTCACGCACAAGGCGAAGAACGTCGGCCCGACCCGCTACCGCGAGATCCTGGTCGAGTACAAGAAGTAGCCCGCGGCCCGGAACGGCCCGCCGGTAGCCGCCACCGCCCCCGCCCCGGGGTCGGCGACAGCGGCGGGTTCGTTCACAGGATCGACACGTCCTCGAAGGGCAGCCCCAGCGGCTGCTCGGTGAGCAGCATCGGCAGCCAGCGGGCCTGCGCGCGCTCGTCGGCGAGCGGATCACGCGGCAGCAGCCGGTGGGCGAGCGCGAACTGCCCGAGCAGCAGGCGGCGGGGATCGCCGAGCCGGGTCGCCTCGCGCGCCATCGCGGCGGCCGTGGTGATGTGGTACAGGCCCGCGGCGGCCTGGCGGGCGATGAGGTCGCCGCCCTCGCGGTCCTCGGCCGCCCGGCGCGCGAAGGCGAAGGCGCGCTCGCGCGCCTCGTCGAAGCGCGCCCGCACCGCGTCGGCCATCTTCGCGCCCGCCAGATTGGCGGCAACGTGCGCCTCGAGCGCATCGGCAGAGCCTTCGCGACGCATCGCCCGGATCACGTCGAGCGCGACGATGTTGCTGGTGCCTTCCCAGATCGAGCCGAGGTGGGCATCGCGCAGCAGGCGCGGATCGCTCCATTCCTCGATGTAGCCGCAGCCGCCGCGCACCTCCATCGCATCGCCGGTGACCTTGCGGGCATCGCGACACGCGCGGTACTTGATGAGCGGGGTCATGATCCGCGCCAGCGGCCGCGCCGCGGCATCGCCGCCGTCGGCGGCGGCCAGCGCCTCCGCCGTCTGGAACACCATGCTGCGGGCCTGCTCGGCCCAGACCATCTGCTTGGCGAGCTGGCGCTGCATCAGCGGCATCTCGATGAGCGTCCGGCCGAAGGCGCGGCGCTCGCGCGCGATGAACAGCGCCTCCGTGAGCGCCCGGCGCATCAGGCCGGCGGCGCGCACCCCGTTGGACAGACGGGAGTTGTTGACCATGTCGGCCATCTGCCGGAAGCCGTTGCCGACCTCGCCGATGATGTGCGCCACCGCGCCCTCGAGGCGGATCTCGCCACTGGCCATCGACCGGGTGCCCAGCTTGTCCTTAAGGCGCAGAATCCGGTAGGCGTTGCGCGAGCCATCGGGCAGCCGCCGCGGTAGCAGGAAGAGGGTCACCCCGGCATGGCCGGCCGGCGCATCGTCGGGGCGGGCGAGCACCATCGCGAAGTCGGCATCGGGGTTCGAGCAGAACCACTTGTCGCCATGGAGGCGCCAGGTGCCGTCGGCGTCGCGGCTGGCCCGGGTGGCGGTCGCCGAGACGTCCGATCCCGCCCCCTGCTCCGTCATGAACATCGCGCCCTGCGCCTGGGCGTCGAAGTCCTCGGCGGTGAGCATGGGCAGGAACTGCTCGACGAGTTCGGGCGAGCCGAACTTGCGCAAGGTGCGCGTGAGGGAATCGGTCATGCTGACCGGGCAGCACAGGCCGAACTCCGCCTGCACGAAGAGATAGGTGAGCGCGTACTTGGCCGCAGCGGGCATCGGCTCGGGCCAGCCGAGCACGCCGCCCCGGTGCGACATGCGCGCGAGGCCGAAGTCGCCGAAGGCCATGCGCTCCATCGCCACGTAGGCCGGGTGCTTGTGGATGGTGTCGAGGTCGCGCCCGTTGCGGGCGCGCACCGACAGCGTCGGCGGGTTCTGGTCGGCGATGGCCGCGAGCGCGTCGAGTTCGCGCCCGGCGAGCGCAGCGCCGAACAGGAGATCGAGCTGCCGATCGAGATCCGCAACCGGATCACCCGGATCTCCGTCGAAGGGCACGACTCCGCCGGCGCGACGGTGCTGCTCGACGAGCGCTGGCGGCAGCGCCCGGTCGGCATCGTCCCCGGCGGGCCGCAGCACGACGCGCAGCCCCTGCTCTCCGACCTCTACTATCTCGAGCGCGCGCTGGAGCCGGTGGGAGAGATCCGCGAAGGCGACGTTCTGCCGCTGCTGGAGCGCGAGCTCGCCGTGCTGGTGCTGGCGGATGTCGGTACGCTGACCGGGCCCGAGCGCGACCGGGTCGACAGCTGGGTCCGGGACGGCGGCGTGCTGCTGCGCTTCGCCGGGCCGCGGCTGGCGCAGAATGCCGACGCCCTGCTGCCGGTGCGGCTGCGCGCCGGCGACCGCGTGCTCGGCGGCGTGATGTCCTGGTCCGAGCCCGCGAAGCTGGCGCCCTTCCCGGCGGACGGACCGTTCCAGGGTCTGAAGGTGCCGAACGACGTCGTCGTGCAGCGCCAGGTCCTCGCCGAGCCGGATCCCGATCTCGGCCGGCGCACCTGGGCGCGGCTCGCCGACGGCACGCCGCTCGTCACCGGCGAGCGCCATGGGGACGGCTGGCTCGTTCTCGTCCACACCACGGCGAACGCCGACTGGTCGAACCTCGCCCTCTCCGGCCTGTTCGTCGAGATGCTGCAGCGGGTCGTCGGCCTGTCCCAGGGTGTCGCGGGGACCCGCGAGGTGGAGGGCGAGCGCCTGCTGCCGCCGTACCAGGTCCTGGACGGGTTCGGCCGGCTGGGCGAGCCCCCGGCGACGGCGGTGCCGGCGCCGCTCGAGGCGATCGCCGCCGGCCGCGCCGATCCGCGCCACCCGCCCGGCTTCTATGGCAGCGAGACGACGCGGATCGCGCTCAATCTCTCGGCGGGACTCGAGGAGATCAGACCATTGGGGCCGCTGCCGGGCGGCACCGTGCGCGAGCCACTGGCCCGGGCGGAGGCGTTCGACCTGATGCCGTGGCTGCTGGCCGCCGCCTTGCTGCTGCTGATCGTCGACCTGGCCGTCGCCTTGCTCCTGCGCGGGCTGTTCCCGGCGAAGATCTCCGGCCGCTGGAGCCGCGCCGGCGGAACGGCGGCGATGCTCGCGATCGCGCTTCCCGTCCTCGCCGGCGGATGGCCGGAGGCCGCAGCGCAGGAGCCCGGCAGCGACGAATTCGCCATAGCGGCGCTCGCCGACACGCGCCTCGCCTATGTGCGCACCGGCATGCCCGAGGTGGATGCCACGAGCCGCGCCGGGCTGCAGGGCCTGAGCCTCATCCTCAATCAGCGCACCTCGGTCGAGGCCCTGCCGCCGATGGGGGTCGACATCGAGACGGACGAGCTCGCCTTCTTCCCGCTGCTCTACTGGCCGGTCGCGCCGGAGCAGCCGATGCCCTCGCCCGGCGCGCTCAGCCGGGTCAACGAATACCTGCGAAACGGCGGCAGCGTTCTGTTCGACACGCGCGACCGCGGCATGCCCACCGGGCTCGGGGCCGCCTCCCCGGCCACCGATCGGCTGCGCGAGCTGGCGCGCGGCCTCGACGTGCCGCCGCTCGCCGTGGTGCCGCCCGATCACGTGCTCACCAAGTCGTTCTACCTGATGCAGGACTTCCCCGGGCGCTGGGCCGGCGGCGAGGTCTGGGTCGACGCGGAGGAGGACCGGGCCAATGACGGCGTGTCGTCGGTGATCATCGGCGGCAACGACTGGGCGGCGGCCTGGGCGATCGACGACTCCGGCAGGGCGCTCTTTCCGGTGGTGCCCGACGGCGAGCGCCAGCGCGAGATGGCCTATCGCTTCGGCGTCAACCTGGTGATGTACGTGCTGACCGGCAACTACAAGTCCGACCAGGTGCACGTGCCGGCCATACTGGAGCGGCTCGGGCAATGAACGGCCTCGACGCGCTGACGATCGATCTGGCGCCGCTCCTGCCCTGGCCCGCCGTCGCGGTCCTGGGCGGGCTTGCCGCCGTTCTCGTCCTCTATGCGCTGCTGCGCCGCGCCCGCGGCGCGGTCTGGCGCGCGATCGCCGCCGCCGTGCTGGTGACGGCGCTGCTCAATCCGTCGCTGATCGAGGAGCGCCGCGATCCCCTGACCGACGTCGCGGTGCTGCTGGTCGACGACTCGCCGAGCCAGCGCCTCGCCGGCCGGCAGGTGCAGACCGAGGACGCGCTCGCCGAGCTGCGCCGGGAGCTCGAGGCGCTGCCGGGACTCGAGACCCGCGTGGTGCGCGCCGCGCGCGAAGCCGACGACGAGGGCACGAAGCTGTTCGGCGATCTGACCGCGGCCCTCGCCGATGTCTCGGGCCGCCGCGTCGCCGGCGTGATCGCCCTGTCCGACGGCCAGGTGCATGACGTGCCGGGCTCGCTGCAGGAGCTCGGCTTCGACGCGCCGGTGCATCTGCTGCTCACCGGCCGCAGCGACGAGGGCGACCGGCGGCTCGCCGTGACCGAGGCGCCCAGCTATGGCCTGGTCGGCAAGGAGATCCGCCTGTCGCTCCGGGTGGACGACCTGCCGGAGGCGACACCCGGCTCGGCCGCCGTCCTCGAGGTGTCGCGGGACGGCCAGCGCCTGCCGCCCGTGCCCGTCGCCATCGGCGCGGACATGGAGCTGCCGCTGATGATCGAGCATGCCGGCCCGACCGTGTTCGAGCTGGAGGTGGAGGCCGGGCCGCAGGAGCTCAGCCTGCTCAACAACCGCGCGGTCGTCGTGGTGAACGGCGTGCGCGACCGGCTGCGCGTGCTGCTGGTCTCGGGCGAGCCTTATCCCGGCGAGCGCAGCTGGCGCAACCTGCTGAAGTCCGATCCGTCCGTCGATCTCGTGCACTTCACCATCCTGCGCCCGCCGGAGAAGCAGGACGGCACGCCGATCAACGAGCTGTCGCTGATCGCCTTCCCGACCCGCGAGCTGTTCGAGCTGAAGCTCGACGAGTTCGACCTCATCATCTTCGACCGCTACCGGCGGCGCGGCGTGCTGCCGCGCGCCTATTTCGAGAACATCGCGCGCTACGTGGAGGAAGGCGGCGCCCTGCTCGAATCCTCCGGCAGCGCCTATGCCGGGCCGCTCAGCCTCTACGACTCCCCGCTGGGGCGGGTGCTGCCCGGGGAGCCCACCGGAGAGGTGATCGACCGCGGCTTCCGCCCGACGATCTCCGAGATCGGCGGCCGGCATCCGGTGACCGCGGACCTGGCGCCGTCCGATGAGCCGCCGGGCTGGGGCCGTTGGTTCCGCACGGTCGACGCGGTGGTCCGCCGCGGCGTGACGGTGATGGACGGCGTCGACGGGCGGCCGCTTCTGGTCCTCGACCGGTTCGGGGAGGGCCGTGTCGCGCAGCTCCTGAGCGACGAGATCTGGCTGTGGGGCCGCGGCTTCGAAGGCGGCGGGCCGCAGGCCGACCTGCTGCGCCGGATCGCCCACTGGCTGATGAAGGAGCCGGAGCTGGAGGAGGAGGACCTGCGGGCGACCGTGGTCGAGGGGCGGCTCGAGGTGACGCGCCGGACGCTGAGCGCGCGCGCGGCCGAGGTCGAGGTGACCATGCCGTCCGGCGCGACGCGGCGCCTGGCGCTGGAGGATGCCGGCCATGGCCGCTGGACCGCCATTCTGGCCGCCGACGAGATCGGCCTCTATCGCGTGACCGACGGCACGCGCACCGCCTTCGCGGCGCGCGGATCGCTCAACCCGCGGGAGTTCGCCGACCTGCGCGCCACGCCGGACCTGATGGCGCCGATCGTCGAGGCGAGCGGCGGCGCGGTCCATCGCATCGCCGAGAGCGGGATTCCCGACTTGCGTCTGGTGCGGCCCGGACGCGACACGACGGGCCGCGACTGGATCGGGCTGCGCCGCAACGACGACTACGTGGTGACCGGCGTCGAGCGCATCCCGGTGCTGCCGGGAGCCCTCACCCTGCTGCTGGCCTTGGGCGCCGCCATGCTCGCCTGGTGGCGCGAGGGGCGGTGAGGCCGGCCGCGCGTCTTAGATCCCCTCGTCCCAATAGGGCTTCGGGCCGAACCGCGCCGCCAGGAAGTCGATCAGCGCGCGGACCTTGGGCGACAGGTGGCGGGTCTGCGGATAGACGGCGTAGATGCCGGTATCCGCATCGACGTAGTCGGCGAGAATCGGCACCAGCCGGCCTGCCCGCAGATCGTCCCCGACGATGAAGGTCGGCGAGAGCATGATGCCGCCGCCCGCCAGCGCCACCTGCCGCAGCACGTCGCCGTTATTGGCCGCGAAGGCGCCGTCGATGCGCACGGTGACCGGCCCGTCCTCTCCCCGGAAGCGCCAGTCGTTCCCCGTGGCGAGATAGGTGTAGGCGAGGCAGCGGTGGCGGGTCAGGTCCTGCGGCCGCGCCGGCGTTCCGGCCGCCGCCAGATAGGCCGGAGAGGCGCAGAGCACGCGCCGGTTCACCGCGAGCTTGCGGGCGACCAGCGTCGACGGCGGCAGCTCGGCGATGCGGACGGCGACGTCGAACCCGTCCGCCACCAGGTCCACGACCCGATCGTCGAGGGTGAGCTCGATCTTGAGAGCCGGGTGGAGCGACATGAACTCGGCCACCGCGGCGCCGAGATGAGTCTGTCCGAAGGACATGGGCGCATTGATCCTGAGCAGCCCGCGTGGCGCCTCGTCCAGATCCATGACCGCCCGCTCGGCCGCCGCCGCCTCGGCCAGGATGCGCACGCAATGCTCGTAATAGACGGCCCCCGCCTCCGTGGTGCTGAGCTGGCGGGTCGTCCGGTTCAGCAGGCGGACCCCGAGCCCGTCCTCAAGCGCCGCGATCTGCCGGCTGACGGCAGAGCGGGTGAGGCCGAGAAGCCGGGCCGCGGCGCTGAAGCTGTGCGCGTCGACCACCCGGACGAAGGCCAGCATTGCCGAAAGGTCTGCAACGGTGAGCGGCGGTATTGTTGCCATGACGGAAACAATCTAGTGCCGAATCTATATCTGCTCAATCCGCCCGGAGCGGCCCATTTGATCTCCTGGGCGTCGCAGCCGTGACGGCGTGGCGACGCTGGGGATTTTCACCGACGAGCGGAGAGGAAGAATGGCCAAGCTGCTGGTGCTCTATTATTCGAGTTACGGTCACCTGGAGAGGATGGCGGAAGCCGTCGCCGAGGGGGCGCGGGAGGTCGCGGGCGTCGAGGTGACGATCAAGCGGGTGCCGGAGCTGGTCCCGGAGGAGGTGGCGAAGAAGTCCGGCTTCAAGCTCGACCAGAAGGCGCCGATCGCCCAGCCGCAGGAGCTCGCGGATTACGACGGGATCATCTTCGGCATCCCGACGCGCTTCGGCAACATGGCCGCGCAGATGCGCAATTTCCTCGACCAGACCGGCGCGCTGTGGCTGAACGGCTCGCTCATCGGCAAGGTCGGCAGCGTCTTCGCCAGCAGCGCGACCCAGCATGGCGGACAGGAATCGACGATCCTGACCTCGCATGTGACGCTGCTCCACCAGGGCATGGTGATCGTCGGCCTGCCCTACTCCGCGAAGGAGCAGATGACGCTGGACGAGATCGCCGGCGGCTCGCCCTACGGCGCGAGCACCATCACGGCCGGCGACGGCAGCCGGTGGCCCAGCGAGATGGAGCTCAAGATGGCCCGCTTCCAGGGCCGCCACGTGGCGGAGATCACCGCCAAGCTGGCGAAGTAGCCGGAACGCGCGAGGAGAGGAGGCGCGCCGATGATCGAGGTGAGACCGTTCGAAACGCTCGGCCGGTTCGAGAACGACTGGTTGTCGGCGCGCTATCACTTCAGCTTCGCCGACTACCGGGATCCGGCGCGCATGGGCTTCGGCCCCTTGCGCGTCTGGAACGACGACATGATCCAGCCGCAGCGCGGCTTCGACTATCACGGCCACCGCGACATGGAGATCATCACCTATGTCCGCCGCGGGGCGATCACCCACGGCGACCATCTCGGCAATCGCGGCCGCACCGAGGCCGGCGACGTGCAGGTGATGTCGGCCGGCAAGGGCATCATGCATGCCGAGTTCAACATGGAGCAGGAGCCCACCACCCTGTTCCAGATCTGGATCGAGCCGGCCGCCCGCGCCGTCGCCCCGCGCTGGGCGCAGCGGCGCTTTCCCGTCTCCGACCGGGCCGGGCGGTTCTCCGTGCTGGCCTCCGGACGCGCGAGCGACGGCGCGGACGCGCTGCCGATCCACCAGGACGCGGCGCTGCTCGGCGTCACGCTGCGCCGGGGGCAGAGCGCGACCCACGCGATCGGCGCGGCGCGGCGCGCCTATCTGGTGCCGGCGACCGGCCGGATCACGGTGAACGGCGCTGCGGCCAAGGCGCGCGACGGCATCGCCGTCACGGCCGAGGAGCAGATCGTCATCCAGGCCGAGGACGATTCCGAGATCGTCCTCGTCGACCTGCCGTAGCGGGTGGCGCGATGGGCCTGCTGATCGACGGCGTCTGGCACGATCAGTGGTACGACACGGCGAAGTCCGGCGGCCGCTTCGTGCGCAGCGAGACGGCGTTCCGCAACCGGATCACGCCGGACGGCGCCGACGGCTTCAAGGCCGAGCCGGGGCGCTATCACCTCTACGTCTCGCTCGCCTGCCCCTGGGCCCACCGCACGCTGATCTTCCGCAAGCTGAAGCGGCTCGAGCGCATCGTGACGCTGTCGGTCGTCGACTGGCTGATGGCGGAGCACGGCTGGACCTTCAGCGAGCGCCCCGGCTGCATTCCCGACAGTGTGAACGGCGCGCAGTACCTGTACCAGATCTATACGAAGGCGAAGCCCGGCTATACGGGGCGGGTCACCGTCCCCGTGCTGTGGGATCGCAGGACCGGGACCATCGTCAACAACGAATCGGCCGAGATCATCCGGCTGTTCAATTCGGCCTTCGACGGGCTGCCCGGCGTCGACCGGGAGCTCGATCTCTCGCCGCCGGAGCTCAGACCCGAGATCGACGCCATGAACGCCCGCGTCTACGACGCGGTGAACAACGGCGTCTACAAGGCCGGCTTCGCCACCAGCCAGGCCGCCTACGAGGAGGCGGTGGGCGCCCTCTTCGCCATGCTGGACGAGCTCGACTCGCTGCTCGCGCGGCAGGCCTATCTCGTCGGCGGCCGTCTGACCGAGGCGGACTGGCGGCTGTTCACCACGCTGGTGCGCTTCGATCCGGTCTATGTCGGCCACTTCAAGTGCAATCTGAAGCGGCTCATCGACTATCCCCATCTCTGGCGCTATGCCCGGCGGCTCTATCGCATTCCGGGCGTCGCGGAGACGGTGAACATGGCCCATATCAAGGGCCACTATTACGAAAGCCACCGCACCATCAATCCGACCGGCATCGTCCCCACCGGGCCCGAGCTCGACATAACCACCGCAGCGGCGGATTAGACCCGCCCGTCATGCGTTAGTCTCTGCAGGAGCGAAGCAGGGAAGCCGACGCGCGGGAGCCGGGGTGACGAGTCGAACCGATGCCTTGAAGGCGCAGCTGAGCGGGGAGATCGTCGCGCTCCGCCGCTACGCCTTCGTGCTGACCGGAAACCGGGCGGATGCCGAGGACCTGGTGCAGGACTGCCTGACCCGCGCCATCGCCGCGGCGGCGAGCTGGCCGGGCGGCCCGAACCTGCGGCGCTGGCTGTTCCGCATCATGCACAACGCCCATGTGAGCGATCTCCGCCGCCGCCGCGTCCGCGCCGATTTCGACCCGGATCTCGCCGCCGATCCCGTCCAGCCCGCGACCCAGCCTCTCGAGATGGAGGCGAAGGCGGTGCTCGCCGCCCTCGAGCGTCTGCCGGAGCCGCAGCGCCAGGCGGTGGCACTGGTGGCGATCGAAGGCATGCGCTATGCCGAGGCCGCGGCGATCCTCGGCATTCCCGTCGGAACGCTGATGTCGCGGCTCGCCCGCGGCCGCGACGCGCTCAGGCGCAGCCTGGACGCGGGAGATGCGCCGGCGCTGCGCGTCGTACGGAGGAGGCCATGAGCCACGAGGCGGACGGGCTGTCCGAGACCGAGCGCCAGCTCCAGTCCTTCATCGACGGGGAGCTCGGCGAGGCGGAGCGGCTGCAGATCGAACGCCGGCTGGCGGCCGATCCCGGCGCGGCCCGGCGGGTCGAGGCCCTGGCCCGGCAGAAGCGGCGGCTGGCCGCGGCCATGGCGGAGGCGGCGGGCGACTCCTCCGATCCCTACACCATGACCCTGGTGGACGGGCTGGCACGCCGGCTGGCGCCGCCGCGCCGGCGCTGGTTCCGGGCGTTCGGGGCCGCGGCCGCGCTGCTGGCGGCAGGCTGGTGGGGCAACGAGCTGCACGAGAGCGCCGTCGGCGGGGCTGGCGCGCCGGAGGCCGGCCAGGTGCCCGAGCTGGTCGCCGACGCCGCCGGGATCCATCACATCTTCGCCGAGGATCCGCAGCACCCGGTGGAGCTGACGGCCGCCGAGTCGGACGAGCTCGCCGAGTGGATGGCGCAGCATTTCGGCGAATCGGCCGGGGTGCCGGACCTGCGGCAGGTCGGCCTGACCTTCCTGGGCGGCCGGTTGCTGGGCAACCAGGCGGGCCCGGTCGCGCAGCTCCTCTACGAAGCCCGCGACGGCAACCGGGTGAGCCTCTACCTGTCGCGCGGCGACACCGAAGGCGCGGCCGGAGAGAGCGTCCGGATCGTCCGGGTGGACGGGCTGAACGCCGGCTACTGGCAGGAGGACAGCCTCACCTATGCCCTGGTGGCGGAGGCTTCGGGAGACCGCCTCCGCTCCATCGCCTCCCGCCTCGGCGCCTCCGTCGACCGGCTCTGACCGCCCCTGCGGCGGCCCGCGAAATCGACGGGCCGGTCGGATTAAACCGCCGCGTCATGCGTCGTTGAAGATGAGGGACAGGCGGGCGGCAAGGGACGGGACGACAGGAGTGAGCGAAGGGCACAGGGGACGCATGCCCTCCGGGGACGGGGCTGCCGCGGGCGCGGGGAAGGATCGAAGCCCGCGTCACCAGATGTCCCGCTTCGCGGTGGGCGGGCAGGCTGAAGAGCCGTCGCCACCGGAGGAGAGCGGCCCGGACGGCGCCTGCTCTCCGGAGCAGCAGCTCTGGTGCGCCGTGATCGTCCACACGCTCTACGAGGCCACCGGGCGCATCGGCTATGCCGAGCGCGGCGAGCGGCAGAGCGTCCGCCAGGCCGCCATCGCCTGGTTCGAGGAAGCGGGCGCGGATTTCCAGAGCGTCTGCGATCTGGCCGGGCTGATCCCGTCGGCGGTGCGCGCCGGCGCACTGCGGGTCATCCGCAACGGCCGTCTGCCGCGGATCCGGATCGCCAAGTCGGGCCGCGCTCCGGCACGGAGCGCGGCGTCGGGCCGCGGCGCGCTGGGCGCGGCGGATCTTTCTATTGCATCAGCGCCGGCTGAAGCTCGCTGCTGAACAGCGACAGGGCCTCCTGCACCTCGGAGGAGTCGCAGCCCTTCCTGTCGATCACGTCGCGGATCTCGATCTTCGCCTGCTGGATCAGCGAGAGGCGCCGGCCGACGCTGATCGAATCGTCGATCCGCTGGTCGATATAGGTCGAGAACTTCTCGTGCTCCGTCTGGTCGAACCGGCGGTCGTTGCAGAGCTCGTAGGCCCGGATCGCCCGGTGATAGCTGCTGTAGGTCGCCTCGGCGGAGTCCTGGGCTCCGGCGCCCGGGGCGAGTGAGAACGAGAGAGCCACGAGGCCGGCTGCGGCTGCGACGCGACGGAGCATGTGACTGAACCCTTCGGTTGTTCGTCTGGGATCGCGGGAGGCGACAGCCTAATGCGCCGGGCGCGCCATGGCAAAGCCGGGAAAGGCCGGGCTTGACCGGCGTCAACGGGCGTTGCGCAGGCTTCCTGTCGCAACTACGGTGAAGGCCAGCGAGCCGCCCGAGGGGAGTCAGATGCGGCGCACCACCCGATTCCGCCGCCTCATGGAAGCGCCGGAGATCCTGGTCCTGCCGGGCGTCCACGACGCCCTTTCGCTGCGGATCGCCGAGGAGGCCGGCTTCAAGGCGGTGGCGGCGGGCGGCTACAGCGCGACGGCGAGCCTCCTCGGGGCGCCCGATGTCGGCCAGCTCACCATGACCGAAATGGCGGAGATGTACGCCCGGCTGTGCGACGGCACGGCGCTGCCGGTTTTCGCCGACGGCGATACCGGCCACGGCAACACCAACAACGTCGCGCGCACCGTGCGCGCCTTCGAGCGCGCCGGCGTCGCCGCGCTGTTCATCGAGGACCAGCTCTCGCCCAAGCGCTGCGGCCACATGGAGGGCAAGCAGGTGGTGCCCCCGGTGGAGATGGTCGCCAAGCTGAAGGCGGCGCTCGACGCCAGGGTGGATGCCGACATGGTGATCTGCGCCCGCACCGACGCGCGCGCCGTCGAAGGGCTCGACGCCGCGATCGAGCGGGCCGAGCTCTATCGCGAGGCCGGCGCCGACATGCTGTTCGTGGAGGCGCCGCGCTCGGTGGATGAGCTGCGCCGCGTCTGCTCGGAGATCGCCGGGCCGTGCCTCGCGAACTGCGTCGAAGGCGGGCGCACGCCGACCCTGACCGCGGCCGCGCTGGAGGAGATGGGGTTCGCCGCGGTGGCCTGGCCCGTCGCGGCGAGCTATGCGATCGCCCACGCTTTGCGCGAGGTCTACGGCGCCCTCGCGGCGGACGGCAGCACGGCGGCGGTCGAGGATCGGCTGCTCGATTTCGAGGAGTTCAACGACCTGGTCGGGCTGCCGGAGCTGCGCGAGGCCGAGGCGGCGCGCGACGCCTTCGCCCGCCGGCTGATCGAGCGGCGCGAACGCGAGGCCGAGGACTGAATCGGGATAGGGCCCGCGCCTTGCGGCGCGGGCCCTCCCCACATGTCCTAGGCGGGATGCGTCAGGCGGCGCGGACCGCCTGCAGGAACTTCTCCACCTCGCCGCGCAGATGCTCGCCTTGGCGGGCGAGCTCGCCCGAGGCGCCGAGCATCTGGCTCGCCGCGGCCCCGGTCTCGCCGGCCGCCTGGGTCACCCCGGCGATGTTGGACGACACCTCCTGCGTGCCGGCCGCCGCCTGCTGGACGTTGCGGGCGATCTCCTGGGTGGCCGCGCCCTGCTCCTCCACGGCCGTGGCGATCGTCGTGGCGATCTCGTTGATCGAGCCGATGGTCTGGCCGATCGACTGGATCGCCGTCACCGCCTCCCGCGTCGCCGCCTGGATGCTGGTGATCTGCGCGGTGATCTCGTCGGTCGCCTTCGCCGTCTCGTTGGCCAGGTTCTTGACCTCGGCCGCCACCACGGCGAAGCCCTTCCCCGCCTCGCCGGCGCGCGCCG
>JRYH01000603.1_pt1 | contig 13261 bp, 10 predicted proteins | sample 235351 | NCBI WGS metagenome assembly JRYH01 (sample SAMN03074221, study PRJNA261480) | activated sludge metagenome | biome: Wastewater Treatment Plant; feature: Wastewater; material: Activated sludge; isolation source: activated biomass of a wastewater treatment plant treating wastewater... ... | reverse complement strand
GCCATGGTGGCGCCGTGGATGCCATCGCGGCCGGTCTTGGAGCCCACGTAGACGACGGGCAGGCCGACGCCTTTGGCCGCCGAATAGAAGATCTTGTCCGTCTTCGCGAGGCCGACGCACATGGCGTTGACCAGGATGTTGTTATTGTAGCCCGCGTCGAAGTTCAGCTCGCCCCCGACGGTCGGCACGCCGACGCAGTTGCCGTAGCCGCCGATGCCGGAGACGACGCCCGAGACGAGGTGGCGCGTCTTAGGGTGAGACGGGTCACCGAAGCGCAGCGCGTTGAGGTTCGCGACCGGGCGCGCGCCCATAGTGAAGACGTCGCGCATGATGCCGCCGACGCCCGTGGCCGCGCCTTGGTAAGGCTCGATGTAGGACGGGTGGTTGTGGCTCTCCATCTTGAACACAGCCGCGTCTCCATCGCCGAGATCGACGACGCCCGCGTTCTCGCCCGGCCCCTGGATGACCCGGTCACCCGTCGTGGGCAGTGTCTTCAGCCAGAAGCGCGAGGATTTGTAGGAGCAGTGCTCGCTCCACATGACAGAGAAGATGCCGAGCTCGGTCAAGCTAGGCTCGCGGCCCAGAATCTTGAGCAAGCGCTCGTATTCGTCGGGGGTGAGGCCGTGTGCGGCAACCGTCTCGGGCGTGATCTTGGTGGTGGAGGCGTCCTGCATCGGTCTTTCGAGTCTCGCGGTGAAGAACTGTCGCGGTGCTTATAGCGAGCAAGAACGCACTTGTCGCTTCCACGACGTCGCGGCGCCGAAAGCATTTCTCTCTGCCAGCGCTCTCCAGAGGAATGTCGCGAAGCCAGACAGCCAAACCTCGTATTTATCGGTTTGCCCAAGAGGCCTCACAAGGCGGTGCGACATCGGAGCAATTGCGACAGTACCGCGCTGCACAAACATCGTTGCTGCCATGCAGCAAAATGGATTCTCACCACCGGGTCATGGTGTTAGATGATGACCAAGCCGGAATGCAGGCCACAAGAGCTTGCCGCGGCGATCCCAGGCTTCTCATCATTGAAGGAGTGGAACCATGTTGAAAGCGACGAAAGGCGTTGCTGCAGCAGCGGGTCTGATGAGCGTTGTGGTAGCGGGAGCGGTTCTTGCCGGTTCTGTCACCAAGGTCGAGCGGGGTAGCCAGCACGAGATCATGGCCCCCGGACGCGGCGTCAGCCTGAACATCGGCACGAAGCACGCGGTCGGGTATTTCGAGACCAAGGACGATACGTGCCACCTGACCGTCGTAGTCGCCGATATCAACGGCGGCGAGACGGGCCTCGACAGCCCCGGCACGCGGTTCGTCATCCCGGTCATGCCGGGGCGCGGCGTGCAGATCGACGCGAGTGCGGGCCAGTCCGCGGAGTTCGAGTGCGCACCGAGCGCGACCCGCATGAATGCGCGGGTTTTCGATCGGGCACCCTATAAGTCGTAACGCGCGGCGCAAAAAAGAAAGGGAGACGGTTCCGACCGGCTCCCTTTTTCTTTAGCGAACTCGATGGGGATGGACTGGAAAGTCCGTCCCCATTTGGTTTTCGGATCACGTCTAGCGTGCTCAGGCGGTCGCCGCCATGGCGCTCAGAAGGGCGCTTTCGAAAATGCGCCGGCCGTCGGTGCCACCAAGCATCTGCTCATAGAGACGCTCGGGGTGGGGCATCATGCCGAGGATCCGCCCTGTGGGATCGGTAATGCCGGCGATGTTGCGCTGCGCGCCGTTCGGGTTCGTCTCGGCAGACACGTTGCCGTTGGCATCCGAGTAGCGGAACACGACGCGGCCGTCGCCCTCGAGCCGATCGAGCGTCTCCGTGTCGGCAAAATAATTGCCTTCGGCGTGCGCGATGGGGACGCGGACGACCTCGCCCTTGCGGTAGCAAGCGGTGAAAAACGTTTTCTCGTTCTCGACCTTGAGGTGCACGTCGCGGCAGATGAAGCGGAGCGAGGCGTTGCGCATCAGAACACCGGGAAGCAGCCCCGATTCGCAGAGAATCTGGAATCCATTGCAGATGCCGAGCACGGGCGTACCGGCTTTCGCCTTCGCCACCACGTCCCGCATGATAGGGGAATGGGCGGCCATGGCGCCGCAGCGCAGGTAGTCGCCGTAAGAGAAGCCGCCAGGCAAAACGATGACATCGGATGCCGGCACGGCGGCCTCGCCATGCCAAACCATCTGAGCGGGAAAGCCGGTGATGCGCTCCAGCGCCGTCTTCACGTCGCGATCGCAATTGGAGCCGGGAAAGACGATGACGGATGCGCGCAGCATGGCGGCTCAACCTCTCCAGTTCGTACTCAGGGCGCGAGTGGCGACCGGCCCTTTTTCTCACGTTCGACCTCGGCGCGCGACGCGTTCGTCAGCTCCGTGTCGGTGGATTTCATATCCGACATCAGGATCGCGAACTGGCTCTGATCGCCGTATCCGCATCCTTTGCTGTCGGACGTCCAGACCTCCGTCACCTGCTTGCGCAGGGTCCGCAGAACGGCCGCGGGATGCGCGGGGTGTCCCGGAAGCGTGAACATGAACTGGGCGCGCCAAACGTCCGGAGCGGCGAGGCGCGCCACATCGAACCCGCCTTCATGACTCAGTTCGGCACCCGTGAGGGCGCTCGCGTCAGCCCGGAGCGTCTCGAAGCCGAGAGCGCAGTCGAGGCCCGGCGGAGGCGGGGCTTGCGCGACTGCGGCTCCAGGCACGATCGCGCCGAGCATCCAGGCTGCCGCGCCAAGGCGCGCCAGCCTCACGAGGCCAGCTCGTAGCTGTAGTTCTCGATCACCGTGTTGGCCAGCAGCTCGCGGCACATGCGATCCACCTCGGTGCGCGCCTCGTCTTCGCTCATGCCGGTAACGTCGACCTCGATGTACTTGCCCTGCCGCACATCGTTGACGCCTGCGAACCCGAGCGCACCGAGCGCGCTCTGGATGGCTTTCCCCTGTGGGTCGAGCACACCGGGCTTGAGGGTGATCTTGATGCGGGCTTTCATATCGGCTCTCGGCTTGTCATTCGGGGCGTGAGCGTCGGGCGGATCCTTCCGCGGCGGTCGGGATCACGGCGGCGATCCCACTTGTGCGGCTCCCGAGGTCGCCCTCCGCGCAAAACGCGCGTCGTCTCGCTGCTTGGGAGGCGTTTCGGTCTCTGTTTCGGATGGACCCGAAACCCGTTCCCGACGGGCAGGGCCGGCCGGGAACGGTCTCGCTCTAGCGTGCTTCTCGAGGGAAGACAAGGTGACGGCAATGCCGCGCCCTTGATCAGTTCGGCTTGCCTGTAGGGTTGGACGCCACCAGCACAGGGCCGACACCCTTGGGCGGGCGCTGCTCGGTCAAGACACCGAGCCGGCGCGCCACCTCCTGGTAGGCCTCGAGCACGCCGCCGAGATCACGCCGGAAGCGGTCCTTGTCGAGCTTGTCGCCCGACGAGATGTCCCACAGGCGGCAGCAATCGGGGCTGATCTCGTCCGCCAGCACGATGCGCATCTGCTCGTTGTCCCACAGACGCCCGAACTCGACCTTGAAGTCGACGAGGCGGATGCCGATGCCGAGGAACAGCCCGACGAGGAAGTCGTTGACGCGCAGCGCGAGCTGCATGATCTCGTCGATCTCCTGCGGAGCCGCCCAGCCGAAGGCCGTAATGTGCTCTTCCGAGACCATCGGATCGTTGAGCTCGTCCGCCTTGTAGTAGAACTCGATGATCGAACGCGGCAGCTGGGTGCCTTCCTCGAGGCCAAGACGCGTTGCAAGCGAGCCTGCCGCAACGTTGCGCACCACCACCTCGAGTGGGATGATCTCCACCTCGCGGATGAGCTGCTCACGCATGTTGAGCCGCTTCATGAAGTGCGTTGGCACGCCGATCTCGCCGAGCCTCTGGAAGATGTACTCGGAGATGCGATTGTTCAGCACGCCCTTGCCTTCGATGAGCGCGTGCTTCTTCGCGTTGAAGGCTGTGGCGTCGTCCTTGAAGTGCTGAATGAGGGTGCCGGGCTCCGGACCCTCATAGAGCACCTTGGCCTTCCCCTCGTAGATCCGACGCCGCTTGTTCATCGATCCTGGTCCCTTGACGATCACGCTCATGCTCAATCTATCTTTGATAACGCCGAACCTCTCCAACGGGAGCCGACCCATTGATCTTACAGCGAGATTTTTGGGAGTTCTCGTCTTGCTTGGGCCGGCCCAACGCACAGAAATCATGATCTGGACACTAGCTGAAGCAGGGGGCAGAAACAATCTAAACGAGGTGTCGCAGGTGGCCCGCGCCGTGCAGCAAGCAAGCCGTTGATTTGTCAGCACGGTCGCGGTACCGCTCGAGGGCGAGGGGTAAACTCTGGCGCACATGCAACCTTCTGTCTCTGAGAACAAAGCTGGAACATCCGGCACACCATCCTGGCGGAGATCATCATGACCACGTTCGACGATAGAGAGAAAAGCTACGAGAAGAAGTTTGCGCTCGACCAGGATCTCAAGTTCCGAGCGGAAAGCCGGCGCAACAAGAGGCTTGCCGAGTGGGCGGCGGTGAAGCTCGGCATCACTGGCTCTGACGTCGAGGAGTACATCAAGGCCGTGCGCAAGGCGGACCTGGCCGAGGCGGGCGATGCGGACGTGGTGCGCAAGGTGAAGCAGGACTTCGACGACAAAGGGATCGCGGTGGATGAGGCTGAGATCCGAGCCAAGCTCGCCGAGTTTCTCGCCCAGGCCGTGAGTGAGGTCGAGGCCGACAGGTCGTAACGGCGGACACGCGGCGAGAGGGGGGCTCGCGGCCGCAAGGGCCGGCGCGCATCTCTCTCGATCCGTTGCCACAGCTAGAGCCGTTCCGATTTAAGTGGAATCGGGGAACGGCTCTAAGCTTTTGTTCGATCGTGCTTCTCTTCGGAAAACCGGTTCCCCACTTTTCCGGAAGCACTCTAGATCGGCAGCGCGCGGGGCGCGCGCAGGGTTCATCCCCCCGTGCGTGCTCTTTCTTCCGCCATACGGGCTAAGAGCGTGTGGACGGCGTCGAGATCGCGGACGCGCACATCGCGGCGGGGATGAGAGATCTCAATGCCGGCTTCGCGGAACGCTTTCACGATCCGCATGCGCAGGTCCGAACGGGCATCGCCGAGCTTGCCGATGTCGGACACGACGGCGATCAGGATGAACTCCAGGCCGTCCGCGGCGAAGTTGTCGAGGCCCGACCAAGCCGGCGGGTGCTTCTGGACGAGGGGGCAATCCTCGGCGACCTTGAGAAGGGTCTGATGCACGAGCTCCGGGTCCGAGCTATGGGCCACGGTGACCTTGATCAACGCGCGGCCTAGGGCGTTGCGGTGCGTCCAGTTGGTCAGCGTGGTGGTGATGAACTCCGAGTTCGGCACGATCAAGCTCGCGCGATCGAAGGTCTCGATCTCGGTCGAGCGCACGGAGATGCGGCGCACGAAGCCGTCCTGGCCGTTGACCGTCACGCGGTCGCCGACCTTGATCGGGCGCTCGACGAGCAGGATGAGGCCGGACACGAAGTTGTTGATGATCGATTGCAGGCCGAAACCGATACCGACCGAGAGCGCACCGGCGACGATGGCGATGTTCGTGATGTCGAGCCCGCCGTAGGAGATCGCCGCCAGCGTCGCCACGATGAAGCCTGTGTATCCGACGGCCGTGTGGATCGAGTTGGCAATGCCCTGATCCATGCGCTTCGAATGCGATATGCCGCGATCGATCCAGCGCTGAACGATGCGGGTCACGAAGACGAGCAGAAGGAAGAGCCCGGCCGCAAGCAGGATGCGCGCCAGCGAGATGCGGAACTCGCCGATCTGAAAACCGAAGACGGCCTGGCGCATCCAGTACAACGCTTCTTGGCTCGAATACCCCCAAATGATGAGGATCACGGGCACGGCCGAGAGCACCAGCGCCGCGTTGAGCATCACGTAGAGCGTGCGGGAAAGCAGGCCGCTCTGGCCCGCCTCAAGGCCGAGCCGTTCCTGCAGCACGTCATCGAACGGCTTGACGCCGCTCCCAGGGGCGCCGAACAGCGCGCGGATCGCCAGGTGGAAAATCAGGAACACCGCGATAGCGCTGCCGGTAAGGATTACCTGCTGGGTGACGAAGCGGCCGAGACCGACATAGCCGAGGAGAGAGGCGCCGAGAATAATCAGGGCGGCGACCAGGAGCGGCAGCTTGATCAGGTAGGGGCGCAGGCGCGAGCGGGCAATGTTGCCGGCAATTCCTTCCTCATGGACGTTTTGCCCCTGCACCGGGGTCAGCGCGCCTGGCTGGAACGGCGTGCGCACCAGCTTGAGCATCAAAATGCCGATCGCGATGCTGGCGAGCGCGGCCTCCATGATGTTGACGGAGAATGGGAGGAAGAGGCGTCGCACCATCTCCTGCAGGATGATGTCGGCCGCGAAGACCGCGGCGATGAGCGTGATGATGCGCGTGAGCGTTCGCGCCGCTGGCGTCGATAGATCGACCAGGCGCCATGCCGGCCGGCGCGGCTGTAGGATGGCCCGCGCCAGCGCCGCCACGCCGATGAAGACATTGAGGGCCGGGTAGACCTTCTCGGCGATCTGCCCGATCTCCCAGGTCAGCAGCTTGAACTGGTCGAGCCCCATGCCGAGGACCTGAAGGGCCGTCAACGCGGGCAGCGCCAAGAGCGGGGCCACCCAGCCGGCGGTGGCGGCCCGCACGAAGAAGCTCGGGGGCTCGTCCCGCGGCCTGTCGAGGCGCCAGGCGAGGATGCGGTGCGCGAGCCCGCGCAGCAGGACGAACAGCAGCACGACGGCGAGGACCAGCCCCGCCACATCGGTCCACTTCCGCTGGGCGAGCGACATCCAGGTGGAGAAGGTATCGGTGATCTGTCGGCCCGCAGCCGGCGCGTCGCTGATGAGCCGCGTCCATATCGTGGGTGCGACGGGCGACAGCGTGCGCCTGAAGAGCTGATTGGCGAACAGCTCCTGGCGCGCAGTCTGCAGCGTCACCCGAAGCTGGCGGGCGCGCACGAAAAGCAGTTCGGTGTTCTTCAATGCGCCGTCGAACTCGCTCGCCATCGTCTTGAGGCGAGTGCGCTCGGCCGCAACCTCGCTCGATTCAGTCGCGTCCTTCTCCGGTGGCGGGCCGAGCTTCTCGATCTGCTGGGCGATGGCTTCAGATTTGGGCTGTAGGGCGTCGCGTGTCGCCGCCGCGCTGCGGAACACCTCGATGAGATCGCCGCGCAGGCGGGCCAACGCCTCGTCGTCCTCCTTGCTGTGCTCGACCGCCTTCTCCAACCGTTCCAGGTCGGACTTGATCTTCGCGATCGGGCGCACCGCCTCTTCAATCTCCCTCTGTTCGGCGGGCGTCAGCACGGGAGGGGGAGGTGGCGCTGGCTCGGCGGGAGGCGCGGTTTCACCGGCTGAGGGCGCAGCCGGCTGTTGCGGGGCGACGCCGTTCACCGCCGCAGGAGCTTGAACCGGCGGCGCTTGCTGGGCCTGTGGGGCCTGTTCAGGAGACTGGGGAGCCTGCGCACCGGGCGGCGCTGCATTCTGCGCCGGTGCCGCCGGAGCAGGCGCCGCCTGGACGGGTGCAGCTTGTGCCGGAGGAGGCTGTGTCGGCTGCGGTTGGGCCTGACCCCAGGCCGCGGAGCTGCCCACGAAGGCCGCAAACGCGAGGAACGCCGTCTTACGCAACGCCGTCCAGCGAAGTGAGAGCCCATCCGCAATCATCAGTCGTCCCCACGCATCGATCGTTGGTGATCCTCCTGCGGCGCGGGTGCACGCCGCAGGCTGGAAAATGGAATATCATCTGTGCCCACCCCCGACGCCTGGAGCTCGGCCACGCCATTCCGCGAAGCGGATGTCGACGGAAGAGCCCGCCTCACGCGAGCGTCGGATCCACGCGCGGAGCGGCGGTCGCCGCCGGCGCGGGCATGCTTTCGTTGGGCAGCGCGCCGTGCGGCACGGCGATGCCGGTTTCGACCACGAGGTCCACGGGCCCACCCGTCATGATCAGGTGCTCTACGTCGTCACGGCGGACGAGAATGAGGCGGCGCCGATTGTCGAGATTGAATTGCTCGCTAATCGCAAGCCGTCGCACGGGCTTCTGCCTGAACAGCGAGCCGACGGCTCCGGCCGGGTTCGCTCCGCCGAGATAGGTGCGCAGCGCAAAGGCGCCGCCGATCATTGCGACCGCGAGAAACAGCACGATCGCGAGGTAGTAGAGCATATCCCACATGAAATCGTGCCGGGTTGCCCCGCGCCTCCTCTGGAACCGACATCGAAGGCCCGTATAGCGCGGAATTCATGCCATTTTAACCCTATTGATCGAACTGTGGACGCCATGGCGCAGGCGGGGGATACGGCTCCCGGCCTTGCCACTCCCTCACACGGACATAGCGTAGCGTATGAGTATCCGAGCTCCGATGCAGATATCCGAGGCGGCTCCTTCGGAGAATCAGATAGCTTTCGCCTTCATGAGCGAAAGCGAGGCCCGCCACTCAAGATCAGGCCCGATCCCATCCAATACGAAAGACGTCCCGATCGTGAGCGGGGCCCGCGAAACCGGCGCGGGGCCAGTTATCGCGGTGGCGCTGGCGGTGGGTGTGGTGGTGCTGGCGCTCGTCGCTTCGCCTTCACGTGAGCCGCTTCTCCTGACGCTGCTCTCACTGCTCGCCATGATGGGCCTCTTCACCGCCTTCGGCTACGCAGCGGGCCATGTGCGTATCGGTGAGCGTGTGCGCGATGACGATCTTGTGCGCGCCTTTGCCGACAGCCTCGACGACGGCCTGCTCGTTACACGCCGCGACGGCCGGCCTCTCTACGCGAACCGCGCTCTCTCCGACATGGTGGGGGTGACAGCAGCGGGCGAGATCAAGGCGCTCGAAAGCCTCTTCGCCGGCGATCCGCGCGCCGCCGCCGCCTATTTCCGCCTCGAGCGTGCCGCCTCGCGCCGCGAACCGTGGCGCGAGGAGATCGAGATCCGGGCCGATGGGCGCGCGCCTCAGATCTTCCGCGTCGCTCAGCGCCCGTGCTTCGTGCGCGGCCACGACCGCGAGCTCGGGCCGATGTCGCTCTGGACCGTCACCGACGTCACGGCCGAGCGGGCGCGGCAGGTGAGTGCCGTCACCTCGCTCGAGGCGGCGCTCGAGCGTATGGACAGCGTGCCTGCGGGCCTGCTCGAGGTCGATGCGCGCGGCAACGTCCGCCGGCTCAACGCCACGCTGTTGCGCTGGCTCGGGATCGAGCCGCAAAGCTCGACGCAGAAAGCGCTCAAGCTTACGGATATCGTCTCGACAGAGGGGGCGGAGCTGATCGCCAATGCCGCCGCGGCCTTCTACACGACGGGTGAGGGCGTCGACCTCGACGTTCCCGTCGAGAAGGGCGCCTCGGTGCCGCTGCGGTTCTTCGCCCGCCGCGACAACCAGGGCGGATTGCTGATCGCAGTCTTCAGGCGCGCCACTGTCGCGGGAGAGGACGGTCCGGCCGCCGCCGAGATCCGTTTCGCTCGCATCTTCCAGTCGTCGCCGTTCGGTATTGCGACCATTGGGAGCGACGGCCGCCTCGCCAGCACCAACGCTGCCTTCGCGCGCATGATCCCGGATGGCCCCTCCGCGATTGGCGTTCCGGCCGCCGACGTATTGTGCCGCTCGGCTGACGCGGATACGCGCGCGGCGGTCGACGCTGCCATCGCCCGGGTCATTTCGGGCACCGTGAGCACGACGCCGATCGACATCACGGTCGGCGCCGAAAGCGAGTTCTCCCGCCGGCTCTATCTCGCGCCCTTGACCCAGGCTCAGGATGCGCGCGAGGCGGCAATCCTCTACCTGATCGATGCAACCGAGCAGAAGGCGCTGGAAGCCAAGTTCGCGCAGTCGTCCAAGATGGAGGCGGTAGGCAAGCTCGCCGGCGGTATCGCGCACGACTTCAACAACGTGCTGACGGCCATCATCGGCTTCTCGGATCTCCTGCTGCAAACGCACCGGCCGACCGACCCCGCGCACAAGGACATCATGAACATCCGCTCGAGCGCCACGCGCGCGGCGGGTCTCGTGGCCAAGCTGCTCGCGTTCTCGCGCCGGCAGACGCTGCAGACGGAGCCTCTGCAACTTGGCGAAGTTCTCGGCGATCTCGCGCCACTGCTCAAGCGCTCGATCGGCGAGACCATCGAGCTCAAGACGCCGACGGGGCGCGATCTTTGGTACGTCAAGACCGACCGCACGCAGTTCGAACAGGTGGTCATCAATCTGGCGGTCAATGCGCGCGACGCAATGCCGGAGGGTGGAACGCTCTCAATCGCCACGCGCAATGTGACCGAGCGCGAGAGCCAGCGGCTCGGTCTCCATGGCATGCCGGTCGGCGAGTATGTGCTGGTCGAGGTGACCGACACCGGCTCCGGTATGCCGCCCGACGTCATGGCCAAGATCTTCGAGCCGTTCTTCACGACCAAGGGTGTCGGCAAAGGCACGGGGCTCGGCCTTGCGACCGTCTACGGCATCGTCAAGCAGTCTGGCGGCTTCATCTATGCGGACAGCACGCTCGGCAGCGGCACCACGTTCCGCGTGTACATGCCACGCTATATGCCCGACGACGAGGAGGCGCTCGCCACACAGAAGGCGGCGAAGAAGGAGCGCCCGCAGGATCTCACGGGCAGCGGCCGCGTGCTTCTGGTCGAGGACGAGGATGTGGTGCGTTCGTTCGCGGTGCGCGCGCTCAAGCGGCAGGGCTATGAGGTGGTTGAGGCATCCACCGGTATCGAAGCGCTCGAGATGATGGACCTTCACGAGGATCGTATCGATATCGTGGTGTCTGACGTGGTGATGCCGGAGATGGATGGCCCGACGCTGCTCAAGGAGCTGCGCAAGCGGAACCCGGATCTCAAGATCATCTTCGTTTCCGGCTACCCGCACGAGGCGTTCGAGACCAGCCTCGACAAGAACGAGCAGTTCGCATTCCTACCGAAGCCCTTCTCGCTGCCGCAGCTGGCCGCCAAGGTGAAGGAGCAACTCGGGCGATAGCGCCTGATCGGTGGGCGATGCGAGTACTCAGCTCGCGGGATGTGAAACGGTCTCTCAGGGAAAAGCCGGTGCTGACGGCCGCTGGCCGCGCTCGTTCCTCCCCCCTTGTGGGGGAGGTTAGGAGGGGCGGTTTCCAGACCGTCTGCTTTCAGGGCTTCCCCCCACCCCTAAACCCTCCCCACAAGGGGGAGGGGAAGCAATGGCTTCCGATTGGTAGAAGGGTTGGTTCCGGCTCAGGGAGCCGGGGCGGCGCGGCGCGCCTGCCACCAGTAGCCGGCGCCGAAGGCGGCCTGGTGGGCGGTGAGCGTCGTCTCGACGGTGCCGTGGCGCGGAACCTCGCCGCGCCACCAGCGGCCAAGCTGGCGAAGAAGGTCGCCCGGCATGTTGAAGTTCTTCCACGATTCATCGCCGGTCAAAGCGGCCGAGATGTGCGCCCAGCTGAGCTTGTATTCGAGGAAGTAGGAAACCTTGCCGACGCGGAACTCGAGCCCGGCGACGGCCTGCGCGGCGGGGCCGGCGAACTGGTATTCGTTGGTTCGGTCATCCTGGACACCGCCCGGGAACCAGACCTCGACGTGGGGCAGCGCAAAGCCGGCTCCGAGACCGAGATAGGGGCGGATCCGCGACGTGACGGCGACCGGGCGGAGAAGGCCCGTGAACAGCAGCACGTTGTGGCCATGCGTGAACTCGAGGCGCTCGAAAACGTCGGTCAGCTTGACGCGCGGCGCGATGGGCTCGCCGGCCAGCGTGCCCTCGGCATCGACGTCCTCGATCACCGGGTTGGCGAGCTTGCGCCCATGGGCACCTTTGCCGAGCCGGGCCACCGCCTTGTTGTGCAGGAAGTCGATCATGACGCCGACCGAGCCCCACCACTCCATGCTGCGCACGCCGCCATCGATCGGGAAGCGCCACGCGTCGCCGTCCCAGCCGAGCTGCTTGAGCGTGGTGTCAGTGCCGTCCGGGCGCGTGAGGTGCACGTCGCTGCGGCGGTAGAACGGCTGAGACATATAGCCGGCGATCAGGATCTCGCGGCCCGGCCGTGCTTTTTTTGCCTCGGCAGGCGATGCCTCGCTCGCGACGGCAGGCGGTGCCTCATCGGGTGCCGTATCGGTGTTCTCGGAATTGAGGACGGCGACGGAGGCAAGAGCTGCAATGGCCGCGAGGCTCCCGCCCTTGTCGAGGATCGCTCGCCAAGGCGTGTCTATTCCGGTGCGGCGAGGCCATGCCCCCCAAGTCCCGACCTGCATAATGTACCCCGTCCTTTCGCATTGCGCGCGCCTTGTGCTCTATCCCGTCCGGGAGCCATCCGCCAGACTGTGCGATCAAGTCGCGGCGAGGGCGTGGCATCGATGCCGCTTGATCCTCACGCCAGATATCAGGAGTGGAGCAAGAGGCGCGAACGCTGGACCTTGCCGTTTGCGGTGCGCGGAAGCGCGTCCAGAAAGCGCACCTCGCGCGGGCATTTGTAAGCCGCCAACCGCTCGCCGGCGAAGGCGAGAATGGCTTCCCTGTCGCGGGCAGCGCCTGGTCTCGCGACCACGAATGCGCCGACGATGTGCACACCAGGGCGCACGGCGACCTCGGCGCAAGCTACCTCCACGACATCGGGATGGGCGGCCAATACTGTTTCCACTTCGAGCGGAGAGACGCGATAGCCGAGCGCCTTGATGATCTCGTTGCTCCGGCCCGTGTGGGACACGTAGCCATCGGCGTCCATGTGGCCGAGATCGCCACCGACGAACCACTCGCCGCGCACCACGTCCGCCTGTTCCGCCGGGCGGTTCCAGTAACCGAGCATGAGGCCCGGGTCCGAGCGGTGGACGGCGATCCAGCCTTCGTGGCCGGGCTCTACCGGCGCATGCGGGCCCTCGACCGCGAGGATGGCGACGCGCCGGCCGGGCTGCGCCTTGCCGATGGCGCCAGCGCGGCGGGGCACGCTCGGGGCGGTCGAGACATAGGTCGAGATCTCGCTCATCCCGAAGCCCTCGTGAATGTGGCTGCCGGTGCGGACGGCCCAATCCTCGAAGAGGCCGGGGGGCGGCGCCTCTCCGGCGATCAGGCTATGGCGCAGCGTCGGCATCGCCGAAGGTGAGAGGTCGGCATATTTCAGGATCTGGCGCATCAGCCCCGGTACGCCAGCGAAGATCGTCGCGCCCGTGGCGGAGATGAGGCGCGGCCAGATCGTGGGATCCTTCTCGCCGATATGGACGACGGCGGTGGCGCCGTTCGCCCACGGGTCGGTAAGGCCGACACCGAGGGTGAAGGTCCAATTGAAGGCGCCGGCGTGGAGCACGCGGTCGGCGGCCGAGATCTCGAACCAGCC
>JRYH01003117.1_pt1 | contig 13268 bp, 11 predicted proteins | sample 235351 | NCBI WGS metagenome assembly JRYH01 (sample SAMN03074221, study PRJNA261480) | activated sludge metagenome | biome: Wastewater Treatment Plant; feature: Wastewater; material: Activated sludge; isolation source: activated biomass of a wastewater treatment plant treating wastewater... ... | reverse complement strand
AGGTCCTCGGAGAAGCGGCCGAGCATCTCCAGCACGGCTTCGCGGTTGTTGAGGAAGATGTCGCGCCACATCACCGGGTCGGAGGCGGCGATGCGGGTGAAGTCGCGGAAGCCGGCGGCGGAGAACTTGATCACCTCGCGCTGCAGCGACTCTTCGAGATCGGTCGCCGTGCCGACGATCGTATAGGCGATCAGATGCGGCAGATGCGAGGTGATGGCGAGCACCATGTCGTGATGGGCGGGCTCCATGATCTCGACCAGGCTGCCGCAGCGCCGCCACAGCTCCGCCACCTTCTCGACGGCGGCCTCGTCCGCGCCGGGCGGCGGGGTGAGCACCGCCCAGCGGCCTTCGAACAGCTCGGCGAATCCCGCCTCGGGGCCCGAATGCTCGGTGCCGGCGATCGGATGGGCGGGCACCAGATGCACGCCTTCCGGCATGGCGGGGCCGAGATCGCGGATCACCGCCTGCTTCACCGAGCCCACGTCGGACACGATCGTCCCCGGTGCGAGCGCCGGGGCGATCGCCGAAGCGATGTCGGCATAGGAGCCGATCGGCGTGCAGATGACGACGAGGTCGGCGCCCGCGACGGCATCGGCGGGGGATTCGAAGGCCGCGTCCACCAGGCCGAGCTCGAGCGCCTTGGCGCGGGTGCGCCCGGTCTTGGCATGGCCGACGATCCCGGCCGCGATCGGCCCCGCCCTGCTGCCCCGGCGAATGGCCCGGGCGAGAGACGAGCCGATGAGGCCGATGCCGATCAGCGCGACGCGGCGGAACAGCGGTTCGGCGGCCATCCAGTCACGTCCTCTCGCCGACGAAGTCGCCGAGCGCGGCGACGACGGCCTTCATGTCGCTCTCCAGGCCAATGGTGATCCGCAAGCTGTCGCCGAGCCCGTAGGCGCCCATCTTGCGAGGAATGATGCCCCGTGCGTTGAGGAACGCGTGGGCCGCGTCGGCGTTACGCCCGGAGTCCGAGGGGAAGCGCAGCAGCACGAAATTGCCCACGCTGGGTGCGGCCGTCAGGCCGAGCGCCGCGACCTGCTGGCTGAACCAGACGAGCCAGCGCGCATTGTGGAGCCGTGCCTGGTCGACATGCGCGAGGTCGCCGAGCGCCGCCACGCCCGCCGCCTGGGCCGGCGCCCCGACGTTGAACGGGCCGCGCACGCGGTGGATCACGTCGGCGACGGACGCCGGGCAATAGGCCCAGCCGAGACGCAGCGCCGCCAGGCCGTAGATCTTCGAGAAGGTGCGGGTCATCACCACGTTGTCGCCCGCGTCGACCAGCGCCGCGCCGGAATCGTAGTCGTTGCGGGTCACGTACTCCGCATAGGCGGCGTCGATCACCAGCAGGATGTCCTCGCGCAGGCCGTTGCGCAGACGTGCGACCTCCTCCCCCGGCAGATAGCTGCCGGTCGGATTGTTCGGATTGGCGAGGAAGACGATCCGCGTGCGCGGCGTCACCGCGGCGAGCAGCGCGTCGACATCGGCGGCGAGGTTCGTCTCCGGCGCGGCGACCGGTGTCGCGCCCACCGACATGGCCGCGATCGGGTACATCAGGAAGCCGTGCCGGGAATACAGCACCTCGTCCCCCGGCCCGGCATAGGCGCGCATGATGAGCGCGATCAGCTCGTCCGATCCGGCGCCGCAGACCACCCGCGCCGGATCGAGCCCGAAGCGCCGGCCGATCGCCTCGCGCAGCACCTGGGCGCCCCCGTCGGGATAGCGGTGCAGCTCGGTGGCCAGGCCGCGATAGGCCTCGACGGCGGCCGGGCTCGGCCCGAGCGGATTCTCGTTCGAGGCGAGGCGGATCACCTTCTTCTGGCCGGCAAGCCCCGCCTCGCCGCCCACATAGGGGGCGATGTCGAGAATTCCGGGACGGACGGCGAGCGGCATGGGAAGCGGCTTTCGGAAACGGGTCAGGACTTGTCGGGGAGGCCGAGCTCGACCTTGCCGAAGGGAATCGCATAGCCGCCGAGCGGCCAGATCTGGCGGACGATCTCGGTGCGGCGGGTGCCGATCCGGTCGAGCCGCGGGTCGTCCGCCTGCACGAAGCCTTCGAGCTCGGCCAGATGGAGCCAGGTTCCCGAATCGGCCGGGTCGTGCCAGGCGTGAAGCAGCGCGACGTCGAACGAGGCGGCGGTCAGGGCGGCCAGCAGGGCGCTGCGGCTGATCTCGGCCGAGGTCTCGATGGCGAAATAGCTGCGGTCGCGGCCGGTTTCCTCGACCGGCACCCGGCCCACCGCCAGGGCCTCGACGCTCGGTCCGCGCTGCGTGCCGCCATCGCCGAAGGGCAGCCGCGCGATGATCTGCGGCGCGTCCCGGCGCAGCAGGAAGCGCCACCACGGATCGCGGTCGTCCTGCTGCGGCACCGGCAGCACGGCCACGGTCGCCTGCCCCTCGATCACCAGGCTCAGCACCTGGCCGGGCGAATCATGCGTGGTGATCGGGGTGTAGCTGCCGAAATGGTCGCGGGCGAGATCCCAGTAGCCGGGCTGCTGCTCGGACACGTAGACGGCCACCCCGAACGGTCCCTGCAGCCGCACCAGCGCCGACATCAGCTCGCGCCAGATCTTGACGAGAACCGCGGCGGGAAGCTGGCCCTCATGCCGCGCGACCAGGCGGCGCAGGATGCTCGCCTCCCGCGCCGGGCGCAGGAATCCGCCGCCGCTCGCCCCGTTCTTGAGCGTGCCGATGCGCGCCGCCAGGTCGGAGCGGCGCATGAGCAGATCGTGCAGCGCCGTGTCGATCTCGTCGATTTCGCGGCGGAGATCTTCGAGCGGCGTGTCGGCGGTCGACATGAAGCTTGGAGCCCGTCTGGAAAAGCGGGTTAGTGATAGCCGAGGCGCGCCGAAAAGCAAAGAAAACCTTGACAGCCGGCGCCGGGGCCACCCTAGCTAAGGGCTTGTTTCCCACCCGATTTCGAGACCATACGAGCGCCCGTTACATGACGCCAGCGCAGCCCAGCCCCGCCGCCCCGACGCCGGTTCTTCCGGGCCGGCGTGCGACCTTCGGCGCCGACCGGCCGATGCGGCTCGACTGCGGGATCGAGCTCGGGCCGTTCACCGTCGCCTGGCAGACCTATGGCGAGCTGAACCGCGACCGCTCGAACGCCATTCTCGCCTGCCATGCCCTGACCGGCGACCAGTTCCTGGCCGAGGCGCACCCGATCACCGGCAAGCCCGGCTGGTGGTCGGAGATGGTGGGGCCCGGCCGGCCGCTCGACACCGACCGCTATTTCGTGATCTGCGCCAACGTGCTCGGCGGCTGCATGGGGACGACCGGGCCGAAGGAGATCAATCCGGCGACCGGACGGCCCTGGGGCCTCGATTTCCCGGTCATCACCATCGGCGACATGGTGCGCGCGCAGAAGCTGCTGATCGACAGGCTGGGCATCGAGAAGCTGTTCTGCGTGATCGGCGGGTCGATGGGCGGCATGCAGGTGCTGCAATGGGCGTCGAGCTATCCCGAGCGGGTGTTCTGCGCCGTGCCGATCGCGACGGCCGCCCGCCATTCGGCGCAGAACATCGCCTTTCACGAGGTCGGCCGGCAGGCGATCATGGCCGACCCGGACTGGTGCGGCGGCGACTATCAGCGCCACGGCCGGCGGCCGAGCGGCGGCCTCGCCGTGGCGCGCATGGCGGCGCATATCACCTATCTGTCGGAGAAGGCGCTGCACCGGAAGTTCGGCCGCAACCTGCAGGACCGGCAGAACGTGACCTACGGCTTCGATGCCGATTTCCAGGTGGAAAGCTATCTGCGCCACCAGGGCTCGACCTTCGTCGAGCGGTTCGACGCCAACTCCTATCTCTACATCACCCGGGCGATGGACTATTTCGACCTGGCGGCGGAGCATGGCGGGGTGCTCGCCAACGCCTTCCGCGACACGCCGGTCCGGTTCTGCCTGGTGTCCTTCACCAGCGACTGGCTGTTCCCGACGGCGGAAAGCCGCCAGGTCGTGCACGCGCTGAACGCGGTCGCCGCCAATGTGAGCTTCGTCGAGATCGAGAGCGACAAGGGCCACGACGCCTTCCTGCTCGACGAGCCGGAATTCGCCGCGACGCTGTCCGGCTTCCTCAACGGCTGCGCCGAGCATCGGGGGCTGGTGTAGCCGTGGAGACGCGCTGCAGACTCATCGTGCGTCCTTCGAGACGCGCCGCTCACGCGGCGCTCCTCAGGATGAGGTAGAATCTTTGCGGCACAAAGAAAGACCTCATGCTGAGGAGGCCGCGCGCGCTTCGAGCGCGGCCGTCTCGAAGCACGCACAACGCTCGTCCCAATCTCCTGTCGAGCAAGGTCACGCTCCGAAAGCAATGACATCGGTCTTCGTCCCAGCGCCATCAGTGTCCGAGACCCGACCGATCGAGACGCAGCGTCGCGCCGACATCCGCGTCGACCTGCAGCTCATCGCCGACATGGTGGCGAAGGGATCGCGCGTGCTCGACATCGGCTGCGGCGACGGGGCGCTGCTCGACTACCTGGTGCATTTCAAGCAGGTCGACGGGCGCGGCATGGAGCTGTCCCAGGCCGGCGTCAATGCCTGCGTCAGCCACGGCCTCAGCGTCATCCAGGGCGACGCCGACACGGACCTCGAGGACTATCCGTCGAACGCCTTCGACTACGCCATCCTGTCGCAGACCCTGCAGGCGACGCGCGATCCGCGCGGCGTGGTGGAGGACCTGGCGCGCATCGGCCGGCGCGCCATCGTCTCCTTCCCGAATTTCGGCCATTGGCGCGTGCGCGGGCACCTGCTGCTCAAGGGCCGCATGCCGGTGACCGAGGCGCTGCCGCTGCACTGGTACGACACGCCCAACATCCATCTCTGCACGATCCTCGACTTCGTCGCGCTCTGCGCCGAGATCGGCGTCACCATCGAGCGCGGCATCGCCATCAGCGCCGCCGGTCGGCCGAGCCGGATCCGCTCGCTGCGCTGGGCGAACCTGACCGGCGAGCAGGCGCTGTTCCTGCTAAAGCGGGAATAGCCAGAGGGCTGGAGGACGCCGCATGGCCGACCCCGAAGGCGCCATGTCCGCCGCCGCAGCCCCGGACGATGCGAGCCCGCTCCGCCCCGGCGAGCTCACCGTCGCCTTGCCTGACACGACCGACGCCGGCGTCTATTTCATCGGCCGGATCCGCACGCCCTGGCGCACGCTCAAAGACTGCCCGCGCCGCGGCGATATGGAGGCCGGGCCGGTCTGCCGCATCGAGATCGATCCGCGCTGGCGCGAGGCGCTGGCCGGGCTGGACGAGCGCGCCCATCTCCAGCTGCTCTACTGGATGCACCGCTCGCGCCGCGACCTGGTGCGGCAGAGCCCGCGATCCGACGGCACCACGATCGGCACCTTCGCGGTGCGCTCGCCGCTGCGCCCCAACCCCATCGCCTCGTCCCTCGTGCGGCTGGTCGGGATCGAGAACGGCACGCTTCTGGTGCGCGGGCTCGACTGCCTGGACGGCACGCCGCTCGTCGACATCAAGCCGGACGTCTGCCCGCGGGCTCGGTAGGGACGGGAGCCGGGGATCGCAGCTTTTCGCCCGCCGGCTCGCGACAAAGCCGGTCGAGCGCGTCGCGCAGCGCCGCAGCAGCCCGGGAGCGCTCGTCCGACGTCATCGATGCCGGGTCGACTTCGAGCTTCATGTGCGGGAGCTCGGCATGGATCGCCGCGCCCGCGGCGCCATGATCGGCGATCAGATCCACGACTCTGTAGGTCGCGATCGGATATGCGAAGCCGCGGATGCGGACGGGCCCTTGCTCCTCGCACCGGATCTCGTCCCTCACATGGGCATAGGTCTCATAGGAGACCAGAACGTCGCCGGGTCTCGCTTCCCGCTCGAGCCGCGAGGCGAGGTTCACCGCGCCGCCGATGATGGTGTAGTCCATCCGGTCCTCGCTGCCGAAGTTTCCCACCGTGCAGTATCCGGTGTGGATCCCGATGCGGCAGCGCATCGGAGAGGCGATCCCCGCGTTCCGCCACAGCTCGGCGAGCTCGCCCATCCGCTTTTGCATCGCGACCGCCATCTTGACGCAGGCCAATGCGTCCTCGCGCACGCCGCGACTCTCGGGATCGCCGAAGAAGATCACCATGCCGTCGCCCACATACTTGTCGATGGTGGCTCCGTACTCCGTCGCGATCCGTGACATTTCGGTCAGGTAGTGGTTGAGGAGCTGGGTGACCTCCTCGGATTCCATTCTGTCGGTCGTTTCGGTGAAGCCCGCAATGTCGGAGAAGCAGATGGTCAGCTTCTTGCGCTGGCTCGCGATGCGCACGTCCTGCCGCCCGGTGAAGATCGAATTGTACACCTGCGGGGCGAGGTACTTCGCGAGCTTGCTCGACAGCGCCTCCAGGGCCGTCGACTTCTCGGCCAGGTTCGACTCGCGTCGCTTGAGCTCGGTGACGTCCGAGTAGATCGCGACGCTGCCGCCGTCCTCGGTCCGGCGCTCGCTGATCATGATCCAGCGCCCGTCGCTGCGTCGCTGAATCTGCGGTTCGCCCGGAAAGCGGTGGCGGTGCAAGCGTTCGGCGACCCACTCGTCGATCCGTCCGGCCGCATCGGCGATATGGCCGTTTTCGGCGGCCTGCCGGACGATGCTCTCGAAGCTCATCCCGGGCTGCGGCACCAGGTCGGTGCCCGCATAGAGCATGTCGCGGTAGCATGAATTGCAGAGGACCAGCCGGTCCTCCGAATCGTAATAGGCGAAGCCCTCGGAAATGCTCTCGATGGCCTCGGCCAGCCGCCGTTCGCTGCGCAGGCGCGCCTCCTCCGCCCGCTTCAGCGGCGTGAGATCGTAGAACCAGCACAGGCGCTTGCTGCCGACGAAGCTGATATGGCCCCCGTGATAGGCGACCTGGACATAGGACAGGAGGCCGTGGACCGGCCGGCCGTCCCGGGTCCGCCAGACGACTTCCTGATCGAGGAGCTGCCCGCCGCGTTCCTTCAGGACCGCGATGATGCGCGCGCGCTGGTCCAGGTCGTGCCAGAACTGCCGCGTATCGATGAGCTGAAGCTCGTTTTCGTCGTAGCCCAGCAGCTCGCGAAGCCGCTCGTTGTGGAAGAGCAGCCGGCCGTCCTCGTCGACCACGAGCAGGCCCGCCGGGCAATGCTCGAGCGCGTCATGGAACTGACGCTCCTGTTCGGCGAGCTGCGCTTCCCGCCGCTTGAGCTCCCGTACGTCGTAGAACCAGCAGAGCCGCTTGGCGCCCGCAAAGCTGACCTCGCCGCCGTGATAGGCGACCTGGACATAGGACAGGAGCCCCTGAACCGGCATGCCCTGCTTGGTCCTCCAGACGACGTCCCGGTCAAGCAGTTGTCCGCCATGCTCGTGCAGCGCGGCGACGATCTCCTCGCGCTGCTGCAGATCCTGCCAGAACAGGCGCGTATCTATGAGCTCGATCTCGTCCGCAGCGTAGTTGAGCAGCTGACGCAGGCGCGCGTTGTGGAAGAGCAGTCGACCATCCTCGTCGACCACGACCAGCCCGGCAGGGCAGCAATCGAGGATCTCGCGGAACCGGCGCTCCTGCTCGCGCAGCTGAGCTTGCCGGGCGCCGAGCTCGCTCACGTCGTCATAGGTGAGCAACCGGGCGCCGCCGGGCAGGGCGAAGCAGCGGTGGAGGAGCTCGCGCCCGTCGGCGCGGGGCAGCTCCCGCTGCTCCGGAGCGCAGGCCGCGATCTGGGCGAGGCGCGTCTCGACGAGGGCCGGCCAGTCCTCCGTCGTGGCGGCAAAGCCGCCGATGCGGCGGATGTGCTCGAAGACGTCGCGCAAGAACGGGCGCGGTGTCGCATGGAGCATCGCCTCCGGCAGGTCCCAGAGCCTGCGATAGCTTCGGTTGCCGAACTCGACCTGCAGATCCGGCCCGAGGAGAAGCGCGCCGCAGCCGATGTCTTCGAGAAGGCCGGCGAAGCCGACCGGCGGCGTCGCGGCCGCGGCCATGGCTGCCGGCGTCTGGGTGGACCCAATGGGACTGCCCGCGCCCACGGACATGCCGAGTCGTCCAGGCCGTTGTCCGGGCTCAGGTCTAGCACAATCCAGGACGAATTTCGAGCAGGCCACCGGTTGGCCGTGTCGAGGCGCCGGTCTCGATCGCTCTCTCAGCCGCCGCCGGCCAGCGCCGGCGGCTTCGAAGTCGAGCTCCGGCGACGTGCCGTCGTCCTTGCCGACCCGCGGCCGCTGCTCCGGCTGCCGTCGCGGATTGAAGCGGCTGGCGCCGCTTGCTAAGCTGCCCGATACGGTTCGACGCTGACATTTCGATCAGCGATTTTCAGGAAGGTCGAGCCGACAGGCGGGAGCAGGCATCCACGAACGCCGGAGGGTGCTCGAGCACCTGCTCGACTGCGGCCGAGATCCACCGAACCGTTTTCGAACTGCAGAACACTGCGCAAGAAGACCTTGTCGCGAGGTGACGTCATGCGCATCAGCATCACTGCAGAGAAGGGCGTCGTTCCCGAGATCGAAGCGAGCCTTCAGGCCCACGAGATCGAGACCGAGCCTGCGAAACACGCCGGCGATCGCAGCGAGCAGTCGTTCGGCATCGCGGAAGTCGCGACGATCGTCGCGATCGCCGTGGGTACCGCCAAGCTGATCGAGGCACTGATCGCCGTCGCCCGCCACGTGAAGAAGGGCCAGACGCAGAAGCTCCACCTCAAGTCGGCCTTGGGCGCCGTGACGTTGGACCTCCGGCCCGACATCACGCCGGAAGAGCTCGTGCGATCGCTCAAGACGCTCGGCCCGCCGCCATGAGCGAGCCGATCGTCCAGGCCGATTTCGGAGGCTTCAATCCGCGCTTCCCTGGCGTCACCATCAAGTTCAGGTCGGCCCACGCCTTCACGGTGTTCCAGGAGTTCTTCGTCAGCGAGTCCGTCCCTCGGGACCAACCCGACCTTTCGGTGGTCTCCATCCGCTCGGTGCTCGACCACGAGGTCCGCCACTATCACGATTTCCTGATCAGCCCGTACAGCACGGTCATCTTCCGCATGCGGCTGCAGGCCGTCCTCAACGGCATGAAGGCCCTGCAGAGGGTCCGCGATTGCGCCGGCGGCTACCTGCCTGCACCGCTGGTGCAGTGGGTACGGCTGGACGAGCGGGAGCGATCCGGGCGCGCGCGTGAATGGGCTGCGCTGCTCGGCGTTGCGGACCGGGACCCCTTGGGCCTGGTTGCTCTGCCTTACTTCACGGACGAGGAGTTGCAGCGCCCGCCGACGCCGGGCCCGCAACAGGGAGACCACCTCGATGACGAAGCCTTTCTGCGCATCGGGATCGAGTATGCCTGCCGGGCCTATATGCGCATCGACGACCTGCTCGCCGGCGCCCCGTTCGACACGGACTTCGAGAATACCGGTCTGGCGCCGTACACGCTCTATGAGGTGACAGCCCTTGCCGCCCAGGCACAGGCCATCTGGAGCGCGCAAGGTGAGTCGGCATTCGCATTGTTCTACAACCATCTGCAGACGGCGAACCTGCCCTATGCGCGCCTCTGGCGGCTGATCGAGGCCGTGGCGGAGGACATTCTGGGGCGGGCTGACGATACCGACGCCGCGGTCGTGACCATCGTTCAGATGGCTGCCATCAGCGTCTGGTGTTTGCTCGGCAATTACCAGATCGAAGGCCTGTCGGCATGTCCCACGGTGCGCTTCATGAAGCTGGCCGACCATCTGGGCCGCGATGCGAGCGCGAGGGACGTTGCAACCGATGTCGGCGCGACATGGGACCGTTGGGACCGCGTGACCGGATGCGCACCGTGGCGCGAAGCGGTGGCGGCCATGCTCGCGATGAACGAGCGGGGCGCTCGTCAGTATGAAGATTTTTCGTCTCGACACGAGGCTCCGGACGTCCTGGGGCGTGTCATGAAGCGGTTCGTCGCCGACCAGCGGCAGGCCGTGGACCGCCTGATGGCAGAACCCGGCGATTTCGTGAACATGCAGAGCTATCTCAACTGCCCGGCAGGCACCTTGCCGTTTCCGCTCGTCCGCATCGAGTTCGACGGCCTGGGCGTTCCCGTGAAGCACCTGAACGACACGGCGTTCACCGCCATCTGGACCATCGAGCACGAGCAGGAAGAGGTGGCCACGCGCCTCGCCCTGCGTGACAAGTCAGAGAACTTTCACGACAGGCTGAACGATGCGCGAGAGTTCGAGACGCATATGCATTGGTGCGATCTCGTCATCTCGGATCACCAGATGCCCAGCGACGTCCATCAACATTCCCGGCTGACCCTGGAGGAGTTCCTGGGGAAGAAGCTGCTGTTTCTGGTGTAGGTGAGGGGGAGCTGACTCGGTGTGAAGGGGACATGCTTCAGATCAGCGTCGCCGCGAGATAGGCGAGCGCGGCCAGCACGGCGGCCGCAGGCATGGTGACGATCCAGGCGAACACGATGTCGTTGGCGACGCGCCAGCGCACCGCCGCGGTGCGCCGGGCGGCGCCGACGCCGATGATGGATCCGGTGATGGTGTGGGTGGTCGAGACCGGAACGCCGAGATCCGTCGCCAGGAACAGGGTGACGGCGCCGCCGGTCTCCGCGCAGAACCCCTGCGGCGGCTTTAGATGGGTGATGCGCGAGCCCATGGTATGGACGATCCGCCAGCCGCCGAGCAGCGTGCCGATCCCCATCGCGGCATGGCTGGACAGCACGACCCAGAGCGGCACGTGGAAGGTCTCGCCCAGATAGCCCTGGGAGTACAGCAGCACGGCGATGATGCCCATCGTCTTCTGCGCGTCGTTGCCGCCATGGCCGAGCGAATAGAGCGCGGCCGAGACGAGCTGCAGCACGCGGAACGTGCGGTCGACCGCAAAGGGCGTGGCGCGCACCGCCGCCCAGGCGACCGCCACGGTCAGGAGCTGCGCCAGCACGAAGCCGAGGAGAGGCGACAGCACGATCCCCGCGGCCGTCTTGCCGACGCCGCCCCACACCACGGCCTCGATGCCGGCCTTGGCGATGCCGGCGCCGACCAGCCCGCCGATCAGCGCGTGGCTGCTGCTCGACGGAATGCCGAGCCGCCAGGTGATGAGATTCCAGGCGATGGCGCCGGTCACCGCGCCGAAGATGACGCGCGGGTCGATGACCTCCGGCTCCACGATGCCGGTGCCGAGCGTCGCCGCCACGTGCAGCCCGAAGAAGGCGAAGGCGATGAAGTTGAAGAAAGCGGCCCACATCACCGCCACGTGGGGCGGCAGGACCCCCGTGGACACGACCGTGGCGATCGAGTTGGCTGCGTCGTGCAGACCGTTCACCACGTCGAAAAGGAGCGCCAGGCCGATCAGTCCGATCAGTACGGGCAAGCCGATCGCAACGACGTCCATGGGAGATCCGGCCGCTCCTTGACCCGGGGCTGCGACGCTCGGCGCGTCGGTCAGACATGCTTGGTGGTGATCGTCTCCAGCGCGTCGCCGACATCGTCGCATTTGTCGACGAGCGCCTCGAGAAGCTCGTAGACCTGCTTCTGGTCGATGTAGTCCAGGGTCTCGATCGCGCCGGCGCGCACCTGCTTGTGCAGGCTGCTGAGCCCGGCATCGAAGCAGTCGTCGGCCTCGCCCTCGATCCGGTTGATCTCCTCGCACAAGCTGAAGATCTTCCGGTGCTGGCGCCCGATCTCCCCGAGCAGCGGCACGGCTTTTTCGATCGCGGCGGCGCAGCGCAGCGCCGCGTCGCCCATGAAATGCACTTCGCGCGGAAACTCCTGCAGCCGGAACAGCTGGATGGCCTTGGCGAGGTCCTCGATGAGGTCCACCACGTCGTCGAGATCGTGGCCGAGCCGGAGAATGTCCTCGCGGTCGATCGGCGAGTAGAAGGTGCGGTTGGCGGCGACGAAGACCTCGCGGGCCGCGGCGTCCGCCTCGGTCTCGATCCGGCGGATCGCCGCCACGATCTCCTCGGTGCGCTCGGGGGTCTCGACGAGGCGCCTCAGCGCCTCCGCCGCGGCGAGGATGGCCTCGGCCTGGCGGCAGAAGAGCTCGGTGAAGTCCGCCTGGGCGGGCATGAGACGGCGGAAGAGATGCAGCGCCATGGCCGGAGCCCGGTTGCCGAGGACAGGGGTCAGTTGAGCCGAATTTCCGCCGCAGTCAAAGCCCGTTCTGCCGCGGCTCTGGCGAGGAGGCCGCGTGAGCGCCATCGCGCGGGCCGGCCGGAGCTGCGCCGGTGCTTTGGCCGCCGTGCCCTCCGGGCTCAGCGGCGCAAGGATTCGGAGTCCGTCGGCAACCGGCCTTCCGGCGTGAACGTGTCGACGGCATCGGGCAGGTCGCGGGAGAGCCTGGCCACCAGCTCGTCGTGCGACAGCCCGGTCTGCCTGGACAAGGTGTCCAGGACATCGGGGCCGATCGCCTGCTCGAGCTCGGACGGGGAGAGCTGTTTGTTCGGCCCTGTCCCGATCCAGGACTCGGCAGCCTCGCCCTGGCCGTTCTCCTTGAACCGCTCGAGCAGCTCGCCGAGTCCGCCGCTCAGCAGGCCGCCGGATCCGGCCCCGCCGACTCCGGCACCCAGCCGGCCGAGCAGATCGCCGATGCCGCCCTGGCCGTCGTCCGCCTCCCGGCCCTGTCCGCGTCCGCCGAGCATGTCCGCAATCTTGTCCCGGTTCTGGTAGCCCACAACGGCCAGCAGGCCCAGGAGGGCGGTCATCGAAGGGAATCCGCGGCCCATCGCGCTTGCTCCTCATGTCACGTGGATCGGCGGAAACGCCGGGCTGCGGGATCCGTTCCCCGGTTCGAAGGCCGGCGCCCCTATCGGTCGAACCGGTGGCGCTCGCCCTGCTCCGGCGGGCAGGGCGGAAGGGCGAGGCCGGCGAGCGAGGCCGGCAGGACGGGCGGCGTGTCGGCGCAGGCCTCGGCCAGCTGCTCCCGCGTCAGGTTCCTGGCCGTGGTGAGATCGGTCCCGTCGAAGCGGACGAGCTCCAGCCTGGCGCCGTCGAAATTGGCGCCGCGCAGATGGGCCCGGGTGAGGATCGATCCGGTGAGGTCCGCCAGCTCCAGCTCGACTCCCTCCAGATCCGCCTCCTCCAGGTTCACGTTGCGCAGCGTGGCCTTGGTCAGATCGGCCCCTGCCAGGAGGGCCTCGTCCAGGTCGGCCCCTTCGAAATTGGCCTTCTTCAGGTCCGCGCCCTCGAGATTGGCCGATCGGAGATTGGCGTTGACCAGGAAGGCTTTCCTGCCATCGGCGAAGCGCAGGTCGGCCTTCGGCAGCACGGCGCCGACCACCTGGTCCACTTCCCGCCCCGTCCAGCCGCTGGGCCTCACCGACACGTCGAGGTCGCGGAAGTCGGCGGTGGCGCGGAATCCGACGGCCCGGAAGATG
>JRYH01000506.1_pt1 | contig 13306 bp, 14 predicted proteins | sample 235351 | NCBI WGS metagenome assembly JRYH01 (sample SAMN03074221, study PRJNA261480) | activated sludge metagenome | biome: Wastewater Treatment Plant; feature: Wastewater; material: Activated sludge; isolation source: activated biomass of a wastewater treatment plant treating wastewater... ... | reverse complement strand
TGGGGGATCGTCTAATGGTAGGACAGCGGACTCTGACTCCGCCAGTCTAGGTTCGAATCCTAGTCCCCCAGCCAATTCCAGCATCTCTCCCCCACTCCGGCACGCATAGCGCGCCGTCGCGGTATACACGGCCTTCACCTCGGAAACGGCGGTGCACCTATTCATGACTGGTCAGGAATTGGTCCGGGAATTGGAGGACGGAGGACAGGTACAGAAGATAGAGGCGCGGAAATGGCGCGAAGCGAGGAAATTCCCGCGGTCGCCTGCCTCTGACTTCGCGCGGGGATGGAAATGGCGGCAAGTGGGCGGCCGAAATGCGAAAATAGAAATCGACCCGGCGGCGGCCGGCCGCCGTTTTCGTGAAGTTCCGGAAAGCAACGCATGCGTTTAATGACCGATCTCGACCTCGCCGGCCGGCGGGTGATGATCCGCGAGGATTTGAATGTGCCGCTCGACGGTGGCCGCATCGTCTCCACGGCCCGTCTCGATGCGGCGTTGCCGACGCTCCGTTTGGCGCTCGGGCAGGGTGCGAAAGTAATCGTGCTGTCGCATCTCGGGCGGCCGGCCGAAGGGCGCCTCGACCCGGCCTTGTCGCTGGCACCGGTCGCCCGCGCGCTCAGTGCAGCGGTGGGCTTCGAGGTGCCGCTCGCCGTCAATTGGCTGGATGGCGTCGAGGTGGCGGCGGGCCGGCTGGTGCTCGGCGAGAACGTCCGCTTCAATGCCGGCGAAAAGGCCAACGACGAGACGCTCGCCCGCCGGATTGCCGCCCAGTGCGATATTTTTGTAATGGATGCGTTCGGCGCTGCGCATCGCGCCCACGCCAGCACCGAAGGGGCCATCCGGTGTGCGCCGCTGGCGTGTGCCGGGCCATTGCTTGCCGCCGAGGTCGAAGCCCTGGACCGCGCCCTGGCGGCGCCGCGCCGCCCGCTGGTCGCGGTGATCGGCGGCGCCAAGGTGTCGAGCAAGCTCGGCGTGCTGCGCGCCTTGCTCGCCAAGGTCGATCATCTGATCACCGGCGGCGGGATCGCCAATACGCTGCTCGCCGCCGCCGGCAAACCGGTCGGCGATTCGCTGCACGAGCCGGAAATGCTCGCCATGGCGCGCGAGTTGCTGGCCAGCGGAAAAATTCCGCTGCCGGTCGATGTCGCTGTCGCCGAGCGAATCGCGGCCGAGGCCGAAGTCCGGTGTGCGGCGGTGGATGAGATTCGAAGCGGCGAGAAGATCGTCGATATCGGGCCGCGGACGATCGCTGCATACACCACCCTGATCGCCGGGGCCGGGACGATCTTGTGGAACGGGCCGCTCGGCATCTTCGAAATCCCCGCGTTCGCGGCCGGGACCAAGGCGCTGGCCGAGGCGGTCGCCGCGGCGGCGGCGTATTCGATCGCCGGCGGCGGCGATACGCTCGCGGCACTCGAAAAATGGCATCTGTCGGGGCGCTTGTCGCACCTTTCGACCGGTGGCGGCGCGTTCCTCGAATATGTCGAGGGCCGGACCTTGCCGGCGCTCGCCGCGCTGCGGGCCGCCGCCGGTGAATAGCCCCGTCCGCATTCAGCATTTATTGCGCGACGGCCGGTTCGATGCCGCCGAACGGCTGTGCCAGCAGGCGATCTCGCAGAATCCGACCGACGGCGAAGCCTGGCTCAAGCTGGCCGCCGTGCACCAGCGCCGCGGCGCCAAGGCGCAGGCGATCGAAGATTTGGAGGTGGCGGCGACCTGCGGCGCGGGGACGACGACCGGGCTGCGCGTCGCCCAAGCATTGATCCAATTGAGCGCTTACGACCGGGCACAAAAAGTGCTGGCCACGCTCGATCCGGCGCAGCCGGAAGTGGTGCTCCAAATGGCCCGCGCCGCCTGGGGCGGTGGCGATTACCGCCGTGCCGTGGTGCAGCTTTCCGCGCTGTGGGAGGCGCGGCCCGAGTGGTTGGCGTTGGCGGTGACCTATGCCCGGTCACTGGTCAATCTCGACCAGATGGCCAAAGCCGGCGAGGTGCTTGAGACGGCGCTGGCGCACCATACGGGCCAGTGGCTGGTGCAACAGCAATACGTGAGCTGGTTGATTTCGAACCGCTCGCCGGCCGCGGCGGCCGAATGGTTGGCCGGGCAGTCCGTGGTCGAGCCCAATCCGGGGCTGGGGACGGAAACGATGGCGCTTTATCGGTGGGCGCTCGGTGAACTGACGGCAGGCGAAGCGCCGCTGCCGGCCGCCGGCCGCCAGAACGGCGATGGTCGATACGATGCCCGCCGCGAGGGTTTCGTTTGCCTCCGGAATTGTCCGGGGCCGGTTGTTTGGTACGGCGATAACGTCACGCTGCTCAAAAAGGCGCTTGCCGCGGCGCCGGCCGGCGGCGCCATCGTCGAATGCGGTGTGCTCCACGGCCGCACGCTGAATCTTTTGGCGGCGTGGTCCGGGCGCGAAGTCCACGGTTTCGATTCGTTCCAGGGCCTGCCCGAAGACTGGAGCGAACGGGAAGGCGCCGGGAGCTATTCGACCGGCGGCCGGGTTCCCGCAGTCGCCCCGAATGCGACGCTGCACCCGGGATGGTTCGCCGAGACACTACCCCCGTTCGCCGCTACCTTGTCGCAGCCAATCGCTGTGCTGCATGTCGATTGCGATCTTTATTCCTCGACCCGCACCGTGCTGGCGCATCTCGGACCGCATCTGGCGCCCGGCGCCGTGGTGGTCTTCGACGAATATACCGGCTATCCCGGCTGGCGGGAGCACGAAGATCGTGCCTTTCGGGAATGGTGCGCCGAAAGCGGTGCCGGGTGCGAACTGATCGGCGCCGTCGTGCTCGGCCAGACAGCGGCGTTCAGAATAGTCGGCGGGCAGTGGAATTCCGAAAGTGGCTGTGCGGACGCAAACTAATCGATTTCGTCCCGGACGCTGGCTGGCGGCTCTGGCGGCGGTCGCGCTGGGGCTGGTCGTCGCGGCAGGTTGGCAGGCCGATCGGCCGGTCGATGAACTGATCGCCCAATACGCCTGGCCTGACTCGCGGTTCGTCAAGATCGCCGGCCTCGATCTCCATCTCGTCGATCGCGGACCGCGCGACGATCCGATGCCCTTTGTCCTGCTGCATGGCACGTCGGCCAGCCTGCATACCTGGGAAGGGTGGATCGACACCCTGTCGGCCACCCGCCGCGTTATCGCCTACGACCTGCCCGGCTTCGGCCTGACCGGACCGCGCCCGGATGGCGATTACTCGGTGGCCGTCGACGTGGCGCTGTTGCGTGACCTGCTCGACCGCTTGGGCATCGAACAAGTCGTCGTCGCCGGCAATTCGCTCGGCGGACACATTGCCTGGGAGAGCGCGCTGGCCCTGCCGGAGCGGGTCGCCGGTCTGATCCTGATCGACAGCGGCGGCATCCCGTTTACGCCCGAGCACATCCCGCTCGGCTTTAAGCTGGCGCGCCTGCCGCTCGTCAAATACGCCCTGCTGCGCCTGACCCCACGCCGCATCGTGGCGGCCAGCGTCCGCGCGGTCTATGGCGACCCAAAGCGCGTCAGCGAAGCGCTGATCGATCGTTATTTCGAACTGACGCTGCGCCCCGGTAACCGCCGGGCGCTGCTGGCACGGTTGCAAAACCGCAATCTGTTCAGCCCCGACCCGGAGCGCCTGCAACGGATTGAGGTGCCGACCTTGATCCTCTGGGGCGCCGCCGACCGCCTGATTCTGCCGAAAACCGGCCTGGCATTCCATCGCCTGATACCGGCAAGCCGCTTGGTGATTCTCCCCGGCCTCGGTCATGTGCCGCAGGAAGAAGGGCCGGAAGCGACGCTGGGGGCGTTGGTGTCTTCGCCATTCGCGACGCGCCACCCATCCCGCTGATCGTTTGCGGATGTCACGCGCCCGCATGGGGTGCCGTGCTTTGACTGAGCAAGGATTTTTTCCGCCGACTCGCCCGATTTCGTCAAAATTGCGTTAGAATCGCCGAGACGATGCGCGCCAAGATCGCATCTCTTGCGTTATACCGAGCCTTTATTTTCACCTACAGCTACGGGGAAAACAATGAAAATCAGATATTTACTTATTGCCATTGCGGGTCTGACCCTGGCCGGCGGGGCCTTCGGACAGACCGGAAAAACCGGTGGCAAACCGCTGCTCAACGCCGTCAACGGCAGCGAGCAGGTCAACTCCCTGGCCGATGCAGTCATTTCCGGTGCCGGCGGCACGCCGGGAGTGGGTTTTGACCTGACCGGGATCTTGAGCATGGATCCAATCGGCGATCCGGACAACATCATCGTCGATCTGAACATCGGCGCCGGCAACCAGATGACCGGCGTAAGCTGGGATGCCGGCATCATGACAGTCGGTGCGAGTTGGCTGTCCGAGGCCGATGTGACGTTTTCGGACTCGACCGGTGCTTTGACCGATCCGAACGCGATCAGGTTGACGGTCGGTGCGGGCGAAGATGGGCCCGGCGATATGGATTTTACAAGCGGCGGGATGGTGCTCGATTTCAGCGATAACATGCTGCCGAATATCACCGCTGGCGCGGACGGTATCTTGCGCCTGGAGTTCTCTGATTCGTTCGACGACTTCCCTGACGCCGCCGATGCCAACTGGCGCAATGCCGCCGCCGTGGCGCTCGTCGCCGGGTTGGGTATCGCCTGCACCAACCAGGCGGCCTGCGACGCCGCGGTTGGCGGCGGCGGCGGCGGCCCGGCTTTGCCGCCCCCACCCTCCGTTCCGGCGTTGAATACGCTGGGCTTGGCGGCCCTCTCGTTGCTGCTGATGCTCGGCACTTTCCTGGTGCTGCGGCGTCGCGCCTGAGCGTTTCCGGAAAGCTCTGACGAAAAAGGCGGCTGAGGCCGCCTTTTTCATGCGCCGGCAAAAACGGACACGGGTCGCTGTCGTTGCCGGGCTTGGGCGGAGGGTAGGAAACGGCTTGCCGGCGTCTTGTTGACAACTATTCGCATTTGCATTAAGCTGTCCGCATGTACCTCTGCCTGTGCAACGCCGTGACCGATCGCGAACTGGTCCAGGCCCTCGCCGAGGGTTGCACGACCCTGCGCGACCTCCATCAGGCGACCGGTTGCGGCGGTCAGTGCGGGCGGTGCTTGCCGCTGATCAGCGAGTTTCTCGAACGTCATTTAAGTTCCGCTGGAGCCGAGCCGGCCGCTTCGCCGTGGTCGGCGACGGCGACGGCGCAGGGCGCCTGAGCCGCCACCCGTCCATCGCCGCATCGTCCGCAGCCGCCCGGCCTCGTCCCTTTTACCATATCGGATTACTTCTCATTTCGCCTTCGTTCCGGTGATTTTCTTATAGTACCGATTCGGTATCATTTGACCGGCCACGGAGCGACCAATGAAAGGCGAGAACAAAGTCATCGACGACCTCAATCGGGTGCTGCGCAACGAGTTGACCGCGATCAATCAGTATTTTCTGCACTCTCGAATGTTTCACGACGCCGGCTATAAAGCCCTCGGCGACAAGGTGCACAGCGAATCAGTCGACGAGATGAAGCACGCCGATAAACTGATCCAGCGCATCCTGTTTCTCGACGGCGTGCCCAACTTGCAAGATCTTGGCAAGCTTTATATTGGCGAGAAGCCGCGCGAGATGATCGAGTGCGATCTTCGACTTGAAATGGAAGCCCTGCCCGTGCTGCGCGAGGCGATCGTGCACTGCGAAAGCGTCAAGGATTTCGTCAGCCGCGAATTGTTCGAGGAGATACTCGAAGGCGAGGAAGAACATGTCGATTGGCTGGAGACGCAACTGAGTCTGATAGACGAAGTCGGACTCGAAAATTATCTGCAAAAGCAGATGTCATCCGGCTGACCGCAATACGATGCACGGCGGCACGATGCACGGCTATGGCGGACAACCGGTGCGCTTCGCGCGCGACGCCGAGGTGGTATTGGTCCCCGGTGGCGAGCGCGTTGCGATTCCGTCCGGCACGGTCGGCTATCTCACGCAGTCGCTGGGCGGCAGTTACACGATCTACATCGAAGGCAATCTTTTCCGCCTGGCCGGGGCCGATGCCGATGCGATCGGCAAAACGCCGCCGCCACAGATCGACTTGCCCGCCGGTGCCGGCGACGAAGATGTCGAGGCGCTGATCTGGCAGCAGTTGAAGTCCTGTTACGACCCGGAAATTCCCGTCAATATCGTCGATCTCGGCCTGGTCTATCGCTGCGCGGTCACACCGCACGGTACGGGCGGGCGGCGGGTCGAAATCGACATGACGCTGACCGCGCCGGGGTGCGGCATGGGCGAGATCATCGCCGAGGACGTGCGCCAGCGGGTCGAGGCCGTGCCGACCGTCGAGCAGGCCCAGGTCAACCTGGTATTCGATCCGCCGTGGAATTACTCGATGATGAGCGAAGCGGCGCGGCTCGAAACCGGGATGTTGTAGTCGCGGGTTACTTCGGCGGGCAGGGCGGCACTGGGCCGTCGCTGTCCGGATAGAGCGCGGCCAAGCGGTGTTGCCAGGCATCGCCGATCAACCGCTGGTGCATTGCGGCGGTCAGTTCGAGGCGGCCGTCCTCGCGGACGATCAGCGCCGCCGCGATACCCATACGGCGGGCGATCGGCAGCCAGGCGCCGTCCGGGCCGGCGACCATCAGCGCTGTGGCCGCGGCGTCGGCGTGCCAACCGGCTTTGGCCAGCACACTGGCCGAGGCGATATGGGCCACTGGTTTGCCGGTGGCCGGGTCGATGATATGCGGCCGGCGTTCGGCCTCGTCTTCGCGGTAGCGTTCGTAATTGCCTGAAGTGAACAGCGCCTCGTCAGGTTCGAGTTCGACGCCGGCGACCAGGCCACCTGACGGGTCGCGGATCGCCGCCCGCCACGGTTCATCACCCGCCGCTTCGCCGGCCGGCCGGTAAGCGGCCAGATCGCCACCAGCATTGACCAGTGCGGCGGGGACATTCAGGCGGCGCAGTGCGGCCAGCGCCAGATCGACCGCCGCGCCTTTGGCGATGCCGCTGAGGTCGAGCTGGACGGCGCGGTTGTTGCTAGTGATTCGCCGGCCGTCGAGGCGCAGATCGGCCGTCGATGGCCGGGCAGCGACCAGGCGCTCGATCGTCGCCGCGTCCGGCGGCGGCGTGCGGACCGGAAAATCGGAGGTGTGAAAACCCCAGGCTTCGATCAACGCGCCGATCGCCGGATTGAAACGGCCGCAGCTCGCTTTTTCCATTTTGATCGATTTTTCCAACACCTCGATCAGCCGGGGCGGGGCGCGGAAATCCTCGCCGGCGGCGAGCGCCCGGTTGAGGTTGGTCAGAGCGCCGGGTTCCCATGGGTGCCACTCGCTGTGCAGTTCAGTGAACAACGCCTGCAAGCGGCCGAACGCCGCGTCCGCCGCCTGATCGTCCACCCCGCGCAGTTTGACTTCGACCAGCGTTCCGAAAACGAAATACGTCGCCTGGTGCTCGGTGGCCGGTGGCCGGGTGCAAGCCGTGAGCAGAAACAGGAGGAGGAACAGGAATGGAACGGCCCGCCCCCACCCCAACCCTCCCCCGCAAGCGGGGGAGGGCGGTTCTTTTTTCACCCCCCCGCAAGCGGGAGAGCGCAGTTCTTTTTTCACTCCGCCGCAAGTGGTGGAGCGCAGTTCTTTTTCCACTCCACCGTAAGCGGAGGAGGGTGGTTCTTTTTCCACTCCACCGCGAGCGGACGAGCGCAGCCCTTTTTCCACTCCCCAGCAAGCGGAGGAGTGCAGCCTTTCTCGCCCTCCCTCGCTTGTGGGGGGGCGCAGCCTTTCTCCCCCTCCCTCGCTTGTGGGGGAGTGCAGCCTTTCTCCCCCTCCCTCGCTTGTGGGGGAGTGCAACCTTTCTCCCCCCCACCTGTGGGGGAGTACTTCTTTATTCTCCCTCCCCCACTTGTGGGGGAGGGTCGGGGAGGGGGGGGTTGAAACGCGGGCGATTTTCATGATGGACCCAACAATCGGAATAGCGGTCAACCCCATCGTTGTATAAACCCAATTGTGGCATACATTCCCGAAATCCCCGGTCAAGGCGGGGCGCTGGAACCCGTCCTGCTTTCTTGTCATTCCCGCCGGCGCGAAAATGACGAAAACGAAGAACGGGAACGGATGACGAAACACCGATCAGCGTGCGGATTTTTCGACGGGCGGGAGCGGGGATTGTTGCGATCGGGCGCGGTGCAGCAGTTCGCGTACTTCGTGGTCATCGGTCTGGCGGAAGTCCCGGTACCATTGGCCGACCGCCTGAAACCACTGCGGCGTGTGGAGGCAGACGATGTCGTCGGCGAGTGAATCCAGGCGCGCGGCGGTGTCGCGCGGTGCGACCGGGACGGCGACGACGAGGCGCGCCGCGCCGCGCTGGCGCAACGCGGCGATCGCCGCTGCCATCGTCGCCCCGGTTGCCAGGCCGTCATCGACGACGATGACCGTGCGGTTTTCGACCGCCGGCGGTCGGCGGTCGCCGCGGTAGGCGATTTCCCGTCTTTGCATTTCCTCGGTTTCGGCGGCGCTGATCGCGGCGACGTCGCGTTTGCTGAGGCCGAGGTCGGCGATCAGTTCGCGATTCAACACCTGAGCACCGCCGGTGGCGATCGCCCCGATCGCCAGTTCGGGCTGTTGTGGCGCACCGAGCTTGCGGACGATCAAAATATCGAGTTCGGCGTGCAATTCCCGCGCCACCTCGAAAGCGACAGGGACGCCGCCGCGCGGCAGCGCCAGCACCAGCAGGTCGGGCACGGCGCGATATTTTTCATGCAGCGCCGCCGCCAGTGCCCGCCCGGCAGCACGGCGGTCGGCAAAGACAACATCTTCGCCTGGGTTCACAACCGGTGGTGGGCGCGCGCTTGCGGCGGTGCCCTGAGCGCTGCGGGTTCTTCAAAACCGCCGCGAAATAACCGTTGCACCAAAGCGGCGCCATTTAAGAGAACCAGATTACCGACGTCGATGGTCCCGGGAGCGAGACCGTCGCCGGTGACGTCGTCCATCCATAATTCGCTGCCGGCGTTTTCTTGGATCTGGTCGCCGATGATGTGCAGCACTTGAGGATCATTGCCGGCGGTATCGATGCCACCGTCGATCTGGCCGTTGCCGAAAACAAGAAAGATCTCGCCGGCGTTGTTCCGGCTGAGCGGTGAGGTGCGCATCGCGGCGAAAGCGGTATCGTTGAAACCGTCGTCGTCGGCATCGAAACCGCCGGCCACCGGAACACCGGCAGCGCCGTTGCCGCTGGAGCCATAAATACGTTGCAAGCCGGCGCCGTTCACCGGCACGGTGGCCAGATCGGTTGTGCCGGCCGGTTGTGCCGGGGCGGTGATGGGTGCCGACGGCGCGGCGAGGCGCACTACGCGAAAAACGCCGCCGCCGCGAAGGCGGCATAGATCACGACCAGGGCCAGAGCCCGCCGGTTGGCAAATTTCGTCTTGACGATCAACATGTTCCACCTCCTGGAGTGTAGCGGTAAAGGTCGAAGTTTTCGATATCAAACAGACTAGTCGGTCTGATTGGGTGCCGATAAAGAGACAAATCCATCCATCCATCCGTTGGGGAACGCTAAGCCCGCGCCAGGCTTGCCAGATAGCGGCGGAAACCGCGCAGGGTTTCACGGGTCAGGGCCATATCGCCGTGGGCGTGGCCGAGGACGATGGCGCCTTGCACCTGGGTGATGAACAGGCGGGCCAGTTCGGCGCCGCTCGGGGCGCCGGCGCCGAGGCGGGCCGCAAACGGGTCGAAAATGGTCCTCAGATCCTGCTCCAGTCGGGCAAAAACACTTTTCAGTTTTTGTTGAACCCGGGGCTGGGCGTGCGCCAGATCGACCGCGAAACTGCCCATCAGGCAGCCCTGGCCCCATATTTCCATGGCCTGATCGGCGACGTGATCGACAAAGGCCAGCGCTTTGGGCACCGGATCGGGTATGTCGCGGTGCGGGCCCTGGGCGAGCACCGCGTTGAGATGGTCGATATAGCGTTCGATCGCCGCCAGGCCCAGATCCTCCTTGGATTTGAAGGCGTGATAGAAGCTGCCTTTGGAAACCCCGGCCTTGGCGATGATGTCATCGACGCTGGTCGCCGGATAGCCGTACGCCCGGAAGCAGCCGAGCGCCGTGTCGAGGATTTTTTCCTTTGCCGGAATACGAGCCATGGACGCAAGATTAAACCGACTAGTCTGTTTTGTCAAGCACTCGCCGTTCGCCGGCGGCCGGGATCCGAACCGTGCCGGTCTCAGTAGCTCAGGCGCAATGTCAGGTCGAGGTGGCGGCCGGGGCGGCTCAGCACGTCGGCGCGCGGGTCGCCGGTGGTGAAGTTGCGGGTGTCGGCAAACCGCCAGTAGCGTTTGTCGGCGAGATTGAACAGGCCGAGATTCCACTGCATCCACGGCCACGGCGACCACTGGGCGGTGAGGTCGAGCACGGTGGCCGACGGCGGGACGAAAAATTCGCCGCTGCTGAAATCGGTGCGATCCTGGCGGCCGAGGTAACGCACATGGAAGGTTGCTTCGACCGGCAACCCGGCCGGTTGCCAGCCAACGGCGAACACGGCATTCAGCGGATTGATGCTGTTCAGCGGCCGCTCCGTCGTATCGTCTTCGCCGCGCGCGTAGTGCACGCCGGCGCTGATCTGCCAGCCGGCGAGCGGCCGGTACCAGGCACCGAGATCCTGGCGGGCATCGGCTTCGAAACCGTAGATCGTCGCTTTGGCCAGATTGCGTGACTGGAAGAGCAGCACGCCGGTTTGTGGATCGGGGCCGAGGTTAACGCGGCTTTCTATGAAATCGTCGAAATCGGAATAATAGAACGCGCCATCGAGGCTGAGACCTTGGTGGCGCAGCCTGAAACCGGTCTCCAGGTTCTGCGAAGTTTCCGGTTCGAGGTCCGGGTTCGGGATGGCCCGGATGTTGAACGCCGGAATATCGAGCAACAGATTCACGTCCTCGGCCGGCGGGGCGCGGAAGCCCTCGGCGTAGTGCGCGTACCAAGTGAGCGGCGCGGCCAGTTTGTAGGTCAGGCCGAAACGGAAGGTCAGTTCGTTGCGCTCGATGCTGGTCAGATTTTCCGGCGCGGTGAGCAGGGCATCGGGCCGGGAAGCGAGGTCGTAACGGTCCCAGCGCAGCGCTGGAATCAGCGTCAGGCGGCCGATCGCGATCTCGTCTTGCAGATAAAGCCCGGTCTCCAGGGTCCGGGTCAGCGGGAAATCGCGCAATGGAAAACGTTCGCCGAGGATCGCCGGGCTCACGGTACCGGTTACAAGATTGGTTTCGGTGCCGGCGCGCCGTTCGCGCAGTTCGGCGCGGTCCCATTCGAAACCGCCGACCAGCACATGCGCCACAGGCCCGGTGGTGAAATCGCGCCGCCCCTTGACTTCGCCGCCCGTGCCTTGCTCGCGGATGAAAAAATCGCGAGTCAGGGCGAGCGGTGTCCCGCGGCTGGTCCGCCGCTCGCGCGTCCGTTGTTCGTTGTCGTCGGCGGTACGGTAAATGAGCGCCGTGCCTTCGTCCAGCCAGGTCAGTGCCGGCGCCCGGTATTCGACCGTAATCCGGCTTTGCCGCTGGCGGTCGTCGCCGAGAATCTGCGAGGTATTGGCAAAGCGCTCGAAGCCGAGCACGGCGCGCAGGTCGCTGTCGGTTTCGCGGTGAAAATAATCGACGGTGGCGCGCAAATCGCCGCCGTGGGCGAAGTTGTGCGTCCATTTGGCGAACAGTTGGTACTGATCGAAATCGACCAGGTCGCTCGGCGCGCTGCGCGCTTCGTTGTCGATCTCGTCGCCTTGGCGGTGGGTCAGCGATAAAACGAAACCGTTGCGTTCGCCCTGAAAGGCGCCGGTCGCGGTGGCCAGCGTCGCATCGTTGGCACCGAAGAATCCGCCGCCGCCCGTGGCCGAGTATGAACGGCCGGGTTGGACCCGATCGGCGGCATCGACGGTGGTGACGATGACGACACCGCCCAGTGCATCCGAACCGTACAGCGCCGAGGCCGGGCCGCGCAATATCTCGATGCGCTGGATGATTGCCGGATCGATGGTCAGGCGGCTCGAATCGGCGAAATTGCCGACGTTGAACTGCTGCGGCAACGGCACGCCGTCGATTTCGAAGGCAACACGGTTCTCGCCGATGCCGCGGATCGAAAGCCCCGAGTTGCCGAAACGGGCGCCGCCGAAATCGACTTCGAGCGCCGGTTCGTAACGGGCGATATCGCTGAAATCCTGGACCAGCTCGCGGTCGAGCCGATCGCGGTCGAGCACCGTGACCTGGCCGGCGACCCTGTACAACGGCCGCGCGGTTTTAGCGGCGACGACGACCATCTCGTCGAGTGGCAGCGGGCTCTCGGCGCCATCGGGTACGGCCGGCGCGCCGGTGGACGGATGATCCGCGCCAATCGCCGATGCCGGCGCCGGCATCGCCATCGCCAAGGCCATCAGGATGACAAAAGGAAACGGTCTGCACCCGGTCATCGGCGCTTCGCCCATTAAGAAATGCGCGGTAGTCTAGCCGTCTGGGGCGGGGGGTTACCTTGACGGGAGTCAAAAGATTGATTTGCGATCCATCTTACAGCCCGGCGCCCGTGGTCCGGATGCCCGCCTGGCGATTGCGTGAGCGGTCGATGTTGCCGCACAATCGGCGCGTGGATTTTCTTGACACCCTCGAGAAACTGTGCGCCGGCCTGGAACGGAACCGGGTGCGCTACGCCCTGATCGGCGGGTTCGCTCTGGCGATGCACGGCGTCCAGCGGGCCACGGTCGATCTCGATTTTATTCTTGCTCTGGAAGATTTGGCAAGAGTGGATCGGATTCTGCAAGAGATGGGTTACGAGCGGTTTTTCCATACCGAGAATGTCTCGCACTATCGGACGAGCACGCCAGGCGCCGGCCGCATCGCTATGCTGCACGCGTTTCGGGCACCGGCGCTGGCGATGCTGCAGCGCGCCAAACGGCTGACGATTGGTCGCCACCTGACGTTGCCGGTGGTGGCCGTCGAGGATCTGGTTGGCCTGAAAATTCAGGCGGCCTGCAACGACCCGCGCCGCGCCGCCGGCGACTGGCAGGATATTTTCTGGCTGCTCGAAGCGGCCGCCCGGCGCGCTGCCGTGCTCGATTGGGAATTGATCGCCGAGTATCTGGCGCTGTTCGGTCAGACCACAAGGCTGGGCGAATTGAAGAAATGTTATGACCCGATTGACTGAAGAAGAACGCCGGGCGTTTCGCCGTTTCGTCGCCGCACCGCCGCCGCCGCTTTTTCCGGCAGAGCGCTTTGTCGCCGATACACCCGAGGCAAGACTCGCTTATGTTCGTTGGGTGACGGCGGCCTCGTTGTTTTTCCGCGGCGAAAAACCGGTCCGTTTTGGCGGCGCGCGTTGGCTGCTCTGACAGGTCGTTGAAAAACGCCATC